>Ga0247727_10019287_pt1 | contig 10587 bp, 6 predicted proteins | sample WisWelCaveWW1625_FD_202498 | JGI IMG/M metagenome (GOLD analysis project Ga0247727, IMG submission 202498) | Biofilm microbial communities from Wishing Well Cave, Virginia, United States - WW16-25 | ecosystem: Environmental > Aquatic > Deep subsurface > Groundwater > Cave microbial mat | place...
GTTCATCTGGGTCGTCCCGGCAGCGGTTTGTAACGTGAAAGCGATCTCCGCGGTTTTGTCCGCTTCGATGGCGACCGATTCTTCGGCCGGTTCGAAGCCGGTTTTTTGTATCAACAATCGATGTTCGCCAGTCGAGATATTTTCCAGCCGTGCCGGCGTGGTTTTTCCGGTCTCTTGATTGTCCAGTAAAATTTCCGCGCCATCGGGTTCGCTGGTGACGCTGAGCTGGCCGGTTGGTTGTTTAAGCGCGACCAGTGCCGCGACATTGGAAAGCGTATCCGTATTAGTTATGGTAAGAATTTCTGACCACGCCTCGTAGCCCGCCAGCGATAGCGAGACGGGATAGCTCCCTTTTTCAAGCGGCCCCAACAGGGCGGGAGTGAATTTTCCCGTCGCTTCGTTTTTCAGAAAAACTTCGGCCCCCGCCGGTTCGGAAGTGATCATTAAGTAGCCGTACTGGGGTTGGAATGGATTCATGAAATATAGCAACCCGCCCGCCGCCGCAAGTAAAACCACGGCCGCGGCCACCACGATTTTTGACTTACTCGATCGCGGTTTCGCAGGCGGTGGTTTTTTGACGCGCTTCTTTTCCTGAACCAGGACGGTAGGTTGAGCTTCTTCATACAAAATCGTTTTCGGGGCCCCGCCAATTTCTTCGGGAGGTTGGGAATTGGCTACCTCTTCCAACAGCACGGTAGCGGCATCCGCTGAAGTTTTGGCCAGTTGCGGATGCAGCCGTTTCAGCTCCTGCACCATATCAAGCATGTTGGAGTAGCGCTCCGCGACCTCTTTAGTCATCGCCTTTTTTACAATTCGTTCGAGCCCGACCGGAAGTTTCGGGTTGAGCTGCGATGGCGGCACCGGCTCCTGATTGACGATATTGTACAGCACCGACATTTCATTGTCGCCTTTGAACGGCAGCGTGCCGGTCAGGATCTCATAAAGAATCACTCCCAGCGCCCAAATGTCGGTGCGGTGGTCAATTTGCAGACCTTTAACTTGTTCGGGAGACATGTACGCCGGCGTGCCCATGGTGGTGCCGGTTTTGGTAAGTTTCGTGCCGCCACTCAGCTTGGCAAGCCCGAAATCGACGATTTTCACGAACCCGTCTCTGGTAATGATGATGTTCGCGGGCTTGATATCGCGATGCACAATGCCCTGCTGGTGGGTTTTGGCCAAGCCCTCGGCTACCTGAATGGCGATGAGAACGGCTTCCGACAGCGAAAGCCCACGCTCGATTTTTTTCTTGAGGGTATCGCCCTCGTAGTAGGCCATGGCGATGAACATCTGCCCCTCATCGGTCTCATCGATTTGATAGATGGTGCCGATGCGCGGGTGATCGAGCGCCGACGCCGCCTGGGCTTCGTGCATGAAGCGCTCTTTGATGTCCGGATCGCGTGTTAGCTCGGTGGGGAGAAACTTCAGAGCGACGGTGCGTTTGAGTTTGGTGTCCTCGGCTTTGTACACGATCCCCATTCCCCCGCCTCCCAGGTATTCGAGAATTTTATAATGCGCTATTGTTTTGCCGAGCAGGGCGTCCTTCTGCACCGGGGTTCTCCAGAGTTAATCGTTTGAGATATTCACAGACAGGCTAACCAAAATGTAACATATATCGGCTTGGTTTGATGTGTGGTTAAGGTAAAGATTGATAATACAAAAAGCAATCATTTTTTAAAAGGCGTCGGAAACAAGAGGGCTTAAAATTTACTTGACTCTTGCTCTCTCATTTACTAAAATAACTACCATTTTTTTCGACTTAAGTTGGCTCACCTCATAAATAAACTAAAACGATTGCGTGCCGATGCAAAAAATTGGAAAGTATGAGATAATTGAAACGCTCGGTGAGGGCGGCATGGGCATTGTTTATAAGGCGTTCGATCCGCTCATGCAGCGGGAGGTAGCGATCAAGGTGTTGTCGGAACGCGTGTTTGGTCTTCCCGAAATTAAAGAGCGATTCTACCGCGAGGCCCGCTCCGCCGGCCAGCTCTCCCACGAAAATATCACCATTTTCCATGACCTCGGCGAAACCGACGGCAAACCGTATATCGTCATGGAATACCTCCCCGGTACGGACCTGCGCGCCATCATCAAAAACAAAACCGAGTTGTCGCTCAAACAGAAACTTCATTTTGCTGTGCAGATCTGCCGGGGTTTGGGCTACTCACACTCCAAAAAGATCATTCACCGCGATGTCAAGCCGGAAAACATCCGCATATTGGATGACGGCAAGGTGAAAATCATGGACTTTGGCATCGCCAAGCCCACCACCAGCACCATGACCCAAACCGGCACCGTGATGGGCACGCCGTTTTATATGTCGCCGGAACAGATCAAGGGGCAGCATGTGGATCACCGCTCCGATATTTTTTCATTTGGGGTTTTGCTGTTTGAGTTGATCACGTATAAATTGCCGTTCCCTGGCGACAGCCCGACGACGGTGAGCTATAAAATTGTTCACGAAAAACCAGAGCCAATTGATAATACTGCCATCAACAATATTTCCGATGTACGCGAAATTATTTTGAAATGTCTGGCGAAAGAACCCGAGAGCCGCTACCAGGGATTTGCTGAGATTGCCCGAGAACTGGAGAGCGTCACCAGCCAAATCGACGCCGCTGAAAGCACCCGCCGCGCCGACGACGCCCGGCAATTTGAAAAGCTGGTTGCCGAGAGCAAAAGATTTTTGGCGAAAAAGAATTTTAGCAAAGCGTTGGAGATGGCGGAGAAAGCGGCCAATCTCACCTCAAAACGGACTACCGAGTTTGAGCTGATTCAACAAATCAAGGAAGAGGAGGAACGGGAACGCCAAAGAAGGGAAAGCGAGAATCGCCTCAAAGCCGCAGGCAGATGGATCAGCAGCCGAGAATTTGAACGGGCTTTGGGTGAGCTGCAAACGCTGTTGGAAACGGACCCGCAGAACGCCGAAGCGGCCAAATTGCTGCAGGCGGCTAAACAGGGACTCGCATCAAAAAATCAACAGGAACAGATCAGCGGATTTCTGGCGGCGGCGCGGGATTATTTGCAGAACGAAGATTTGGCGCGCGCGGCGCAGCAAGTGGACGAAGCGCTTAAACTCGATCCCCGGCACAGCGAGGCTTTGCGGCTCAAGAAAGCGATTGCCGAAGCTCGGCAAACAAAGGAATCAGCAACGCGACATGCCGCCGCTGAAACGGTTTTGATCGAACCCGAGACTCAAAAGACCGAGGTTTACGCTCCACCAAAAGCGCCAAAAGTAAAAGAAAAAAAACCAAAGCCGGAACGGCGTGTCGAGACGACGTTCGACACCAAGAAGGTGGGGATCGCTGCGGCGGCCGCACTCGTTGTCATAACGTTTTTCATCTATCGCATGTTTTTTTCCACTCCCGCGCCTTCGATGGGTTATGTTTCTTTGAATATCTTGCCCTGGGCGGAGGTGACTAAAATTACTAACGAGCATGGTGAGGAGGTAAGCGGTTTAGGAAATGAAGGTGAGAAGATGATAACCCCGTGCCGATTGTCGTTGCCCGCGGGAAAGTACAGTATCCAGCTATCTAACCCGCAGTTGAGCGCGTCCCTGGAAATCCCAGTCGCTGTAGAAACAGGAAGAACCGAAGTGGTGACCAGAACATTGCCAGGGTTCGATTACCGCGAAATTCTTTCACGAATTCAGTAGGTTGAAGTCATTTTGTTAAATTGGTTCATAACTTTATTCAGGAGGAGATATGTTCAAAAACATGTTCAGTTGGCTTCTGTTTATCCCGTGCATGGTCGGGTTGAGTGCGCTCAGTTGTAAGGATACGGAAATTCCGCAGACCCCGGAGCCGCCGTTTGCGTTGACCCGAATTTGGATCCTCAACGACGCTCTACCACCCTTTGGCACACCTTTAGTGCAGGGCACAAATGTTACATTCACCTTTATAATAGTTTATACTCTATCCGCTGAGGATGAAGCGGATCTCGATAACCGAAATGTTGGGATCGATCTGCACGCCCTCGACGCTTTGGGGAATCGTATCGAGATTGGTACTTTTCCAGATGATTTCATCGCTCTTGATGCGAACGCAGACGTTATTTTCGGTTCTTTAACGATGAATATCCCATTTGGCGCGGCGGTAGTACGACTGGTTGCGGCAATAGCTGACGACAACAACCAACTTGTATCTGATGCTGTAGATGCAACCAAGATCTGGCCAGTCCAATAAAAATGCTTAATAAACTTATAGGAGCGGAAGATGCGAAACTCTTTTAAAATAGATTCTCTAGCCGTTGTTTTTGCGATAATATCTTTTTTCAATATTGGCTTTGCCCAGACCAACACCGAAAATTTTGCCCAGTTGGAGTTTAATTTCAACAATCCGGGCGCGCGCGCGAATGGCATTGGCGGCGCGTTTATCTCGCTCGCCGACGACGCCACCGCCACGGAAGCCAACCCGGCCGGCCTGACCAGGCTCATCAAGCCGGAATTTTCTTTCGAAATTAAAGCCATTAGCTACAAACGCGACGTCTTCAACTTTTCCAGCAGCGGTTCGCTTGTTGACTTTGAATTGAGCGGCAAAGAATTTAAAAACGGCGTGATTTCACCGTCATTTGCCAGTATCGTCTTTCCGCTAAAGAACCTCACGCTCTCCGCCTTTCGCCACGAGCTGGTCAATTTTGAAAGCACGTTTTTCACCCAGGGGTCGCTGGTACCGAATTTCACCAATGGCCTGGCTTTTTTCCCGGTCAATTCGGCGACCGAAATCAAAGTGGTGAACTGGGGCGCCGCCGCCGGGCTGCGCATCAGTAATCAATTTTCCGTTGGGGTATCGGCGGGAATTTCACAGGCGGATATCAACTCATCGCTGCAGCGATTCCGCCTCGAAATTTTCGACGAGCAGACGCTCGACAACGACTCGATTATCGACGATTCCGATTCCGACGTGTTTGTTAATGTCGGGTTGATTTTTAAACCGACTGAAAAAGTTTCTTTTGGCGGCGTGTTTAAAAAACGGCCCAAGTTCCAGTTGCAGCATACCATCGAACAAAACCGGCTGATTCTTGACGGAGTGGCCGGCATCGTCGAACTCAACAAAGAGATCAATTTCAAGGTCCCAACTTCATTGGGCGCCGGTATCTCGTTTCAGCCCAGCGATGCTTTAACTTTTGCGTTTGATGTGGTCCGGATCAATTATTCGGATTTGACCGATAATTTTGTTGTCACGGCGCTGGATTCTACTATTATTAGCGTGGACCCCCTTATCAGGGGGCAAGCAGTTCTGCTGCCGCAGGATTTTAATTCGGATGCCGGCTTTGAAATTCATGCTGGCGCGGAATACGTGGGTTTTTTGAACAAAGTAGGTTATGTGCTGCGCGGCGGCGTTTTCACCGAACCGGATAACAGCATCGAATTTGTTGGGCCAACCACGGATGAAGCGCGGAGTATCACCGCCCAACTCTTTCGCCCCGGCGATTCCGACTTCCATGTCACGTTCGGGTTGGGATTGTTGCTAACGGAAAATTTCCAGATCGATCTGGCGGGGAATCTCTCTAAGGGCAGTGATGAGTTTGTAGGGTCGTTTGTGTATCGGCTTGGCAAATAGCATAGAAATTTTAAACCGCTGAGAACGCTGAGTTCGCAGAGTTTTTTTGGCGATCGTTATAATTATTTTCAAAACCCGTCTTATTTAATGTTTATTTTACAAATTCTCGGCGTTCTCGGCGGTTGAATTATCCTGGTTAACGTGCTAGGAGTCGGGTAAAGGAGGAAGGACAAAAATGAAACGCCAATTAATTATTCCAATCGCGACCGTTTCTATAATGGCGGCCACTCCTCAGTTAATTTTTTCTCAAGGTAGCTTTTTACCGGAATCTTTTTTTAGTGCGGTGATTGGTTCGGGGGCGCGGGCATTTGGGATGGGCGGCGCCTTCATTGCCATTGCCGACGACGCCACCGCCGCGTCCTGGAATCCCGCCGGGCTATCGCAACTGGAAAAACCGGAAGTGTCGGTAGTTTTTGCTGCAAATGATCTCGAAACAACCCTACCAGGCCTTACCTTCACTTCTGAGATTTTCTCGCAGTCTGTTTCTGAACTTAAATTATCACAGTCGGGTAGTAACGTCGATTTTTTGAGCTTCGCGTATCCGTTTAGAATACGGACTCTTAAAATGGTTTCGCAAATCAGCTATCAGCGGCTCATCAACCTTGCTTTAGATGCTCATCTTGACCAGCCTGTCGTAAATCACGTGGAAATCTTTCATCCCGAGCGCAATCAGCCCCAGCCCGATGTGCTTACCGAAACAATTCGATCGGCTATAATTAATACAGCAGGCGGAGGGGATTTGATTACAGCCAGTTTGGCCGTACAGATTTCCCCTTTCTTAAGTTTGGGACTGGCGGCCAACTATTTACATCGGGGCTTTGAATCCAATCAACGTAGTGAAGGTGAAATGACCGAAACGGTTTTTAACGATGACGATGGGGATGGGGTATTTGATGAACCCATGACTGAGTCAGAAGCGGTTACATTTAGAGTCCGTCAGGAAGGCGATCTGAGCGGTTTCAATGTTAACTTTGGGGTTCTGGTCAAACCGGCACAAAAAATTAGCTTAGGGTTCATTTTTAGAACACCGTTTAATATAGATTTTAAATTCGTTGAAGATGAAGCTCAAGATAGAACCATTGTGGAGACGGTAACGGACGATGCAAAGATAGAGTATCCCTACTCCATTGGTATAGGTTTGGCGATTCATCCGATGGACCAGCTCACGCTTTCGTCCGACTTTACCTGCTCGAATTGGTCGGAATCCAAGTTGACCCATGGCAAACGAGTTACTAAAAATGAGCTCGGTGAAATTACCGAAGAAATCATTGATGATGAACCGTTCCCGGGTAACGAGGATGCCTTTGAGAACCTCCGTGAGCAACATGATACCAATCAATTTCGTGTGGGTGCGGAATATATATTCCTGCGCGGGGCATGGCTCATCCCCGTGAGAGCGGGATTTTTTACCAACACCCTGTACATCACCGATGGTAATGAAGACAGTATAACCTATTTGGGGTACACTGTTGGAATTGGCGTAGGAATTAAAGATCTTCTGTTCGATGCGGCCTTTGTTTATCAGGGAGGGGATTCGTTTTTTAGTGAATTTAGTTCGGACGGAAATCGTAAGTTCAGTTCCAAACAGTTCTATGTTTCGGCCATCTACAGGTTTGATTTGTAGCGATGAGACTTGCAACAAAAATCGTTTTAGTTTTAGTTTTCGCCTATCGGCTGGTTTTTGCCGCCGAGTGGTACGTCGATTATGAAAAAGGTTTAGAGGCGATTCATAGCCAGCAGTGGCAGCGTGCTCTGCAGTTGCTCAATACCGCCATTGCCAACAAGTCGGATTCCAAGGCCAACGCCAAAACCTATGGTCTGCGCTTTATCGACTATTTCCCGTATTTGTATCGCGGCATCGCTTTTTACCACCTGGGAGATTACGGCCGTGCGCTCGAGGATTTAAAAAAAGAGGAACGGTTTGGTGAGCTGGGTAGAGCGACCAAAGACAAAGGGGCCCGGCAAAAACTGCAGCAATATCAGAATTTACTTGAGCAGCAAAAGAAATCCGCAGAAAAACCGCCGGAACCCAAGCCAACGGAACCCCAACGCCCCTCGGTTGAGCCGCTGTTTAGTGAGGGAGTAGCGCTATTTAACCAGAAAAATTACGACGCTGCGCGCGAAAAATTCAACGCGGTGCTGCGAGCCGAACCTAATCACCCGCAAGCCGCCAATTATCTTAAAATGATCGAGGATGAAATCGCCAAGGCACGGGCTGAACAGGCGGATAGAGAAAAGCGCGCCCGAATTGATCAAGAATTCAATGCCGGCGTGGAGCTGTATAAAAAGAAGGACTTCGCTAGCGCCGAAAAGCAATTTCAAAATGTGCTGGCGCTGGAAAGCGGCCACTCGGAGGCGGCGAAATATCTGGATTTAATTCGTCGCGAGAAAAGAAAGCCCGAGATCGCTACGCCGGCCAAACCCGAACCAGAAACGGAAAAGCCCCCGGCCGGAGCCCCGGCTTTTGATGAAGCCATTGCCCTATTTGAAAGCGGCGATTTGAAAAATGCCAAAGCGAAGTTTTTGCAGGCGCGCGCCTCGGAGGTCCGGGCGAACGACTATTTGAAAACCATTGCCGATGCCGAGCAAAAAATGGAAGAGGGGATTCGCGCCTACTTTGAAGGAAATTATGATCAGGCCATTACGGAATTAGGCGAGTGTGCGAAAAGCTATGCACAGAACGCGCACCTGCAGGCATTTCTGGCCTGCGCTTATGCCGCCAAATATTATTTGGAAGGGGCCGACGAGGAAAAATTGGTTGAAAACGCTCGCGACCATTTTAGCAAAGTCAAAGAATTGAATGCCCGCTATCGCCTGGACGACCGCTACATTTCGCCGCGGATAATTGAGCTGTTCGCGAGCCAGTAGTAGCTTTCAACCTTGCGAAGGTTCCGAATCTTCGCAAGGTCAAGAATTTATTTGAGCTTTTCCAGCTTCGCTTTCAGTCCCTGACATCGGTCATGGTGATAATAGCGACATTCTTTCACAAGAAACAACTTGACTTTTAGAATATTACGCGCTAATATTCATTCAACTGAAAAAATGGATGACTAAAAGAGAAATTGAAAAGTTACTCAAAAAGGCTGGTTTTAAAAAACGGCCCGGTAGAAAACATGATATTTGGACAAAGGTGGGATTTCCGCCCGTTCCTGTCCCGCGTCACAAGGGCGATATCCCGATTGGCACCGCAAAAAGTATTTTAAAAGCCGCTGGACTGGATAATGAAAAATGAAATCCTATTACGCGATTTTTAGAAAAACTTTTGATGCCATTGAAGTAGAGTTTCCTGATCTGCGAGGTTGTGTAACTTTTGGGCGAACCAGAGACGAGGCAATAGAAAATGCCGCTGACGTCCTTGCCGGCTGGTTAGCCAATGCTGAATCTCAATTTGTCAAAGAACCGTCTTCTTATGAAGATCTAAAAAGCAAATTTGGCAATGAGGAACTTATCTCCATCACGGTTGATGAAAACATTATGCAATCTTATGGATCAAAAAGATTCAACGTGGTTTTTCCTGCCAATCTACTCAGCAAAGTTGATCAATTCGGAAGAGAAAGGGGCTTAAAGCGATCCACGGTGTTGAGAAAAGCTACGGAAGAATATTTGCAAAAGCAAAGAACTGAAGTCTAACTAACGCTACATTTCGCGGCGAATAAGTGCACTATTCGCACGCCAGTAATTGCCTGGGCGGTAGGGGCGTATTGCAATACGCCCCTACGGAAGCCCATCATTCCCCTCAGGCCATCACTTCAACTTCGCGTATTTTAGACAACCTGCCCAGACTTTTTACCACTTCGCTCATCGTTGAAGGTCGTTGCTCTGGAGCAGGAGAAAGCATACGAACCAACAGATTTTTCAAAGCGCGCGGCAGCGATTGATCGTCTTTGATAGACGCATAGGGTATCTTTTTATCTGGAAAGAAAAGTTGGCATAGCAAAACCCCTAAGCAGTATACATCGGTTCGAACCGTTATTAAGCCATCGGTTGCCTGTTCTGGCGGCAGAGTTCTTAGTGTAGCCAATGTCAGGGTTTCAGCTTCTGCTTTAGGAGAGAGGCCAAGAAATCGCGCGGGAAGGTCTCGGAGACCCAATAAGCGATGAATTTCCACTATCAGAAAATTTAGCAGCTTGATTTCTCCAGTATCGGTTACAATTACGGTATCCGGTTTTATGCTTCCATGCAATACACCATTTCTTTGAAAGCCCAATTCATCTGCATAGGCAGTTTCATGCGCGGCTTGCAAGGCTTGGGCGATTTCTACAGCGGCATTAAGTCGCAATGCAAATGATTTCTTGGCATTTTTCAAATCCCCGCTCCAGGCGATTACATTTTTGCCCACAACGTACTCCATGGCTAAATAGAAGACTTGTTTTTCATCAAAAAGGGTCTCTCCAAAATCTAAAATATAAGTAATATTGGGGTGCTTAAGAGCAGCCAGCGCTCGCATGCCGTTTTTAAAGATCGAATAAAATCGTTCATACGATGGAGGAAGGGGGTAAAATACCTTTAACGCAATTTCCCGACCCAACATGGTATGAGAAGCTCGAAACACCACCCCACTATTGCCGGTTCCGATGTATTCCTGAAGAGTATAGTTTCCGAAGGATTTTCCCAAATACGTATCAGATTCATAAAAAATTCTACACGTCTGAATCTGATTAACATTTTCAAAATGCTTTCCATTGCCGGGCACCATTCCTGTATTGATATTATTTGGTATTACCTTGTCTGGGATTTCTTGCGGGTTACTCTCCCGGATTAATAATTTTGGTGTGTCTTGTTCGTCCAGTTTTTCCAAATCAATTTGCACACACCCTAACTCAAACCCAGTTTTGAAATCCTTGCCGTAACCGAGAGCCTGATAAAACGCAGCCGCGAAACTGATAGCGGCTTTGTCTCCAATTGCTTTGGACATGCCAATAACGCAATCGATGTGTTCTGCAATCGCCTGGGCCTGCTGTTCAGAATAACAAGCGTTGAGTATGACGCAGCGGATATTTTCTTTGAGAACCGAGAACAATTGGCCCAG
>Ga0247727_10019288_pt1 | contig 10587 bp, 18 predicted proteins | sample WisWelCaveWW1625_FD_202498 | JGI IMG/M metagenome (GOLD analysis project Ga0247727, IMG submission 202498) | Biofilm microbial communities from Wishing Well Cave, Virginia, United States - WW16-25 | ecosystem: Environmental > Aquatic > Deep subsurface > Groundwater > Cave microbial mat | place...
CCTCCGGCGAGGATTGCCTGCTCTGCGACTGTGAGGCGTACCGGTTCGGCAGCAAGCGGGTGGCCTGATGAAGACGGGCGTCTCGGAGACCTATCTGGTCACGAGACTGTTGGACACCCTGCATCGCTACCTCGAAGCGGGCAACAAAGGGGATGTTGAATTTTGGAAGCTGCACGGCCGGTTGCTGGAGTTGAAGGAATTGATTCTCCACGTGCGGAGCGAACGATGAACGTGCGCGTGGCCCCGTTTCAGCATGATCTCACGACGAACAGCGCGGTGTTCGTGATCTTCAAGGACTGCCGCACGATCGGGATGGTCCACTGTCGCCTGAGCGCGTCCCCGTTTCGGCTCATGAAGACGGACGGCTTTTTCATCATATTGGAAGGCGAGGAGCGAGCGGCATGAACTGGTACTGCCAAACCTGCGGACGGAAAGTGCATGGCGAATTTACGCGCGCGCTGCCACCGTGCCCAGACTGCGGCGTCTTTCGCTGGAGCAACGAGCCGCCGGCGATCGCACAGAAAATGCTCCCGCTGCTGCGTGGCGGCGAGGAAGGAGCGGCCTGATGTTTTGCCCTGCGGATCTGCACGAATGCGAGGAGCTGTTCGAGTGCGAAGATTCCGGCTGCCGGATCCTTACGGCTGTCAGCAATCCCTCGCCGATCATTCTGCCAAACCCGCTGCCGCATCGCGGCGGCTACAGCGGCGAGGAGCAGGAGTGATCAAAGTGTCGCCAGAGCAAAAACGCAAGATGATCCAGCGCCTTGTGGACTATTACGGGCAGTTGATTGATTCAGGATTTTCCGGTAAAGTAACCACTGCTTTGGATCAGGGGATCCTCCAAAAAGACATTCGTCGCGAGCAGAATGATCGCTTCGAGGAGCATGTTATGTAACACCTAGCCGAGAGTCAGTCGGGTGTCCGAGAAACGGGGCCCGTCGGGAGCTGTTGAACAGGCGTTCAACGGCCCCTGACGGGCCTTTTTATTTGCATCCACGAGGCCCCATGCGTTTGACCCTGAGCCGCTTCCTCTACCGCGCCGCTGGCATCTTTGGCCAGTTCTTCGACGAGCAGGACCGGCAGATCTGCGTGACCATCGAGCACAGCTACGACGATGGCGCCGGCGGGCAGCGCCCGAAGATTCCGGCCGGCGTCTACCGCTGCGTCTGGCGCGATCATCCGACGAAAGGCTGGGCCTTCGAGCTGCTGGACGTGCCCGGATGCACCGGCATTCTAATCCATCCGGCCAACTGGGAGCGGGATCTGGATGGGTGCATCGGGGTCGGTGAGACAATCGACGATTCGCCGCAAGGCCAGATGGTCACGAATACCTGGCGCGCGATGGCGAAGCTGCTGGCGCGCTTGCACACCGTCATGGAATTCACGCTGGTGGTGCAGGACGCGCCGACGCATGAACCGCCGGCATTCAAGAAGGAGGCCGCCTGATGCGGATCCCGCTCACGATGCTCGCCGTGTTTGTGCTGATCGCGCGCTGCACGCTGCTCCCCGCCTTCGCGCAGGTGCCGGCGCCACGCGCAAGCGACGAGATGGCCGATGCGGCGGCCGACCAGGTCGAGGCTGTCCTGCATGCCGACATTCTGCCGTTGTTCGAGGAGCACCCCGGCCTCGTCTACGGCGTGGAGACCATCATCACGTTCGAGGACCGGGAGTATCCCGCGATCCGCTACGTGGTCGTCACGCTCGTCCGCGCGATTGTGGCACCGGATGGGCGCGGCCGGCTGATCATCGAGGAAGTCCGTACATTTCGCGCCATGCCAGGGCTCGCGCCACGGCTGCTCACCGTGAGCAACCGGCGTCCCTGGCCGACTGAGTAAACCAAGGGAGGACACCATGACGGGATGGAAAACATGGGTGGCCGCAGTGGGCAGCATTCTCTGGGGCATCGGCGGACTGCTGGTTCAGGCGCACGGGCCTGACGGCGCGGCGATGTTTATCACGGGTGGCTTCGCGCTCATCGGGATCGGCCACAAGGTCGAGAAGCTGGGCGATGTGTTCAAGATGGCCGTCGAGACGATCGAGGCGCGCAAGCCGAACTGATGGAGGTCCTGGCGTCAGTCGTCACGCTGGTGCTGACGTTGCTCGCCATGCGCGAGCGGACGGCGCCAGCGCGGGAACGGGCAGAACTGGAGGCGGACTATGAGCGAGATCTCGCAGCACTCAACCAGGCCCTCGCCGAAGGCGACCACGAGACCGTCACGCGGCTCTTCGAGCTGTCCCGCAAGGCTGCGGCTCGTCGTGGCCTACGGCCTGGCGCTGGCGCTCCTGGCGATGACGCCCAGCTGCGCCAAGACACCGGCCACGCTGGTGATCCCGGCGGACCGGGCGATCGAACGCCAGGCTGACGGCCGCTACGTCGTCTCGGCGGCCTGGCTGCAGGAGCGCTTCGAGCTGGAGCGTGCGCTCCAGCTGGCGCTCGATCGCTGCGAAGCGGCGCCGGCGCAGAAGTCCTCGGCCTGGATCCGGCCGGCCGATCGGGAGTTTCTCATTCGCGGTGAGGAGCAGGTCAAGTTGATGGGCATCCTCGAAAGGCTGGCGCGTCCATGAGGACACTGTACCGCCTGATGCCGGTGCTGATTCTGAGCTGGCTGGTCGTCGGCTGGCTCACGCCGATCGCCGCGCAGGAAGTCATTCCGGCGCCGGTGCCGATGCCCATCAGTGAGCGGCCGCTCATCGACATCAATCCGAAGGATCTGCGCGATCTTGGCCTGGGCGTGCTGATTTTCATCGTCTGGTATTTCGACCAGCGCCGGCAGCGGAGCCTGGAGGAAATCATCAAGACCTACGACGGCACGCAGCAGGCGCATCTCTCGGCGTTCAAGGACATCAACGAGCGGAACATGGGGGCCTTTAAGGTGGCGATGGAAGCGAGTCAAAAGCTGTCGGAGGACTACAAGGACACGGCAGTGATGTGCGCGACGGTGAACACAACGGTCGGCGCGAAGCTTGAGCAACTGGTGAGCCTGGTGAAGGAGCGGCACGCATGAGCAATCCGGAACGGCTCGAAAAGATCGGCCTCCTGGAGGAGCTGAAGCACAAGGCGATCACGCTCTCGGTGGAAATCCACGCGCTGCGGGAGCAGATCAACCGGGACATGGACCGCTCGCGGCCGCTCAGCGAGATCAAGCTGAGGGAGTCGGCCGAGCAGATGGCCTTGTTCCAGACGAAGCTCCGCGATCACCGCGCCATGTGCGATCACATCAAGGAGCTCGCCGAGGATCTGAACGTCCCGATGCCCACGACGGACGTGCGGCGGAAACGGTGAGCCACGGGACAACAGCGCGTCTCGGCGCGCCGGGGGTGGGCGGGTGCTATGGCGCGTAAGTCCCGCAGCACGATCGAGCGACACGGCCTGCAGGAATTCATCGGGCACCTGTTCGAGAGCGGGGCGACCTATGAGGAGATCATCAAGAACGTCCGGGAGGCTCGCGGCAAGACGATCACCCGCTCCTCGCTGTCGCGCTGGCGCCAGACCTGGGCGAGCGCCGAGGAGCAGATCCGCGTGGCGCAGCAGGACGCGGAGGCCATTCTAAAAGTCATGCAGGCGAAACCGGGCATGGATTTCTCCGAGCCGGCGATCCAGATGGTGCTCGGCAAGATGGTGCGTCGGCTCGCCAACGCGAATGAGGCGTTCGAGAATCTGCCGATCGACAAGCTGTCGTCGCTGCTGGCCAAGCTGGCGCGCGTCCAGCAGAGCGGCCAGGCGCTCGGCATCCAGCGCGATCGCCTGGAGCTACTCAAGCGCAAGGTCTCGGCCGTGGCGGAGACCGTCAAGGAGACGATGACGAAGGCCGGTGTGTCGCGCGAGGAGATCACCAAGATGGTGGACCAGCTCCTGGGAGTGACCGCGTGAGACACGGGAAGACAGCGCGTCCCGGCGCGAGGGGGGTGGGCGGGTGAGCATCGCCATCAAAACCGAGGAGCGGACGGAGCGGTCCCGGCGGGACAAGTATTTCCTGCCCTACGAGATCCGCTGGCTCCTGGACGAGCGCCGCTACAAGCTGTGGGAGAAATCCCGCCGGATCGGTGCGACCTATACCGTGGCTTATGGTGATGTGAAAGGCGTCATCAAGACGCCGAAATGGCCGGTCTGGTTCTCGTCGGCCGACGAGAGCGCGGCGAAGGAATATATCACCTACTGCGAGACCTGGGCCAAGGTCTTCGATGTCGTGGCGACGAACCTGGGTGAAGTCCTGCTCGACAGCAAGCACGGCGTCACGGCGCTCACGCTGGAGTTCAAAGACGGCGGCCGGATCCACGCGCTCCGCAGCAACCCGCGCGGCTTCCGCTCCAAAGGCGGCCGCGTGCGGCTCGACGAGTTCGCCTGGCATGACGATCAGCAGGCGCTCTGGATGGCCGCGCAGCCCTGCGTCATGTGGGGCGGCGACGTGCAGATCCTCTCCACGCACAACGGCAAGCAAGGACTCTTTTATAAATTTCTCGACGCGGCGAAGGCCGGCGAGAATGATTTCGTGGTGCACCGCACCGACATCTTCGACGCCGTGCGCGAGGGCCTGGCGGATAAAATCGCCGGCCGGACGCTGACCGAGAGCGAGCGCCAGGCCTTCATCGACACGCTGCACAAAAACGCCGCCGACGAGGAAACCTGGCAGCAGGAGTACTGCTGCATCCCGCTCGATGAAGCGACCGCCTTCCTCACCTACGAGCTGATCGGCGCGATCGAAGACGCCGAGGCCGGCGATCCCAGCAAGTATGCCGGCGGCCCCTGTTACGTGGGTGGCGACATCGCCCGGCGTCGCGATCTGTTCGTACTCTGGGTGGCCGAGCGCGTGGGAGACGTGCTCTGGACGCGCGAGGTCGTCGCGCGCAAAGGCATCTCGTTCGCCGAGCAGGACGCCGAGCTGGACCGCGTGATGCGGACCTACCACGTCGCGCGGGTCTGCATGGATCAGACCGGCATGGGCGAGAAGCCGGTCGAGGACGCCAAGCGGCGCTACGGCGACTACGTGGTGGAAGGCGTGCAGATGACGGCCGAGACCAAGCAGGAGCTGGCCAACGGGTTGAAACGCCAGGCAGAGGACCGCAGCGTCCGGATCCCGAAGGACAAGGACGTCCGGGACGATCTGCATGCGGTGCGGAAGATCACGACGGTCGCGGGGAATGTCCGTTTCGACGCCGAGCGGACGGACGCCGGCCACGCCGATCGCTTCTGGGCGGCCGCGCTGTCGGCCCATGCGGCCGGGACCGGCAAACCCACGCCGCGCCTGCGGTCGCTCGCCACGTCGCCCTACGAGCAACACCGCACCGAGGTGCCGGCATGATCTGGACAGATTGGCTCAGCGAGCTCGGCGTGCTGTGTCTGGCAGCCAGCTCACTCAAGCAGATCGCAGAAGAATGGAAGACGCGCGGGTTGACCGATACGAGCTACCCCGCGCTGGCGCTCCTGGCGATCGGAAGTCTGGCGCTGGTCCTGCACGCGGCGTTGATCGAGCAGAGCTGGACCGCCGGCGTGCCGGCGATCCCGCTCACGCTCGCGATCGGGTTGCTGTACCTGAAAGTAAAGGACTTCGTCTGCACGAAGTGCCGGCTATGACATGGCGCAAATTGGCTCACGAAACTTTCTGTTCGAAGACCCCGTGGACTACGAGCTGCTCGACGTCGGGGCGGCGGTGCTCGGCTTCACGCCGGCGAAGTTCACGGCCAACACCTGGAAGGTGCGCTTCCGCGTCCAGGACGGCCCGGCTCGATGGAAGATGGCCGGCGGCGATCCGACGTCCGGCGACGGCGAGCCGCTCTACGACGGCGACTGGCGGGAGATGACCGTGGAAGAGGCGAAGAAGGCGAAGTTCATCCGGACCGGTGCCACGAACGCGAAGATCATCGGACATTTTTATGAACCGAAATAGCACAGACGCCAGGCACGAGGCGCGAGGCACGAGGCGCGGGGCGCTCGCCACGCTGGTGGCGGGCCTCCTGCTGGCGACGCCGTCGCCCGCACAGGTCTTTCAACCCGGGCCGACGATCGAGCTGCGCGATGAGGGGGTTTCTGTCGGCCGTGTCCGCGCACTGGATTGCGTCGGCAGCGTCATCGGCTGCACCTTCTCCGGCACGGTCGGCACCATCACGATCAGCGGCGGGGGCGGCGGCGCTCCAACGACAGCCACATACATCACGCAGACGCCGGATGCGACCTTGAGCGCGGAGCAGGCGCTTTCGCTCCTCGGCACCGGGCTCATGTTCAACACCACCGGCACCGGCGTGGTGAGCATCTACGGCGGCACCAGCTGCACGAATCAGGCACTCATCTCGCTCAATGCCAGCGGCGTTGCGACGTGTGCGACGATCACATCAGCCTATGTGGACTCCTCGATCGTGCCCTCCACCCGGACGATCAGCACCGTGGCCCCGCTCTCGGGTGGCGGGGATCTCTCGGCCAACCGGACGATCACGACCAGCATGGCGACGGCACGGCTCCTGGGACGGACTACGGGCGGATCGGGTGTGGCCGAGGAAATCAGCGTCAGCTCCCCGTTGAGCCTCGCGGCTCTGGCCCTGAGTTGCCCGACCTGCGTGACGCAGGCCTACCAGACGATCGAGGATGAAGGCGTGGCGCGCACCCAGCGCACCAACCTGAACTTCACCGGAGCCGGCGTCTCCTGCGTGGACAGTGGCGGCAAGACCGTCTGCACCATTTCAGGCGGCGGCGGCGGCGGGGGCAACTTCGTGGAAGTCGAGGTCAACTTCGGGACCGCCGGCGATACCACCGCGTCCACGACCGTCACGGGACAAACGTGGGTCGGCGCGTCCAGCGTGATTGTCTGTTCCCCGACGGCATTTTCAACGGCCGATCGCTCGGACGGGGCTGACGATGCGGCGATCGAACACGTGGTCTGTGTGCCGCACACGCGCATTGCCGCCACCGGGTTCACGGTGCTGGCGCATGTCGCAGTCGGCAACACCAGAGGGAGGTTCAAATGTCATTGCACCGGAGCCTGACGCTTTTCCTGCTGCTGTGCCTGGGGCTGACTGACCCGGCGTTTGCAGCGACTCAGCTGGAAGGCGGCGATGGCGGGGCCAAAAAGGCCTGCGCGGCGGACACGTCCGCCAGCGCGCTAGATGCCCTGTGCGTGGTGCAACTGCCGCATGTGGGGGGGGCGCAGACCTCCTCGGTCACCGGCACCATCGCAGCGGCGCTCGGCGCCAACAGTGCCGTGTTTTGCATGCGGCTCGACCCCGGCGCCACGGTCAACGCCTATATCTACGAAGTCCAGCTGCGCTACACGACCATCGTCGCCTACACGACGGCCGTGACGGCGGGGCGGCGCGTGGCCCTCTATCGCGGGTCAGGCGCCGCCTGCTCCGGCGGCACGGCGCTCACCATCGCGCCGCCCGACGATTCGACGCTCAGCAGCGAATTCTCGACCGCGCAGGGCGGCGATGTCCGGATCGCCACCACCGGCGCGTTGACGGTCACGGGGATTACCTTCGAGGCCAATGAAATCTTCACCTGCGGGCTGGTGCATGTCGGCGCCGCCGGCGCCTCGACGGATTGCCTGTGGAACAAGGACAGCGTGAACGAAAGTCCGTTCGTGCTGCGCCCCGGCCAGGTGCTGGCGATCCGCAATCCGGCGGCGATGGACGCCGCAGGAACCTGGACGCTGGCGGTCACGGTGCAGTGGTACGAGCGGTGAGGAGCGTTCGCGCGTGACCTGGCGCAGCTGGCTGCCATCGCTGTTTCAGAAGGCCTCGGCCGCGACGCGGGCGGTGGTGCTGCTCACGACGCCGGGGATGCCGGTCTCGACACCGAGGAATTATGAACGGCTCAGCAAGGAGGGCTACGAGGCGGTCGTCACGGTCTATGCGTGCGTCAACGAATATCTCAAAGCGATCGGCAGCCTGCAGTGGTGTCTTTACGAGCGCCACACGGGACAGGACCGGGAACTCGACGAGCATGCCTTACTCACGCTGCTGTCGCGTCCGAATCCACGCCAGAGCGGCGTGCGGTTCTTTCAGACGTTCATCGGGTATCTCATGATCAGCGGCAACGCCTACATGGAACGAGTCGGGCCCGGCCTGGGCGAGGCACAGATGACCAAGCCGCCACGCGAGCTCTACACGCTGCGGCCGGACCGCATGACGGTGATCCCGGATCCGGTCGAGATGGTCGGAGGCTACGAGTACCGCGCCGGCGGGAGCGTCGTGAAATTTCCCGTCGCGCAGATCCTGCATCTGCCGCTCTTTCATCCGACGAATGACTGGTACGGCCTCTCGCCGATTCAAGTCGCCGGCCGCGCCGTCGATACGGATAACGCCGCCGCGACGTGGAACGCGAACCTGCTGCACAACGGTGCGCGGCCATCCGGAGCGCTCGTCGTCACCGGCAACCTTAACGATGACCAGTTCAAGCGCCTCCGAACGATGATCGACACCGAGATCAAGGGCGAGCACAACGCCGGCGCGCCGCTCCTGCTCGAAGGCGGGATGGACTGGAAGGCGTTCGGACTCTCGCCGGCCGATATGGATTTCATCGAGTCGCGGAAGATGAGCAAATCGGACATCGCGCAGGCGTACCAGATGCCGGCCGAATTGATCGGTCTGAAGGAGGCCACGTTCGAGAATCGCAAGGAGGCCCGCCGGAGTTTCTACACCGAGGCGGTGCTGCCGTTGGCCGACGTCCTGCGGGATGAGTTGAACAGCTGGCTCACGCCGCTCTTCGGCGAGCGGCTGCGGCTGGATTACAACCGCGATGCGATCGAGGCGCTGCAGGAGGACCGCGCGAAGCTCTGGGAGGGCACGCAGAAAGCGGACTGGCTCACCGTGAACGAGAAGCGGACGCGGACCGGCTACGACACCATCGGCCCAGAGGGCGACGTCGTCCTGGTTCCGTTCAGCATGACACCGCTAGGAGAAGCCGGTAGCACCGGACCCGCCTACGATCAGCTCGCGGCAGAGGACCAGGTCTCCGGCGTGCGGCGATCCGCAAAGGCCGTGACGCTGCCGGAGAACCCCGCGCGCGAGCGCCAGTGGAAGGCGAAGGTGCTGGAGTTCCAGCCGATCGAGCAGCGGTATCTCGCCGCGCTGCGCACCTACTTCAACGAACAGCGCGACCAGGTCCTGCGGAAACTGATGCAGCGCTCTCGGCTGAGCAGCGACGGACCGGGCGCGACGAAGGCGGTGGACGAGCTGCTCTTCGAGCTGGAGGATGAAACCGGCCGCCTGCGGAAAGTCTCGAAGCCCTATTTCGACGAAGCCTTGAAGCGTGGCGGCACGGCCGTCTGGGTCGAGGCTGGCGGCACGGGCGCCTTTGGCAACGAGACGCCCGCCTCGCGCGTGCGCATCGAGCGGCAGCTGCGGCGCGTGCGCTCGATCGTCGAGACGGCCCGGACGCGCGTGTCGAACGTCATTGAAAAGGCCTTGAACGAACCGGACGGCGCGCCGCCGGTCGCCGAGATCGCTGCGCGGATCCGTGACACGTACACGAAGATCAGCCAGGGCCAGGCGTACACGATCGCGCGGACCGAAACGGCGCGCGCCTATAGCGAGGGCCGTGACGAGGGTATGCACCAGCTGGGCATCGAGGAAACGGAATGGCTCTCGGCGCGCGACGAAGCGGTCCGGCACGATCCGTTCAATCACGCCATCGACGGCGAGCAACGTGGGCGCGGCGAGGACTTCAGTAACGGGCTGCGCTATCCGCACGATCCGTCCGGCGAGGCCGGCAACACGATCAACTGCCGCTGCGTGGCGCTGCCGGTGATCCGGCGCTGACAGGAGGACGCGATGGAACGCAAACGTTATCCGGTGACATTCAAGCAGATCGAGAAGGACGGCGACGGCTGGCTCTTCGAGGGACACGCCTCGATCTTCCTGATCCCGGACGACGGCATGCCGCCGGACATCATGCTCCCAGGCGCCTTCTCCAAGACGATCAAGGAATGGGGCCCGGACGGTGCGAACCGCATCAAGGTGCTGGCGCTGCATCGCTACGACTGGCTCCCGATCGGAAGGCCGATTGAGCTCTCCGAGGACCAGGCCGGCCTGTCGTTCAAGGCCCGGATCTCGAATACCTCGATCGGCAGCGACGTAGCCAAACTGATCACCGACCAGGTCATCACGGAGATGAGCATCGGCTACGACGCCATCAAGTGGGAGATCGACAAGAACGCCGGCGTGCGGCGGCTCCAGGAGGTGAAGCTCTGGGAAATCAGCCCGGTCACCTGGGCGATGCACCCGCTCGCGCGCATCAACGCGCTCAAGGATCTGTTCTCGGAAGTGTGCCACTCGGAGGATCCTGAGCTGTGCGCCGCCTTCAAAAAGTTTCTCACGGACAAGCCGTCAGCGAAGACGGCGATCGAGGCACTGCTCGCTGAGCTGGAGCCGGCTACGACCACTCCCGCTGACGAGTCAGCCGCCGCAGTGACGCTGGACCCGGAGGTACTCCAGTCCATGCACGCAGTCGCGGAGCAGTTCAAAACCTATTTAGGGAGGAAAACGCCATGAAGAAGTTTAGCGATCTGACGCTCGGCCTGATGGTCGGGCTTGGCTGTCTCGTGTTGTCCTTGGGCGCGTTTCTGCTCGAACCGAGCGGATCGTCCTGGCTGTGGCTGGC
>Ga0247727_10019289_pt1 | contig 10587 bp, 7 predicted proteins | sample WisWelCaveWW1625_FD_202498 | JGI IMG/M metagenome (GOLD analysis project Ga0247727, IMG submission 202498) | Biofilm microbial communities from Wishing Well Cave, Virginia, United States - WW16-25 | ecosystem: Environmental > Aquatic > Deep subsurface > Groundwater > Cave microbial mat | place...
AACTGCCACGGCGCGGAGATGCGATGCAACAAAACTGCGACTCGTCGAAACCAATCAAACTCCGCCTGCCGCTGCTCGTGACCGGCATCACAGGCGTGGCGGGCTACAACGCGCTGCATTATTTTCAGCGGCAGTATCCCGGTCAGGTGACTGGCATTCGCCCGCGACAGACGTGGCAAGTCGTATGCCCAAGCGTTGTCGCGATCGAGGCCGAGGACGCGGCGGCGGTCCGCGAGTTGTTTCGCGAATTCGAGTTCGGCTCGGTACTCAATTGTGCCGGCAACTGTGCGCTCAAGTCGTGCGAGCTGGACCCGGCGATGGCCTGGCGGCTCAACGTCGAGGCGGCCGCGAACGTCGTTGAGAACGCCGTCGCGTGCGGCGCGCGGCTCGTGCACCTTTCGTCCGATCTGGTGTTCTCGGGAAACGGACACGGCGCGTACGTCGAAACCGACCCGATCGATCCCGTGACCGTGTACGGCAAGACGATGGCGGAGGGTGAGCGAGTCGTCCGCGCGGCGGATACTTCGGCGGCGATGCTGCGGATTTCGCTGCCGATGGGTCCAAGTTTCAACGGCCACGCCGGCGCGATCGATTGGATTCAATCGCGGTTTCGGGCTGGCCGTCCCGCGACGCTGTACTTCGACGAATGGCGTTCGTGTACGTACACGGACGATCTCAATCGCGTCTTCGAGCGGTTCCTGGCCGGCACGCAGAGCGGTCTTTTTCATTGCGGCGGTCCACGAGCAATCACGCTCTATCAAATCGCACAAATCGTCAACCGCGTTGGCGGCTACGATCCGTCGCTGCTGCGCGGGTGTCTTCGGATTGAAGCCGGGCCGCTACCGCCCCGCGCGGGAAACGTGAGCTTGTCGAGCGATCGACTCAGCGGCGAACTGGGCCAGAACCCGTTTCGACCGTGGCCCAACCGCAACGAACTGTTTCCGACTTACCGGAACTGGCACTTCGACCGATCTGCCGGCGCCGGGTCGTTTCGTGAAATCGTTGCACACCTCTATCACTGCTCGCCAGCGGCGGTTGCCGCGTCCGTGCTGACGGGCCGGCTACATCGGCGAGCTATGTTCGCACGGCGAGCGGCGGCTGGACTGGCAGGAGTTTCCAGTCGCCAAGAACTGGATAAACTATCGCCGTGACGGCATTTGCGTTCGAGTCGTCTTGTCGATTCGTGCTCACCCGGTCGAAACCACATCATTCGGCAGATTGTAAACGTCTCGTGAGTTTTTCTTCGGGCCTCAACGACACAATATTAGTTGTGCAGCGGCCGAAGAATTTCTGGAGCGCGCCGCCACGAAATGACGCTTACTTAATTACCGCACGAATTCACTCCCACCCAACGACTCGGCGGTTTCAGTCGCGTCGTTAACGAGTTTGATTTTCGGATCACTGGCGTTACGCGCACAGCGTGAGCTGCGCGGCGTGACAAAACTTGGAGGTTTGTTACATGCTTGCATATCTTGACGCAGGAACTGGAAGCATTCTGTTGCAGGCCCTGATGGGCGGCTTCGCTGGCGTGATGGTGCTGTCGAAGCTCGCGTGGCAGTCGTTTGTCGGTCGGCACGCGCGCACGGTAAACGCGGAAGTGCCAAGCGAAGCGGTGGCGTAATCCCGTTGCACGCTACGGCGACGGAATGAGGCAGAGGCGGTCGGCGCGAGACAGAGGTGCACTCGCGGGGCAAATCAGCCATTTCTCTCTGCCACGAACCCGCCTGCCTTCGATCGTGACTGATCTTTGAGACCCTGTCGCCGACACATCGCAAGCAATTCCGCCCACTTGGCCATGCCATTGAATTGTTCTCCCTTCTCAACTCAATCATTAATTGTGCGACGCCCGCAAAAAAAATCTCGGAGCGCGTCGCCCTCAAATGACGCTTACTTAATTACCGCACGAATTCACTCCCACCCGACGACTCGGCGGTTTCAGTCGCGTCGTTAAGTTGTTTGACTCTCGGATCAATGGCGTCACACGCACGGCGTGAGCCGCGCGGCGTGACAAAACCTGGAGGCTCGTTACATGTTTGCTTATCTCGACGCAGGAACTGGAAGCATTCTGTTGCAAGCCCTGATGGGCGGCTTCGCTGGCGTGATGGTGCTGTCGAAGCTCGCGTGGCAGTCGTTTGTCGGTCGGCGCGCTCGCACGGTGATCGCGCACGAGGCAAGCGAAGCGGTGGCGTAGTTCCGCTGCACGCTGCGATGACGGAATGAGACAGAGGTGGTCAGCGCGAGTCAGAGGCGCCGCACACGCGCGGCAGATCAGTCAGTTCTCGACGCCACGAACCCGCCCCGCTTTCGATCGTGCCTGATCTTTCAGACCTATCACCGGCACATCGCAATCAGCTTCGCCCGATTTGGTCATGCCAGCACCGAGTGACACGCCAGGTTCACCCCTTCATTGCGAGGCCGGCTCGTATCGCGACCGCAACGGCCGCGTGTTCTACGCCGCCGGCTCCGTCTACCGCGTACTGTCGGCGCGGGCACTCGGCGACTGGGAGTCGCTCGCCGTAACTCGATTCTTTCGCGACGCGTGCCAGGCCGGAGGCATTGTCGCGACCGAACGCGTCGCGACCGCCGACCAGCCGGCCGCGCTGCCGGCCGGCGATTGGGCGGCCGTGCTGAAACACGGACTGATCCCGTTCGTTTCGTATCCCTACGAATGGTCGTTCGGCATGTTGCAGGACGCCGCGCTCTTGCAGTTGGAATTGCTGGCGGCCGCGCTTGATGAAGACTTCGGTCTCAAAGACGGCTCGGCGTACAACATTCAGTGGCACGGCGCGCGGCCGGTGTTCATCGACGTGCCGTCGTTCGAGCGGCTTGCCGCGGGTGAACCGTGGGCCGGCTATCGGCAGTTCTGCCAAACGATGTTGTTTCCGTTGATGCTGCATGCGTACAAAAACGTCGCATTCCATCCGTGGCTGCGCGGGTGCCTCGACGGAATCGAACCCGAACAGTGCCGAAACTTGATGTCGTGGCGCGACGTGTTGCGGCGCGGCGTGCTAACACACGTGGTGCTACAGTCGAAACTGCAATCGCGGTATGCCGCGTCGGACCGCAACGTCAAAGCCGAGCTGCGCTCCGCCGGGTTTCACAAGTCGCTCATCGAAGCGAACGTCCGCGGGTTGATCAAGACGGTTCGCGGCCTGACGTGGCGGCAGGCGGCGTCGGTTTGGTCCGAGTACGCGACGAGCCATTCTTACGGCGACGCGGATCAAAAAACGAAGCAAGAGTTCGTGAGCGGCGTCGTGCGCGAGCGGCGGCGAAAGCTCGTTTGGGACATCGGTTGCAACGTCGGCACGTACTCGCGAATCGCCGCCGAGAATTCGGATTACGTCCTCGCGATGGACGGCGACCATTTGGCGGTCGAGCGTCTCTATCAGTCGCTCAAGGCGGAGCGATGCGAGACGATTCTGCCGCTCGTCGCGAACCTCGTAGACGCGTCGCCGAATCAGGGCTGGCGCGGCGCCGAGCGGAAGGGGCTTGCCGAACGCGGCCGGCCGGAACTGACCCTGTGTCTTGCCCTTATTCATCACATCGTGATCGGCGCGAATGTGCCGCTGCACGAATTCGTCGAGTGGCTGGCCGGCCTGGGCGGCGACCTCGTGATCGAATTCGTCACGAAGGACGACGCGATGGTCCAAACGCTGCTCCGCAACAAACGCGACGATTACTCCGACTACTCGCGCGAATTCTTCGAGCAATGCCTGACGCAATTCTTTCAAATCGAGCGGCGCGAAACGATCAGCACGGGCGCCCGCACGCTGTACTACGCCGTGGCGAACCGCCGCGCGTTCGCGTAGAATCTCGACCGACACGTAAACGCTTTGTGGCCCAGGTGTCGGCCCGGTGATTATGCCGCCCACCAATCGCCGCTGGTCTGAGTTTCTGCACGTGTTCGTGCTGACGAGCTTTTCGCTTGCGCAGCCGATCTTCGATCGCGTTTCGCGCAAGATGGTCTACCTTGAAGATCAGGCGATCACCGCCGCGGCCATCTGGTGGCTCATCCTGACCGTGTCGCTGGCCATTCCCGGACTCATTGTGGTCGTCGAATTCTCCGCGGGGTTAATCGGCCAGCGGTCGCGCGAATGGACGCACGCCGGCGTCGTGTATTTGCTGCTTGTCGCGTTTGGGATGCCGATCGCGAACACGGTCAAATTTTTCAACGGGTTTGCGGTGCTGCTCATTTCGTTGGCCGCGGCGGCGGGCGGCGCTTGGACGTATCGCCGATTCGAGCGGCTACGGATTTTCCTATCATTCGCAGCGCCGGCGGTCGTCGTCTTTCCGGCCGTGTTCGTGTTTTATTCGCCGGTCACGAAGCTGCTCTTTCCGCGCGAAGTCGTGGTGCCGCCGCCGCTCGCCGTGCAGAATCCGGCGCCGATCGTGCTCGTGGTGTTCGATGAGTTTTGCGGCACGTCGTTGATGAGCGAAAAGCATGAAATCGACGTCGCGCGATATCCAAACTTCGCGTCGTTCGCCGAGACCGCAACCTGGTTTCGCAATGCGTCGAGCGTGCATCAGAGGACCGAGGCCGCGGTGCCGTCGCTCTTGACGGGCAAACTCCCCGTCGCCTACCGCGCGCCGACGCTCGTCAATCATCCGCAGAATCTGTTCACGCTGCTCAAGTCCACCGAGCTGTACGAGCTGACGGCGTTCGAGCCGTACAGCCGGCTGTTTCCTCCGGAGGTCGCGATCGTCGAGCCGCGACCGCTCGGCGCGCAATTGCGCTCGCTCGGCTCGACCGTGCCGCTGGCGTATTTGCACCACGTCATTCCGTCCGACTTGCCGCCCGGCCTGCCGGACATTCCGCGAGCGTGGTTCGGTGTTAAGGAGCAGAAGCAATCGGACGATCGCCGCACGGGCGTCTTTCGGCACAACTGGGACTCGAACCGCGACGTGCAATTCGAGCAGTTCCTGTCGTTCATTGAGCCGACGGAGCTTTCGTCGCTCTACTTCTGCCACATCATTCTGCCGCACTATCCGTGGTGCTACTTGCCTTCGGGCAAGAAGTACGTCGCTGACGAGAAGCACGGCTGGCAGCCGCGCGGCGCGTCTGGCCAACATTTGGAGATTTGGGGCAATGATGCACTCGCGGTCGATCACGCGCATCAGCGATATTTACTGCAAGTCGGCTACGCGGATTTTCTTATCGGGCGATTGATGGAACGGCTGCGCGAGCACGAGCTGTTTGACCGCAGCTTGCTGATCGTGACGGCGGACCACGGTGTGGCGTTTCGCGCCGGCGAGTCGCGTCGGTCGCCGAGTGCGGCGACGCTGCCCGACCTCGCGTCGGTCCCGCTGTTCGTGAAGCTGCCGGGCCAGCGTGCCGGCTCGATCAGCGACCGCAACGTCGAGTCGATCGACATTTTGCCGACCATCGCCGAAGTGTTGGGCCTGGATTTGCCGTCGTCGGTGGACGGTCAGTCTCTGCTCGACGAATCGCGCGCCGCGCGGCCGCGCAAGACATTCTACGGTGACGACGGCCGCGTGGACATCGACGCCGCATTCGCCACGAAATATCAAACGCTCGATCGCATGCTCGCCACGTTTGGCGCCGGCACCGGCGACGATCGGCTGTTTCAGATCGGCCCGCACCGCGAACTGATCGGACGCTCGGCACAAGATCTGGTCGCATCGGACCCGAGCGCGCTCGGAGTCGAGATTTCGACGCCTCGGGAATTCAGCGACGCGTCCGGCATCATGCCGTGCTTGCTCGAAGGCCGCGTGCGTCCTGATCCGGCATCCGCGCCGATCGAACTTGCCATCGCCGTCAACGGCACCGTGCAGGCCGTGACTCGCACGTACACCGGCAAGGACATCAAAAACATCTGGGGCGCAATGCTCCCTGAATCCGCTTTCCGCCCCGGCGAAAACGAACTCGCCATTTTCGTCGTCACGTCAATCGGCGGCGAACTACGATTGGCGCCGACACGCGGGGCGCCGGTTCGCGTCGCAATCAACGACGGCAGGTAATGCCACCGGCGGCACGTCGCGGCTAAAGTTGAATTGCGACTGCATGCCTGCTACCTTGCTTTTTCCGAGCCGAGACGCGAATGCTGCACGCGCGCAGCGACGGAAGAGTACTGCATGGCGAACGACGATCTGTTCAGTGACGAAACCGGCATGGTTCGCATGACCTTTGGGGAGCACCTCGAAGATCTGCGCCGCCGGCTCGTTTGGGCGCTCGTCGGCGTCGTGCCGTTCGTCATCATCGGTTTGGTTATCGGCGGTTGGCTGGTGGATGAAATGTCGCGGCCGGTGCGAAACTCGTTGACCGAATATTACGGCCGGCGCCGCGTTGAAAAAATCAAGGCACTTGCTGACGCTCGCGAGGCCGGCAATGCCGTCAAGCGCGAGCGCCTCATGTTGCGTCTCGATCGTGCATCGCTGCGAGCGGCCTTTCGCGAGGCATTTCCCGAATTAAACTTGCCCGAATCACCGCCGGAGCTTGAAGCGCCCAACGACCAATCGACTGCAGGCGCGGAACCGTCGGACCGAAACGGCGCCGCCGCCGACCAATCGGCTGCGACGGCGCAGCAGCCGCGCATGGTCGAGATTGTGGCCGAGGTGGACCACGACGAGCTGCAGGTCGCGGCCGAGGATGAATACAACCGAAACGCCTACATCACGCTCGGGCCGCAGGAAGGCTTCATGGCCTACCTAAAGGTCAGCATCGTTGCCGGCATCGTAATGTCGTCATGGTGGATCATTTTCCATCTCTGGCAGTTCGTCGCGGAGGGGCTATACAAGCACGAGCGGCGAATCGTGTACCGCGCGATGCCGGCGAGCATCGCGCTGTTTCTGATAGGAGTGCTGTTCTGTTTCTTCGTCGTGCTGCCGGTCGTGCTGAACTTTTTCTTTGGCATCAACGAGTGGCTCAAGATCGAACCGAACATTCGTCTATCGGAGTGGCTCGGCTTCGCGACGATTCTGCCCGTGATCTTTGGTGCGTGCTTCGAGCTGCCGCTGGTCATGGTCGTGCTCGAGAGCATCGGCATGTTCCGGATCGACGATTACATCAAGCGCTGGCGCCACGCGATCTTGATCATCGCGGTGATCGCGATGCTCGTGACGCCGACGACCGACCCCGGCAGCATGATGCTGCTGATGGGTCCGATGGGCGGGTTGTATTTTCTCGGCATCGGGCTGGTGCAGATGCGTCGCGGCGGCCTGCGAGCACTCAGTGCGATTGCGAAATTGCGTACGTTCGTCGGCATCCTCGTCACGCTCTACCTGATCGGCGTCTCGGTCGGCTTCGCGTTCCCCGCTGGGTGGCTGGAACCGAATTGGTGGCTTGATCACGTGTGGCGGCCAGGCACACTGCCGACAAGTTGGATTCTTCGGAGCCAATTGGAATCGCCGGGCATGAACTGGCTCTGGGGTGTGACGCTGCTGAACGCGGGCGTCATCGCGCTGGTCGTGTATCGCGCGGGGGAACTGATTGTTCGATGGGCGAAGCCTCGAAAGCAGTAGTCAAACAACGTGCAATTCAGTCCGGCTGCGAGCGGAGTCTGGTTAATGTTCTCGTCGATGCAGGTGAACCGATGCATGCAATGCCCCTGATCCTTGCCGTGTTGGCCTGCCTGGGCATCGCGTTTCGTTTTTACAGCAAATTCCTCGCAGCGAGGGTCGCGGCGCTGGACGACTCGCGCGTGACGCCGGCCTACACGCTGAACGACGGACAGAACTATCACCCGACGAACAAGTGGGTGCTGTTCGGCCATCACTTCGCGGCGATCTCGGGCGCGGGGCCGCTGATCGGGCCGGTGCTCGCGGTGCAATTCGGTTACTTTCCGGGTCTCGTTTGGCTTGTGATCGGCGTGTGTCTGGCCGGCGCGGTGCAAGACATGCTAGTGCTCGCGGCGTCGGTGCGTCGCGGCGGCCGGTCGCTTGCCGAGATCGCCCGCAGCGAGATCGGCCCGGTCGCCGGCGCGACCGCGTCGCTGGCGATCCTGTTCGTCGTAATCATTGCGTTGTCCGGGCTGGGCGTCGTCGTGGTCAAGGCGCTCGGAGGCGAAACGGTGAATCTTGCGACGGGAACTGTGCTCGAGCTGCCGCTCGATCAGATTTCACTGACGATCGAGGACGTTGGCGCGGGCAAACGTGTGACGATCCCGGCGGGCACACGGATTGTGTACACAAACGGAAGCTCTGTGACACGGAGCGAATCGTTCGCCGTAGTCTGGCCGGCAACGGAGGAATTGACATTTGTCACCGAAGAAAGTCCTGGCCGGGCGATGCAAACGCTCACGCTGCCGGCCGGCGTTAAGCAACTCGTACCCGGCAGTTCATGGGGCACGTTCACGATTGCCTGCACGATTCCGATCGCACTGTTCACCGGCCTCTACATGTACAAAATCCGCAAGGGCAGAGTCGTCGAGGCGTCGGCGATTGGCGCGACGGCGGTGCTGCTCGTCACGGTGCTCGGCAATTGGATTCCCGGCTCGCCGCTGGAGCCGTATTTTTCGCTGTCGCGCGGCGGCACGATCTGGGCGATTTGCATCTACGGATTCGTCGCGTCGGTGCTGCCGGTGTGGATGCTGCTCTGCCCGCGCGATTATCTGTCGAGCTTCCTGAAGATCGGCACGGTCGCGCTGCTCGTGATCGGCGTGATCGTGGCGAACCCGGAATTGAAAGCGCCGGCGATCAACGAGCATTTCAAATCGGGCGGCGGGCCATACTTTGACGGGCCGATCTTCCCGTTCGTGTTCATCTGCATCATGTGCGGAGCGATCTCCGGGTTCCATTCGCTCGTCTCGTCCGGCACGACGCCGAAGATGATCAACAGGGAGAGCGACGTGCGGATGATCGGCTTCGCGTCGATGCTGATCGAGGGGCTTGTCGGCGTGGTCGCGCTGATCGCCGCGTCGTCGCTGCCGCAGGGCGATTACTGGGCGATCAACATCGATCTGTCGAGAGTCGAAAAATACGCGGAGACGCTGGAGAAGATGCACGCCGACACGGATAACCTGCCTGAGATCGAGCGGCAGGTGGGCGGCGAATCGCTGCGCGGCCGAACCGGCGGGGCCGTCACGCTGGCCGTTGGCATGGCGAACATCTTCACGGAGGCGTCGCGCCGTGTTGCAGGCTGCGCCAAAAAGATCGAAACCACGTTCAGGAAGCTCTCCGGAAATACAGACCGCCCTTCGAAGTTTGCACCTAGTGACGAAGCGTCATTCGAATTTGTCATCAAATACTGGTACCACTTTGCGATCATGTTCGAGGCCCTGTTCATTTTGACCACGATCGACACGGGCACGCGCATCGCGAGGTTCCTATTGCAAGAGGCGCTCGGCAAAGTTCACAAGCGATTTGACCAGACCGATTGGCTGCCCGGTGCCGTGCTTTCGACGGGCCTCGTCACCGCGGCGTGGGGCGGTCTAATCGCCACCGGTTCCATCGATACGATCTGGCCGATGTTCGGCATCGCCAATCAGTTGCTCGCCGTGATCGCGCTCGCGGTCGTCACGACGGTGATGATCAATGCCGGCCGTGCCCGCTACGCGCCGCTCACGATCGTGCCGATGCTCTTCGTCACCTCGACGACGATGACCGCCGGCTACATCATGGTCACGGGCCGCTTTTGGAAGTGGTTCAGCGACGGGCTGAGGAACGGAAACTACGGCGACGCGATCAAGGGCGGCCTGTCGGGCGGCATGTCGCTCTTCATGATGGCCTGCGTGATCGTGATCCTCGTATCCGCGGTGAGTCGCTGGCTGTCGGTACTTCGCAGCGGTCGCTCTGCCACGGAGGAATAAGACTGTGAGATTGCTTACGATTGCGACGTTCGGCATTTCGACCTTTCCCGCGGAACAGGCCCATACTGACCTCGGCGTTGAACTCGGCTTGTGGACGGTTCTGCCATTCGTCGCCACACTCTTGGCCATTGCGATCTTCCCTCTGTTCGCGGCGCATTGGTGGGAGAAGAATCGCAACAAGGCATTCGTCGCCGCGGGGCTGGCAGTCCCCATTGCGGCGTACCTTGTTGTCGGGTTCGGTCACGCTGGCGTGGAAACGCTGATCGAAAAGGCACAAGAGTACGCGTCATTCATCATCTTGCTGACGGCACTCTTCGTCATCACGGGCGGCATCTACGTACACGGATCGTTTTCCGGCACACCGCTCGTGAACACGGGCATCATGGCGTTTGGTGCGGTGATCGCGAACCTGATTGGCACGACGGGGGCGTCGGTTCTGCTGATTCGGCCGCTGCTTCGAGCGAACGCGGCGCGGCAACGCAAAGCGCACATTGTGATCTTCTTCATCTTCGTCGTCTCTAACTGTGGTGGGCTGCTCACTCCGCTCGGCGACCCGCCGCTATTCCTCGGATTCCTAAAGGGAGTGCCATTCGAGTGGACGCTTGGCCTCTGGCGCGAGTGGCTGCTCGTCAATGTGATTGTGCTGTTGATCTTCAACGCATGGGATCAGGTCGCGCTGAATCGCGAAGAGCGTACACGGCCCGGCCCTTTGCTCGAAGAGGTCCAGCAACACGCGCCATTGCGGGTCTATGGCCTGCACAATGCGGTGTTTCTCGCCTGCGTGGTCGCGACGATTTACGCATCGGGCCGCGGCATCGGCAAC
>Ga0247727_10019290_pt1 | contig 10587 bp, 9 predicted proteins | sample WisWelCaveWW1625_FD_202498 | JGI IMG/M metagenome (GOLD analysis project Ga0247727, IMG submission 202498) | Biofilm microbial communities from Wishing Well Cave, Virginia, United States - WW16-25 | ecosystem: Environmental > Aquatic > Deep subsurface > Groundwater > Cave microbial mat | place...
GGGAGACGGGGTCTGGGACATGTACTATTGCCATCAGAAAGTCGGGCGCATCGATGCCGCGAAAAGCGATCCAGGAAGTGTTACCCATGTCCCCGCACGGGTGTAACCCATGTCTCCGGTCTGTACACACCGCCGGTGCTCCTCCAGATTTGATCCGGAGGCAAGCGCTGCCCTCAGGTCACCCTGAGCAAAGCGAAGGGTCTGGCCCCTCGCGAGGCGAGGACACCAGACCCCCGGCAGAAGGGCTGCGCCCCTCTGCACTCCCCCCTCGTCACCCTGCTAGATCAAGTTGGAGGGGCACTAATCGCTGGCTCGGCGGGCGCTGCTCCGGCGAGGCGTCGTCTGCGACCGGCGCTTCGGCGGGGGCGGCGGCGCCTCCTCGGTCGGCGCTTCGCCGACGAGGACTTCGGAGCAGAAGTTGGGGTCGCTCAGCAGGCGGGCGAGGCGCGCCCAGCCTTTGTCGGTCAGGAGCGTGTTGAGCGTATCGGGCGTGGTGATCACGGTGGGCAGGCGAGCCAGGTAGCGCGGATTGAGGAGTTGGTAAAGCTCGCCGCGCACCCAGTCGCTCCCCATGCCGATCTCCAGGTCGTCGAGCAGGAGGAGCGGGCAGTTCCGGATCGCCTGCTTCACCTGATAGTAGTCCTGCGTCCCCTCGCCGTGCATCGCCTGGCGGAGGAAGTCGAGCAGGTCGTTGACCTGCACCATGAGCGGCGACTCGCCCGCGCGGCGGCGGTGGTTGCCGATGGCGGCGAGTAGGTGGGTACGGTCTCGCGCGCGGCCGTGCCAGAGGAGCATCCAGCCTTCGCCCTCATCGCCGAAGCGGAGCGCCTGGCGATAGGCGTTGTCGCGGTCGCGCCGGTCGCGCTCGGAGCGCACGTCCTGCAGGTCGAAGGCCTCGAAGGTCATCTCGCGGATCACGGGCAGCTCGAGCATGTTCAGCTCGCGGTACTCCAGCGGTCGGCGTTCCTCCAGGACGTGCACCGTGCTGATTGGGTCAGCGTGGGGCTGGGCGAGCGAGGGGTCGCCGAGGCGGGTGCGGAGCCGCTCGTCGAACTTGCGGAGCGGCACGTTGGTGGTGATCACGGTAGGCAGGCGGGCGTTGTAGCGGTGGTTGATGAGCTGGAAGAGCTTCTCCTGCGCCCAGGGGGTGGCGCTCTGGGTGCCCAGGTCGTCCAGGATCAGGACCGGCGCGTTGCGCACCTGCTCGAAGAGCTGGTCGTAGCGCAGCTCGGCGTCGGGCCGGTAGGCGGCGCGCAGGTGATCGAGCAGGTCGGGCACGACGACGAAGAGGGCCGGCACGCCGCGCTCCAGGCAGCGGTTGGCGATCGCCACGGCGACGTGCGTCTTGCCGCAGCCGGAGGCGCCCACCAGCACCCGCCAGCCCTCGGGGTCGCGGGCGAACGCCTCAGCGTCGTCGGCGCAGCGCTGGAAGCGCGTCTGGTCGCGCGGGTCGGCGCTGCGGCCGCGCCGGATCAGGTTCTCGAAGGTGAGGCGGGTGAGCGGGCCGAGGTTGCTGTAGCGCTGGAGGCGCGAGAGCCGTTCGTCCTGGCTCTCGTCGTCCACGCAGGGGCAGGGCAGCGCCTGGCCGAACTCCGGGTGGCCCAGGGGCAGCTCGCGGCGCACGAAGCCGGCGCCGTGGCAGTGGGGGCAGGTGTCTGCCTCAGACGCCGGCGGCGGGAGGAGAGAGGCGCTGCCGTTCGCCTCCGCCGGTTGCGAACCACCGTTGGTCGCTGGTGTCCCGGGACGCTGCCAGCGTTCCAGGGAATCAGACAGGCGGGCCATGCTAGTGCCGTTCCAGCTTGTTGTCGTGGAGAGGGATGGGTATGAGGCGTAGCTGACCTCCCTCACCCCGGCCTGACGGCCACCCCTCTCCCAAGGGGAGAGGGGACAGGGGTGAGGGAGTGCCAGCCGCACCAGCTAGCAGCACCCATAGCTCGCCATTCGCTTGCGGAGGCCTGTTAGACATACTCCGGCTCCGGCAGCGAGGCCAGGTCCTCGAAGCGCGTAAGGTTCTCCCGAAAGCGGAGGTGGATGTTGCCCGTGGGCCCGTTGCGGTGCTTCGCGACGATCACCTGGGCGATGCCCTGCGGGTAGGGCTTCGTCGGGTTGCTGAGCTGCCACTCGTCTTCGCTGACGTAGCGGTCCTCACGGTAGATGAACACCACCACGTCGGCGTCCTGCTCGATGCTGCCGCTCTCCCGCAGGTCGCTCAGCATGGGCACGTGGGGGACGCGCTGCTCGGGCGCGCGCGAGAGCTGCGAGCAGGCGACGACGGCGACGTCGAGCTCACGGGCGAGGCCCTTGAGCGCGCGCGAAATCTCGCTCACCTCCGCCACCCGGTTATCGCCGCGGCCGGCGCTCCCCTGGATGAGCTGGAGGTAGTCGACGACGATCAGGTCGAGTGGCCGCTCGCGATGGAGGCGGTGGGCCTTTGCCCGGATGTCGGCCACGCGGTGGATCGCGGTGTCGTCGATGTAAACCTCGGCCTCGGCGAGGACGCCCATGCCGTGCATGATGCGCTGCTCCTCGGACTCGGTGTGTTCGCCCAGGCGGAGGCGGGTGGAGTTGACGCCCGATTCGCCGGCCAGCAGGCGCTGGGCGAGCTGGTCGGCGGCCATCTCCAGGCTGAAGATGGCGACGCGCGCCCCCTGCCCGATGGCGGCGTTGCGGGCGATGTTCAGCGCCAGGCTGGTCTTGCCCAGGCTGGGCCGCGCGGCGAGGATCACCAAGTCGGAGCGCTTCAGCCCGCCCAGGAGCGTGTCGAGATCGATGAAGCCCGTCCGGATGTGGCCGATGACGCTGGCGCCGATGGAGTCGATGCGCGGGATTTCGAGGTACTCCTCGAGGAGATGCCGGAGCTGGACGAAGTCGCCCACCTTGTCGCCGGCGCGGAGGGCCATGATCAGCTCCTCGGCCCGGCCGAGGACGCCCTCCAATCTCGGCCCGCCCTCGTACGCCATGTCGGCGATCTGGCGGGTGGCGCTGATCAGGTTGCGATAGGTGGAGTCGCGCTGGACGATGCGGGCGTAGTGCTCGACGACGGTGGAGGTGGGCAGCTCGCCGACGATGCGGGAAAGGAAGATGGGGCCGCCGGCCTCGTCCAGGCGGCCCTTGCGGCTGAGCTCGTGGGCGACGGTGACCTCGTTGACCGCCTCGCTGCGCTCCCAGAGGGCGAGGCAGGCCTCGTAGGTCCAGCGGTTCTGCTCTCGGAAGAAGTCCTCCGGACGGAGGACGGCCTGGATCTTGTAGATCGCCTCCGGGTCGACCAGGAGGGAGGCGAGGACGGCCTCTTCGGCCTCGGCGTCGAACGGGGGAAGGCGCTCAGCGACGACCATGCAGCCCGCGATCCGTGCGTGATGGTCTTCGCCTACTTGCGTCTATCCAACCCGATGTCACGAGCGTTCGGTCAGTCTCCTTCGCTGCGAGCCCCGCGACGGGCGAGCAGCTCCTCGGCCGGCCGGCCCAGCAGCAGCCGCCCGAGCGTTCGGTGGCCGAGGGCGCCGAGGTGCTGCTTCCAGATGCGGCGCACATCGTCCGCGGTGGCCGCTTCCTTCAGCTCGCGCTCTGCCCCGCGCAAGACGTCGGAGTAGTCGGGCGTGGTGGTCACGAGGAGGCCTCTACCAACTCCGTCCAGGCGGCTGGCTCCGGCACGGGCTGCCGCTCCTTGCGCAGCCCTTCCACAGGGAAGGTGATCGCCTCGCGGATCTGACGTTCCACTTGTGCTCGCGTTTTGCCGGTGGCGATGCAGCCGGGTAGGTCGGGCACATAGGCGCTGAAGCTGTTGAGGGTCCGTTCGTAGCCGACTGCGTATTTCACCGTTCTTGCTCTTCTCCACTCCTGAGCCCGGCTTGCTTTGGCAGGGTGCTGAAGAGCGATGCGCTCTTCTTCCCACCCGCCCGCCCTGAGAAGTTTGTTGAATCTGGGGGACACCCCCAGGCCCCCGGCAGAAGGGCTGCGCCCCTCTGCACTCCCCCTTTTTCAGCGCCCTATTTGGATGCTGACTCGTCCTCCGCCTCTTCGGCCTGAGACTCGCCGGCCGCGGCGTCACCGGCGGACTCGGTCTCCTCAGCCACGGCGTCATCCGCCGCATCTTCGCTCGCGGCGTCCGTGGCCTCGGCGGGCGCCTCCGCCATTTCGGCCGGGGGCGCCTCCTCCAGCGCCGCCTCCGGCTCGCCCCCCTCGGCGATCACCTCGACCTCGATCGCGGCCTCGACGTTGCGGGTGAGGCGGATGCGCACGGGCTGGATGCCAATCTCCTTGATGGCTTCGGGCAGCAGCACCTTGCGGTGGTCGAACTCCTCATCGCCGATGAGCTTCGCTACTTCCTGGGCGATGTGAACGCCGGTGACGGAGCCGTACAGCTTGCCCTGTTCGCCCACGCGCGCCTCCAGGGTGATGCGGGCGCCGGCGAGGCGCTCGGCGAGCGCCGTCGCGTCGTGGTCGAGCGTCTTCTGTTGCTTCGCCTCGCGGGAGGCGCGACCCTGGGCCCGTTGCAGGTACGGCTCGATAGCGGGCGCCGCCAGCCCTCGCGGCAGCAGGAAGTTGCGGGCGAAGCCGTTTTTGACGACCTTCACCTCGCCCACCTGGGCAGTGCCCTCGACGTTGTCCATGAAGACCACTTTCATCCCATCACCTCCGGTCAACCAGCCGTACCCATGATAGCCAACCCCGCTCCACGGCGGTCAATGCGCCGGCGAGGCAGGCAGCTTGATTGACGATGCTTATCTCTCCACAGCGGCCGGCAGCGCCCGCCTAAGCGACAAACCCACAACCCGCCCCTAGAACGAATGTACGCGACCGGGACGTCGGCCGTCAAGGCGCCCATCGTCCGCCATCCAGGTACGCCGGTGACCGTCTGCGGCCGACTGATCCAGTGGGACATCTTCCCGCGTGGTGCCCGGCGGTGGTAGGCTGAAGGCGCACCGTCCGGACCGAAGGCGACCTGTCCCCCAGGAGGAACCCCACCATGGCCAGCACCACGGAGCGCCCCCCTGCCGATCACGACCTTGAGGAGGTCTGGGACGACCAGGTGGAGGGCGAGCGGCCGGACAGCGCCACCAGCCAGGCGCTCCGGCTGGCGCATCGCGCGGCCGAGAAGTTCCCGGAGCTGGCGGAGCGTTACCGGAGCTTCGCGGGGCCGGCGGCCATCGCATCGGGCGCGCTCATCGTCCTGGCTGGCGTGGCGGTGGCGCGGCGGGCGAGGCGCGGGCAAGGGGCGGAAGAGATCTTGGACCAGATCACCTCAGAGGAGATCGAGCAGGCCGCGACGGTGACCAGCCGGCACAACCGCTGGTGGCGGATGGTGGTGCGCGTCGCGGGACGCCGGCGGCGGTCGCAGCAGGGGTCGGCGGACCAACCCAGCGACGCCCAGTGACGCGACGGCTCCTCGTCTGGCGCTGGACGGACGAGCCGGCCGACGAACCCAGACTCCTGGCCTACGCGATCCGTCTCGGCGTGTACGTCGTCGCGCTCTGGCTGGCCTCCGCCTGGGTGCGGGGCTTCGACATCCACGGCTGGCCGTCGCTGGTGGCCACGGCGGCGATCTTCGGAGTCGTCAGCGCGCTGGTCAAGCCCATCGCGCGGCTGCTGGGCTGCCCGCTGATCATCCTCACCCTGGGGCTCTTCCTGCTCGTGATCAACGCAGCGATGTTGTCGCTGACCGGGTGGATCGCAGGGCTGCTGGACCTGAAGGTGGAGGTGGACGGCTTCTGGGCGGCGTTCCTGGGCGCGCTGGTGGTGAGCCTCGTCTCGATCGTCCTCTACAACACCGTCGAACGGCCGGCGCTGCGCGCTCTCAGGTGACCCGGTAGACCACGTCACCGCCGCGCCCCTAACTTCCAACCTCTCGCCACTGCGCCACCAGCACGATCAGCCGGTACCGGACGGCCACGCTATTCCTCTCTGCATGCCTCCCTTCAGAAGCACCCTGCCGCAAAGAGGACATCCTAGCAGCGACGCAGAGAGGACATTCTACCTGCTACCCAACAGGGGCTTGACACTCGGTGTTATAATCGAAACGCCTTAGGGACGACGGGCGGCATGCGTAGCGGTGGAGGTGCCCCGTGCAACCATGGCGAGCAGCGCTAATCTTGGCAGTCCTTGCTCTGTCAGTGAGCGGGACGATTTTCGGTGGATCCCAGCGGGCCGTTTCGGGCCCGGCGACAACGTTTGTCGCTGTCAGCGCGGGAGACATGCACACGTGCGCCATCACGTCTCTGGGTGCGGTCCAGTGTTGGGGAAACAATTTCTTAGGACAGCTTGGCGATGGCACGCTACGCTCGCGAGCGCGAGCTGAAGGGGCGATTGGCCTTTCAAGCGGCGCGGTGGCCGTTGCCGCGGGAGACACGCACACGTGTGCGCGGCTGAACAGCGGCGGCGTGATGTGCTGGGGGTTAGGATATGGTTCGACTCCTACGAACGTGGCCGTACCAGATCTTGACGGCGTCTCGATGGAAGCAGGCCATCGTGAGACCTGCGCCACCACGACCGGGGGAGGCGTGACCTGCTGGTTGCCCGAAGGCAACGCCGAAGTACTCCCACCCGGCAGTGGCATTACGTCTGTGGTGGTGGGCCTGTTCGCTGGCTGCGGCGTGACGGCGTCTGGCGATGTCGATTGTTGGCGAGGCAGCGTTGCTGCGACGACCGGCGTAGCGGGTCTGGCAATCGGGCATAATTTCTCCTGCGCCATCATCAGCCCGGGGTCGGTTCACTGCTCGGGAGGGGTGTTTTCGAAGAATATCGGCGGGTTGAGCGGCGGCGCCGAGGCGATCAGCGCCGGCGAAAGTCTGCACGCCTGCGCCCTCGTCGCGGACGGCGGCGTCAAGTGCTTCGGCGAGAACGGCGATGGCCAGCTTGGCGATGCCACCCATGTCGACAGCTACGGCGCGGCAGTGGACGTGGTGGGCCTCAGCGCCGACGCCGTGGCCATCTCCGTGGGCGGTGTCCATGGCTGCGCCCTCCTGACGACCGGGGCGGTGGAGTGTTGGGGCGCCAACTGGCACGGGCAGACCGGCCAAGATCTCACGACGACCGACGCCTCCGTCCCCGTTGGAGCTGCTGTCGTTGTCGACGCGGGAGGCGCGCGGAGCTGCGCCATCACCGCGCTCGGCAGCGCGAAGTGCTGGGGCAACTCCCTGCTGGGAGATGGGAGCTTAGAGAACAGCTCCATACCGGTTGATGTTGCTGGATCGGAGAGCTATTCGGCCGTCGCGGTCGGCACGACCCTGACGTGCGCTCTCACGATGAGCGGCGGCGTAGAATGCTGGGGTTACAACTACGGTGGCATCCTCGGGGTCGGTGGGGCGTGCGCGGATTACTGCACCGTCCCCGCTGGCGTTCTGGGGCTAAGTGGTGAAATCGTCGACCTCGCAGCGGGCTTCGGGCACGCATGCGCGCTTATCCAAACCGGCAAGGTCTTCTGTTGGGGCCACGGCGAAGACGGCCAGCTTGGCAACGGCGGCTCCAGCAACAGTTCCGTACCAGGGGAGGTGTCTGGCTTGGCGGACGCTGTCAAGATCGACGCGGGTGAATTTCACACGTGCGTGGTCACGTCGGCCGGGGCCGTGAAGTGCTGGGGCCGAGGTTTCTTCGCTGTTCCGCTGGTGGTGGCTGGGCTGGAGAGCGGCATCGCTGCGGTCTCTGGAGGCGAGACTCACACGTGCGTTCTCACCGTCGCCGGCGGCGCGAGGTGTTGGGGGGAAAACAACCACGGAGAGCTTGGTAACGGCACGACCTCACCCGTCAGCGGGCTCCAGTTTGTCCAGGGCCTTGAAAGCGGGGTGGCGGCGATCGGCGCCGGCGCGGCGTACTTCACCTGCGCGTTGATGACCGACGGAAGCGTCAAGTGTTGGGGAGACAATGGCTTGGGGCAGCTCGGCAACGGCACCACGGATCTCGCCCCACACCCGCTGCCGGAGGACGTTCCCGAATTGAGCCAGGGAATTCAGACCATTGACGTGGGCGGCCTTCACACATGCGCCCTCTCGGTCGGTGGCGGCGTCGTTTGTTGGGGCTACAACGCCTTCGGCAAGCTGGGCAACGGGGGAGGCGCCAACGCGAGCGTCGTCCAGGCAGCCATCGACACGGACAACGATGGTTGCACCGATCAGCGCGAGCTGATCGGTGAGGCTGCAACGGGCGGCGAGCGAGATCCGCTACATTTCTGGGACTTCATGGATACCTTCACCGGCCAGGCTCTCCAACGTGACAAGACGGCGAACATCGCCGACATCGCCGCGATCGTCATGCGCTTCGGGAGCTACGATGTTGGTCCCGGCACCTTTGACCGGAACAGCTCCCCGCTCTTGCGACCAGACGCGGCGGTGTTGCCTTCGGGGCGGCGTGCCAACTACCATCCGGCATATGATCGGGGCGGCTCGATGGTCGGCGAAGACCCGTGGGATCTGCTTCCGGCTGACGGGATGGTAGGGGCGAGTGATCTGGCCTCAGCCGTCGCCCAATTCGGACACACGTGCGCCTAACCGATCGGTAGGCGGGGCCTCCAGGCGCGCCAGTCTCACTCGCAGCGGTGCCCGAACTGGGCGACCGTTGCCACTTGCTCCATGGCGCCGATAGCGCCGTTGGGTGGCAGCAAGTTCCAGACGCTCGCCGCGGTGTCCGATCCTCCTCGGTCGTAGGCCGGGTGGTAGTTGGCGCGCACCCCGCTGGGCGCCACCGCTAGGTTCGGTGTCGAGAGGGGGTTGCTGTTGCGGTCGAAGGAGCCGGGGCCGGAATCGGTCGCGCCGACGCGCGCGGTGATTGCGGCGATGTCGGCCGCACCGACCACACGGTCGCGCTGGAGGGCGCTGCCGGTGGGGACATCCATCAGGTCCCACACGCTGTGCTGCTCGCGTAGGCCACCGCTGGCAGCCACCGCGCCGCGCTCCTGCGCGTCCGTGCAGCCATCGCCGTCGTCGTCGTCGTCAGCGGCATTGAGCACGGTGTCGGCGTCGTCGTCAGCATCCGGGTCGTCCATGTCGCGCGCGCGGCTGCGGTTGACGAAGGAGCCATTGCCGAGCTGGCCGCCTTCGTTCCAGCCCCAACACTTCGTCGCCAGCGAGGCGGTGCGGACGCACATGTGGAAGTCGCCGGGCATGACCGACGCGACATCCGTGCCCAAGCCGAGGACGCTCGTGGGCACGGACGTCGCGATGATCGAGCCGATGCCGAGGGCGCCGAACGAGTTCCGCCCCCAGCATTTGACCGTGCCGCTCGTCAGTAAAGCGCAGGTATGGTAACGAGCGACGGCGAGCTGGGCGACCGGCCCGCCCAGGCCGATGACATCCACCGGCGTGAGGCGGTTCGTGGTCGTCCCGTCTCCCAATTCGCCGCTGCCATTACCACCCCAACACCTGATCCCACCTCCTGTGGTAAGGACACACGTGTGAAAGCGTCCCACCCCCAGGCTCACGGGGGGTTCGCTGAGCACCACGACGTCCAAGGGAACGGCGCTCGAAGCCGTCGTTCCGTCCCCCAATTGGCCGAAGTTGTTCTCGCCCCAACACTTGATGCCGCCCGCGTTCATCATCGCGCAGGTAAAACGCCGCCCAGCGACCAGGTCGCCGACTCCGTTCGAGAGGCCAACCACCTCGACGGGTACCGTACTCAGGCCACCAATCGCTCCCATGCCTAGCTCACCGTTGACGTTCCAGCCCCAGCACCTGACCGCGCCTCCGCCCGTCAGGGCGCACGTATGGAAATCTCCGGCGACGACGTCGATCACGTTACTGCCGAGGCCGACGACGTCGACCGGTGTCGGGCGGTCGGTGTTCGTGCCGTCCCCGAGCTGGCCGAAGCCGTTGAATCCCCAACACTTGAGCGACCCGGCCTGGGTCACCGCGCAGGCCTGCGAGGTGCCTACGTCGAACGATCCCACGCCGCTTTCCAGGCCGGGCACGTCGGTCGGCGTCGGCACGCCCACGCCCCAGCACTGCAGCCCGCCAGACGGCGTGATGCCGCAGGTCTGGTCCCAGCCGCCGGCCATGGTGACGAAGGTCGGCGCGGCAATGGCGTCGGACGGCGGCCAGAGCGCGCTGAGCAAGAGGATGCCGGCGAAGACAACCGCCTTTGCTGAGCGAAGGAAACGCATGATTACCCCCCGCCGCTTCGCCTGTGCCAGGGCCGCAGCTTAGCGAATAGGACGCCCGCCGTCAAACCGCCTCTTGGGTAGCAGGTAGAATGTCCTCTCTGCGTCGCAGCTAGAATGTCCTCTTTGTGGCAGGGTGCTTCTGAAAGGAGGCGCCCGTGCAGAGAGGATGGGAGCGCGTGGTCGTCCGGTATCCGCTGGACGTCCAGCTCCTCAGCCACCTGCCCGGCAACGCCCAGGCGAAGGGGAAGATCGAGCGCTTCTTCCGCTGCCTCCAGGGGCGGGTGCTCGAGCACAACCGGGCCCGCAGCCTGGAGGAGCTGCAAACGCTCATCGATCGCTGGGTCGAGACGCACAACGCCGGTTACCGGAACCGCGACACCGCCTGCACGCCCGCTGAGCGGCTCCAGCCCAGCGCGACCCGGCCGCTGGACTGCAGCGCCGCCGACGTCTTCTGCCTGAAGGACGAGCGGAAAGTGGCCAAGGATCACACCTTCTCGCTA
>Ga0247727_10019291_pt1 | contig 10587 bp, 10 predicted proteins | sample WisWelCaveWW1625_FD_202498 | JGI IMG/M metagenome (GOLD analysis project Ga0247727, IMG submission 202498) | Biofilm microbial communities from Wishing Well Cave, Virginia, United States - WW16-25 | ecosystem: Environmental > Aquatic > Deep subsurface > Groundwater > Cave microbial mat | place...
TTCGATGATCCGGAAATTGGTCAAAGCAGCGAGATAGGTGCTGTCCGGATCAATTCCGCCGACGACAATCGGAGTATTCGATGTTTGCCACTGCTTGTTTCCCGGATCCACCCTCTCCGGACTGTATGCCAGGAAAAAGTCCTTTCCTGCTTTCAAACCGGAACTCTCCAGCTCCGGGCGAAGAAAATTCTCCGTGGTACCCGGGAATGTTGTGCTTTTCAGAATGACAAGCTGTCCTTTTTTCAGTATTCCCCCAATTCGCTTTCCGGCATCCAGAATGTAGCTGATGTCCGGGTCTTTGTTGTCGTTGAAAGGCGTCGGAACACAAATGAAAATTACATCGGTGCCGGCAAGGCTGCTGAATTGATTGCTGGCTGTGATTTTGCCTGACTTGAAAAAAGCTGCGATTTCATCGTCAGGCAAATCTTCTATATAATTTTTTCCGGCATTCAATTCTGAAACCTTCCATTCGTCCAGATCCACTCCAATCCCGCGATAACCCTTCCTCGCGAATTCAAGGGCGATTGGCAGTCCGACGTAACCCAGACCAACTACACCGATAGCGGCAGATCCGCTTTCGAGCTTTCTGGCGAGCTCCGATGCCAGGCTTGGCAAAGTCTTTGAATCAACCGGTTTGAACAATTCCATCAGCTTGCCAGATTTCGGAAAGGGTGCAAATATAGGAATTTAGGCAAATTTCACCGCGAGCATCGTGACATCATCTGCCGGTTCACAGTCTTGCGAATATTCAAGATAATGTTCCCTGATCTCCGATACAATCTCCTTCGCTGTCTTGCCGGAACCATTTGTTACGTTCCGGATCACATTGTTTTCGCCATACAAATTTCCTTTCAGGTCGGGCTGATCCACAAGTCCGTCGGTGAACAAAAACAAAAGGTCTCCCGCTTTTACAGGTAAGGTTTCCTGATCAGCATGCTGGAAATCCATGATGCCGAGGGGAACCGTACCTGTATCCAGGGTCTTCACGATTCCGCCGGATACAAAAACCGGATGGTTGTGGCCGGCATTGATGAAATCCATTTCTCCCTCGTCTTTCCTGACATGTGCGATGAACAAAGTCACAAATTGTTCGCCTCTCGTTATCGTTTTCAGATTCTCATTGAGCCTGACGATGACCCTGGAGAGCGTATCTTCACTCAGGATCAATGCCCGGAGTTGTGCCTGCAAGTTGGCCATCAGGAGAGCCGCACCGATTCCTTTGCCTGCAACGTCGGCGATCACCACAAAAAAACCTTTGCCGCTCCTTGAAATGACATCATAATAATCACCTCCTACCTTGTGATGCGGAAAACTCGCCGCATGAACATCTGCACCTTCTATATTCCGGAAATCGGATAGCAACAATTGCTGCTGAATCTTTTCTGCCACTTCGAGTTCCCGCCGGACTGTTTCCTGCTGAACCAGGTCTTCAATCAATTCACGATTCTCCACTGCAGCGGTAAGTACATAACCGATCGTCTCGAGGAAAATCAATTCGCCTGCCCGTCTGCTTTCCGGGTTGGTAAATCCGCCAGCAACAATCCAGGCGGATACCGAATTCCGGAATTGAAGCGGAACTATATATTCGATTCCGGCAGTTTTCAGATTTTCATGTTCAAACTCTTTATCTGAAATCACACCAAGAACCTGAGGGAAATGCAAAAGCGTTTCCGCGGGGATTTTTGCGAAACCCCAGGTGAAACCTGCAACAAAACCGGATTCCGCCTGGTAATAGAAGGCGATTTTTCTGACTCTTAGTTGTGCAAGAAATGTATTTTGGGCAATCTTAAACAGTTGATCCAGACGGAGTTTGGGCTGGTTGATGGATCGAAGAACATCCCGAAGGGCTTCAGACTCCTGCTTTTTCAGAAGGAGGAGGAATTCGGGGTCAGATTGGTCGAGGGCGATGGCCATTTGATCAGGTCAGTCTCGGGTCAAGTGCATCACGCAATCCCAGGCCGACCAAATGTAATGAAATCACGACGAAAACGATCGCGAGTCCCGGAAAGATGGCGAGCCATTTGCCGCTTTCAAAAATAATATTCGCATATCCTTCCCGGATCATACCCCCCCAACTGGGTACCGGAGACTGTACTCCGAATCCGAGAAAGCTCAGTCCGGCTTCCAGCAGGATGGCAGTGGCGAAATTTGCCGCGGCAACAATCAGCACCGGGTTGATGACATTTGGAAGGACATGCCGGAGCAGCGACCTGCTCTGGCTGTAACCCAGGGCCTTCGCCGCTTCCACATATTCCTCTTCCCTCAATTCGAAAATCCGGCCACGGACGATCCGGGCAATTTCCACCCACATCGAAAGACCTATGGCCGTAAACACCACCCAAAAACTTTTTTCCTGACTGATAAATGTCAGGGAAATCGCAAGCAGCAGAGTCGGAATAGACCAGGTAACCGAAACGAACCACATGACGATGCTGTCTGTCCATCCGCCGAAGAAACCGGCGATGGCGCCGAGACTCATTCCCACAAGAATGCTGATGGCCACAGCAAGAAATCCGACAGAAAGGCTGACTCTGCCTCCCAGGATCATTCTGCTGAGCATATCTCTGCCACGGCTGTCGGCGCCAAGCAAATACGTATGTTCAATGATATGATTCGATTCATGGACCCGGCTAACGTCTAATTTCATGCCGTCATAAGTGATCAGGTGCATGGTATCCCCCGAAAATTCAGGTTTGGAACCGGGGAAAAGCGGAATGGGTGTTCCTTTTTCCGGTTTGCCAAAAAACAAAAATTCGAATATACTCGCCTGATTTTCAGCTATTTCCGGATTTGTTTTCATCCAGAGGGTAACCGAAGTTCCCGGGGGCGCTTTTGCCAATTCATCTACCTGCCGGTTTGCCCATTCGCTGTCGTCAGGAATGATGGGATAGGCGAATACAGATAGCGCTGCGGCGAATATCAGGCATACTGCGCCGCTCATGGAAAGTGGATTTCTTCTGAACTTCCGCCACGCGATATTCCCGGGACTTATACCGGAAGTATTCGAAACCGGCTCTTCAGGAATAACCATTGTGCTTCATCAGACCCTGCCTGGTTGCCAGGTAGCGGTAGGCATGCATGTTGTCAGAATCGTAAAAGATGGTCTTTACAAAGTCGCCCCTTTCTCCGTCAAAATCCATTACTTGTATCCATCCCCGGGCGATCATCGTCTTCAGTTCATCCGCAACAATGGCAGCCTTTGCATCCACTTCTTCGAGTATATGTTCAAATGACTCGACAAAATAAACCGAGTCCAGAATCTGCCATTGAATATCATTGAGCTCGCTCATTTTACCCGCCTTCCTTTCCAAATGTAATTTCCCGAATTCCCTGCAATCCCCGCCCAAAGCAGGTATGCAATGTGGATCGGCTGCCCGGCTGGCAGATAAATCAGCAATGACAATTTGCGGAAGAAAGCGGCGGCAGGAATCAGCACCAACAATTCGGCAATCGCTTTCGCGGCCAGAATTCCCAGAAGCCAAACCCACCATACAGAGTCGAAAAACCCGGCAATGGCAAGCGCCGGAAATCCAAGCATACCGGCATAAACTGCCATCAGAATATATGTGATTCCTTTGTTGTCATATTCCCTGCTTTTGCTTACCCAGCGTTTCCTCTGATTCTTCAAATCTCTCCAGGTTTCCTGCGCCGGTGTCCTGATCACGGCATCCGGGTTCTTGTTGAACCTGACATTTCCGCGGGAGAATTTCGCAATCTTATGCAAAAGCAATTCATCATCACCAGATGCGATGGAATCAATGTCAGAAAATCCTCCCACCTTTCCGAATGCGCTTCGCCGGTATGCAAGATTGGCTCCGTTGCACATATTCGGCCGACCAGCAGCAATCGAACCCCCTCCCAGAGCAATCAGGCCCATGAATTCAAGAGACTGGAATTGCTGAAACAACTTTCCATTTGTCATCAGCAAAACCGGACCGGAAACAAGATCTGTTCCGGGTGCGAAAGCTGCAGCCATGCTGCTGATCCAGGAAGGGCCGGCGACGCAGTCTGCATCTGTTGTCATAATGAGATCACTCCTGCTGTTTTCGATTCCAAAACGGATCGCAGCCTTTTTAAAGGAATTGGTTTCTCCATCCGGAAGATTTATCACTCTGATTCTTCCATCTTTCCGGGAGAATCCGGTTGCGATTTCCAGTGTGCGGTCTTCAGAATGATCATTTATAACTATGATTTCCAGGCGATCACTGGTATAATCCTGATTCATCAGACTTTCCAGGATACCGGCGATTCTTTTCTCTTCGTTCCTCGCAGGAATGATAACGGCAACCGAAAGGCTTCCGTTTTCTTCATCGTATTTGCGTATGCTTCCAAACCGCATTCCGTGGTTCAGCAGGAATCCGCAATAGAAGAGGATCAACATTGCGAACACCATTGCCAGAAACAGCATCATTCCGGTTTCATGTTGACTTTGCCTTTCATCACAAAATAAATTCCCACTGCCGAAGGCAGCAGGATATTGATCAAATATAATAAAATCGTACTTTGAAAAGCTGCAAGGCTGCCGATGCCGATCCAGGCCATGACATGGATGGCAGTTGATTCCCTGATCCCAATTTCAGAAAAACCAATGAAGGGTATCAGGGATTTCACGAGCATAACAATCATGCAAGCGGAATATACCTGGAGGATTCCTGCAGTTCCGCCAAATGCATATACCAGAAATACATATTGGGAAATGAATACGGCATAGCGCAGGGAGGAAAGACCCAATACCTTTCGCATGAGAATCGAATCAGTTTCGCAGAGCGTATCCGAAATCCGTCGCAGCCATTTCCAGGAGATCGGAATCCTGCCAAGCAGCATTCCCGTCAATTTCGGATTCAATGCGAATATTGCGGTGACAACAAGAATGAGGCAAAGGCCGGCAGCCGCCGCAACCCGCATTTCAACGGAGTTTGTGAAGGCATTTTCTTCCGCACATCCACTGACAGATGCAAGCAACAAGACCAATATGCCGAATATCAATGTGACAAACATTTGGGAAATCCGGTCGAGAAATGTGAGAAGAATGGCTTCGAGCTTCTTTCCTTGCGGGAGAAATATCACCCTTCCTGCATATTCTCCGATGCGGTTTGGGGTGAACATCCCGGTAGTCATTCCGGCGAATATGGCGCCAACAGCCGATCTCCAGGTCAAACCCGGGTACAGCCTCCCCAAAAGCAATCGCCATTTCCATGCTTCGATTCCAAGATTCGCCCCCAGCAGCAGAAATGAAATGACAATCGCCGGTATTCCCGATGCCGGAATATCGAAAAGCACCGAAATTCTGCTTCCTCCGGGGCCTGCATCGTCCCCGGAATCCTCCTTCAACAAATACCAGGTATAAGCAAGGGCAGCCGCAGAAATTCCGGCCTTGAAAATGAAAACCAGTATTTTGCGATTCCGCGGACTCAAATTTCGAAACTATCTCCCCTGCCGGGAATCAGTACTTCGCCGAACCCTTCCTCCTGCAGCCGAGTCCGCAACTTCCCGGATCTTTCCAAATCACCGTGTACAAGAAAAATTTTCTTCGCCTTCTCTTGCCCGGAAAGAAATTTTACCATTTCCTCCTGGTCGGCGTGAGCGCTGAATGCAGATAACTTTTCGATTTTCGCTTTCACATCATATTCGTCACCATATATTCTGACGGACTTGCTGCCGCTTGCAAGCTTTTCACCGATTGTCCCTTTGGCACAATACCCGACAATCAATACTGTGTTCCGTGAATCGCCGATGTGGTGACGGAGGTGCTGCATGATCCGTCCCGAAGTGATCATTCCCGATGCGCTGATGATAATGCAGGGTTCGCGCCGTTCATTGAGCCTGATGGAATCTTCTGCTTTGCGGATGTAATGCAAACCGTTAAACCCAAACGGATTCGGGTCCGTCCTCATGTATTCGACAAGATCATCATCGAAACATTCGGGGTGCAACTCAAAGATCTGGGTGGCATTGATTGCAAGAGGACTGTCAACAAAAACCTGGATTTTGGGCAATTTTCCCTGATTTTCGAGCTTATCCAAAGTATGCACAAGGTCCTGCGTACGGCCAACACTGAAGGCAGGGACAATCAGCTTTCCTCTCCTTTTTACACAAGTTTCCAGGATCAGCGAAAGGAAATGTTCAGTGGCTTCGGTTTGCAATTCATGTATCTTCCCGCCATATGTAGATTCGCTGATGAGGTATTCTACGGGGTCCATGGGATCGGGATCGCGCAGGATCGGCCTGTCATACCTTCCCACATCACCGGTGAATCCCACCAGGGTGGATTTTCCATTTTCGGTAATTCGAAGCGTAACTGAGGCAGAACCCAGAATGTGACCGGCATCCTTGAAGAGAATCTGCACATCTCTTCCGATCCGGTGCCATTTGTCATAAGGTATTCCAAAGAAAAGGTTGAGTGCCGGCCGGACATCTTTGAGTGTGTACAATGGTTCCACTTCCTTCAGACCTTTTCTCCGCCGGTACTTATTCTCCCGTTCATTGTCCTTTTCCTGAATCATTGCGCTGTCTTCCAGCAGAATTGCAGCGAGATCATAAGTGGCGTGGGTGCAATAAACCCTGCCGTTGAATCCGGCCTTCACAAAACGCGGAATATTTCCGCAATGGTCAATGTGAGCGTGCGAGAGTACGAGAGTGTCAATGCTCGAAGGGTCTGCCGAAAATTCGTAGTTGAAATTTTCTGACAATTCGTCCTGCCCCTGATACAATCCGCAGTCAAGCAAGATGCGCTTGCCGTTGTCCAGTTCCAGGAGATGCTGGCTGCCGGTAACGGTTTGGGCTGCTCCCCAGAATTTCAATTTCATATGTGCGATGATGAATACGGGCTTGTCCCCCGAAAGAGGAAAAGTCCAATTGTCTTTGTACACCAAAATACGTATTTCGGATTCAAATGAAGAAGTCTGCCGCAAAAGAGAGAATCGTACTTGGCGTGGATCCCGGTACCAATATCACCGGATATGGAATCGTCACCTTAACCGGTCAGCAGATCAGGGTACTGACATGCGGAGTGATTGATATGAGCCGCTCCGACGGCGGTCATCCAGACAAGCTCAAGAGAATCTTCGAGCGTGTGCTCAGCCTGATCGCGGAATTTCACCCGGATGAACTTGCGATTGAGGCGCCGTTCTTTGGAAAGAATGTTCAATCCATGCTCAAGCTGGGTCGCGCCCAGGGGGTTGCCATGGCGGCTGCATTGTACCGGGATATCCCAATTTTCGAATATGCCCCGCTGAAAGTGAAAAAGGCCGTTACAGGAAACGGAAGAGCCAGCAAAGAACAGGTTTCGAAGATGCTGGAGACCATCGTGAACTTCAGTGATAAGCGCCTTCCCCTTGATGCTACCGACGGACTTGCAGTAGCAGTGTGTCATTGCCTTCAAAATGGAACCGGAGATTCAAAGTCCTCAAGCTGGAAATCTTTCCTCCGGGAAAATCCCGGACGGATCAGGAAAAGAGGCAACCCTTAAGTACCATATTTCAGATCTTCTCCCGGATCAACCGGCAAACATCTTCCATTTCGGACTTCTCCAGTTTGATGCGGTTTCCGAAATTGAAATCCTTACCCGAATTCATCGGAATCAGGTGAAGGTGAGCGTGAGCCACCTCAAATCCCTCCACAGCAACGCCCACACGCTTGCAATCTGTCGCCTTCTTCAGGCCGTCGGCCACATGTTTCGCAAAAACATGCAACCCTATATATGTTTCCTCATCCAGGTCGTAGAGATAATCCACTTCCTGCTTCGGAATCACCAGGGTATGACCTCTGGAAATCGGATTGATATCCAGAAAAGCGAGAAATTTCGAGGTCTCTGCCACCTTGTAGGCAGGCAATTCCCCGTTGACGATTTTGGTAAATATTCCCGGCATCTGATTATTCAATTGTGATTTCGAGCACTTCAAACCGGAACAATCCGGCAGGAGCCTGGATTTCCGCGATTTCACCCGGCTTTTTTCCGACAAGGCCTTTTGCAACCGGACTGCTGATTGACAATCTGCTTTTGCTCAGGTCTTGCTCTTTTTCGGGCACCAATGTGTATGTGAGCACCATGTTCGTATTCAGGTTTTTCAGTTTTACTGTACAGAGGATCGCGACTTTTGAGGAGTCAATGTCTTTCGAATCAACAATCATCGCATTGGCAAGTGTAGATTCCATGCGGGCGATCTTCATTTCCAGAAGCCCTTGCTGCTCTTTGGCTGCCTTATATTCGGCATTCTCCTTCAGGTCGCCTTTTTCCCGTGCTTCTTCTATCATTTCCGCCAATTCAGCACGGTCGCGTTTCTTCATGAGCTGCAATTCCTCCATCGCACTCTTATACCCTTCCTTTGTGAAATATGTTTTATCACTCATCTTGTCAAATCAAAAAATAATCGGATTGATACACGAGGTATCAATCCAAGTTAGGAAATTCTTTGAATCTAAATTCAGCTGACTCTACAAATCAATCCTGATGCCGAAAATATGCGTTCCGGAAAAGGGATTTGTGGTGCGGTAGCTGTAATCCACCCCAAAACGGGAGATCATATCGTTCCCTGATTTGAACGGAATTTCGACGGTTGCACCCAGTCCATGGCCGGTAAATGCTGTCATCCTTTCCGCCTGGTCAAGCAATCCATCTTCATAACAATAGGAATAACGCAGCATCAGGTAGCGCTTGAACTGGTATTCGAGACCGCCGCCAAACTGATCGGGTGTGAAAGAATTGGAAGTAAAGCTACCAAGGAAAGTCAGACGCATATCCTTTCCCATATAAAAATCATAGGAAGTTCCCAGCGACAGGACCGATGGAATTTCATAGGTCGCCCCGGTTCGCTGGACCTGGCTCGTAAAATTGTCCTGTATGTTTGTTCTGAGTTTCAGTCCGTCGCCATCAAATTTCATGGACGGACCGATGTTGCGCAGGCTGATGCCGAATTTCAGACGGTCAGAATGCAGGGAATCTGACTTGCCAAGGTTGGTGCGGTATTGTACGCCCGCATCGAAAGCGATCCCGGTAGCTGAAGCATCGGGAATGGCTTCGTGTGCAACCTTGAAAGTAGAGCCGACATAAATATGATCTGTGAATTTCTTTCCATATGAAACCCCGAAATTCATGATGGTGGGACTGAATGTCCCCAATTCGCCATCGGGATTGTCAACGGTTGTCCTGGTAAAATCACCCATGTCAAAAGCCATGACGTAAGCTCCCAGCACGCCGGAATTTTTCAGAGATTGTGAAAATCCAAATGTATTGATGTTGATGTCGGTTCCGACCAGCCAGCGGGTATGGGTGAAGACCATTTCAGTCCGGCCGGTTGTCGCCAATCCGGCCGGATTGATTCCCACCGATTCGATTCCGTAGCAGGAGCCCACGCTGATCCCGTTGAGGGCAGAACTTCTTGCCCAGGGATTGATCAGCAATTGTGTTGCCCCGGCCTGGCCGGCACGCTCAGGATTTCCGGCTATTGCCGGAAATGCAAGGCCGATGATTCCGATTGTCAATATGAACTGTTTCATTTTCATTCTCCGTCTTGGTAAATCAGAATGCCTGCAAATCAATTTCAGGCAGAATCGCAAAAAACTTCAGGATCTTTTCCCCGATGTCTCCGGCATCCAAATGAATAATATATGTTCCGGATGCAATGGGCACACCGTTTTGGTTTTTCAAATCCCATTGCTGATCGGCAGCGTCAGAATCTTTGTTGAACGTGCGGATCAGAGTACCATTGAGCGTAAAAATCTTGATCGTCACTTTTTGCGGAAGGTTGGTCAGCTTCACAATTGTCTGAATCTGCGAACCTTCATAGGACGAGTAGGCATAGTACGGATTCGGAACAATCTGCACCTGGCCCAGCAGGGATTTCTGTGCTGTCGCCATGTCACCGATCATCGCGGCATAGTCGCTGGTCGAAAATTCGAATACCGGGTAATCGGTAGTACCTGTACGCGACCGGAATTTCTTCTGTGTGCGCAGTTCGATTTTTACTGCCGTAGGCATTTCCTGGGGATTGTCGAATGAGTAACCAAATTCCAGCAATGGAATTCCGACCCAGGCCATATCCTGGTACACATCCTGCAACTTGTGCACTTTTTTGACTGCGTCTTCGAAATACAATCCCTCCGACTGTGTCGGACCGCCGATCGGCACTGTATCTTCGACAGCCAGAACATTCCGGATGGCTGCACAGCCGTCGTATTCCGAATTGTGGATGTAGATATAATGTCTTCCGCCTACGCGGTCAACCGGAACAAAGTTGGAAGTTGGGTTCCAGACCATGTCATTTCCATTGTTGGAAATATCCCAACTGCTTTCCGAGAACATCACGTTGAGCCTCCTGCCGGTATTGATATCAATTGCATAACCCGGGAAATAACCCATTCCCTGATTTGCGGCAGTAAGTGTAGTTGCAGTCGCAGTACCGTTCTGGTCAACGGGCAAAGCCCAGCGGGCAGTAAGCGGCCATGCGCCGCTGCCCAATGTCTGGGACGGAGTGGTCTCAATGACGACGCATCTTGACCATTTGGTTGTGTCGGGAGTCAGGTAAAGGTCCACATCCGGAAGCTCATTCAGATTCAGCATGGAATCAAAATGAACCAATTCTGAAGGCG
>Ga0247727_10019292_pt1 | contig 10586 bp, 5 predicted proteins | sample WisWelCaveWW1625_FD_202498 | JGI IMG/M metagenome (GOLD analysis project Ga0247727, IMG submission 202498) | Biofilm microbial communities from Wishing Well Cave, Virginia, United States - WW16-25 | ecosystem: Environmental > Aquatic > Deep subsurface > Groundwater > Cave microbial mat | place...
AGGAAGACTCAAAGCTTGCTTGTTCTGTAATAAAATAGCCAATACGAGCACCGTAGAGAAGATTGTTCTTGGGATTTTCAGATCCATATTTATCCAAGAACCCATACCCCACGTAAGGTCCCATCTCCCAATCACCTTCCTGTCCCAATTCTGCAAAGGCCTTGGTGAACATGAAGAGACAAACGACCATAGACAACAATAGACGTCGGTAACACATGGGAGCCTTCCTTTCTTAAACCGCTACTTCTTTAGATGCTTCCAGATACCGGAGTTGCTAAATGATTACAAGAAATTAGAAGAAGATTTGGCAAATCTTTAAGTCAGGTGCAACTGTCACAATTGTCTAGAATTCTATGGTTTGGACAGGGCCAATCTTGAAGGTATACATCATTAAAAATCCAACTGCAGGAGGGGTCTCGAACGTGAATTGATCTATTTGTTTAGATAAGCAGTCTTTAACCGCTTGGATCTTTTGAGTGTTAGAAGAGTTTTGGAATTTAATCGAGGCTTTTCCCTGTTGGTTGATTCTTACTTCGCTGGATAACGAAATCTCACTTGAGTCTGTCTCATCAGTTGTGCAACCAGATAACGTCTGCAACTGCAATTTCACCTGGCGATGATAGTTTTCTAGATCAGTGTCTGTTTGATCAAGACCCGTCGGATTTAGTAAAGGTACGTTTATCTGGTCAATGGTCTCAGAAGCTACTTCCACATGTAGGTGGGTATTGAGCTTGTCGACCGAGGATAGACGAAGGCGGGTAGCCGAGTCTTGAGGACGAGAGAGTCGGTCTACCGCTACATCTATAGCGGAATTTAGCTCCAAATCTTCTTTGAGTAAGTCGGTAAGTGGGTCACTGGTAACAGGTCTCGTTTGCTTGTTTTTGTTCGAGATCTTTTTGGGAGCCAATATTTTTCTAAACTCTGAAATCAGGATTCGATCATTGATTTTGTTTAATGTGGAAGCTATAGGCTTTCCGGTAGAAATAAAAGAGTTTTGGGAAAGAGCGATGACGAAAACGAAACTCATCTTTATTATTTTTTTTCTCGACTTCACTTTTCTTGTCCAGTCCAGACATTGCGTGAGCGAAGTCCATGCCAAATAATAAGTAAGTTATAACAATAAGTTATATTTATTTATGCAAAATAGCTGAAACTTAAGTTGTCAATACAGGTTACGCTTCTATGAAATGATTTCAGTTTTTATGAATCTTACCAAGAATAGGGTTAGGTCATGCGTCCAATTGGAATAAACACTCGTTCGGTCACAGGAGAACGATTGGAAAAATAGATGACCATAGCTCCAACCAACCCAAAAAAAACGCTAATATAACCCGAGGCAGTCCTTCCAAATTCAATTTGAAAGAAGTGGTTTAAAACTCCAACCATCAGTTCTTTGGTAACGAGAAGATGTTGTTGGGTGGAAATGCTAAAAAGTATAAACAGATAGTCTCCAAACAACACAGATCCCACGGTGAGGATAGGAGCAAGAATTCTTCCATACCAGGTGACTTTTGCCATCCCCTTATTCACTGCAAAGGCTATAGCTAATCCAATTCCAATGGCAACCATGGAGTAAATGTGTCGGGTGTAGTAGGAGAGTGCACCCCATACAAAGGCCATGGTCAACGCCACTGCGATGCCTGCTATGGTTCCAAGAAAAGGGTTACTAGATTTCCGAGCGTAATGAGCTTGCGCCTGACGATCCTCCTCTTGAATTCTTGCGCGGCAGGTATTACATACGTTCATCAAGGTGCCTCCCACCGCAAAAAGTTCAGCTTTTGTGCCACTTCCGCAGCTTTCACAAGCAACTCCTAAAGGAGTTGAATATTTTTTGAGAGACAGTACCAAGTTTTGAAGGATATTTGTCACTTGTTCAGGTTTTGGAGCCTTGAATGAATAGGGACGAAAAAAATAAAAATGATCTTCCCCCAGTTTCATGAAGTTTCTGTCTCGATTACCTATTTTTTGTGCACCCATGGCTTCAAGTAAAGAAGGAGCTTCAAAGAACCACTTTAGGACTGAGTCAGGCTTAGCTGAGAGTGTTCCCTTTTTGAATCGAACCAAATAGGTGACGCCATTTAGATTCATGTTGCGATGATATCCAACTAACGCTGGGAAACCCTCAATTTGCCCTGCAACAGATAAGCCTTGATGAGGCCCTGCCTTTGCAACAGGTTGAAACGAAAGCAATGTGGCTAATTGATCTGTCAGACTTCGTGACATCGAAAAAACCTCCTTGGTTGGTATTGGGGGGAATCGGTTTGGAGAAAACTAAATTATTATAATGCATATGCTTCTTCGAGAAAAGAGATGGATTTTAAAGAAGGTAACAGGCGGTAATCTTTCAGAATTCCACTTTTCTCAGAATTCGGGCCTTCATTGAGCATTGCGAACGTTCAGTTTTATAACTGTTTGATTCTTGATAGGCCTATCGCAGATGTTCCCAAGTTTTCCTTAACTTCTTATCTTCAGTGATCAACCCCATCCCCTCACTGAGTGCGCTAAGGAGAATATTTATATCGACCCAACCAAGGCCAGATCCAGAAAGTTCAAAGCGTTCAATAAATTCAAAGGTTTCGTCAACAGGTAAGACTCGCACTTGGGGTAAAAGCTTTAAATCTCTTAATGTGCGTAAACGATGAGGAATATCTCCTAAAGCTAGTTCCCCAATGATCCAGGGATGGAGTATAACCAATCCCCCTTTCAGCGCTCGTTCTACATTTCGAGAATATTTTTTAAAATGAGCAATCCAAGTCGAAGTATCAATGATCACCTTCATATAAGGCGTCGTCTCTTAGATGCTTTTGCTTTACGATAGGTCCCTCCAAGGTGGATAAGGCGCTCTCGTGCAGCCTTTTGAATGAGCTCTTTAAGCCCTAAATGAACCACGGCAGTTTTTTCTTTAATTCCAGTGACTTCCATCGCTTCTTTCAAAACGGCATCTTGTAAAATTAGTGTGGTTTTCACATATGTATTAATACATATTTAACATCCATATACAATATTTGCTTTAAGCTTGGTTGGTTATTCAATCATATCGAATCATTCCTCTGCCGTATCTATGAAGGAATGTAAGCGATGAGACTTATTTAAAATTCCACTTTTGCTGCACTGCCAAATTTAAACGTGTAAATAATAGATAACGATCCTTGCGGGGGTCTCTCAAAAGATGCTTCTTCGAGTCGAGCTCGAATGCAGTGACCCAAATTTTTTTCTTCACGTAAGGTGGCTTCATTGACAAAAACAGTGGCTGGTTTTCCATTGGGCAAAACAGTAAATCCTGCAATGACATCAACCGGTTTAGATGTTCTTCGAACAACTCCACACTGCTCAATGAATCCAAGTTTACCCGTGAGATTGTTTTTGTACGTTTCATAGGATTGGATACGATTTCCGGAAGAAGGGCGGTCCATGAAAAAGATAAGCCTTTGAGGTTCAATTCCCTTCACATTGACGGGTGTGATTTTTGAATTTAGGACAACGCGAATCTGTTTGATCGAGGGAATTCGGCTGGTAACACTTCGAATCTTAGATAAATTTTTTAGTGCGTCGTCTAATGACCACTTAAGGTTTTGGGCATTTATCAGTTCATCCAGGATTTCAAAAAATAGAAAATTTCTAAGATTCGGATGGGAGTCGATTTTTTGCCAAACTTCCTTGATGGACAAAGGGTTTGAGCGTCTATCTTCAAGGGCTGTTTTGGAAAGATCTCGGGTTTCAAAAGCAGCATCACTTACAAAACGTAGCTGTTCACCAAGCTTTAAGAGTCGCTCATCCCAGTGCTTCTCGGCTTTTTTTAATTCAGAATCGATTTGAATGGTTAAAAAGGATCGGCCAACAAGAACCAACAAAATAGCTAGAAGGGTAGGGATCAATAGTTTCTCAATGGATTTCCAAGGAAGTTTCCATTTCGGAAGCTTAATTAAGGGTTGGGGCAAGATGACCTCTGTAACCTCAGGGGTTCCATCAGCCTTTTCATCAGGAAACAAAATACGTTCATCCACATCAAATCTTGTAATTTGTTCATTTTCTTGAGGATCTTGGCTTGCTAGTATAGTGAGACGAGGAAGTTGCTTTAAGTACTCGGCTTTAGCGTTAAAATGTTCTGCGCTCTCCTGATCTTTAGTGATACGAAAAGCGATGGCGTCGAATTCAGTGACGATGTCTTCTTCAGGCAAAACATATTTTCCAAAAGGCTTGGAGAAGCGTGGCCTTACTTGCCTTGAGAATATTTTCTTGATGATGGAAGAAGGTTGATGGTTTTCCGACACTTCCATTTCTTTGAAGATGAGAGAGCATCTTCCGATGTGTAAAACGTCAGAAACAGAAACTTTGGCATTAACAATTCTTTGGCCGTTTAAAAATGTGCCGTTTGTGCTTGATAAATCTTCTACGAGTACTTCTCCGGCTTCCAAAACTTTAAGCTTACAATGTTTCCGAGAAATGGAAATGTCCGTTAGTCGAAGGTTACTTCCTCGATTTCTGCCGATGACAAATTCATTCTTGTTAACAGAGACTTTTCCGACGATTTCGCCATCGTATTGAAGTTCCAGATAGGGAGTAAAGTGGATCATTATCCTAAGTGCTTGGATCGCCAGTCAAGATATTGATTTGATGTAAAGAACAGAAGAAGCTCTCTCGTTTTTTCAGGTCCAAGATAGTTAGCGCCTTTAAGCGAAGAAGAAATGTCATCACAGAGTAGATAAGCAATTCTTAAACTAGTAGTTTCCAGAGCAGATAGCAGTTTTTGGGTCGATACACTGTCATGGCCTGTTTGGGAAGACGTACCAAAGTGATCAAAAATAAATTTTAATTCTCGCTTGGAGAAACTTTTTCTTAAAGTTTCCAGAATAGATTGACTCCCCTCTTTCCGCGGGGACCGATTTTGACCAAGTGCAGATATAGCGTCAAGTAACTCTTCAGCGGCTTCATTGGGAAGACGACTCAAGAGCCTATACCCAAGTCTTATGCGTGTGAGATGATAGGCAAGTAAATACTGTTGTACCATGGAATCCAATTTGAACAGACCTGGGCCTACTCCAATCGCTGGAGGATAGATCAATTCCACGGAGATGTCTTTTATCATGGTGCTGTAGTAAGTGGAGATTTTACTTCTATCTAACCCGAGTTGTTTTGAAAAATGGTTTAAGGCTTGGCTCGTGTGCTCAGGAATAATTTCAGTCGCGCTTAATAGAGCGGAGGAGCGCTGCCCGGTTGTTAAGAATGGAATGAGGCTTTCACCAAGTTCCAGAAAAAATCTGGCCCACGATGAACGAGCTTCCGGTGGCAAGATGTCATCAAACTGGTCAAAATCAAAAGGTTTTTTTAGTTTGGTTAAGGGGGCCTGCTGATGTTCTTTGATAAATCTATCTTCGTATTCATTTTGAGCCCCGATTCCCACTAGACAGCTACGCAAGACAAGAACGTGTTCCAAGTTCTGACTTTTTTCAAAGAAATTTCCGACTTCTCTCAAAACAACAGGCTTTTCTGGATACAGGGAAATCAATTTTTCAAAAATGACCTTGGATTCATCTTCCCTTCCCTTCAAATTCATGAGGACTCGTCCCAATTGGATCAGAGCAGACTCCGAAGTTGGATCCAGAGAAACTGCCTCTTGTAAGGCATTAAGCCCACTAGAATGATCTTTCACTTGATTTAGAAATAAAAACCCTCTCGCCATATGGAAATTAGCGGCTGATCGCAGCTTTCCTTTGGACTGGAGTTTTTGGGCAGTTTTTTCATAAAGAGTGGCCAACTCTCTCCAGTCTTTTTCAGAGTGACAGAAGGCTTTAAGGGCATCCATTGCAGCTGTCTCGCCTAGTCCAACCTCAATGGATTTAAGGTAATAGTCTTTTGCTTTTTTTAAATCACCGGTTTCTTGATCATGAATCTGTCCAAGCTCCAGATAAGTGGCAGACAGTTTTTCAGGGTTGGTTTCCAAATGACTTAACTGTTTGAGCACGGTAATAGCATCAGGCCATTCGCGTTGTTGTTTACAAATACGGAGATACAGGCCAAGGCCAGCTTTATGGTTTGGATCTTCACGAAAAAGTTGAGTTAAGTAACCCCTTGCTGTTTCAATATTTTTGATTTGATTTAGAGCGATCTCTGCCAGCGAGTAAAGGGCCAGTTGGCGGTCAATATTGGTCTTCGTCCTTTCAAGGATTTGAGTATAGGTTGCTTGAGCACTTTCCCAATCTTTTCTTGCTACATAAAGATCGGCTGCCAGCTTCAAGGATCCCAAATGCTGACTTAATTGTTTCTTGGCCTCTTCATAAACGTGCAGCGCTTCGTCGTTAGATCCAAGCCTTACCAAGGTTTGAAGTAGCCTGAAATAGTATTGGTCAACAAAAGTTTGATCCTCGGCTCTTCCCAAGGAGATCACTTCTTTTAACGTTTTCAGAGCGTTATCCCATTGATTCAGTTCATAGTAGAGATCCGCAAGGCAACGAAGACTATCTAGGAAACCTGGATCAAATGATAAAGATTGATTGAAGTAGAGGATGGCGTCTTCTGTCAACCCAAGCCGGCGATAAACGATACCCATTTTGAAGAACATCCTTGCTGCTTTTTTGGGATCTTTTTTTGAACTTGTAATTTTAGCAAGACGGTCAAATAAGGGGGCTGCTTCATGCCATTTTTTATTTTCGTAATAAAGATCAGCTAAAACAGAAACGGCTGTAACCTCGTGTGGGGACAACCGGACTAAATCTTCATAAAAAGGGATTGCCTCACTCGGTTTTCCCAAAGGACCTCTCCAAAGATCTGCTAGGTCTTTTAACATTCGACTCCTTTGGCTAACATCTTTGGTTGATTCAATTTCTGCTTTCAATAGCTCTTGCGCTTTTTTGTAAGATTGCGTGTCTTTATAGAAATTGAATAACGCAGAAATAACCTCGGGATGGTGAGGGTGTAATTCCTTTGCGCACAAAAAAGCTTTTTCAGAAGCTTCCAGGTTTTTGGCCTTCACCTGTTCCAATGAACCAATTTTTAATAAGATGGGAAACTTCTCACTTGGTTTTGAAGTTTCATCTACCAAGGAATGAAGCACTTTTAGCAACTCTGTTGCGGCTCCATTCTCCTCGTAAATGTTCGCGATTTCTACTAAAGCTTTTCTTCGCTCTTTTGGATCTTGGGCGAGCAAGTGATAACAACGAATCGCATTCTCATCCCGACGAAGATTAGCCCAATAACGATTGGCAAGAGAGAGTAATAAAATGGATCGTTCCTCCCCAAAAGGCATTAAAGTGGCTTTGGTTTCCAGAATTCGGTCTGCATCATCGACTTTCCCAGTCTTTCGATATAAGGTCTCTAAGCGAGATAGCACCTCATGATCCTTCTGGGTTCTCTTCAAGAATTTTTCAAAACATGCAATGGATCGATCTGGCTGATGTAAGCGGTCATCATAGAGGACACCCAACTGTTTTAAAATGAAATCTGACCTCCTTGGTTCGATATTTTTTCCAAGTTCTTTCTCCAAGAGCTCAGCCAGTTTTTGAAAATTACCGTTCCTTTCATAAAGGTTCAGTAACTTGGATGTGACTTCTTCGTTACCAGGCTCAATTGAAAAAAGTATTTCAAAAGTTTTGATTGCTGCGAAGACTTGATTCAAATGATCCATTTCAATGTGAGCTAGTTCTTTTAAAATCAAGGTAGCTTCTTTGGAAGAGATGTTTTTGATAATATCCTTAAGAATTTCGCTGTAGTCTTTCCATTTTTCATTCAGTTCAAAGATCTTTTTCAAGTTCTTCAGAGCTTCTTTATTCGAAGGATCGATTGTCAGTATTCGTTTGTAAGTCTCAATGGCTCCAGATTCTTGACCCAACCTTTTAACTTGAAGGACACCGACGGATTTAAGGAGTTGCAATTTTTCGTCATTGGTAGAAGCAGTATCAGCAAGGGAAAGCAACGTTTGGGCCAGTCCTTGATAGTTTTCCTGCTGTTCGAAAATGGAAGCAACTTTTGTTAATGCACCCTTGTGGTGAGGGGAAAGGCGAAGCAAATCGTTTAAAACATCTAGGGCGAATATAGGATTGTTCAATTTATGAAAAAAGAGATCGGCGGCTTCCCCATATATTTTTATAGCTTCTTGAAAATTGCTATCCTCAGACTCGCAAAGGCGGGCGTACTTTTTTAATACGGAAGCTAGGTCCGCATATCTTTCTAATATGCGGTAATGTTGTGCCAATAAATGGAGAAGATCTTTTTGGTTGGGAATCTGGTCAAGGGATCGTTCAAAAAGGTCAATTCCTCTGGGAACATCCTTCAATTGATCAACATAAATCTCTCCCGCTCGCCGATACAGAGTACCGAGTTCATCAGCAGACTGTGTTGTCGAAGATTTTAGCAGTAAGATATTTAGAATATTTGAGAAGTCACCTTTTCTTTCATACAGGCGTTCTAAGGCGCAAAGTGCCTGAACGTCCTGAGTATTGCTTCGAAGAATAATGTTGTATTGATGGATAGCTTGATCCAAGTTTTGGAGTTTTTCTTCATAAAGGTGAGCTAGCTTTGCGTGGATTTTGGTTGATTCTGTTCCTCTTGCGATGGAAGCAAACTCGTATAAAGCCTTTGCAAGAGATGGCCAATCTTCCTTATCTTCATATATTGAGATGATGGCTCTTAAAGCTATGCGATGTCTTGGATAGACTTTGAGAATTTCTTCATAGACAGAAAGCGCTTCCTCTTGACTATGAAGGTGTTCTTTCAAGATCGAGGCCTTTTTGAGAGCGAGATTTAAACCCCTAGCTGTTGTCAAAGGCTGGTTTAAAAGGGTCTCTCCGATGAGAGCATTCGCCTCCTTAAAGTCTTTCATGAGAAGGAACAAAGTTATCAAGCGATCTGTTATCTCAGTTTGATTGGGACAACTTCTTTTTGCTTCCGTTAATACTTGTATGGCTTGCCTTGGGTTTTCTAAAGTCTCAGCCCAAAGGTTAGCAACCTGTAAAAGGGCTGTGGCTTTCTCCCTTGGATCACTCAGTAATTTGGATCTTCGGAAAGTAGTATCTGCCAGAGCTAATGGTTCAGAATGTTTTTCGTAGAATGAGATCAGTGCGTCTAAAACAGGTGCTTGGTCTCCTAGTTTTTCATTGGTATGCGCAAGAAGTGCGATAGCCCGCTCTCTCGCTTGAAAGCGTTGGACAGAAATGTTTGCAATTGAGAGTACCACGTCAACATATTCTTTTGGCGCGACAGGCTCTTGCACTTTCGAAGTCCACTTTTCGATAATAGAGAACCACTGTTTTTGATCTTTGACAGTTTCTCCCAAAGCAGAAATTGCATTCAAATTCAGTGGGTCTTTACTGAGGATAGCCCGGTACGTTTCAATTGCATTTTCATTTGAACCAAGAGGGCCTTTCCAGAGATCCGCAATCTGAAACAACAACCCTATTTTTGACTGACGGTTTTGTTCAAGTTCAAGTTGCAATTGTAGTGTTGATAGCAGTCCCTTCCAGTCCTGAGAGGCTTTATAAGCCTGTGCTAAAAGTGCAACTGGATGGAGCTGTTTCGGGTTTAAAGAAACCATCTCACGAAATGTTTTTATTGCCGCCTCGTGTTCATTCATCTTTTGAAGTTCTATGATCCCCAACCGCTCCAAGAGACGAGTTCTTTCTTGAGGATCGTTTGTTGTTTCTAAAGCTCGAGAGGTGGCAATATGACTTTCCTTCCAATTTCCTCTATCAAAATACAAAGAGGATAAGTTCGTAAGCGCAATGGTATTCAAAGGATCAAACTTAAGAATCTCTTGAAAAGTGAAGATTGATTTATCGATCTGTAGAAATTTGTCCTTCCATAGAATTGCTACTTCTATCAATAGTTCCGCTTTTTCCTTCGGTGTGTCTCTAAAGGTCGCTTCAGAGAGAGTTGCTTTTAGGTATTCTCCCCAATTTTCTTCTGATCTGAGCAAACGTCTCATAGCTGATAAAGGAGAGAGAAAGTTTGGATCTTTTTCTCTAGCTATTTGATAAGCTACGAGCGCTCTATCTACATCTCCTCGTTTATGTTCGTATAGTTCCCCAACCTGATAGTGGAGTTTGGCAGCTCCATGGCCTTTTGCTTTAAGGAGCAATCGTTCGTAGGCTGTTAATAAACCATTCCAATTTTCGGTACTTTCGTAAAGAGTTGCAAGTTGCTCCAGAGCATGAATATTTTCTGGATTAAAGGAAATCGCGCGCTCAAACCAGTTAATTGCGGCGACATAATTCTTTTTTGTATTTAGTTCAATTTCTGCGGCTCGTATACAACTCTCAGTTTTTTCTTTTAGATCATCCAAAAGTTGAACCAAGTTTTCATACAGTGGGAGGGCCTCCTCAAAAAGCTTTTGTTTTTCAAGAACCTGAACAAAGTCTCTTATGACTTCGACGTCGGAACTATTGAGTTCAAGGGACTTCTGAAAAAAGCCAATGGCCCTTTTGGGCTCATTTAATTGTCCAAAAAAAAGTCTTGCGACTTTGGCGGCAACGAGAGCCCCATGCATGCGATCTTTGGTTTGATCCAATTCTTCCATGCAAACTTTAGTTAATTTATTCCAGTGCTCATACCTTGTGTAAAGGGAGGTAAGCGCTTGCCGTGCAGATGTGAAAGTT
>Ga0247727_10019293_pt1 | contig 10585 bp, 9 predicted proteins | sample WisWelCaveWW1625_FD_202498 | JGI IMG/M metagenome (GOLD analysis project Ga0247727, IMG submission 202498) | Biofilm microbial communities from Wishing Well Cave, Virginia, United States - WW16-25 | ecosystem: Environmental > Aquatic > Deep subsurface > Groundwater > Cave microbial mat | place...
CCAGCCGTGATGCTCGAGGTGGTCGAGAATCTTCTTGAGGCTCTCCGCTTCCGACTCGTGCTCGGAATCCACGGTGATCTCCGGCTTGAGCGGCGCCTCGTAGGGATCGGACACTCCGGTGAAGTTCGGCAACTCCCCGGCCAAGGCCTTCTTGTAGAGCCCCTTCACATCGCGGCGGGTGAGCGCTTCGATGGAGCAGCGGACATACACCTCGATGAAGTGGCCGATCTCCTTGCGGTTGTGGTCGCGCACCTCGCGGTACGGCGAGATGGCGGCACTGATCGCCACGACCCCGTTGCGCGTCAGGAGCTTGCAGACGTAGCCGATCCGCTTGATGTTGGTGTCGCGGTCGTCCTTGCTGAACCCCAACCCCTTGCTGAGGTTCGTGCGGACCTCGTCCCCGTCGAGCACTTCAACGTGCAGTCCCCGACGACGCAGCTCCGCCGCCACCAGCTCCGACAGCGTGGACTTGCCGGCGCCCGACAGGCCCGTGAACCATAACGTAAACCCCTGCTGCATGGTGCGCGCTCCTTCCAAAACGATTATAGCACACCGTCGCTGGTCAGCGCAGAGCGGCTCCGCAGCGGCTCGTCAGCGCCTCGGCGATGCGCTGATGCGCCGCATCCGCCTCGGCCGCCGTCAGCGTCCTCGAGGGATCGCGGTACTCAATGGCAAACGTCAGGCTGTGCTTGCCCGGAGGCACCGGAGCGCCGGTGAAGCGATCGATCAGCTCGATGCGATCGGCCAGCGCCCCAGCCGCCTCCCGGATCGTCCGGGCCACCTCATCAAATGCCACGCGGTCATCCAGGATGATGGACACATCCCGCTTGACCGGCGGAAACGCCGCCGGCGCGAGGAGGGGCGGCGGCGCGCGCCGGATCGCCTCCAGCTCCCCGACCGCCAGTTCCGCATACCACGCATCCTGGGAGAGCTCACAGGCTTCTCGGAGCTTGCGAGAGAGCTTCCCGGCCACGCCGACCACCCGGCCCTCCGCGTAGACCGCAGCGCTCTGGCCGGAGTCGCTCCAGGCGTGCGTCGCGTGCGCGGTCTGCAGTTCGCACCCGCAGAACCGCCGCACGAGCGTGCTCAGTAGCCCCTTCAACAGCCAGAAACTGCAAGGCGTTTTCCCGCCGGTCCAGTCGGGGAACCACCGTCCGGAGAGCACCACGCCCAGTTGGAGGCACTCGATGTTTTCGGGAACGATGCGGCCCTGCGCCCGCACCACGCGACCCACTTCAAAGAGTGCGATGTCGGTACGACCCCGGCTGAGATTGCGCCGGAGGGCCTGCAGCAGCCCCGCCAGCAAGGACGGGCGCACGATGGCGTGATCCTGGCTGAGCGGGTTCGCCACGCGGACCGTCCCGTCACCGTCGCAGCCGACGGCCGCTGCCTCATCGGCAGCGATGAGCGACCAGGTGATGGCCTCCGTGAGCCCCAGGCTCGCGCACAGGCCGCGCAGCGACTGGGCGCGCACGTACGATGCGGTCTCCTCGGCACTGCGCAGCGTCAGCGACGCAATCGGAATCGTGGATGGCAGCCGATCATACCCGATGGCGCGCGCCACCTCCTCATACAGGTCGACCTCCTGCGTGAGGTCACGGCGAAAGGAGGGCACGCCCACGTGCAGCGCTCCGCCGGCCTCTGAGGAGGCCACGTGGCAGGAGAGTTTCGCCAGGATCGTGCGGATTGCCGTGGGAGAGAGCGGGGTGCCGAGCCAGCGACTGGCGCGCCCGGCATCCACGAGCACGCCGACGCGCTTCAAGGGCTTCGCACCGACGTCGTAGCAGGCCGCCTCCTCCCCGCCCGCCAGCTCGAGGATGAGCGTCGCCGCCCGGGCCGAGGCGGTCTCGACACCCTGCGGATCGACTCCGCGCTCGAACCGATAGGAGGACTCGCTGGCAAGGCCCAGCTTGCGCGCCGTGCGCCGCACGGTCACCGGGTCAAACAGCGCGCTCTCCACCAGGAGGGTTCTGGTCTGCAGGGTGACCTCGCTGCCTGTTCCTCCCATGACGCCCGCCACCGCAATCGGGACGGCGGCGTCCGCGATGACGAGCATGTCGGCGGAGAGGCTCCGAGCCACGCCGTCCAGCGTGGTGAGCGACTCGCCGGCCTGCGCCCGCCGCACCCGGAGGGTGCCCTGCGAGAGCCGGTCAAAGTCGAAGGCGTGCAGCGGCTGGCCGTATTCCAGCAAGACGTAGTTCGTGACATCGACCACGTTGTTGATGGGGCGCACCCCGCAGGCGACCAGCCGGCGCTGCATCCACGCCGGCGAGGAGGCAACGCGCACCTCCTTGATCAGCCGGCCGATGTAGTGCTCGCAGCCGTGGCGGTCGTCGATGCGGACGACGGCGCGCAACGCCTGCGCCGTCGGGCGCGATGACGCGGGCTTCGTGCCGCCCGGTGAGGCGGCCCGCCGATCCGACGGCGGCTTGAGCGGTTGGCTGGTTAGCGCCGCAACCTCACGGGCCACTCCGATGATCGAGAGGCAATCGGCGCGGTTGGGCGTGATCTCCAGATTCAAGACCGGCTCGCCCTCGACCTGCTCGATCGCCGTGACCTCGAGCCCCACCATCGTCAGCCGCTCGGCCAGCGCCTCCGGCGAGAGGCGCATCGTCACGTATTCCTTGAGCCACTCGAAAGGAACCCTCATGCTCAGCATTGCTCCAGGAAGCGGAGATCGTTTTCGTAGAAGAGCCGGATGTCCTTGATGCCGTGCGTGAGCATGGCTATCCGCTCGACACCCATGCCGAACGCGAACCCCTGCACTTTCGCCGGGTCGTAGCCCACCGCCTTGAACACGTTCGGATGCACCATGCCGCAGCCCATGATCTCCAGCCAGCCTTTGCGCTGGCAGGTCGAACAGCCCTGGCCCTGACAGGCGGTGCACGCGATATCCACTTCCGCCGACGGCTCGGTGAACGGAAAGAAGTGCGGGCGAAACCGGGTCTTCGTCTGCGGGCCGAAGAGCGCCTTCAGCACCTGGTCCAAGATGCCCTTCAGGTCGGCGAAGGAGGTTCGGTTGTCCACCATCAATCCCTCGACCTGGTGGAACATGAAGCTATGGCTTGGATCGAGCGGATCCGGCCGGAACACTTTCCCGGGCACGACGATGCGCAGCGGGGGTTTGCGCCGCTCCATCACCCGGATCTGCACGGGCGAGGTGTGGCTGCGCAGGACGAGGCGCCCCCGCTTTGGTTCCGCGGACGGCAGCTCCAGAAAAAACGTGTCGAAGGATTCCCGCGACGGATGATCGGGCGGGATGTTGAGCGCGTCGAAGTTGTAGTATTCCCACTCCACCTCCGGGCCTTCGACGACCTCGAAGCCCAGCGGCACAAAGAGCGACACAATCGCGTCCATCATGCGCGTGACGGGATGGAGACGGCCGTGCGGGATCGCGCTCCCCGGCAGCGTGATGTCGATCGCCGGCCCCGCAGGGGCCTCGACCAGCGCCGCGCGCCGCACGCTCAGCGCCTCCTCGATGCGCCGCTTGAAGTCGTTGGCCAGCTTCCCCACCGCCGCGCGCTCCTGCGCGGGCAGCGAAGGCAGCTCCTTGAGGATGCGGGTCGCCTCGCTCTTACTGCCGAGGTACTTGACGCGAGCCGCCTCCAGCGCGGCCAGCGTCGACGCCGCCGCCAGCGACTGCGAGGCCCCGTGCGCCAGCTCCTCCAACTGCTGCGTGAGCGCGTCGCGCGTCATCGGGCGTTGCCGGTCAAGATCCACACGCGGCCCGGCGCGTTCTTCACCACGTACTCGACGGTCGTCCCGAAGGTGGTGCGCCCCGGGGCCGTTGACAGCGGCCGCGGGCGATCCCCCAAAATGACCAGATCGTAGTGGCCCTCCTTGGCAAGCTCCACGATCGTCTCGCCCGCAAAGCGGGACTGCTTCACCTGGGCATCGATCGGCACTTCATACTCCCGGCCGATGGCCTGGGACTGCTCCGTGACCGAGTCCGCCAGGGCGAGCTTCTCCGGGAAGAACGTATCGAGGGGCAGCGACGGCGGAATTTCGATGACGTGCAGGGCGGTCAGATCCGCCCCGTGCATCTTGGCCAGCTTGGCCGCAAACTGGATCACGTCGTTGGCATGCGGACCGGTCGTTGGCACCAGGATCTTGCGAACAACCACCGGCTGATAGCCGGGCACTTGGAGCCGTTCGATGTCCACGCGCGCCGCGGCCGGCAGCTTCTGCTGGCGCCGGTACCAGAGGTAGGACAAGACGCCGACCCCCATCCAGATGAAGCCGAGATTTCGCCCCGACGGCTTCGTGAGGATGACGTCCACCCAGACCGCGGCCGTCCCCAGCAGTCCCAGGATGGCCGTGAACGGCAGCTCCGCGCGCCCGAACCGCAGATTCCAACCGACCTTGAAGGGGCGGGGCATGGCCGGCTGCCGGATGCGCAGGCCCAACAGCGACAGGTGGGCGAGCATGAAGGAGAGCATGGCGCCGAAGTTGTACAGCTCGGCGATGTGCGTGAGGCGTCCCGCCACCAGCACGATCCCGCCGGCCAAGACAGTAAAGGTGACGAGCGACACGTAGGGGGTCTTGAATCGCGGGTGCAGCCGATAGAAGAGCCGCGGCAGCGTGAAATGCTCGCTCATCGCGAACGTCAGCCGTGACGCCCCGATCAGCCCGGCGTTGGCCGCCACGAACAGGATCGTGGCCCCCAGCAACCCGACCCACGGGGCGAGGTACTGCCGCCCGAAGGGCATCGAGGCGGCGATCCCGGCAATGGGATCTTCCAGGTACGCCGTCGTCAGTTCCTGGGGGGTCATCGCGGTCAACGCAATGATCGACGTCCCAAAGTACAGGACGAATAGCGTGATCATGGTCGCGATCATCGCCCGCGGGATCGTTCGGTTCGGATGACGCGCCTCCCCGGCTAGCTGGGAGATGGATTCGATACCGATGTACGCCACCATGGCCATCCCGACGCCCTTGAGGAACTGTCCCCACGTCGGAGACCAGGCGCTATCGGCCGCCCCAATCTGTAGGTGGTGCCAGAGCTGCTGCAGGTGGGCCCAGAACGCCTGGGGCTGGAAGATCTGCATGAGCAGAATTAACCCGATGGTAATAATGACCAATTGGGTTGCGATGCCGAAGACGGCCAGCAGGAACGAGACTCGCGTCGATTCTTTGATCCCGATCACGTTCAACCCCAGCAAGAGCCCTAGCGTACCCAGCGTCAAGGGGACGTTGCCGATGCTCGTCATGAGCGCCGGGATCAGATTCCCCAGGTAGGGACCAATGGAATATGCGGAGATCGCGATCGTCACGATGTAGTCCAAGAGCAGCGCCCAGCCGGCGATGAACGAGACGAGGTCGTTGAACGCGTGGCGCGCGAAGCTGCAGGAGCCGCCCGATTCCGGCATGGCGGTCGAGAGCTCCGTGTAGGTCAGGACCGTGCAGAAGAACACGATGCCAGCCATCCCCAGCGCAAGGGGAACCGCCCCAAGCGCATAGAGCGTGGTGACTCCCAGCGCGTAGTAGATGGAGGAGCCGACATCCCCAAACCCGATGGCAAAGAGTTGGGGCGCGTTGAGGACACGGTGCAGGCTGCCGCGGTCCAGCACCGTGACGCGGGATTCGTCCTGGTGAGAGAAGTCGAAGGATCGTCCGTCCATCATCGTGAAACGATCATGCGCTGATTACGCAGATAGCACCGGCTGTCTCTGCGTCATCGATGCGGGTTGTTTCAATTCGCAGTGGCCTGCGTCACGAGCTGGTCGAACGTGCTCTGGTCGTTGACCGCCAGCTCGGACAGCTGCTTGCGGTTGAGCTGGATATTCGCCTTGCGGAACACCGACATGAGCCGGCCGTACGTCAACCCGCGCGAGCGCGCGGCGGCATTGAGCCGGATGACCCACAGGTTGCGGAACTCCCGTTTCTTCACTTTGCGGTCCCGCGTGCGGTAGGCCTTCGCCCGCATGACCGTCTCTTTGGCTTTCAACAGGTGCAGACGCCTGGCGCCGCGGTAGCCCTTGGCTTGTTTCAACAGGCGCTTGCGCCGCGCCCGCGACGCCACCGCCCATTTTACTTTTGCCATGAAACCCGCCTCCTCTTCAAGCGTTCAATAGTTCACCGGTTCAGATGAACAGCTGAGCGTTCTTCCGCCGTTGTCATTGGTATGGCAGCAGCGCGCGGATCTTGCGCGCGTCCACCTGCGCGAGAACCGCTCGGCGCCGCAGCTGCCGCTTGATCTTCGCCCGCTTGCCCGTCAACAGGTGTCGGCGCCCGGCACGGAATCCCAGCAGTTTTCCGGTGCCGGTCACTTTCAACCGTTCCTTGACTCCTTTCACCGTCTTCAATTTCGGCATACGCCATCACTCCGTCTTCGTTGTCGCTGCACCCGCAGCCGGAGCCTCCGGCGCTCCGCTGGGGTGCCCGGATTTGGGCCCCTTGGCCTTGTCGGTGAGCGCCTTCTGACGCGCCGCGTCCCGTTCGACCCGCTTGATCTTCTCGCGGTCCGGCCCGAAGACCATGGTCATGAACCGGCCGTCGAGGGCCGGGGTCCGCTCGACCTTGCTGATGGGCTTGAGCTCCTCCGTCAGCCGGTCGAGGATGCGGCGGCCGAGCTCGGTGTGGGCCAGCTCGCGGCCCCGATAGACCATCGTCACCTTCGCCTGGTCGCCGCGGAGGAGAAAGCGCTTGAGCATGCCCAGCTTGACCTGGTAATCGTGCGCTTCGATGCGCGGTTTGAACTTCACCTCTTTGAGCTTGGCGACGTGGTGTTTCCGCTTGGCTTCACGCTCGCGCCGCTGCTCATCATACCGGAACTTGTTGAAATTCATGATCCGGCACACCGGGGGACTCGTCTGCGGAGCCACCTCGACCAGATCGAGTCCCTGCTCGCGCGCCACCCGCAGCGCGTCGGCCGGCGCCATGACGCCCAATTGCGCCCCATCCTCTGCGATCACCCGCACCTGCGCGATCCGAATGCGCTCATTCACCCGCAGCTGTCTCAGTCGTCCCTCCCTGTGTCGCCCTCTGCTGGAACGGCCTTAGGCGGCCTTCCGGCTGGCATGCTCCTCGTTGATCCGATCCAGAAAGCGCTCCAGGGGCATCGCCCCCAGATCGCCCTCGCGCCGGTGACGCACCGCCACGGTGCGCGCGTCGGCTTCCCGGCCGCCAACCACGGCCATGTACGGGATCTGTTGCAGCTGGGCATCCCGGATCTTCGCTTGCATCTTTTCGTTGCGTTCGTCAACCTGCGCCCGCAGCCCGCGCTGCTTGAGCGCCCCGGCTACCTCGCGCGCGTAGTCCAGCACGTGGTCGGTCACCGGGACGACCATCACCTGCACCGGCGAGAGCCACACCGGCAGCGCCCCCGCGTAGTGCTCGATCAGCATCCCGAGGAAGCGCTCGAAGCTGCCGAGGAGTGCCCGGTGGACCATGATCGTCCGGTGCGGCTTGCCGTCGGCGCCGGCGTACGTCAGGTCGAAGCGCTCCGGCAGGGCGAAGTCGCACTGGATCGTCCCGCACTGCCAGCTGCGGCCGAGCGCGTCCTTGATCTTGATGTCGATCTTCGGCCCGTAGAAGGCCCCCTCGCCCTCGTGGACATCGAAACGGAGGTTGCGCGCCCGCAGCGCCGTGCGCAGCGCCTCCTCCGCGCGCTCCCACGACGCCGCCTCGCCGATGAACTGCTCCGGGCGCGTGGAGAGCTCGATGTCCCAGTCGGTGAACCCGAACGCCCGCATGATGTCGAACTCGAAGTCCAGGATCCGCTCGATCTCCTCCACCAGCTGGTCCTCGCGCAGGAAGACGTGGGCATCGTCCTGGGTGAAGCCACGCACCCGCAGCAGGCCGTGGAGCACGCCGGACTTCTCATTGCGGTAGACCGTCCCCAGCTCAAAGAAGCGCAGCGGCAGCTCGCGGTAGCTGCGCAGCGCCGACTGGTAGATGAGGATGTGGCCCGGGCAGTTCATCGGCTTGAGCCCGAAGGCCTGCTTGTCGGACTCGAAGAGGAACATGAAGTCCTTGTAGTGCTCCAGATGGCCCGAGCGCTTCCAGAGGTCGGTGCGGAACAGGTGCGGGGTGGCTACGAGCTCGTAGCCGCGCTCCAGGTGGCGCTGCTTGACGTAGTCCTCGATGAGCGAGCGCACCAGCGCCCCCTTGGGGTGGTAGAACACCACGCCGGGCCCCGCGAGCTCCTGGAAGCTGAAGAACCCCAGCTCCGTTCCCAGCCGCCGGTGGTCGCGCCGCCTCGCCTCCTCCAGGCGCGCCAGATACGCGTCGAGCTCGGCCTGCGAGGGAAAGACGGTGCCGTAGATGCGCTGCAGCTGCGCGTTGCGCTCATCCCCGCGCCAGTACGCGCCGGCAACGCTCAGCAGCTTGAACGCCTTCACCTCGCCCGTCGAGGCCACGTGCGGCCCCTCGCACAGGTCGACAAATTCCCCGTCGGTGTAGAGGGACACGTGGCCGTCGGGAATGCCCTCCACGATGTCGAGCTTGAACCGCTCCCCTTGTCGTTCAAACTGTCGTTGCGCATCCGCCTTGCCGAGAAACGACTGCCGAAAGGTGTGGTTCTCCTTGATGATCTTCGCCATCTCGGATTCGATTTTCGGCAAATCCTCGTCCGTCAATTGCTGTGGCAGCTCCAAGTCGTAGTAAAACCCGTCTTCGATCGGCGGGCCGATCGCCAGCTTCGTCTGCGGATAGAGCCGCTTGACGGCCTGCGCCATCACATGCGCAGCACTGTGGCGCAGGGCGTAGAGCGGATCCGTCTCTTTGCGTTTCTCTTTCTGTCCAGTATGGCCCATCTTAGACCGTTAGCAGGCTCGAATGGTGGGCGATAGAGGGCTCGAACCTCTGACCTCTTCCATGTCAAGGAAGCGCTCTAACCAACTGAGCTAATCGCCCCTTAAAACTGCCAGCGAATCCGCCCGCACTCGCCACAGGCGACCATCCGATTGTGGCAATATAACGCGACGATCCCTGGAAGGATGCCGCAGAAGAGCAGCACCACAATCAGCCACACGGGAATGATCCGGCGCGCCTCCGTCGTGCTTCCGCAAGAACATGTCACGGCCATGATGCACCCCGCTGTTCAATACCTATCCGGTTGTGCGAAAAATGCCGGGGGTGGGAGTCGAACCCACAAGTCCCTTTCGGGACAGGAGATTTTAAGTCTCCCGTGTCTAGCCAGTTGCACCACCCCGGCATGAGCAAATGGAGGCGCGGATCGGAATCGAACCGATGCATAAGGGTTTTGCAGACCCTCGCCTTACCACTTGGCTACCGCGCCAGTCTTTCCGATGCCTCGCCATGCCCCGCTGCCTCAACGACGGCGTCGTCCAATGGCCATCGGCAAGCGAAAGATCGAGACGGAGATGGCGGACGGCCACGGGGGTCAAAGCTTACGGCTGCTTGCCGGACGAATCAAAGTCCACCTGACCGCCGACGCGCAGCACATTGATGCCGTCGGGATGGTTGCCGCTCTTGTCCTGCGCGAGCGCTTCAGTGGACCGGCTGGCCGGTGAGAGCCCTGCCTGGTGCTCATAGTCGCCAGCCGAGGGGGAGGCCGGCGCGGGGCTGGCGGATGAGGGGCACTTGAACACGTCCAGGTCATCGAGGTACTTGTCATAGAGCTCATCGAGCGACTGCGGATACTGTTCGTTGTGGTCATCCCGGTAGGCGGAGACGGCGTAGAAGATCTGTTTCAGGTTGTTCTGGCACTTGGACCGCCGGGCCTTCTCGCGCAGCTTCATCGCCCCGGGAGCCAGGAATCCCACGAGGATGCCGATGATGGCGATGACGACGAGCAGCTCAATGAGCGTGAATCCGGATTTTCGTTTATCTGCTTGCGGCATGGTCAGTTCTGTCGTCCCAGCAACCTGCGTTGACCGTACCAGAGCGCCTCTGCTTTGTCAAGGAGTGCGCGCGCAAGCGCCGATTTGGATCGAACGCCGAGGGCTTCGACTTCGTTCCCCGGACCCAGCAGCCATGCCCGAACCGCCCGACGACCGAACGGTGCCCCGGCCCGCCATCCGCGAGCGCCAGGGCGCAGGCCACCGCCGTTGGCCTGTCCCCGCACCAAACGTTTGGGTGTGGGGAGCTGCTGCGCGAGCACCAAGTCTAAGCGTTTGGCGCGCAGTTTCCTGCGCGCCCGCGGGATGACCCCGCCGGTTTCGAGCGCAAACCCCGCGCGCAGCTGCCCCACGCGCCGGGGGAGCTGGGCGATCAGATCCGGCGTCGCTTCAAGCCTCAAGGAGCGAGTGGCCTGACGAGGCAGCTTGCGGGAGGCGACGCGCGCCGGCCGGAAGTCACAGACCGCGGCGGCCATCAGCACCACGTCGGCATGCGCCCCCTCCCGATGCAGCGCGCGGGCCATCTCTCCGGACGTCTCCACCGCAACGATCCGCGCGCCCGCGGGCATCGGTTCCTCCGTCGGGCCGCGCACGATCACCACGCGGTGTCCGCGGGCCAGCGCCTCGGCCGCGAGCCGAGCGCCCATGTAGCCGGTGGAGTAGTTGGAAATGAACCGGACCGGATCGATCGGCTCCCGGGTGGGCCCCGCGCTGATGAGGAGCGTCAGCGGCCGCCGCTTCCGGCGCATCCAGGCTCCTCAGCGCTTTCTGGACTTGCGGGC
>Ga0247727_10019294_pt1 | contig 10585 bp, 8 predicted proteins | sample WisWelCaveWW1625_FD_202498 | JGI IMG/M metagenome (GOLD analysis project Ga0247727, IMG submission 202498) | Biofilm microbial communities from Wishing Well Cave, Virginia, United States - WW16-25 | ecosystem: Environmental > Aquatic > Deep subsurface > Groundwater > Cave microbial mat | place...
CTTCCCCACCAAGATCAGATCGGGCGTGATGCCCCAGTGCTCGACAGCAAAACTCTTTCCCGTGCGCCCCATGCCGGTCATCACTTCGTCGGCAATGAGCAAGATGCCGCGCCGCCGCGCAATCTCTGCGATGCGTTGAAGGTAACCATCGGGCGGTGCGACGGCTCCCAGCGTTGCGCCGACTACCGGTTCGAAGATGAAAGCCCCGACTGTTTCCGGCGCTGCCTGCTGGAGAAGCTTTTCGAGCTCGTCGGCACAGGCGACGCGGCAATCCGGGAACGTCAGGCCGAGCGGGCAGCGATAGCAGTAGCAGGGAGCGATGTGTCCCCACTCGGGCAGCAGCGGCGCATAGGTAGCGCGCCGGCGCAGATTGCCGCTCAATGCCAAGGCGCCGAGCGTGCTGCCGTGGTAGCTCTGCCAACGCGAGACGATTCGCGTTCGTGTCGGCTGGCCGCGCTCGACCCAATACTGCCGCACGAGTTTGATGGCTGTTTCCGTGGCCTCAGAGCCGCCCGAGGTGAACCACACGCGGCCCGCCTCGCGAAATCCGGGTGGTGCCAGCGCACGCAGGCGAGCGGCGAGCCGCTCAGCAACTTCGGTATGGAATTGCGAAGTATGAGCGAAGGCCAGATCCGCGGCCTGGCGGGCCATCGCGCGGCCGACCTCGGCCACACCGTGACCTATCGAGACCACCGCCGCGCTTCCCGCTGCGTCGAGATACTTCCGCCCGCGCGCGTCGAAAACGTAGCAGCCCTCGCCGCGGACGGCTTCGGGATAGTCCTTGCGAAAACTGCGCGGAAATTGGGCCAGGGTCATGACGTGATGGGCGTGCCGAACTGTACTTCCCGCAACACGCGCAACTCTTTGGCAGAAGGCGGCTCTGTCTGCGAACACTCAGCAGCAATGCGCAGCGGCCAGCCCGTATTCTCGCGGACTTGCTCCAACGTCACGCCGGGATGAAGTGAAACCAGCTCCATTTCATGGGTGTCCGCAGCGAACCGCAGCGCTCCCAATTCGGTGATCACAGCTTCCGGGCCACCGCCCGGAACACGCAGTTTGGCGCGCGCATCACCACCGGTCAGAAAGCCCGGGCTGGTGACGAAATCCACGCGCTCGACAAAGCTGCGCCGCTGGTGCGGCATCACGATCAACACGCGTCGCGCCAGCGCAGCAATTTCGCTCGCCCCGCCTGCACCCGGCAGGCGCGTGCGAGGCCGTGCATATTCGCCAATCACGGTGGTGTTCAAGTTGCCGAAGCGGTCGATCTGCGCGCCTCCGAGGAAACCTACGTCTATCAGACCACGCTGAAGATAATACTGAAAGACTTCCGGCATCGAGCAGACTCCCAGCGCTCCGGTGACCAGGGCCGGATCTCCAATGGATCGCGGCAGACGGTCCGGCCGTGCGCCAATCGCGCCGGACTCGTAGATCAGGACGAGATTCGAGCAATGCGTCCGACGAGCCAGGTTGACAGCGAGATTGGGCAAGCCGATGCCCACAAACACAACTTCTTCGTCGCGGAGCATTCGCGCTGCGGTGGTGATCATCATTTCGTGGGTGGAGTATTCGGGCGACATCAATAGCCATAATTGACCGGTTCGCACATCACGCTGTGCGCACGGAGCCGCTCGACGTCGGGTCTCATTTTCTCGATGTACGCGCGGCGATCCGGCAAGTCGTAGACCCACTCATCCAAGTAGCGGCGCAGGCCGTCCGCCTCGCGCGAGATTTCGTCCCAGCGATCGTAAAACGCGTTATCGCGGTCGTAGTAGCCCTGGACAAAGCTGGGATGCGCACCGAAAGGCTCGTGGACCACCGCGTCCACGCGGAAGCCGGGGATCAACGTGCGATTGGGATCGCGACGGATTACATCCTCGGAGACAACCTCTTCTACCACTACAATCAGGCGGCGCGAGGCAAACGCCGCTTCCTTGAGCACGCCGACCAATCCCCACACCTGGGTATTGCCATCTGCATCGGAACGTTGCGCGTGGAGAATGGCGACGTCAGGGTTCAGCGCCGCCACCGACCAAAGCTCCTCGCCCGTGTGGGGGCAAGTCACTCGACGAATGCTTGGATTGACGCGCGGGAGATCCGTTCCGGCAAAGTTCCGCGTCGGCAAAAACGGCACGCCCGCCGCGCCAGCCTGCAAACGCAAGGCCAGACCAAAGTGCGAATACTCCTCCAGCTCGAGCGGTGCGGGAATGCCCTGCTCGACCGCGCGGCGAAATCCGTGGAGCGAGCCCACTCCCGGATTCCCTGCCCAACTGAAGACCAGCTTGCGCGCACAGCCGGCGGCAATCATCTGGTCGAAAATCAGGTCTGGTGTGAGCCGGATCAAAGTGAGTTGCTGGCGACGCTGGCGGATCAGCTCGTGACCTGCGGCAAACGGAATCAGGTGCGTGAACCCTTCCATCACGACGGAATCACCGTCGTGCACGTGCCGGCTCATGGCCTGTTGCATGGTGAGGAGTTTGGACACGGAAAGCGCAGCCCCGGGAGCCGGTGATTCTAGCAAACTTCCGGCGGGGAGAAGTATGTTAAGCTCCGGCACAACAGGGCACTATTTCATACTTCGAGAGGTGAACGTCATGGCCAGGTTGGGACGTGGGAATTCGGTCGTGCGGTGGCCGTGGGTCGGACAAACCGTCCTCGCTGTGGTCTTGCTGGCGACGCTGCTGCAGGCGCAAAGCCCGCCGTCAAAACCACTTCCCAAACCGCCAGCGACACGCACCGACAACGTTACGGAAACTCTGCACGGCATCGAAGTGACCGACCCCTACCGCTGGCTCGAAGACCAGGAAGCCGCGGAAACCCGGGCGTGGATCGCCGCGCAGAACAAGTACACCGACGCTCTGTTGCGTGACCGCCCGGGACGCGCAGAGATCGCCAAGCGCCTCGGCGAGTTTCTGAAAGTGGATTCGGTGGGCAGGCCGGTGGAGCGTGGCGGGCAGTATTTCTTCTCGAAGCGGCGCGCGGATCAGGATCTGTCGGTGCTTTACGTGCGCAGCGGGCTGGCTGGGGCCGACGAAGTGCTCGTAGACCCGCACCCCATGAGCGCGGACCACACCACATCCGTACAGTGGATAGACGTCTCCCGCGATGGAACACGCATGGCCTATGCGGTGCGTCAAGGCGGCGCGGACGAAATCGAAGTTCGCATCCTGAACATGGAGACGCGCAAGGACCTGCCGGACGTCTTCCCCACGGACCGCTACTTCTCCTTTTCCATCACGCCGGACAAGCGCGGCGTCTACTACGTCAGGCACGGCAAGGAAGGCCCGCGGCTCTACTACCACACAATGGGGGCACCGCTTTCCGAAGATAAGGAAATTTTCGGCAAGGGCTTTGGGCCGGAAAAGATCCTCTACCACTGGCTATCCGAAGATGGGCAGTGGCTGCTCGGGGTCCTGTTACACGGCTCTGCGGCCGACAGAACGGAAGTCTATCTCTACAATACGACGAGGAGCGGACCGGTCGTTCCCGTGGTGAATGACATTCCGGCGCGGTTCTTCCCGGTATTCGCCGGCGACATGCTCCTGCTGCATACCAATTGGAAAGCGCCCCTGGGCCGGGTGCTCGCAGCAAGCCTGCAGAATCCGGGAAAGGACAACTGGAAAGAGTTCATCGCGGAATCCAACGCAACCCTCGAAGACATCAGCGCCGTGGGAGGGCGGGTAATTGCGCTTTACACAGAGAATGCCAGCACCAAAGTGAAGGTGTGCGATGGTGCCGGCACGTTCATTCGCGATATCCCCCTGCCCGCCATCGGCACGGTCGTTGGAATGAGCGGACGCTGGGAAAGCAAGGACGTATTCTACACGTATGAGTCGTTCCTTATTGCTTCTACCGTGATGCAGTACGATGTCTCCACAGGCGAGCAGAAGATTTGGGCGCGGCGGAATGTTCCCATCGAAGGCGACAAGTACGAAGTGAAGCAAGTATGGTATTCGTCCAAGGACGGCACGCGGGTGCCGATGTTCGTGGTGTATCCCAGGGGCATGAAGTTCGACGGCTCGAGCCCGGCGCTGCTGACCGGCTACGGCGGCTTCAGCGCGAGCAGCACGCCGTACTTCACCGCTGATGCGGCGGTGTGGGTCGAGCGCGGCGGCGTCTACGCTCTCGCCAACCTGCGCGGCGGCGGGGAATTTGGCGAAGCCTGGCACAAGGCGGGAATGCTCGAGAAAAAGCAGAACGTGTTTGACGATTTCATCGCGGCTGCCGAATGGCTGATCGCCAACAAATACACCAACTCCACGCGGCTGGCGATTAGTGGAGAGAGTAATGGCGGGTTGCTGGTGGGCGCGGCGCTGGCGCAGCGGCCAGAGCTGTTTGGGGCCGTGGTGTGCAGCTACCCGCTACTGGATATGGTGCGCTACCATAAGTTTCTGGTGGCGCGATTTTGGGTGCGCGAATACGGCTCCGCCGAAGACGCCGCGCAGTTCCGGTTCATCCACGCCTACTCGCCCTATCACAACATCAGTCCTGGAGCGAAGTACCCGGCCGTGCTTTTCGTGACCGGCGACTCCGACACGCGCGTCGCCCCACTGCACGCCCGCAAGATGACGGCCCTGATGCAGGCCGCCAGCGGGTCAGAGCGGCCCATCCTGCTCCGCTACGACACCAAGGCGGGCCATTCCGGCGGCATTCCCGTCAGCAAACTGGTAGACAAATTGGCTGAAGAGCTGGCTTTTCTCTTCTGGCAGCTCGATGCGCCACCGAGCCAGAGTCCCTCCTCGTCCGGCCGGGGACCGCGCAGCGGATGGCTTGACGCCGGCCGGCGCGGAAAGTAAGCTTCGCTCACATCTCAGGGGGGAACTCGCAGTTGGGCCCGCGCACGGTAAGCAGCAGCGATAAGGAGGCGCACCAATGGCGAAAACCTATTCTTTGGTAGTCGGGGTCGTCTTGTTACTCGTTGGCATCGTTGGCTTCATCAAAGGCAACGATGCTCTGATGGGGTTGCAGTTCAGCCTCACCCACAATCTGATCCACACGCTCAGCGGGATCATCGGCATCTGGGCCGGAATGAGCAAGAATGTCGGCAACTCCAAGATGTTTGCCCAGATCTTTGGCGTTGTTTATACGCTGGTGGCGCTGGTGGGTTTTGTAGGCCAGCCCGTGTTTGTCACCGAAATGCTGAACCTGAACTCGACGTACAACGTCATTCATCTGGCAGTTGGCCTGCTGGGCATTCTGGCCGGCTTCGCGCCCATGAAGCAGGCTGCGGCTTAGCTTCCAAACTTCGCTCTCGGCTGATCGGTGGGTGCGGCGAACCATGCATCCAATCCTAGGAGTCGCTGCACCCCCCGCGCCGCCACACAGTCAGAATTCGCTGCCGACGTCCCGCAAGCCACGACCTCATCCCACCCCGTGACGCTCGCAAATCAACCCGCACTGGTGCGCGCCATCGGCCGGTGGACGTTTACCGCTCTCGTCATCAACTCCATCATTGGCAGCGGCATCTTCGGCCTGCCGGGGGATGTTGCTCGGTACGTGGGTCACGCCGCGCCGCTAGCCTACCTGCTTGCAGCCCTCGGAATCGGCGTGATTATGGCCTGCTTTGCCGAGGTTGGCTCACAATTTCGCGAGGCGGGCGGCCCCTATCTCTACGCGCGCGAAACCTTCGGGCAATTCACCGGCATACAGACAGGCTGGCTGGCCTGGCTGGTGCGGCTGACTTCAGCGGCAGCCAACGCCAACCTGTTCGTTGTTTACCTGGGCGGCTTGTGGCCGCAGGCCACGCATCCAGCGATGCGCGCGGCCATTTTGACAGTGCTGCTCTGGCTGCTGGCGGCGGTGAATCTTCGCGGCGTCAGCGCAGGGGCAAAACTCAGCAATGTTTTTACCATTGCCAAGCTTGCGCCGCTGGCTATTTTTATCCTAGTGGGACTGTACTTCTATCGGGGCGAGATCCCCACCGGCTGGCAGGCGCAGCCGATGTCCAACTGGCTGCAAGCCATCTTGGCCCTGATGTTTGCTTTCGGCGGGTTTGAAGCGGCGCTCATGCCCATGGCTGAGATGAAAGACCCGCGCAAGGACGCACCGTTTGCCCTGCTGACGGGTCTTGCCGTGGTTGCTTTCGTCTACGCGATGATCCACGTCGTGGTGATGAGCGCACTGGCTGACCCGGGCGCTACCAGCCGGCCGGTGGCGGAGGCGGCCCAGCAATTCTTGGGCCCCGCCGGAGCAACCCTGATTGTTTTGGGAGCACTCATCTCCATGTACGGCTACTTGAGCGGACAATTCGTCAGCGCGCCGCGTTTGATCTATGCCTTCGCCAAGGAACGCGACTTTCCCGCGGTGATCGGGCGCGTGCATGAGCGATTTCGAACGCCTTACGTCGCCATCCTTCTTTACACGCTGCTGGCGTGGCTCCTGGCCATCTACGGAAGTTTTATTTGGAATGCAATTCTCTCGGCTGTGGCGCGGCTGTTTACCTATGGAGTGGTCTGCGCGTCGCTGATTGCCTTGCGGATGAAAAGACCGGGGGCGGACGCGTTTCGGCTGCCTGCCGGCTGGGTGTTTGCCGCGCTGGGAGTTGGGTTCTGCGGCTTGTTGATTACGCAAATGGGACGCAATCACCTACTGATTCTGCTCGTGACCGTGGCGGTGGCACTGGGGAACTGGCTGATCGTTCGGCGCGCGAGCTAGTGCTCTTCGTAACCCGCGCCCGGTTTCACTTTGCCGGCGAAGTGCCGGTAAACATAGGTGAAATAACCGGCGACAAGAGCCATGCCGATGAGCCACCAAAACAGGCCGATGCGCAGGCCATACTCTCCCGCTTTGGCATTGTAAATCGTGAGGGAATACTCCGGGTTGGTGCTGGCGGGCAGGACGTAAGGATAAATCCCAAAGACGACGCTGGTCAGCATTCCCGCAAGATACGCGCACGATAAGAGGAATGCCCTGCGATCATCGTGGCGCGTCAGAAACCTTCGCGTTCCAAGAAACCCGGCAATCGCCAGTGCCGGAAAAACGAGCCCCCAAGGATGCTCGCGCAGATTGTTGAGCACCTGCGGCTGGACCCAGAACGTGACCAGAGTAATCAGAACGGTGAGCGCCCCTACGCCCCACCAGAAACGCCGCGCCAGCCAGAGCGCGCGCTCGTTGACGGCCTCTGTCGTTTTCATGGCCACCCAGAGCGCACCGTGCATCCCCAGCGCAAAAAAAGCGGTGAGGCCAGTCAGAATGGTGTACCAGTCGAGAATGCCTGAGTTGGGGCCGAGCCGGAAATTGGTCCACAGCGGCTCGAAGAAGTAGCCGTTGGCATCGAGCGGCACGCCGCGCACCACGTTGCCCAACGCCGCGCCAAAAAAGACAGCCAGCAGCGCACTGGAAACACAAAACAGAAAATCCCACGCCGGCGCCCACACCGGACCGGGCACCTGTCCGCGAAACTCGATCGAGATGCCGCGCAGGATCAGCAACCACAGGACAATCATCAATGGCAGGTAGAAGCCGCTGAATCCCGAGGCATACAGCGCGGGAAACGCGAAGTAGAGCGTCCCTCCGGCGGCCAGCAGCCAAACTTCGTTTCCGTCCCACACCGGCCCGATTGAGGCGAGCACCTGCCGGCGCTCAGCGTCGTTGCGCGCCACCCACAGATGGATGATGCCCGCGCCCAGGTCGAAGCCGTCCAGCAGCACGTACGCCGCAAGCATCAGCGATACCAGGCAATACCAGACGGTTTCCATCGAAGCTGCTCCTCAGGCTCCTTGCGCTGCCGTCACCGGTGCGGGCCCGCGGTCGATCTGCCGGTACACCAGAAAAAGAAAGAGAATCCCCAGCACCAGGTACAAGCCCATGAACCCAATCAACGTGAACCACGCATTGCCCGCCGACACATGCGGCGAAACTCCCTTTGCCGTGCGCATCAACCCATAAATCAGCCAGGGCTGGCGACCAAGTTCGGCGGTCATCCAGCCGGCGGTATTGGCAATGTAGGGAAACGGCAGCGCCAGCATCAGCACCCAGAGCATGGCCCGCGTCGAGAAGAGCTTTCCGCGCCGCTGCAGCCATGCCGCCACCGCCATAATCGCAATGAAGATCGTCCCCAGGCCCACCATCACGTGGTAGCTGTAATAGAGCAGAGGAATTTGGTCGGGCCAATTCTCGCGTGGAAATTGATCCAGGCCGCGTACCATCGCCATCCAGCGGCGATGCGTCAGGAAACTCAACGCGCGGGGGATCAAAATCGGGTTGTCGAGCCGCTTCTCCTTAACGTCTGGCTGACCAATCAGCGCCAGAGGAGCCCCTTCCCGGGATTCGAAGAGTCCTTCCATGGCCGCCAGTGTGGCCGGCTGGTGAGTGGCCACCATCTTGCCCTGCCGGTCGCCGGTGGGAAAAAGCTGGAGCACGGTCGCAAACAGACCAACCACCACTCCGATTCGCACAAACGTCCGCCCATACTCCTCGTGTTTGCCGCAGAGCAGGTAGAACGCGCCGACTGACGCCATCACGAAACACGCGGTGATCACCGCACCGATCATGGTGTGCAGGTATTGCCAGAAGGCCCACGGGTTCAGCAACAACGCCCAAAAGCTTGCAAGAAAAAGTTCTCCGTTAGGCCCGGTGGTGAAACCTACCGGGTGCTGCATCCACGCATTGGTGGCCACGATGAAGTAGCCGGAGAGCCACGAGCCGAGAAACACCAGGAACGCGGCCAGCCAGTGGCCACGCGGTCCCAGCCGCTTCTCGCCAAAAAGAAAGAGCCCGAGAAAACTTGATTCGAGGAAAAATGAGAAAACTCCCTCCATGGCCAGCGTCTGGCCAATCACTCCGCCGGCAGCCTTCGAAAACGCGGCCCAGTTGGTGCCGAACTGAAACTCCATCGGGATGCCGGTGACCACGCCCAGCGCAAAATTGATGGCGAAAATCCGGCCCCAGAAGCGCGCTGCCTCGTTGAAATGCGCGCTGCCGGTGCGCAGCGCGATGGTTTTCAGAATGACGATCAGCAGCGCCAGACCCATCGTCAGTTGAGGAAACAGATAATGAAACGTAATCGTGAAGGCAAAGTGGAGCCGATGGACCGTCAGCGCTTCTTCCATGGCGATACCTGTGGCGCGCGGATTGTACTTTGACATTTCGCAGATTCACAAGAGGGCCTGCGACTGCCGCCTTATCGGCTTCGCTCTTATGGCAAAATGCGCAGGGGTGGAGGAATGACAAAGAAGCGAACGGGCGAGCCGTGGATGGCGGCCGATGAGTACGGCCGCAAGATGCCGTCGTTTACGGTGAATTTGCTGGTGCGAGACGTTGCGCGGTCTGTGGCGTTTTATCAGCACGTCTTGGGCGCCTCGGTGCAGTACTCCGACTCCGACTTTGCCGCGTTGGAGCTCGCTGGTCTTGAGTTCATGCTCCACGCCGACCACGCCTACGACAGCCATCCCCTCTTTGGCCGACTCCAACAGAATGGCCCGCGCGGCACAGGGGCCGAGCTGCGCCTGCTGGGAGTCAACCCGGACCAGGTTGAGGCCCGCGCAAAATCGCACGGCGCCACGATTCTTCAACCCGTGCAGGATTTTCCCCACGGCTGGCGCGACGTCATGGTTTGCGACCCCGACGGCTACATCTGGGCCGTGGGTGTGCTTCTGCCGCGGTAGAAACTCGCTCGGCTCCCGCAACGATGACCTCGCGGGCGCCAGAACCAGGGTCTTGGAAACGCAGCGAGATCGTGTAATGATGCCCTGCCGCAATTGATTGGGTATCTGCCCAAATTGCCTACCCGCTACCAGCGGGGATGGGTTTTGAACTTCCGGGAGGAATCATGATGAGCTGTCGAACGACGCGCCTGGTACTTTGCCTTCTTGCCGTGATCTCGATGGCGGCGCCGCACGTGGCGCTGGCCCAGGCGAAGCGAGCCATCACGTTTCAGGATTTGATGGCCATCCAGCGGGCCAGCGAAGCTCAAATCTCACCGGATGGTGCGTGGGTGGCGTTCCGCGTGGCCACGCCCGACATGGTCGCCAACCGCACCCCCGGCAATCTGTGGCTCGTCTCTACGGCCGGCGGCGCGCCGAGGCAACTCACATCCAGCGGGCGCGACTCGCGCCCGGTGTGGTCGCCGGACGGCAAGCACCTGGCATTTCTTTCCAGTCGCGACGGGGCATCGCAGGTGTATGTGATCTCGCTGGAAGGCGGCGAGGCGCTCAAAATCACCAGCCTCTCCACCGGCGCAGACAACGTGCAGTGGTCGCCCGACGGAAAGTGGCTGGCGTTCACCTCGGAGGTTTTTCCGGACTGCAAAGACGACGCCTGCAACACGCAGCGCGACGCTGAGCACGAGAAAAACAAAGTTAAAGCGCGAATCTACGACCGCCTGCTCTACCGCCACTGGACCACCTGGAGCGAGGGCAAGCGCAGCCACCTTTTCGTCACTCCCGTCAATGGCGGAACTCCCCGCGACCTCACGCCGGGCGCCGACTACGACGTGCCGCCCGTGCAACGCGGCGGCGCCGAGGACATTGCGTTCTCTCCCGACAGCAAAGAAATCTGCTTCACGGCCGTCACCGACCCGGTCGAAGCCATCAGCACCAACGGCGATCTCTTCACCGTGCCCGTTGCGGGTGGCGCTCCAAAGCGAATC
>Ga0247727_10019295_pt1 | contig 10583 bp, 6 predicted proteins | sample WisWelCaveWW1625_FD_202498 | JGI IMG/M metagenome (GOLD analysis project Ga0247727, IMG submission 202498) | Biofilm microbial communities from Wishing Well Cave, Virginia, United States - WW16-25 | ecosystem: Environmental > Aquatic > Deep subsurface > Groundwater > Cave microbial mat | place...
CATGATACTCACCGTCAAAAACATAAATTAATTTTATTCCTTCAGCCAGTAGTGCGACATTTCTGTAAAATAATCCGGATAAGTGCGAAGTAACGCGGCGCTTGGAATCCATAAGCGGAGTTCCATCAGGCTGCCTGATAGAAGATAAGAATTGATATATTGCATTGAAAGCATCTACTGCAATAATCTTGCCTTTTAGCTCCTCAAATTTTATTTCTTTTCTTGAAACAATATCGCCTATCTGCAATCCCATGAGTTATCATAGAAATAATACATTAAATAATTAACTATGAATCGAGCTTTTCCTAACATACTCTTTGGCTTGTTTAACCATTGTGTTAAATAAAGCACCCAATGAAACAGGATTATCATTATATCTAGAAGTTGGCTGGCTTCCATTCTCTCTAAATTTTACAAAATACTTCTGTAGTAATTCTGCCTTGCCGGCAACATTCTTGCGATAATCTCCGGAATTAAAATTTGCAGCTTCTTTCAAAAATAATCTATATGTTTCAAGCTTAGATTTACTTCCATTTTTTGAATTATCGGCTTCTACCATCTGTTCAAGCTCAGATTCTTTCTGTTCCAATAACTGAGCTTCAGCTTGTCCCCGTTCATATAATTTAAAATCTTCAGGAGAAACACCTATACGATTAACTAAATTAAAATAACTTAAAGCATCTTGGCTGGCTAAAGCTTCCTCTTTTGCTTTTTCCCTCTTCATTTGATTCTTCTCTCTTCTTGAATAATCCATTTCATCCATAAAAATAACCCTAAAATCATATATTTAAACCTTTCTAATTGTAACTACTATATAGTAACTTATATATCTAAAAACCCTCATTAAAAACCCTTAAAACCTTCATTTCCCTCAAAAAATCATGCTTAAAAGAGGCCAAATTACCATATTTATTATAGTTGCTATTGCGATTGTAGGTGCTATTACTGCTGTTATCATCTTTCGAGAAAATTTATTTCAACCTGGAGGTGCTTTGCCTCCAGAAACGAGGGAAATAAAATCAATTATAAGTGAATGTGTTTTCGCAAACTTAGTCGAGGGATCAGTTCTTGTAGGAATTCAGGGAGGATATGCAATACCTCCTGAGAATGCACTCGAAACAAATTTTTCCTACATAGCCTATGGATACTATCAAGGTAAAAATGCCTTGGCCACAAAAGAAATAATCGAAAAACAGATTTCGTTATATACAGAAACAAGTCTTGTTTTTTGTATAGATTCTTCCGAATTCCCAAATGTTGAGATAGAATTCAAAGATATAGTTGCAACTACCAAAATAGATCAGAAAAAAGTATCTACTTCAGTGAGATTTCCATTCACACTCACAAAAGAAAATGCCTCTTCCAGAATAGATGATGCGTATTATGCAGAACATAAAATAAACCTGGGAGAGTTTCACACAATAGCGCAAGAGATAGTAAAAAAGGAACTTGTTGCACCCACAATCGTAGACATAAGTTATCTAACAAATTTAAGTTATGATGTAAGCCTGCTGCATCAAGGCAATGATATCATAGTATACTCAATAAGTAATTTTATAATAAATGAAACTGAAAATGAATACACTTTTAGATTCGCAAACAAAATACGATGAAAACTAAATTAAAAAAATCTATAAAATTTATTTTATTTTTTTGCCTAATCACAATTCTTCTTGCTCCAATAGCTTCGGCAGAATTTATTATAAAAGATTCAGAAGACAATTATGGAAAACCTATAAGTCTATTGACAGATGAAGACGGAAAAGTATATGCCACCTTTGGAGAAGGATTTAAATTCGAAAAGATAGGAGAAAACATTAAAATTACAGATACAGGTGGAGGACAAGATCCATATCATCATCCTGTAGAATTTTTTTCTGATGGAAAACAAATTTATAGTATAGAAAGATCAACAAAGAATTCTGAAATTACATTTATGCCGAATACTGGAGAAATAGTAATTGGAAAAGGTTCGATAGTAAATCTGAGAGCAGCTGGCAGAGGTTATGAAAGCGTATCTGAAGGAAGTTTAAAAGCAGATAAAAGTGGAGAAATCATTTTAGCAGACTTTAAATCAGATCAGGGAGGATCTTATCCATTTCAAATTAACAAACAAAAAAATATCGTAATGACTTTTAAAGCAGAACCTGGGGAAAGAGTTACTTTTAATGCCGAAGAAAGAAAATTAAAAGGCGAGAGCAATTCAGGAAGACCAATTGAGATTGATATTAATGAAGATAATAAACCTTATACGGGAGAGCCAAGTCTTGGTAAGGCCAAAGGAGTTAACTTAGAATTGTCTTGGGACGAAAAAGGCGATATCAAAGAGATGATCTCTCTAAAGGGAGCTATTGACTATTATGATTACACAAATAAACATAAAATTTTAGCAAGTCAAATATTTTTTGATGGAAGACCAATAAAAAATCTTGAAACAAAAAATCTCCCATTTGGAATTGTTTCAATTGGTTCTGAAAAAATATATTCAAGTGGAAAGAGCACAGTAGAATATAGTACATTTGTATCTTCAATAAAGTCTGTAGGAAAAAGCGATAATATGTACATGGAATACAGTTTAAAAGACAAATTCTTTGACGTTCAAAAAGGAAACGCCGAAATAGACAATGGAAATCACAAAGTAATTCTAAATAATGGAAAAACTGGTCTTGAACTAAGCGATCGAGGTTTTGGAGAAGGAGAATCATTAAAAATAAAGTATGGTGAAGATGCGGAAAAATCAGATTATTTATTCCTAGATGAACAATCAAGGAGACTTGTTGCTTTGAAAAATGGAAAAGAAACAGCCGTCTTAGGTTTTCCATTGCAAGAAGCAGAGCAAGAATTATTGAGAAAAGCACAGAACAAGCTCAATATTGTTGACGTGGAAAAAATTGGTGATAGAATAACTGAATTAAAAACACTCTCAAATTTGAATAAAGACCAAAAGAAAGAATTAGCCAGTCTATATGCTACAATGGGAACCTACTGGGAAAACCCTGAACATTATGAAACGGCTCGGAATATTATAGAAGAGTTGAAGAAAGACTCATCGCTTACAAAGGAAGAAGGTTACGAACTTCAGCTTTCAGTAGGAAAACTCTATGAGTTAGAAGGCAATAATGCAAATGCAAAAGCAACTTTTAATCGAATAATTGCAGACAAAAATGCAGCTAAGGAAATAATAACAGAGTCATACATAAGAAAAATAGTTATAGAAAGTAAAGAAGGAAACAGAGAAGTTCGTAATACGATTAAAGAGGCTAGAGATTTTGCCCCTGAAAATGAAGTTATCAAAGGAGTTTATGAAGAGTCTACGTTAAGGTCACTTGAAGCCAGTAGAATAAATTATATTGGTGGAAACAAAGAAAATCTAAGAAATAAAGAACTGCAAAGATTCGGAGGCCCAGGCTATGAAAAAGGTCTTGGCTATTTAATGGCATCATCCATAAGAGGAGATATAGAAAGTGGTGTGCAGACAGTCATAGGAACGCTAGATGAAAAAGAAAAGGGTATTCTTGGAATAGAATTACTAGTCCGAGAGCATTACAAAATGGAAGATATTCCAAAATTGTCCAATAGCGAAATCCAGAAAGTATTTCAGTTTACAAAAAATGACCAGGCCGTAGAAATGAAAGCGGCAATAGGGGCAGCCTTCGAAACAAATGATGTAAAAAATATTGCTGAAGGTGGAAGAAGGTCGTTCGAATGGGAATCACAAGCTGGTCTGATTAATCCAGATTTTCTTGAAAAAACATTGAAAGAGCAATTTTTGGATTCTCTAACTAGTGCAAAAGGAGTAGCAGAATATGCTGCGCTCGGGGCTGTACTAAAACCTCTGGCTGCTGGAGGATCCCTTTTGAACAGTTATACTAAAACAACAAAATTCGGCGCAACATCACTAGGACAAACCTTAACAAAAGAAAGATACGTTGCAAGCATTTTAAGTGAAAATTTAGCATCGAAACCATTAATCAAAAGAACCGCTACAGCATTAACAACAGATATACTTAGTCCAACGAGCATAAAAAATTTCGGAAATGAATGGAAAGCAGTAGGTGAAATGAAACAATTGACAAAATCCCTTAATGGAAATCTTAATTATAAACAACTTTCAGGAGTTTCAGGGCCAATTTCAACAAGAGCTCCAGTAATAAGTGCAGATAGAGAAATTATCGGTGAATTAGCAACTATACTTGGAGGTGCTAAACCAGTAAAACCACTTATAGAGCTTAGCCCTAGTTACTTAAAAAACATTGAAAGTAATCTTAAACTTGTTACTAGTAAAGGTCCATCGGAAGGTAGACAAGGACAAAGAATTTTCGTAATGGAGTTAAATAAACAGAAATTCATTTTACAACAAAAAGGTTTTACCGGAAAAATTCCTGATAATGTTTTGAGTCAATTTGTGCCAATAAAACCATCAATACCTGCTTCTCCCAGATTATTACAAACGCAGCAAACAGATTTCCAGCAAACAGTTAAAGCTACAGTTAAAGCGGGAGCTGCTCCTGCCGCTGCAACTCCAGTTCAGACAGCCACAACTAGAGCAGCCGCACAAGCCACATCTGCTGAAACGGCAGCCATTCAACAGGCAGCACTTGTTTCTCAACAAGCAGAACAAGTTTATCTAGCTCTTAGATCAACTACTGCACCCCTAACAAAAACAGAGCAAGCAGTTGCACTTGTCACCCTTAATAGTTTAGCAAGTGCCGAAAGTAGTCTACCAAAACCAGCATCAGGAGGAGTAGAAGGCTTAAGTAATCTTGAAAAAAGATCAGATTTAACTCGAACAAGACAAAAGATTTCAGAAGCAGTATTGGTCTTAAATAAAAAAGGAGAATTTCCATTATCAAATACCGAAAAAGCAACTGTAAGTCTTTTCAATCAAGAGGAAAATATTAATCTTGAAAAAATAGCGGCAGTGCAACGAGCAGCAGCTGCAGAAGCAGGAAAAGTAGCGCAGATTTCAGAATTTCCCCTATCACCTGCAGAAAAAGAATTAGCTAAATTATCAGAACCAGAAGTAATTAGTAATTTACTGCAGGGAAAGAAGGTTTTACTTTTTCATAGATTAAAAAATCCAACAGACTTTGAAAAAATAAGAATAGAAGGATTTAGAAGTCCAGATGATAGTATTGATATAAACGGAAAAGAGTTTAATTTAGCATACTTTAGCACGCAACCGCATCCACCTTCTGAAATAATTGCAAACCATGTGTACATTAAAGCTGAAGGCCTTAAAATATATGATGGAGTAAATAAACCGTATGAACAATCTTGGGAAGATTTAATAAACGAGGGCTATGATGGAGTTATACAAAAAACCACTTCTTTTAGAGCAACAACTGGTAATGAAGTTATTCTATTTGATAGTGCATCATTTAAAGGAAACAAAGTTGGATTAGAAAGAGAATTAATAACATCAGAAGTTACTCCATCAGCTGGAGAAGCAGGAAAAGCCGCACAGCTTCCGGAAGCGCCTAAAGATTTTACAGGACTACGTAACGAATACAGACAGTATATAGAAGATCTCCCTTCAAGAGGAGAAAGTCTTCCAAGAGTAGTAGAAATAGATTTCACTAAAGAGTCGCTTGGTAAAGGTTCGGGCTTCAATGAAGTATTCGAAGGAACTGCTAGTGGTTTAAAAGGAACTTATGCAATGAAAGTATTTAGAAATCCACCAATACCAGCGGGAACTAGTGCAGAACAAATCGCAGTCATAAATAAAGAAAGAATCGCCTATTTTGATCAAGAAATTAAGAGCACAAAAATACTTTCTGATCGTGGTGGTCCAAAATTTATAGGCATAGGTGATGCGGGTGGAAATCCTATTATTATTACTGAAAAATTAGAAGGAAAATCCCTTGAAAATTTAGTTAAAGATTTATCTCCTTCTGAAGTCGCAAATTTGTTAGATGGTGCCGAAAAGAGATTCGATGGTGTCATTGCAAAATTCAAAAATAAAAATGGAGAGTATGAGTATACTAATCCAGATTTTCAATATTACATAATCACTAAAGATACATTTGATGTTAATGGAAATTTAGTTAGAAAAGCAAAAGATATTGTTCCTATTGATGCGGGATCTTTATCTGATAATCCAATTTATGTTGATACATTTGAACGCATTGTTAAAAATGATAGAGACTCCATTATAGCAGCAAGAGAAGCAGCGCAAAAAGCCGCTGCAGAAGAAGCGGAAAAAGCCGCACAGATTCCGCAAGCTGAATTAATAGCAGATCTTAAACCGAGAATAAAAGAAATAAAAAGTAATTATGACTCGGCATTCCAAGAATTATTAAAAAGTAGCACAATTGATGAATTAATTGGAGTACGTAATACAGTCGATAATTTACTTGAAAAATATGCAGGTAAATCAATCCCAAAAGAAGAACTTGATGAAATAGTAAAATCTCTTAATGATTATATAAAATTAAGAGATAAAGCTGTAAATCCAGACTTTGACAATTTCATAAAAAAAGTATCAGATCCAGAAGTCGAAAAAATTATTGGTAAAAAAAATGATTTCTATGAACTTCAACATACAATGCGCGGAAGTATTTCAAATCTGGACAACTCCCTAATTAATAACGCTAAAGAAGACCTTTCCAGATTGCACCCGGAAAATATAAAATACATTGAAGAAAGAACGGGAATCAAAATTACTCAACAGGAAGAAGCAGTAGCATCGCAAGTAAATCCTTTGATCAAACTAGAAACAACTCCTAGTGGCGAAGCAATATTAAAAACAAAAAATCCTATTATAGACCCTATAACTGGACAAAGAATACCAGATAAAAAACTTATAGATCAACAAAATACCCACGAAGCAAAAGGAAGAATAGAGGCCATAACAGAAAATCAAGTGGCAAATGGATTATTGATAGGCAAAGATGAAAAACCTATTACTGGATCTCTAAGATATGCGCTATACCCTTTAAAATCTCCATCCGGAGAAGTAATAGGATCAAGATTCGTCTTGCTTCAATTAGCAGTTTCACATGGTGGAATACCTGAAGCTTACTCTGTTGGTAATTTAGTGTTTAAAGATGGCAAAGTCATTTCTATAAGTCCATCTGATACATCGGTTGCATCATTCCAAGAAGCTTTAGTTTCTCATGGAGCCATACTAAATCGACTTGACGAACTCGGTATAGACACAAGTAAAACAATACTTAATTGGAACGGCCCAAAAGGAACAAACTTATTAGAATTAGCAACATCCAAAGGCAATTTAAAAATTCCTCAAAAACTTGCAGATGCAATTGCAAGAGGAAATCCAACAAAAGCTCAGCTGGCTCAATTTAGAAATTTAGCAGGTGCAGAAGGAGAAGAGCTCTCAAAAGTCCTGGATAAAACAAACAACGCTGCACGAAATGCCGCACCAGAAAGAATAGCTGAAAGAGTTGAAGTTGGAGGAAGTCAGGCAGTTAAAACCAGCAAATCAGTAAATAATATTCCAGATCCAGTGGCAGAGAGAGTAGTTAGAGAAAATGTAAGAGGGGCTGTAGAAAAGCAACAAGACAAAAACTTTGAAAAATTTGAAAAGGGAGCATTGCTAAAAGATATTGGGGGCAGTGGCGGAGGTAAAGTTCCATCTTCTGGAGGTGGCGGTGAACAGCCTCGAAGAGTTACAAGCCTTGTGAAAACAGATAATAAAATGTTAAGACTGTCAAGAGAACTTGAAGGAGATGTTAGAGTTCAAAATGATATAAATGATATTATGAAAAGAAGATTTGTCGAAAGAGCAAACTTCCCAGAAAATTCTTTAGAAGTGGTTAATATAGGAATAGGAACAAAACATCTGGAAGGAGATATATTTTACCTTAGAAGCGACAGTGGCGGCAGAGTATTTTATAGATTTAATAGTGCAGAAAATAGATTCGAAATATTGGGATATGCTAAAAAACAAAATGAAAATCAGGTAATAGCAAGAATCAAAACGCTTTATTTAAAATAATTAAAGAACTTTAAAATATCCATCAAAATACTTTCTTTCAATTAAATCATCTATTGTATTGATAATGGTTCTAGGGTGTAAATCCTTTACAATAATCATATTAGGCATACAGAAGTATGATCCTCTAGAACATTCGCCAGTAATTTTTGCATTTTTTTTAAACATTCTTCTTACAAACAACAAAGTAGACAAACTGCCAGTATACTCTTTTCCACGATAATTTACTTTAACATCTACAGATTCATCTTTTCTATTCAATGGCTCTACATTCGGCCAAAAAAGATTAAAACTATATTTATGTTTTGTTGAATAATGGTCTTTTTGAACATCCTCTCTGTTAGGAAAAAACGACTTTAATCTATTTTTGTGATTCATTTTAAGGTTTTTGGCTAAATTTAGATATATATTCCAGTGTTGGTTTTAGATCGCCCTCTGAAATGCACTCTCTCAAATCAGATAATTTAGTCAAGCCAATCGGAGAAAAAGAAAAAATAGTAAAGTTAGAAAAGTTATATAATTCAAATAAGCAGGAACCTTTATCCATCTTGCCTATTATTCTCTCTCTTCCATTCAAAGATAACTCCCTATATAATTCGTTTTGAGCTTCTTCGATTGATTTTATTTTTACAATTGGAAGAAGATAAAGATTTGAATCCGTTATTTGTTCATCCTTATTCAAATAAGAAAAAGCAAAATCATAGGAGCTTAGTTTTATGTCCTTGCAATTGGAAGAAGGTTTGCAAACATCGAAAGCAGATCTTAAAACAAGAAGATTTTCATCTTGCAGGCAGTTTATATCTACCAAATCTGTAAGAATCAGTAAAGTATTGTGTTTTTCATATACGTTTTCAAGTATAGTCATTTTATTTCTCCTCAAAAAAAGCATTAAATTTAGGAATAAATGAAACATAAGAAACACCTGATTTTTCTAAAGCGCTTGTAACACAGCCAAGATTAAGATATGCCAAGCCTATAATCTGATGAATTCTTGCATTCTTATCAACTCGAACACCCTTATTTGTTCCCCTATAACATGGAATAATTCCAGAAAGATTATTATTGGACATGCTGAGGCTTCTTAACTCGAGATTCTCCAGATAATCTTTTGTAACTTCTGCATAATCGGAATTTCCTTCTCTAAATTTACCCTCATCAGCTAAAGCAACTTGTTTAGTATTAATTAGATAACTTTCATCCATCAATTCAGCATTATCATTAAACATAACCCGAATATCGCGATTATTAAAAAATCCTTGTAATTTACTAATAAGCTTATCCTTTGCTACTGCTTTTTTTGCATCCAATTCAAATGGGCCGTCAGTATCTGAAAGTAAAACATCTCCTTCTCCCATAGAACTAAAAAATATATTAAATAAATCACTTCCCTGATCTGCTTGATTTATTCCAACGTTGCGGGTATCGCTCCAAATAAACACTCTTGGATCTCTCCCATATCTATTGTGTGTTAAATAATTATTTGCTCTGGCAACATCTATAGTGTGTAAGGCATAATCATCTAAATCATATGTACTAATGGGATTTTCTACATGCTGCTTATGAAAGGTCTTTCTCATTAGCTCATTGTATCTCTCGATAGTTTCCATAATATACTCCCAATATAGTCATATTTAAATTTATCTTTATGTAACTACTTTAAAATAACACTATTAATAAGATATAAATAATTAAAACCTCCACATACTCTAAAAAAATATGCAAAATACTCTAAAATCTCAACTTTCTGCATATTTTTTAGCAGCAACGATGGCTCTCTTTAGCACTGGAAACTTGCAGGCTCAAGAAAGGCAAAACCCCGTTCCAAAAAATAAAGTATCAATCAATCAAATATCACTTGAACAAAGACTAACTGATGATCTTAAAAAAAGTAATGTGCATTCAGAAAGGGGATGGTACGCAAAACTTTATGTTCCAAATAATGTCATAGGTAAAGATCCAAAAGTAATTCTTTTGGCAGATCAGCACGACCTTAGCCGGTCTGGAGAAGATTATCTTTCTATTATAGAAATATTAAATAAATATGCTGATTCATTTGGAATCGAGCTGGGATATCAAAATAAAGATCCGATTGAAGGGCAGGTAGAAATAGGAAATACTGTCAAAGGCATACTTGGCAAAACTGACTTAAGAACAGCAAAAGATATAATAAAAAAATATAGAACAACAAGAGAAATAGTCAATACTAAAAGACCAATTTATTCACTAGAAGATAAAAATTTCAATATTTCTGCCTACTTCATGCAAGATTTTGAAAATTTTATTAGGGGCAACATCAGCAAGGAATCCACAGAAGAGAAAATCGTCCCGCCTAGATTTGAAAATTACAAAAAAACATATGATATAATAAAAAAAGATTATTACCCTGATCTTCCGGATCTGGATGATGAAATTCTTGCTGATTATAAAAAATTTAAAGATTTCTTATTTAAATTCTATGCTGCCCGGGAAAAACTGATAGATAAAAGATCGTCTTTTGCTGTAGAAACAATAGAAAAACGTCTAAAAGAGAATAAGAATGAAAATTTAACCGTTGCATTATACGGCTCTTATCATATCCCTGAAATAAGTAAAAGCCTGGGAGTCCCATACATATTAATCTCTAACG
>Ga0247727_10019296_pt1 | contig 10583 bp, 12 predicted proteins | sample WisWelCaveWW1625_FD_202498 | JGI IMG/M metagenome (GOLD analysis project Ga0247727, IMG submission 202498) | Biofilm microbial communities from Wishing Well Cave, Virginia, United States - WW16-25 | ecosystem: Environmental > Aquatic > Deep subsurface > Groundwater > Cave microbial mat | place...
CCTGCTCATGCCCTGCTTGTGGATTAAACGTAACCCAAACGATGTCGCCATGATCAGGAACATATGCCATCGTTTCACCAGACTTCGTTTCCTACGGCAAAGCCAGTATCAACTTCGTGATGAATATTATTTTTGTTGATACCTGCAAGTAATTCTTCAAGCGTCCAACTTGGCGCAACAACCGGCGTAATGATAATTTGACCTTCAACAATGGATATTTCCACGAAGGAATCATTTTCCAATTGAGCGTCGAGAGCAAATGCTTTAGGTATTCGTAAAGCGAGGCTGTTGCCCCATTTTTGAACTTTTGTGAGCATAAGGTTATCTCCTGTTAGTGTCTACAACAAAGATACACCTTTTTACTCGATTTATCAAGTTCTTTTTCGTTGTGCAAGGGAACGCCCAACGGTCAGGCTTCACCCGCTCGGCGGTGAACTAAAGACCCCCTCAGTGTAAATGTACTTTGACATCCTTCGACTACGCTCAGGAGAGTGTCCATGTCGGTGCAACCCCGGCCCTCCAGGTGGTGGAGAGGCAGCGTCTCCCAACGGCGAGCGACTGCGCCCGCAACTGCGCCCGCATCTGCGCCCGCGTCTGCTCAAACAGCAGGACAACCGTTGTAATTATTGTGGGCTACGTTTCATGGCCGATGATGTTCTGAAAGTGCATCATCGCGACCACAACCGCACCTGCTGGATGCGCCGCACCAACAACGCCTACTCTAATTTGGCGTTGGTGCATGGTCATTGCCATGATTTGATTCACACCGAAGCGTAGTTTCGATGACAAAGAGGGGATTGAAAACCCTGGCCGGTACTTACTCGATTTCGCGTGGTTCAGTGAGTAACTTGATGCCATCAAGAATTTGACGGATGCGCTTTTTCGATAACGTCCCGATGTGTTCACTCAACTGGCTCTTATCCACCGTGAAAAGTTGCGAGACCACAGCAACACTTTGTTTCGGCAAGTCGGCTTCGCCGGGTTCAAGCAAAACATTCCCCGGCGCAGTCGCCCGCTGGAGGTTTGACGTCAACGCACAGATAATCACTGTATTAATGCGACTCCGGTTGAAAACGTTATTCTGAATGACCACATGGGGATGATGGTAGCCGGGGCCGGAGCCGGTTGGCTCATCAAGGTCAACCCAGAAAACATCGCCCTGATTGATTACCATGTGCCCTCCACCACTTTGCGATGCTGGCGACGCATTTCGCGAAGGCGCTTTTGCTCAGTAGTATCAGGTGCATCTTGGTAAGCCTGGTTAATTTTTTCGAGCAGTTGTAAATTTTGATGCCGGCGAAGGTAATCTTCCAGCGCCAACACGAACAGCCGACTGCGCGAGACTTTCATTTCGCGGGCTAAGGTTTCAACTTGCTCGAATAGGGACTTTTGCAGGGAAATAGCGGTCTTGATATTTGCCATACAGTTATACCTTTGTGGATGAAAGAAGTATAACCATATGCTGTACCAGCGTCAATACAGAATTTTGAGACATGAGGCTGGTACAAGGGAAGGTCAAGGAACTGGCGGAGACTGGGCTTTATGACAGGCGTTGAAAAACGCACTGAAAGCCAGAGAGGCAACTCTCTATCTCCAATACGCCATTGACCAAGCCGCCGCGAGACTTGCTTTACTCGCAACGGCGCTGATGACGACGGCAGCCCTTGTCTTGAGGAGCTGTGTGAGGCGAAAGCATGCCCTGAGCGTGCGAACACGTTCGCCGCCGAAGGGTCTCACGCCCGGTTGGGAAGCGGCGGCAGAGGGATCGCTCCCTCTGCCGACCGTCACTTGGGCGGCGCTTTGTATCACAGGCTGAACTTTTAGCGACGCCGCTAGCCAGGTTGAGCTTCGCCCTGTACGGGCTTAGCCCGCTTAGCCCTTGACGTAGGCAAGTTTCTCCGACACTTTCCCATCCCGCACGCGGAATATGTCCACGCCTCGGATGTGCCCGGCCTTGCCATCTGCTTCAACCCAGCGATACAGCCAGCGAACCACGCACCGCTCACCGCATGCGAACGTTTCCTCGGCCTCGAAAACTGCCTGAGGGGAAGAACTAAAGAATCTCTCCCAGAAGGCCCGGACGGCGGCATGACCCTCATAACGCTCACCCTCTGGTGGCGGGTAGGTGTTTTCAAACACACAGTCCTCAGTCATGGCCGCCATCATTGCGTCAACATCATGCTGATTGGTGGCGTCGTTGAAGCGTTGAATCGCTTCCAGCGTGAGTCTTGTCAGCCTAGCTTCATGCGGGTTGTCAAGCATGGTTGCTCACCTCTTTCAGTTCCTTTTGCGTGCCGCCCAACGCCTGGCATCACCGGCGTGGGCGCGAATCCGGCGTCCCACGTGATTAAATTATTTTCAAACCCATAACCTCATAATGACAGATAGCGCCTATCAAAGCTAAATTCAAATCCATGAAAAGGCTGGGTATCAAACACTACTTCTTCGCTTTGTGCTGGAGTCGCTTTGCTGCAATAGAATGTGCCTCTGCTATCAATTTCTTTGTTGTTTCGATGTTTTCGCCAGATGGATTGAGTATACAGACGAAGTTCTGCTGTGCATAATCAGGATGGGGAAGGAAGGTGTTCAGCACCGAATAGTCAATGCGTTCATCATTGGATTTAACGATCAAGTTCTTAAACGTCTCTTTGCTTATTCCGATATTGACCCGAAACACTCCCTCTCGGTTGAGGTTCGATACGTTGTCCCAATCATCGTCGGAATTAGCAATCGTTACAAATGATAGGCGGTGGTCATCGCCTACGTAGAAAAACAAGTATCCAAAGTTCTCTTCTCGCTGGACATTCTCCATTCCAGCCACAAACGCTTCGACGTCTGTTTGATTCATTGTCTCCTCGATTCTCAAGCGCCCAACTAGTGCTTGAGCCAATAAAATATTGGCCTAATACTTCCGTACGGGATGTTAGGCCGAGAAATTTCTGCATAATATCCCTATAGCCGGAAGTTTAAGCCAAAGCTTTCAGCCGTCAAGTAGTAAATTGAGGGAGTGCCCTATGGACGCGAAACAGCCCATGGTGTTGGGCAAAGTGCGCGAAACTATCCGCCTCAAGCATTACTCCAAACGCACCGAAGAGGCCTACCGGCATTGGATTCGGCAGTATCTCCGCCATTACAAACCGCGCCACCCGCGCGAACCGGGCGCTTCAGAAATCGAAGCCTTTCTGACTTACTTGGCCGTGGAGCAGCATGTGGCGGCTTCCACCCAGAATCAAGCCTTAAGCGCTCTCCTGTTTCTCTACCGTAAAGTGCTTCAACTGGACATGGCCGACAGCCTCCGGTTTACCTGGGCCGAGCGGCCAAAACATGTGCCGAGTGTGCTGACCAAAGCGGAAGTCAACGCTGTATTGGACAAAATGACCGGCACTGGCGGGTTGATGGCGCGTTTGCTCTACTGCTTAGCAAAAGACCAGAAGACAGGTTTGATGTACCGCTGGCATATCAGCGAAAGCACATTGCAGAAAGCGGTCCGAGATGCAGGCCTGGCGGCAGGCATTGATAAGCGGGTTGGCTGTCACACCTTCCGTCATTCCCTCGCCACTCACCTGTTTCAGTCGAGCTACGACATTCGCACGGTGCAGGAACTCCTCGGACACAAGGATGTCAAAACAACAATGACCCTTCGACTTCGCTCAGGGCAGGTTTACACTCACGTCCTCAACCGCGGCGGCCTCGCTGTCAAAAGCCCCCGCGACTAATCTCCAATCCTCCAATTCCCCACCCTCTACCCCTCCCTCTTCCCTCCTCCTCATACCGCCTCGCCAACTGCGTTTCTCATGGCTTCAATGGCAATTCGACGATGACCCTTGCCCACTCAATGTAAGTGGTTGCCAGTTGGATTGACGGCCCTCCCGATCATTTCCCATACAGCACTTTCCCTTCTCGAAAAGCTGGATACAACACCGAGCCTGGAATATCTGAGTAACGTTCGGCAAAGGATTGCCCGAACACGACGACGTCAATCGGCGCTTTGAAATCTTTAAGCAATCGGCGCAAGCGGACTGACTCCCGACGTTGGGCCACCGGGTCACGTTCAATCACCAGCAAATCCACGTCGCTGTCCGGGCGCGCCGAGCCGCGAGCGTACGACCCAAACAAGATAACTTGAACTGGCTTCACTTCGGCGACAATCAGTTGCACCATTTTCAAAATATCAGCTTGTTTGACTTTTTGTTGGCTCATCGGATCGGCCTCCCAAAACATCTAACCAAGTATAGCGCAAATCACCTCTCCCCCTCCTCATGCTTCTTCGCCAACTCCCGCCGCAGCACCTTGCCAATGAACGAGCGCGGGAAGTGACGTTTGAATCGCTGACCTCGCTGATTCGGCTGAAACCGCTGACGCACACCTTCAGCGGCTTCACTTTCTTCAGCGTCCTCAGCGATTCTCCACCTCCCCTTCATACCGCCTCGCCAACTCCCGCCGCAGCACCTTGCCAATGAACGAACGCGGGAAGTCGTCCACAAAGATGACCAGGCGCGGCACCAGTTCCGGTGGCAGGCGGCGCTTGCAATAAGCAATGAGCGAGTCGGCGGTCGGGCGGTCTTTGTTGGCGATGACGAAGGCAATGGGCTGGTTGGCAATGGCCACCACCGCCACCTCCTTCACCTGTGGCACCTCAAACAACACCTCCTCCACGTCGCGCGGGAAGGCCGGGGTCTCCTCGGCAGATTGCCGCGGCTTGGACGGATACCACATCTCGGCCTTGCGGGCGATCAACTGAAAGTAACCCTCCTCATCCATCCGGGCCACATCGCCCGTCAACAGCCAGCCGTTGCGGATCACCCGCCGCGTGTCTTCGGGATTTCGCCAATAGCCCAACATCACCTGCGGCCCGCGCACCGCCAGTTCGCCGATCTGGCCCGGCGGCGCATCCTTGCCGCTGGCCAGATCAACGATCTTGGCCTCAGTGGACGGAAGCGGCACGCCGATACTGCCCACCTTGCGCCGGCCATTGAGGGGGTTAGCGTGGGTGACCGGCGAGGCCTCGCTGAGGCCGTAGCCCTCCACCAGCCGCCCGCGCGTCAACCGCTCGAACTCCTCCTGCACCTCCACCGGCAGGGGGGCCGACCCGCTGAGGCAGGCCTTGATCGAGTCAATGCCAAACTTGCGGGCGCCGGGAAAACTATTGATGGCGACATACATGTTTGGCACGCCGGGGAACAGCGTTGGCCGCAACCACTTGATCGTCTTCAAAATATCCTCAGGCGCAAACGTCGCCTTGAGGATCAGCATCGCCCCCAATGAGATCGGCAGATTGAGCGCCGCCGTCAAGCCATACGAGTGTGAAAATGGCAGGGCACACAACACCCGCTCGCGCCCCTCGCGGGCATCGGTGAACCAGTGGCGGGCTTGCAGGGTGTTCGCCGCCAGATTGCGGTGCGACAGCATCACCCCTTTGGGCGCGCCCACCGTGCCGCTGGTGTATTGGATGACGGCCAGATCGTCCGGCGACGACTCGACCTGCGGTGACTTGCCGCTGTGCGTGTACAGGATTCGACTCCACAAGTGCATCCCGCGCTCAAGTGGAAAATCTAGGTGGTCGGCGCGGACGTTGCGCCCGTCGTCTCTTTTTTCGATCCGGACTCTAAAGACGACCTGTTTGAGCGGCGGCAGATAATCTCCGGCGTTGGCAAAGATGACGTGTGGCAATCCCGTCTCGGCCTTCACCCGCTTTGCTGTCTCGCCAAACTTAGTGAGCGTCACCAACACCTTCGCCCCCGTCTCGCGCACCTGCCGGATCAATTCATCGGGTTCAGTGAGGGGGAAGGTAAAGACGGCGGCCGCCCCGGCTTTCAGCGCCCCATAGAACGCGATAACCAACTGGGGCAGATTCGGCAACAGGATCATCACCCGGTCGCCTTTATCTACGCCCAGCGAGCGCAGGGCATTGGCGAACCGATTCGACTCCTGATTGAGGCGCCGATAAGTGATCCACGCCCCCTCAAAATTGAGGGCAATGTGGAGCGGAAAGCGCCGCGCCGCCGACCGTAAAAAGTGATGCAATGGGATGCGGGGGACGCCGACGGTGTAGGGGACGCCGTCTTCGTAATGGGCGAGCCAGGGACGCTCCCGAACCAGCGCCGCCCGGGCGGTGGTCTCGGTGGTGATGTTGGGATCGCGCCACGACTTTTTGTTTTCTTCGAGAAAGCGTTCGAGGGCGCGGTTGACGGCCTCACGCCGCTCCAGCATCACCAGGTGGCCCGACGAGCCGACGTTCACATCCTCGGCGCCGGTGATACTGCGGGCTACTTCCTCGAAGTGCGTTTTCTCAAACACGTCGTCGCGGTGGCCGCGAATGACCATCGTCGGCGCGGCCAGACTGTGGAATATGCTCCAGCCGTTCCACTTCGACATGGCGTTGGCATAGAGTGGTTTAAGCACCTGCGGCGGCGCGCCCAGGTTGCGTTTGGCGAAGGGATAGAGAAGACGCAGCAACGAGAGCGGCAGGCGGAGCGCGAAGCGAATGAAGGGATTGATTTTATATTCGCCGGAGGAGGCGACGAGGACGAGTCGAGCGATGCGTTCAGGATGATGGAAGGCGTATTCGGCGACGATGGCCCCGCCGAACGAGTGGCCGATGAGGACGATTTTATCTTTCACCCCCAGTACCTCGAGCGCGGTTTCGAGATCGCGTTGAAGCTCGGCCATGCTGTACTCGCCCGACGGCTTATCCGATTGGCCGTGGCCGCGCAGGTCGAGGGCGATGACACGGTTGGCGTTGGAGAATTTGCGAAGTTGATATTTCCATTGACCGGCGTACCCGCCGAAGCCGTGAATGAACACCATCGTCCACTGTGGGCGGTCGGGCGAAATATCAATCGCCGACAGCCGCACCAGCGGATGGGTCGAGACGCGGACTTCGTGGCGGTAGAGTTCGAGATCAATATCCATATATCTTTTCCCACAGCGGCGGCCCCAAAATCAGCAAGCCAATGAGGACGGCGGCGAGGGCGGCGATGAGGACGGCGGCGGCCCCCACATCCTTGCCCACCTTCGCCAGCGGGTGAGCGTCCGGGCTGGCGAGATCAACGACGGCCTCCAGGGCCGTATTGATAAACTCGCCCATCCACACCACCACCATCGTCAGCAGAATGATCGCCCACTCCTGCCGCTCCAGCCCCACCCACAACCCGACGACGAACACCGCAGTAGAGATCAACGCATGTATCCAGGCGTTGCGTTGCGTCCGCAGCACATACCTCCACCCAGTAAAGGCGTGACGGAAGGAACGGAGACGGCCTGCGAAAAAATCCCAAATCCCAAAAGCCCAAAAGCCCAAACCCGGACGCTTGGGGTTTTCGAGGTTGGGGTTTTGGGATTTTGAGAGTTTATTCATTCGGCCCCGTAATCTCACACTTCAACACCTTCAAAATTTCAGCTTGCGCCTGCCACATGATCACTTTTTCATTTTCAGTCGCATGATCGTGGCCAAGAAGGTGAAGCACGCCGTGAACGGTGAGCAGTTGCAGTTCGGCTTCCAGACTGTGGCCGCCGGCAATCGCTTGCGTGCGGGCGCGCGGGTACGAGATCGCCAGATCGCCGAAGTAACGGCCCGCCTCATCCGGGTCATCCGACTCCGACGGGAATGATAAAACATCTGTCGGATCGTCGTGGCCGAGAAATTGGCGATTGAGATTTTGCAAGGCCTCATCGCCGCTGACGGCGATGCTGAGTGCGCCGGGTGAGGCCGCCTGATGTTTGAGCGCCGCCCGCGCCGCCTCGCGCAAGGCTTTGGCCGCAACGTCGCCGGAGAAGTCTTCGTCTATTTGAATGTGGATGCTGTGCATTGCTTTGGGCATCTATTATCTATTTAATCGTCAAACGTGAAAGAGGGTTGTCGTTTGTCGTTTGTCGTTTCACGCCTCACGTCTTCCGCATCAACACTTCCTCTTCCGTCAGCGTTGGCGGTTTCTCTTCGGGATATTTGAGGCGTGAATGAAAAAAGCCCTTGAGCGTTTCAATGAACGATTCGCGCGCGAGACTGATGTCGTGCAGAGTCAAGCCGCACTCGTCAAGCTGCCCGGCGGCCAGGCGGCCATCAATAATCGTCTTCACAATGCGTTCAATATCTTCCACCGTGCGCGGCAGGTCGGATCGGGACTTGGCCTCACAGCCATCGGCCAGCATCAGCAGGGCGGTTTCGCGCGTCTGCGGTTTGGGGCCGGGGTAGCGGAAGCTTGACGTGTCCACTTTCGATTCGTCCCCCTCCGCCAACTGCACTGCCCGCCGGTATTGAAACATGGTCAGGTTGATACCGTGATGTTCGGCAATACAGGCGCGAATGACGCCGGGCAGGCGATGTCTTTCGGCCAGGCGCAGGCCGTCGGCCACATGTTGAATGATGTATTGGGCGCTGAGATCGGGCGGGATGTAGTCGTGCGGGTTTTCGCCCTCGATCTGATTTTCGACAAAATAGGCTGGATGGAGGGCCTTGCCCACATCATGAAAGAGCGCGCCAACGCGGATGAGGACGGTGTCAGCGCCGATTTGTTCCCCGGCCTGCTCGGCCAAATTGGCCACCTGCAAACTGTGTTGATAGGTCCCCGGCGCTTCGCGCAGCACAAATTGAAGCAGCGGATGATTGGGACGGCCCAGTTCGATCAACTGCAACGAGGTGGTGATGTCAAACAGATTGCCGAAAACAAAAAAACCGATCAGGGTGACGGCGGCAGAAAACACGCCATTGATGAGGCTGGCCCCCAGCAGAGTGGCGATGCCGACCGTATCACTACTGGGATCGGGGAGGCGAAACACCAGAATGATGCCGACGTTGGCCAGGGCGGCGGCCAGCCCGGCCCAAAAGAACGCATTCAATCGTTCGGCCCGGCCCAGGGTGAGGGCCGACACAATGCCGCCGATGGCGACGTAAATCGTGACATCGAGACGACCATCGGCAATGTAGCCCACCAGCGCGGAGAGAATGACGGCCATGGTGATGGCGACGTTGGGGCCGAGGACGATGGCGACCAGCATGGACATGGCGGCCGAAGGAAATAGAAACGGCAGCACCGGGCGCTCGGGCACCATCAATTTAGCGGCCAGGAGAAAGACCAGAAACAGGGTGCCGAGGTAGATCATCCTGCGCGGCGAATCGAAAAAGTTTGGATGGAAGCGCCGCATGTACAGCGCCAGCAGAAAGACCGAGAGCAGGATGGCAATGACATTGCTGACGGCGTTTTGCCAGCGGGCCTCGGGCCGCAACAGTCCCAGCGCCGCCAGCGCTTCCAGGTCGGCTTCGGTGATCACCCGGCCCCGGCCGATGACGGTTTGACCCTGCACGAAAGATTGTGAGACCGGCGCAACCGACTCCGCCGCCGCCTGCCGCGCGGCTTGGGTGGCGGCGTCGTTGTAGAACGAGTTGGGGACAATGTAGGGCTTGGCTAACTCGGCGACAACGCTGGCCTGCTCCTCGCTTAAGCTGACGCTGACCAGCGCCGGGAGGCGGTTTTGGGCTTCTTCGACTCGATCGTCGCGCACCTGGCCGCTCAATACCCGTTCGACAACCGAAATGGTTTCGCCTTGCACCGCCGCCCACTCTTCGTCGCTCAATCCCAGCAGGGATCGGGCCAGGTCGGGCGTCATCAGAAAGTCGGTGATGGCGGCCAGGTCACTGTATTTTTGTTCCAGCGACGAGAAGGAGTCGGCGCGAACCGAGCCAATGTAATCAAGCAGGCGCTGGATGCGGGCAACTTGTTGGCGGGTGACGCGGCTGTCGGGCGGGTCGTAGACCTCGGCCACCGCGTTGGCGGCGGCGGCGCGGGCAATGTCGGTTTGAATTTGGGAGACGTAAGTGACGGAGCGCGGAGCGGTAATGTCCACGCCAGTCACATCGCCCGCCGACAGTTCAAACGTCTCGCGCGATGAAAAAACCGGCACGACCAAAATAACAATGGCCGCGGCGACGACGAGGCCGCTGATGATCAACGATCGGCCCAGGCGCCAGGCCGCACCCGGCCTCTGGCCCGATCGCGACTCCGATGGAGACATTATTTGGCTAAAAGCTCTCTAACGACATCACTCACCAGTTTGCCGTCGGCTAGCCCCTTGACGCGCGGTTGCAGAACTTTCATGACCTTGCCCATATCCGCCGGGCCAGCCGCCCCAACTTCGGCGATGGCGGCCCGGGCCTGAGCGAGGATCTCCTCCTGGTTCATTTGCCGGGGCAGGAACGGCTCAAGCACGGCGATCAGGGCTTCGGACCCTTGCACCAGATCAGCGCGGTTGGCCTTTTGGGCATCGGCAATGGACTCGCGCTGAGACTTGATCTCCTTGCGGATGATGTCCAGCACATCGTCGTCGGCAAATGGTTGATTTCGTTTTTCGACGACGGCAAGCCTGATCCCGGCAATGACACTCCGCAGGGCGGTCTTGCGTGTCTCATCACCCGCTTTCATGGCCTTGAGCAATTCAGACTCGATGGTCTCTTTAAGTGACATGGGGAAGATTATACAATGCAGAATGCGGAATGCGGAATTAGGAGTTATGCACTTCTGACACGAATTAGGGACTGGACTTACGCAACGCACCCCCTTCGGCAGGCTCAGGGCAGGCTTCGACTGCGC
>Ga0247727_10019297_pt1 | contig 10583 bp, 7 predicted proteins | sample WisWelCaveWW1625_FD_202498 | JGI IMG/M metagenome (GOLD analysis project Ga0247727, IMG submission 202498) | Biofilm microbial communities from Wishing Well Cave, Virginia, United States - WW16-25 | ecosystem: Environmental > Aquatic > Deep subsurface > Groundwater > Cave microbial mat | place...
AGATTCTTTTGAATTGGTGGGCTATTCACAATCGTCCCTACGGGACGGAGTTCCAGAATTGCTTTGGAATTGCAGCAAATAAAAAAAGGGTACTTCGTAAAGTACCCTTTTTTTATTTGTTGAATGTGTGGGACTTCTTTGGCTGGCATTATTTTTTCTGTCCGGCTTTGGCGTGCACGGTGTCGATGACGGTTTGCTGGAGAAGGATCACGTCGTAGATCGGCTTGGTCACTTGAATGGTATCGGCGCGCACGTAGAGCATCAGGTCGTGGGCAAATTGTTTGGCCGGGTCCGGCGTTTTGATCAGGTCGGCCTCCTCAAAGCCCCAGATCAGCAGCTCCGCGGTGTTTAACAAGCCATTGTAGTCAAACAGCAAGGTCAAGTTTTTTCCTTCGTAGTTGCTCTCCAAGAGCCGCGCCAAACCGGCAAACATGCTGACCGCCACCGGATACTTCGACCGCGCCTCGAACTGGCCCCGGTGGTTTTTGCTGGCCACGACCGTGATGAAACCGCCGCGTTCCCAGTTGCGCATCACGTTCATCGCCGTGTCCGATTCGCTCAGATTGTAGAGCTGCTTTGAAGGGTAAATCTGCAGAATGTCCTTGTCGTTGAAGCCATCGCCCACCACGTCGATGACGTCGATGCTGTCTACCGTAGCCTCCGGGATGAGAAACTGCTCGACGAAAAACTTGACGGTTTGCGGGTCGCGAACCGTAGCGACCGGCACGGCTCGGCGCTTGGCGATGATCGGTTGTTTGGATTGCGCCCATCCGGCGCCGCACCAGAAAGTGATGGCCGCCAGCGCGGTGGTGAAGACATTTGTATAAACCGCCCGGCGGTGGCCTCCTTGCCTGGCTCGTCGTGAAAGCCTCCTGCCGGCGCCGGTTTTAACGGTTGGAAAAACCATTGGTGCCATCGTGTTGTAAATTTCTCAATCTCTCGAAGTAGATTCTTGCCTTGTTGACTTCGCGCAGTCGCCGGTAGCCGTCCACGAGAAATTTGTGGAGGCGTAGAAGCTCGTCGGGCGCCAACTGCTCGGAAAGCGCCAGCGCGCGCTCGCCGTACTCCACCATTTGTTTGGGGTTGCTACTGGAAAGCTCGGCCAGCGAGAGAAAACTCTTGGCGCAGCCCTGCCAATGAATGGTCGTCGCCTGCAGGAAGTAGGTGAACGCCAGCCGCCGATCGCTCTCCAACTTGTCCACTCCCAGATTGTGGCACATCGTGCCGTAGGTGTCGAAATAATTTCTGTAGGTGCTGTCCACAGGCGCGCCCTGCGCGTCTTTTGGCATGCTTTCCACGATCGACAGCAGTCGACTGACCGCCGCCGCCTGGCGGTTGAGATGGGTGTATTCGATGTAGGCGAGTGTCCATTCAGTCTCGTGCCGGGCGTGCGTGGTCTTGATGATCGAGAGCATCTCCTCCTGCACCTCGGTGGCCTGCTTATAGTATTTTCTGGCCTCCGCGGTTTTGCCCGGCTCGGCCAAACGATCGGCGCGGTTGACCAGCGCCGTTGCCGTATCGAGCATCACCGAGGCTTGAATGTTGCCGTCGTCCCAGTTTATCCAGGAGATGGTAGACTCGATGACGGTGCGATTGGCCGTGGCTTGTGTCAAGTGCCAGGCGCGCTTCAAGTGATGCAGCGCCTGCTCGGCGTTCAGCAGCCGGCAAGCGCACTGTCCCTGATACCAGACCGAGTAAAACAGCGTGGTGGAATCAATGGCGGTGTTCACCGACTTTTCCGGGTCATTCACCCGCAGGGGGTTGACCTCGGCAGAGGCCACAATGATGTCCTCGGTTTTCTGGAAATTGTCCAGCGCCTCGGTCCATTTCTCCTTTAAAAAGTATGTTTCCGCGAGCTTGTAGTAGTATTTGTATTCGCCGGGCTCCAGGCGAATCAGCGTGCCCCAAATGTGCAAGGCGTTGTCATAATTCATCTCGTGCGGGAAGCGCGTCGCGATGGTTTGATAGACGATGGCGAGCAGATTCTGCGCGGATTTGTTGAAAGGATTAAGTTGAATGGATTTTTCCAAGGCTTTGCGCGCCTGGTCGAGGTGATAGCTCGCCTGAATGATCAGTTGGCGCTCCTGGGTTTTGTCGAATTGCTGGATGAGCGGCGGCACTTTCTTGAGCTCGTCGCGGCCATTGTCGCTATGCATGCTGGCCTGCGCCGAGTCTTCACGCGATACGGTTTTGCGCCCGACTTTGGCGCTATCGAGAATGGCCCAGAGCGAGTCGCTTGCCGACCAGTGCGCCGTGGCCTGGGCGTTGAGCGCCTGGGCTTTGCGCTCATCGGATAGGGAGACGAACAGGCCGAGCGCCAGGGAGTCGGCCCGCGCCGCCACCGCCGGCGAAACCCCGGGCGGCACGTCGATTTTTCTTTTGCCCGAGGAACTTTTGAGCAAGCCGGAACAACTCGTGGCAAGCAATGACAACAGGATGAAGATGAAAAAAGATTTCACCTCGACAAGCGAATGCGAGCGCCCCCGCAGCCCGGGATGGAGATATTCACGCTTTTTCATGTGTTCACCACACGCTTTGTTGTTTGTCACTTGGCCCGACGCGGGAAGGCGCTCAGGAACGGAAATGAACGGCGCCGCAAAATCAAATCCCTTTGTAAGATCGGCGTCAGGGGTTGTTGGCTTTCCACCATGAAAGAAAGATGTTGTAGAATCTCGCCGTCTGCTCTTTGGTGGGGGTCTCCTCGCGCATGCTGATGGTGAAGACCTCGTCGTTCTCATTGCGTCCGACCAGTCCCAATCCAAGATAGTGGCTTTGCTGCTTGAAGCCGACATCGCGAAGATAAATGGCCTCGCCGTTTTCGCCGGCGCCAGCCATCAGGATTCCCACTTCTTCCGACGACATGTTGCACCGAATGAACAGTTCATAGACCTGATGCTCGGCCTCGATGGTCACCTCCGTCGTCAGGTCTCCGGGCTTGTAGCTCATGAAATGTTTGACCGCCGGCGACAACTCTTTGTGGTTTTGTTTGAGCCATTCCACCAGCTTGATGAGCAACACTTTGAAGATTTTTTTGAGGTCGAGGTTTGCAAAATTCTTGACTTCGATTTTTTGCACGTTCTTCTCGACCGTCTGCTCCGCCGGGCGCTTGGGGACGTCTGCCGCCACCAAAGCCGGACTGGCGCCGTTCCCGGAGAGGCGGCTGCGAGCCGAAGGGGCAATCGCCATTTTGGGCTGGTGAACATTGCCGTTGGCGCTGCCGGTATTTTTCAAGCCGGGGGGCAGGTGTTGTATCGCCGGCAGGTTGCCGCCCGGCAGGTTGCCGCTGGTAACGTTGACTTCCGGCAGTTGTATTGAATTTGGCAACGCCGGTTTTGTGCGCAACGGCGTCGATGCCGCGTGAGGCCCGGCAACTTTGCCGGCGATGTCGATATTGCTTAACGGCAGCGCAACTTTACCGTTGGCGAAGCTGAGGTTGTCAGGCGTCAACTGGTCATGCACGGACGCCGTTGGCGGCGTAACCACCACCGGCTTGCTCAACGATTCGAAAACGTTGAGCTCCGGCTCCGGGGCCTGTTGCGGCGCGCTGGGCGCCGGTTCGGGCTGGGCGGTGGTGGCGGCAATTTTTTCCTTGGTGATCTGCCTCGGCTTGGGCAGTGGCGGCTCCGGGGCGATAAATTTCGTAAAATCGATTTCGGCGAAGCGCTCGGTCTTGAAGCGAGGTTGGGGGATGGCGGTGTAGCGCATGGCCAAGTAAGAAGCGAACACGAAAAGAATGGTGAACACCCCGGTCCACCATTTTTCTGCGCCAACCTCCTCGAAATGGTTGCGAAGATTATATACCAGACTCGACATAGTTGATGTTTTTGGCGATTTTATGGCGTTCACAGACATCCAACACGTTGACGGTGAGCTGGATGGGCGAATTGGGATCCGGCTGAATCAATACCAAAACATCCTTCTGCTCCGCGAGGTATCGTTGGCGCACCTGCAGCAGAGAATCTTCGACAAGCTCCAACGCGCTCTCGCTGATGATCGGCTTGTCCCCCTCCAGAAGCGTATAGCGCGAGCCTTCCAAAACGATGATCGAAACCGTATTGAGCCGCGCCGGCTGGCTCACCACCGAAACTTCCCGCGGCAGCTTGATCTGGGTTTTGATCTCCAGATCGCTGATGGCGACGAATCCGAATAAGACGGTCAGCGAGATGTCGATATAGCGGATCATCATGCTGCTATTGCCCATGGCGCACCCGACTCCAATGAGATGCAATGTATTGCCCAAAACGACTTTGATGATGTCATTTTGGAAGAATCTTTTTGCAAACCGCAGCCACAGTGACTTTTCTGCGCACTACCCTGAAATGAAAAAAGATTCCTTCTGAATGACATGGCGATAAGAACGCAAAACCATGCAACTCTCCCCGCGGTCAACGCGCCGTAGTCACCGCAACGCCTTTGCGGACTTCGACGCTTTTCAAAATGTGCAGCCGGTCGCAAGCGTCGGCGGCGCGCATGACGTGGCGAATCGGCGTATCGAAATTGGCGCGGATGCGCACCCGCATGGTGTAGCGGCTTTGCGCGAGCTCGGCCTTTTTGCGCTCGAGATAGCGCGCCAGCTTTTCAAGCTCCCGCGTCTGCGACCGCTCACGATCCAGCAAGTACGTGCCGTCTTTGAGGACGCCGACAAACTCGACGATCTCCGGCTCCGGATGCGAGCTCGCCAGCTCGAACGTGGTGGGCAGGGTGATCCGGCTTTGCTCGCCGATCTGTGAAGCGCAAATAAATCCGAACAGCAAATTCAGCGTCACGTCAATCAGCCGGACGATCATGCCGCCTTTGGTCATGACGCGCTCCGATGCATGCCCATCGATTCGAAGTAGGTTTCCAATTTGCGCTTGGTGCGCGATTTCACCAGCACGCGCACGGCGTTGGAGCCGGGCTGGTTGGCCAGCCAGAACGGGGTGCTCACTATGCCCTCCGCATCCGTGGACAATTCAATCTCGTCCTTGTCGTTGGCAAAGCGGCCTTTGTTTTTGGTGACCCGAAAGGCAACCACCTGCTCGGGAACCGGATTGTCAAAGCCGTCTTCCAATTTGACGGCAAACGGCACCGGCAGCTGCTCGCCGGGATTGGCCACCTGAGTATTGCCCGAAAGCACGATCAGTTTATCCGGCAATCCCGGCTTGCTCTCCACTTCAAATTCCTTGTACAGCTTGGAATCGCCGTTGACGCGAACCGTAACGGTTTGCCGCCCAACACGCGGGCCAAGGACGGCATTGGTTCTGGCCCGGCCGCGCGAATCGGTCTCGAGGGTGATGGCGCTGTGGTTGCCGTCGAACGTAATCTGGCTGCCGTTGGCCTCGAAGGAAACTTGTTGTTTCTTGATCGGCTCGCCATCCTGATCGAGCACGCGCACTTCATACGGCTTGGGCAGTTCGGTGCCGACTTCGCCAACCTGTGATTCGCCGCTGACAATCCGGAGGTAGGTCGGTTCCTGCGGCCGGGCGGTTTTGGTTTCGTTGCCGGCAGAAGATGAAGCGGCGCCCAATGGACTCGGCGACATGCCCGAGAGCAGACCGGCGTGCTTGGACATGGTCCAAGCCTGGGCCTCGCCGAAGCGATCGCGGAAGATGAAAGCCTGCCGCTCGACCCATTCCAGCCGCGAATGAAAGCGGGCATTCATCCAAGCTATCGCAAAATTGAGAATGATACTCACCACCAAGCCGCCCAGGGTGGTCACCAGCGCAATGCCCATGCCGGTGATGATTTGCTGGCTCTCCAGTTTTCCCGGCATGAAGGTGACGTAGATGCCCCACACCGTGCCCAAAAGACCCAACGCTCCGGCCGTGTCCGAGAGCAAGACGATGAAGCTGCGAACGACCTCGAAGCGCTCCTTCGTCGTTTTCAGAAAACCTTCCAGCTCTTCTTGCAACGCCAGAATGTTCTTGTTGCGCTTGTAAATGACGCACAACTTGTCGATCAACGCTCCCAGGTGCGTGCCGGTGTGCTTCTCCGCCAGTCTCCAAATGTCTTCGATATCGGCTTCTTCGATATTCTTGAGCAGCAGCGGCGGCGTGCGCTTTTTGTCGAAGTGGAGCTTCACAAACTGATAGATGACGATCATGATGCCGAGCACAAAGGTGCCGTAGATCGGCCACATCAGAAAACCGCCCTGCTCGGTCATCTGCCAGAAGTTTTTGGCGATGCCGCCGATGGTCTGCGGCTGCCCATCCAGAAACGATTCCTGCGCGTCCGATGGCGTCTGGGATACGTTCGGCTGCTGCGTGAGCGTTGGGTTGTTCTGTGAGGCTGCGCCCCGGGTGCTGTCTTGCATGCTGCCTACACCGGAGGGCATGACGGCGCAAATCGATGCCGCCAAGATGAGAGTTAGAGGAAGAAGGCGCAATCGCTCCATAAGTCCGCCTTTGAAAAAATGTATAAAAGTTTCATCCCGAAGGATTTTGTCCAAATCGTCAATTAAGAATCACCGTCGCCTTGCCGCCAGGCTCTGCCGACTTCAAGCGGTTGGATTTCGTGATGTCGATGGCGATCTTGCGATCGATCAGATTTACCGTGAAGGCCTGTTTGTTGGAGGCATAGGTTTCGCCGTTGTCGGTCTGCCATTTGACATAATAATAGTAATTGCCCGGCGGGATAATCTGGCCGTTTTTCAAGCGCCAGTCCCAAACGTAGCGGCGCGGAATTTGATGGTTTCCCGAAAAGCTGTGGAAAATCTCTCCCGCGGCATTTTCCACAGCCAGAGTCCATGAAACGATTCTCCAGCGCAGCTCCGGAACGGTCACCTCAAATTTGAAAGTGTCCGCCGCCACGTTCAACGTCTGGTAAAAGACCTCCTCGGGAATCTTTTTGAAGCCGAGCTTGCCCGAGCGAGCGGAAGCCTCCCGCATCGCCAGCTCCAAGCGATCGGTGACTTTGCAATAAAGCGACAAATAGGACAGCAATAACTTGGCGCGGCTCACGTCGGAGGCAATCAGGATGCGCGTGCGAAAGGTCGGGTCGTCATTGAGGCGCGTGGCCAGGCTCCTGAGAAAATCCAGATAGCGCTCCGCATGATTTACCTTCATGGCATCGACGATGTCTAAGCTGTCCTTGGGAATATACGTATTTTTAACGCCATCATTCAAGCCCCCGAGACTGGAAATCAATTGCCCGGCGCCGATGTAGGAAAGACTGGGCTCGAGGCTGTCCGACGAAACCAGAATGGCCTCCGGCAGGTCCGCCAATTCTTTCTGGGTGATCAACGTGTCAATCGTTCGTTTGATGTGCTTGTCGACGATCAGCAGCGTATCGAACGCCGATTCGACGACGAAGACGGTTGCCGGGTCGATCTCCGGCCGCTGGGCGATTTCCGGCTCCAGCCATACCGGATTGTGCAACGAGGCCCGGCGCCGGAAGTTGAACACCAGCCCGATTTCATGCGAGCCGCTGCTGGCCAAGCGCAGATCGTTCAACGGATATTCGTAGCGGTAGCTCAAATTGACGCCGCGCTTGACGTGGACTTGCCCCTCGAACGACGCCACGTCGGCGCCGAAGCCGACCTTCAAAAATCCCAGCGCCGGACGGAAGGTCTCGATGGCGACCAGCGGGTTCAACCGATCGTCATACTTGGCCAAGCCCACGTTGGCTCTGAAGAAGCCCATGCCAATGACGCCACCGAGGTTCCATTGCAGCGGCAGCTTCGAGGCCACCGCGCCGTAGGCAATGTTTGGCCGCGTCAGATGATTAAGACCAAACCCCAGCGTCAGGAAACGGTTGACCTGCCACAGCCCGCCCATTCCCAGGTCGGCGACGAATTTTGAATTCAGCTTTGACAGGAAGGGATCCTGCAACGCTTGCGCATCGAATTGCGTGCGGTCGAAGCTCTGGACCAGGAATCCCAGGCTGGCGCCCAGCGCAAAAGTTTCGAAAAGCTTGTAGCTGGCAAGGGCTTGCGCGCCGCCGCTGCTCAAAATCGGCAGATTGAGAAACTGACCGCGGAAGCCGATGCCGAGGCGGCTGAATTTTGTCTCGGGCGCGGCAAGACTGACAAACGTTTGGCGGTAAGCCAGCTCGCTGGAGGCGACGCCGAGGTGCAAGACCCTGACGCCGGCAAGAAAAAACGGATCCTGAAACGAGAGCGCCGCCGGGTTGTTGAAGATCGTCCGCGAGTCGCTCAGGTCGACCGCCGAATTGCCGACCGTTTGGCCAATGGTCGGCTGGCCTCGGGCAATGGTCGTGGTCAGCAGGACTGCCATCCCGACCAAGCACCATCGAATTTGCATTGCGTTGTTTCGCATAAGCGCCTCACCGTTGGCCGATGAATTACCTCACCATGGCAACATGACCAGACTCGATTCGGTGGCCATCTTCTTCTATAAGGTAAATAAACAGCCCCGGCGGAACCAGACGTCCATCGTCGTCGAGGCCGTCCCAAAGGAATTGCCGCTGCCCGCCGCGATATTCCAGATTGCGAATCAAATGGCCAGCCAGATTGAAAACCTTCAGCGTCGCTTGGTTGATGTCGAACGCGGAAAAATCAAAAACCGTCTGTTCGTTGATGCCGTCACCGTTGGGCGTAAACGGATTCGGGCGCACCGTGACGGTCGGCTGGCCTTTGACATAGTTTTCTCCGCTAAGGCGAATTTCAAATACGGCGGTTGAGTCGCCGGATTGCGCGTAAAGCGTTACGCTACCTTCGCGAACGCCGAGCATGGTGGGTTTGAAGGTCAACACCAGCTCAAAACTCCTATTCGCTAGCAGCGTCATGTCCTCGGGCTCTGCTCGAAATTCAGGATTCGAAGTGGTTGCCCGAATCGAAACCGTCGAAGCCCCGCAGTTTTCGATGGGAATGTGCTTGATCACGCTGTCCCCCAACGCCACCCGGCCAAAATTCACTTCTTCAAGAGAAAAACAAAGCTCGGGCCGAGGATGGCAGGTATCGCCGGCGCCCGTCAAAACAACTGAATCCCGGCTATTTTCGCAGCGGGCGTTGCTTACGACACTCAGTAGGCCGTTCTGGCAACCGGCTTTTTCCGGAGAAAATAACACGCCGATCGGGTCGGTTGAATCCCGCGGCGCGAGCCGGATGGGTGTAAATGGCTGAATCAACTTGAATGGCGCGCTGATTAAATCCAAGTCGGTGATTTCCAAAATATCGGAGCCATCGTTCCGAAAATAGAGGGAAGTCACATCCGGTTTTTCCTTGCCGACGTCGATCGTGCCAAAATCCAGCTTTGCGGTCGAGATGTAAAGAACCGGACAGTTGCGAATTCCCCGGCCGGTGATGGGCTGGGTCAGTCTATCTTTTTTGTCGTTGTACAAGACAACCAGCGTCGCCGTATCTCCGGCAACTTCCTGCGGCGCAAATTCAATCCAAACGTCCGTGGTTTCCCCTGGCTTCAGGTAATGGTTGCCACGATTGATGATCGTAAACGGCAAGCGGTCATCTTCATCGGGTCGTGCGCTCTTCTCAATATACACGCTATCCACCTGCAATTCGCACGAGTTCCCAGCATGGATCATTTTTACGCAGCCTTCGGCTGAGGAATCGATCGGCACATTTTCGAATCGCAGAGACGTGGCATTGAGCGAAAGCGCCGGCAAGGCGCCCTCTCCGCTGATCGGCAGGGCCAGTAAATTCTCGTCCGGATCATTGCTCCAAATCTTCAGGGTGTCGACATAGGTTTGCCTCGCGGCGGGCGTAAAGCACAAATGCACTTCTCTTTTACCGCGGGGATTGATGATGAATCCGCCCTTGGGCATTATTTCGAAAAATGGAGAAAACGTTCGCAGACTATCCACCCTCAATTCCGAGCTTCCCGTGTTCCGCACTTCGAGGCGAAGCGTATCCGTTTCATTGACACACGTCGCGCCAAATTTCAGCTCGACCGATGCAGCAACACGGGCGCCCGCCTTTGACTGCACGCCATCAAAAGCAGAAAGCTGCTTGCCCCGCTCCGCATCATTAGTGCGAATTTGACGCGGGGTGGAGCCGCTTGCTGGATTCTCGCCGGGCTCAACGTCGATATCCGGAGCGATGCCAACGCCGCGCAGCGCAACGAGGTATGGATTCTCGTCGGGATCGTTGCTAAAAATCTTGAGCGTATCAACGTAAGCGATGGTATCCTGCGGCGTGAAGGCGATGCTGATGGTTTCACTATCGAAGGGGGCGATGTTCAACAGGAGGGCTGGCACTGCGAAAACCGGATTGCTCGACGCGAAGCTGACGTTTTCCAACGGCTCGGAACAACGATTGTAAATCGTCAGCGAGCGCGTCGCGCCGGAATCCACGACCACCGAGTCAAAATCGACGGTGCGAAGATCGGTATCGAGGTTCGGTCCGCCCGATGCCGATCCGGAGAGCGCAACACTGACTCGCGGGTTCTCCGGATCGTTGCTGGGGATTTCCAGAATGGCGGTTCGCAGACCGACGCCCTGCGGATTAAAAATTAATGGCAGCCTAAAGCTCGTTCTCGGCGCAACGACTATTGGGTTCGGAGTTTCGCCGACCCGAAAATAAGCGCTGCCGGTGCCGGTGACTTCAATCGAATCGGACTGAATGCGCAGAAAATCGTCACCTTTATTCTCGATGGCAAGAACGGTGTCGACATTCGCGCAATATGCGG
>Ga0247727_10019298_pt1 | contig 10582 bp, 12 predicted proteins | sample WisWelCaveWW1625_FD_202498 | JGI IMG/M metagenome (GOLD analysis project Ga0247727, IMG submission 202498) | Biofilm microbial communities from Wishing Well Cave, Virginia, United States - WW16-25 | ecosystem: Environmental > Aquatic > Deep subsurface > Groundwater > Cave microbial mat | place...
AGGGCTGCTCCTGGCGAGCGGTGGCCCAGGAATCGCGTCCGCTGGGGCGCAGACTCCAACTCCGCAGCAGCAACAGCTTCGGCAGATTTTGGACAAGCTCGATCAGGTCCTGGCGGCCACTAAGGGCGGCAGTGGAGGTGGAGAGAGCACTAAAAGCGGTGGCGCGGGTGCCGAGGATAATCACACGCAGCGGTGGGACCAGGCGCTGCCGGCAGCGCAGCGGTTCGTCATCCTGACGGCCTTCAACAGCGACGCGGTGTTGGATAAAGAAACCGGCTTGGTCTGGGAAAGGTCCCCGCAGACGACGGCGGTATCCTCAGCAAATGTCCGCATGACCTGCGCCAATAAAGCCGTCGGAGGCCGAAAGGGCTGGCGCCTGCCGTCCCTCCCTGAGCTAGCCAGTCTAGTGGATCCGTCCGTGGCCTCTCCGGGCCCGACTTTGTCACCTGGCCATCCGTTTCTGAATGTCCGGCCGACCAACTATTGGTCAGCGTCGGCGCATGCAGAGAATCCTGCCCTCATGTGGGGTGTGGGTTTCGGCAATGGCGCCGTGCTAGGCCTCAGCAAGGCTTTCGACCAGGGAGCATGGTGTGTTCGTGGTGGAATGAATGCGGATTAGCATTAAGGTGTTGGTGATTGGAATGATGTGAGTATTGGGGGGTGCAGGGGCGTAGGCCCCCTGCTCGCCTCCCAATTCCCCTCCTTTGTAAGGAGGGGGTAGGGGAGGTAGAAGCCCAGGTCTCTACCCCACCCAGCCTCCCCTTACAAAGGGGAGGAGAAGATTGAAGAACAGCTCCTGGCCCGCTCCGAACACGCATCGATCTCCAAGACCGCGATGGACCTGACGGGTTATCGCGCGCAAGTGGTGTGCCATGTCAGCCGGTGTCACAAGGACACGTCGGGGAGCGATCGGCGACAGCAGTAGAAAGGTCAATGCCGGACAGGCTCCTGGCAGGCTGCGGAAAAACTATTGTGGCACAGTGGAAATTCAACGGCCCACATGTCTCGAACAATAGGAGACCACCGCGCAGGATGCTCAAAAAGGCCGTCCAGCAAGGCCGCAGCGAGCGAAGAGGCGAAGGCGTACGCTTCGGTACGTTGAGCTTCTGAGCGAAGCGAGAACGATGCTGGCGGACTTTTTCAGCATCCTGCTAGGGCAGGGATTTGAGTTGTGGCAAACGTGGGCTCGAATGGTCAACGAGGGTAAATAAGGGAGGTCCACTTCTGAGTGTGGAGCGGTTCATGTGCTTCCAGATGAAATGGCGTAGCCGGGTCCGTTCTCGCGCCGTGACGCGAACAAATTCGATTCCGTATTCGTTTTCTGCGGCCCACATCACCCGAACCTCCGAGATAAGAACCGGAGGGGACGCCTCAGGGATTGTCAGGTAGAGATCCCAAAAGCTTCCTATGGGCAACGCCTGTGCGCTGCAGAGTTTGCACCCGCTCTCGGACAGGTCAAGGGCCACCCCATCGCCAACATGTTGGAAGCTATCTGTTGCTGAAAAGCGAACCATGATCTGAACAGAGACCCGCTGAGCCGCCCTGCGGTCAGCGGCCTGAACTGGGGAGTGGGTCGTCACTCGTTTGTCTGTCCATCGTCGTCCGGTCACTGGGTTCTCCGTGCAGCAGGGGTCAGACTAAGCGGAATGCGCGAGATTCGCGCACAAGAAGTAACGGAGTCGGTTTCGTTCCCGTAAGTTCATCTTGAGGATCTCGACTCCGAACCGACGTCCAGAGGTCCAAGCCACCCTCGCTTCCATCACGAAGAGCGGGTCTTGTCCGTCGGGGAGGTAGAGAAAAATCGTGAGTTCCATCTCCGGTGTGACCAAAGCGTTGCCGCGAATGCCCAACCCCGTATGCGAGAGGTCCGTGACCATGCCATCGCCCATGAGGATCTCGCCGGAAGGGTCTTGGGCTGAGTACATCAACCCGAACTCTACCGGGGGTCGGGGGTCTTGCCTCCGATTGACCGCTTCCGCCACAGATTGAAGCCCGTTTTCAGATGCAACCTGTTCTCGTTTCATGAGGACACCTCCTTGTTCCTACTAGGGTCTCAGATGCCACCGTCAGGGTCTATGGTGACGGGAGCGGCGGCGTGAGGAACCATGATTTACTCCGTGGCGTTGGATCGACGCTTAGAGGATACGGAATGCCGCCCGTCGATCGTCTAAGGACGACACGCTGCCACTTTTCCAGATTACCTCTTGCAGCCGCTTCCGTTCTTCTGGTGACAGCTTGGGGAATCTGACGGCAAACGAGTCTCCAGAGACCCACGAGACCGTGTTGCCGATGAGGCAGAGGGGGGGCTGTCCATCCTCAAAGTCGAAGAATATGGTGAGGCTGCTGCCCAGGGCGTGCATGGGAGCGCCAAAGATTTTACAGCCAGCCTTGGAGAGGTTTTTCAGGGTTCCCTCTCGTGTGACGATTCGTGCGCCGTCTTCTCCGTGGTAGCTGAGATGGCACCGAATCGGAACTCGTTCAGCATATCGCTGATCCAAGAGCGAATGAGCTTTCTGGTGGTTGATCTTGAGAGCGGGGTGAATCAGTTTCATCGCTTCCTCCCCTGTGGTTCCGCCATGGTTTCTCTACCCCCTGCGACAGTTTGAGAATACCGCATCAGGGAATTTCGACCATTCCTCAGGAGGGGGGATGGAGGCCCCTCCTGAGGGGGGGGGGAGTTGGGCGTCCTGGCGCAATTGGCGCGGGTTTTCAGGCAGGATGCTGAAAAAGTCGCCCGTCTCACCCGCCCAACCCCGGCGCGCCCAGACGCGCCTATTCCCATGCATCGTTCTCGCATCGCTCAGAGGCTCAACGTACCGAAGCGTACGCCTCGCCTCTTCGCTCGCTGCGGCCTTGCTGGACGGCCTTTTTGAGCACCCTGCAGCGATGGAGAGCTCCAGGCCTCAGGGGGGCAGCAAGGCAGATCGTGAGAGAGCGGATGTCGAAGGGCTCCCGGCGAGTTTTGGGGAAGGCTTTGAAGATGAACTACTGTGCCGCAGCTGACAGCCGAATATCAGCCAAGAGGCGGGGTGACGAATGTCAAAACACGGTGGCTGAATTGCCTTCGGTGATTTTGTGGCGGAGTTCCTGGCTCTCGAAAAAGATGATGCCGCGATCGGTGCCGGTTTCGTATCGGAGGGTTACATCGGTCTCGAAACCAGTCCAGCTACAGAATTTGACGGGGCCGCTGGCGATCTGCCCCGGCGTGCGGTCGAGCGAGCCATAGAGGGATTGGAGATAGGCAAGAATCTGATCGTGGGTCGCCTTGCCTTGGTAGCGGACGGTGACACGAGCGAATTTGCCTTCTGAGGTCACGAATCGCATGGAGTCGACCTTCACTGGGCCAAGCGAAGGAACCCCGGTCTTCAGTTCATAGGTTTGAGACTGACCAGCGTCCTCGACTTTCATGAAGGTCTCGGTCTCCGAAAATGTTGCGCCCCAGGGGATCCCCTCGAACCCGTTTGGATCGTTCTGCATCGGCACGGCAAATGCCAGGGTCCCCTGCAGGATGATCGAGAAGAAGAGGCAGACGAGGGAGGTGCGACGGATCCAAGGGCCTGTGTGGGGACGGCGAGGCATGTTACTCCGCTGAATCAGTGATATGGTCGTTGAATCGAGGGGCAAGGGTACGGCTGTCGATAAAAATAAATCCACGCTCCGTGTTCGCATGGTAGGTCAAGTTAATCTCGGTTTCGGTCCCGCGCCAATTATACTGCTGATTAAGGCCTCGCAGCATCTGTCCGGGGACACGCTCAAGGGAACCGAATTGTTGTTCCAGATAGGTGAGGATCTGTTTGTGCCGATCGTCCCCCTGGTAGCGGATTGTCACACGGGCGAATTGTTCATCGACCGACAAGAAACGGAGGCTTTCGACCGGGACCCCGGCAAACAACGGCTGTCTATCCCTCAATTGGTATTCGTTCACATGTGGGCCTGCCCTCGCAACTTCCAAGTCTGGCCTCGTGGTCAGGGCGACACCCCACGACAGGCTCTGAAAACCATTCGGATCGTTCACCATCGGCCCCGCATGGGCGAGAAAGGGCCGGCTTATACAGAGCAGGAGTCCCAGCAGGAGAAGGTGTCGGTCTGCGTGATTTCTCTGCCGTCCGATCATGTCAGAACGCTACCATGGCCGATCATATGGCGCAACTCCCTCAGTTTTGTTGAGAATGCCTTGAGGCATAGCTTATAATGCGCCGGTTTTTCATGTGCGTTGCGGCGAGGAACCGACAGGATGATTGGAAGCGACGCGTTCGTCCAAGCGCTACAAGATATTGGGGTGGATTTTTTTACGGGCGTCCCGGATTCGATCCTGGGCGGCATCATTGCCGAGTTGATGGAGCGGCGTCTCTACACTCCGGCTGTTCGGGAAGATGAAGCGGTCGCCCTGGCTGCCGGGGCCTATATGTCCGGCAAGGTCCCCGCCGTGCTCATGCAGAATTCTGGACTGGGGACGTCCCTCAACGCCCTCATTTCGTTGAACGTGATTTACCGCCAACCCTGCCTTCTGATTGTGTCCTGGCGCGGCTATCAAGGCAAGGATGCGCCGGAGCATCTGGTGATGGGCGAGGTGATGCCGCAGTTTCTCGACACGATGAAGATCCCCCATCGCACCCTGTCGGAAAAGACGGCGATTGACGATCTGAAATGGCTGGCGGAGACGTTCATGACGCAGCGCATCCCCGTCGCCCTCTCGATCACGAAAGGTGTCGTGAAAGGGTTGCATCCCTAGGGACGTGAGGTGTGAAGGGTAAGGGGTGAGGGGGCGATGAAGGGGCAAGCTCGATGAGACCGGAAGAAGGGACCATGCAGAGTCGAGCGATGGCCATGGCAGCTTTGTTGGAACTGCTCACCGATCAGCCGGTGATTATCTGCAACGGGTTTCCCTCGCGCGAGGCCTATAAAATTGCCGATCGCCCGACCCATTTCTATATGATCGGGTCTATGGGTGTGGCGGCGGCGATCGGGCTGGGCGTGGCGCTGGCCAAGCCGAAGAAGCAAGTCGTGATATTCGACGGTGACGGGAATGTGCTGATGGGGATGGGCACCTTGGCCACGGTCGGCGCGCTCAGGCCGAAGAATTTCATTCATGTGGTGTTCGACAACGAGGTCTACGGGAGTACCGGCAATCAGCCGACGATTTCCAATGTGGTCCCACTTGAAAAGGTGGCGAAGGCGGCCGGGTATGTGAACGTCGAACGGGTGCGGGAACGCGAAGACCTCGTCTACGAGTTCAACGACATGCTGAAGAAAGACGGGCCGAGCATGTTGCTGGTGAAAGTCAACGAGATGGTGGAAGATGTCGGGCGCGTAATGCTTGATCCGCCGGACATTACGAAGCGGTTCATGAAAGCGATCGAATGACAGGGAAGGCCAGAGGCACGAGGCAAGAGGCGAACGGTTCGGAGTATTTCCTCTAGCCGCTAGCCCCTTGCCCCTAGCCCTTGGTGAATATGATCCTATTGAATCCAGGACCGGTGAATGTGTCAGAGCGGGTGCGGCAGGCACTGTTGCGTCCGGATGTCTGCCATCGTGAGTCGGAATTTACCGAACTCTTGCACGGGATTCAGGCGAAGCTGCTGAAGCTCTTTGTGCCGGGGGCGGAAGCGGATTATGCCGCGGTGGTGCTGACCGGATCGGGTACTGCGGCGGTGGAGTCCGCGGTGATGTCGGCGCTCCCGCACGGCAAACGGATGCTGGTGCTCAACAACGGCGTGTACGGCGAGCGCATTTCCCAGATGGTCGGCCTCTATCGCCTGGGCGTGTCCGAACTCAAATACGATTGGACGACAAGGCCGGATCCTGAACGGTTGCGGCTCGCACTGCGGCAACATCCTGAAGCGCATGCTGTCGGCATGGTCCACCATGAGACGACTACCGGGCTTATCAATCCGGTCAAGGAGATCGCGGAAGTCGTCGACAGCCAGAACCGGGTGTTCATTCTAGACGCGGTCAGTGCCTTGGCGGGAGAACCGCTGGATATCGCCCGGTCTCACATCTATATGGTGGCGGGCACATCAGGAAAATGTATTCAGGGATTCCCAGGCCTGTCCTTCGTGCTCGTCCGCAAGGGATTTCTGGAGCGGATGCGTGCCTACCCCAGACGGTCGATCTATCTCCACATCACTCAATATGTGGATGACCAGGGCCGTGGGACGATTCCGTTCACGCCGGCTGTGCAGGTCTATTACGCGTTCGACGAAGCGTTGAATGAACTCATGGAGGAAGGGGTCGCCAAGCGGATCCAGCGGTATAAGAAGGTCGCGACCTTAATCCGAGACCGCATGGCAAAACTCGGCGTGAAGCCGCTCCTGACTCCCGACAAACAGTCCAACACGATCACCGCTTATCATCTTCCCGAGGGCGTGACCTATCAGTCGTTGCACGATCAACTAAAGAAAGAGGGCTACGTGATCTATGCGGGCCAAGGCCAACTCGAGAGCAAGATTTTCCGCGTGGCGAACATGGGCGCCCTCACCGAGGCGCAGTTGGTCGGATTCCTTGACGCATTTGAACGGATCTGCGGCACAGCATGAAAGCCATCATTCTCGCGGCCGGGGTCGGGAAGCGCCTGTGGCAGGTCACGCAACATCGCCCGAAGTGCCTCATCGAGATCGGCGGGCAGACCCTCTTGCATCGCTACCTTACGTCGCTTCGGAGCGTCGGTATTCACTGCGCCGACATAGTTGTGGGCTACAAGCAGGAGATGATTCGCGCGGCTGTGGCAGCGAACTCTTGTGGCGCGCGCGTGAATTTCCTCGTGAACGAGCAGTTCCATCGCGGCAGCATTTCCTCGCTCTGGATCGCGCGCGCGGCATTGGATGACGACGCGATCGTCATGGATGCAGACGTACTCTTCCATCAAGAGATCTTGCGCCGCTTGGTGCAATCCCCCTACGAGAACGCGCTGCTCATGGACGACACCGTCAAGCAGACCGGGGAAGAGTGCATGGTCGTAGTCGAAGGCGGGCGCGTGATTGCGCTGACCAAGAAGATGCCATTACACTATGACTATGCCGGAGAAGGTGTGGGGTTCCTCAAGGTCCGGCATGCCGATGCGCCGCATGTGGTTGCGTCGCTCAGGGCACATGTGGATCGCGAGGCCTGGCAGATGGAATACGAGGATGCGCTTGTGGGCTTTTTCCGTGACGTCAAAGTCGGGCATGAGAAGATCGGCGGACTCCCCTGGACCGAAATCGATTTTATGGAAGATGTGACGAAAGCGGAACGGGATGTGTTGCCGAAACTGTAGCAGCGTCGTTCGTGAAGCGTTCCTCGTGAAGCGCTGACCGGTTTTGCGAGGTACGAACGATGAGAGACGAGAAACGAAAAAGACCATGAGTGAGAGCACAGTTCAGAAACAGACAGGCCTCCAGGGATTGAGCACGGCGATTCTCTTGCCGTCGGTGAGTCTGTTCGGCGAGCCCGCCGGATCGTATGCCGATGAGGTGGGTCCGCTCACCAGCGTGGTGGGCATCGGCCTTTTTCAGCGGACGGTGTTGACGCTGCAGCGCGCTGGTATTCGACAGCTCATGGTGTTGGTCGGGCCGGAGGAGGATCAGCTCAAGCAGGCGTTGGGCAAAGGGCCACGCCTGACGATTCCCGTGCGCTGGATGCCGATTCGTGAGTTTCCGCTGGATGATCCCCGTACCTGGGAAGCGCTCGCCGCTGAAGTTCGCGGCTTCTGTCTCCTGTCCGGCGTGCAGGCGGTGTTTGCCGGCCCCTTGATCGAGAGCCTGCGTCATGAGGTGCAGGAGGGACAGGCGATCGTCGTGGCACGGGCCGGTAGCGAACGAGATCGACAGCCACGCCGGTCGAGTTTGCGCATGAAGGTGCAGGCTGGACGGCTCCGCTCGATTACATCGAGACAGGATGATGCGGCGCTGGTGGCGACAGATCTGGTAGTGCTTCCGGCCAGTTTCATGAGCGTCGTCGGTCAAGTCGACGTGGAAACTGGCACGGTGCCGATTCGTCGATGGCTCGAACGGGCTGCGGTGGACGGGCATGTGCGGGTACTGTCCACGGAGGCGAACCGGTCCCACTGGTATCAGGACGTGCGCGATGCCGCCGATGTGCAGGCCGCTGAGAAGAAGCTCTTCAATTCCCTCAAGGGCGAGTTCGAGGGCATTGTCGACCGGTTCTTCAATCGGAAAGTTTCCCGCTGGTTCACGCGTATCTTTCTCGCCGCAGGCCTCTCGCCGAATGCCATTACGATCCTGGCGACCCTGATTGGATTGGTCGCAGCCGCCGGCTTTGGCGTCGGGACCTACAGCGCCGGCATCATTGCCGCGCTGTTGTTCCAACTGGCGGCAATCATCGATTGCTGCGATGGTGAAGTGGCTAGGCTCACGTTCACCGAATCGCCGTTCGGGGCCTGGCTCGATATCGCGATGGACAACCTGGTGCACATGGCGATCTTTGCCGGCATTGCTGTGGGCTCCTACCTGGGCGTGGCTGGGAACGACGGTGGGTGGGCTCCTCTTGCCCTGGGTTCGGCAGCGATCTTTGGAAATGGGCTCTCGTTCTGGCTCGTCACCCGGGCACAAAAGATCAAGTTCGCGAGTGGATGGAAGACACCGGTGCAGGCTGCCTGGTCGGATTTCATGCTCAAAAACGTCGCGAGCCGAGATTTCTCCGTCATCGTGCTGATTTTTGCTGTGATCGGCAAGCTCGACTGGTTCCTCTGGATGGCCGCGATCGGATCCGTGGTGTTCTCGCTCCTGATGCTCTGGGTAATCAGACCTTCCGCCACTACCCGTGCTTAAGGTCGCCCTTCTCTGTGCCGGCCTCCTGACCATCAGTTTCATCGTATGGCATATCGGTCCTGAACGCATCTACGGCGTGGCCGCGCAACTCGGGCCGGTCGCACTCCTTGTCATGCTCATTCCTTCTATCATCATGTACGCCATCGAAGCGTACGGATGGAAAATCACGCTTGGCCCGTCGGCGAAGGATCTTCCGTTCTGGCGTGTGCTCGCGATCAAGACCGCCGGTGAAGTGGTGAACATGACCACGCCGGCCGGCTACCTCGGCGGCGAGCCACTCAAGGCTTATCTGCTCACAAAATATCATGTGCCGTCGGTGGAAGGGTTCGCCTCGGTCGTCATAGCGAAAACGACGAAGACGATTGCAGAAGTGCTCTTCATCCTCTTGGGCGTCGTTCTCACGTTCTGGACGCTCAGCGACGACGGCTCATCCGGGCAAAAGGTCCTAGCGGCTTGGCTGAGTGTCGGCCTACTGCTGTTTGGGACTGCCGCATTCGTGTTCGTGCAGCGGCTAGGACTCTTTATGGGGGTATTGGAATTTTTGCGGAAGATCGGACTGAAGATCGGTTATCTCGAAGCGCGCGAAGAACAGTTACGGTCACTGGATCGAACGATCTTGGGATTCTACCGCCATAACCGTCCGGCCGTGTATTCCTCCACCGGGCTGTTCTTTCTTAGTTGGATGGCAGAAGCGGTGGAAGTGTACGTCTTCATCTGGTTTCTGGGGGGGCCTGCCATGGCTCTCACATCCATCTCTATCGCCGCCCTCTCCGTCTTTATCAAAGGCACCACCTTCTTCATCCCCGGCAGCCTTGGTGCCCAAGACGTCGGGAATTTGTTCTTGCTGAAAGACTTTGGTTACTCCGATGTGACAGGCGTCACCTTCGCGCTGCTGAGGAGATTTCGGGAGCTGGTATGGATCGGGACCGGGCTACTGTGTCTAGCGCTGCTGCGTGGGCGTGCGGCGGGAATTCAGGAAAGTCGCACTCTCGACCCAGGAAATGGCTCCTGACGCCATTTCCCTCCTCTTCTTCATCCCCGGCAGCCTCGGTGCCAAAGACGGCGGCAATGTGCTATTCTTAACATTATTTGGATACTTGGACGTCACCGGCATCACCTTCGCATGACTCTTTCAGTTCCAGGGCTGCCTGGAAGGGGAGGAGGCTTGCTCTGCCTGGCTCGCATCAATAGGCGGTCTGTGATAATTCAGAAAGATCGCACTCACGACCCAGGCAATGGTTCCAGACGCCTTGACTATTCCGTATGGGAAAGTGAAGAATTCAGAATGGCTTCGGTCGACGGCACAGCGGGGCTTGTTCCCAGGTACCCTGCTGAAGGAGTGGAGATGGGGTCCTGTTCCCTATGACGTGTTTGCTTTTTTTCGTTCACAGTGGATCTCTGGTGTAACATGCTAAGACTTCTCCTACTTTTCGGTGGCCTTCTTACCCTCGGCCTGATCGTTTGGCATATCGGTCCGGAGAACATCTACGATGCGGCGGCGCAACTCGGGCCGGTCGCACTCCTCCTTATGCTGATTCCCTCCGCCATCATGTATGCCGTCGAAGCGTTCGGATGGAAAGTCACGCTTGGCCCGTCGGCAAAGGAGATGCCGTTCTGGCGTGTGCTCGCGATCCGGACCGCCGGTGAATCGGTGAATATGACCACGCCGGCCGGCTACGTCGGCGGCGAGCCGCTCAAGGCCCATCTGCTTAGGAAGCATCATGTGCCGATGGAGGAAGCGTTGACCTCGGTCGTCATTGCGAAAACGACCATGACGATTGCCGAAGTGTTATTCATTCTTTTCGGCATCGCCCTGG
>Ga0247727_10019299_pt1 | contig 10582 bp, 7 predicted proteins | sample WisWelCaveWW1625_FD_202498 | JGI IMG/M metagenome (GOLD analysis project Ga0247727, IMG submission 202498) | Biofilm microbial communities from Wishing Well Cave, Virginia, United States - WW16-25 | ecosystem: Environmental > Aquatic > Deep subsurface > Groundwater > Cave microbial mat | place...
GCGGTGCAGCCCGGCATCCGCGCCATGGACGCGATCTGGCCGGGCGATCCGGGCATTCGCATGGCCACGGCCGGCGGCGTCACGACGGCCAACATCATGCCCGGCAGCGGCAACGCGATCGGCGGCCAGACGCTGTACGTAAAACTTCGCAGCGGCACGCTCGAACAGATGATGATCGTGCCGGGTCGCCCCGAAGGCGGGCTGAAAATGGCTAACGGCGAAAATCCAAAACGCTCGTACGGCCCGAAGAATCAGCCACCAAACACGCGCATGCGGCTGGCAGCGCTGCAGCGCGAACAGTTCACGAAGGCACGCGACTATCAGCGAAAGTGGCAGGCGTTTCGCGACGCCGAGGCGGCCGGTGACGAAAAGAAACCGCAGCCCGAACGCGATCTCGCGATGGAGACGCTCGTTGAGGTGCTCGATCGTCGCCGCACCGTTCACTTCCACTCGCACCGCGCCGACGACGTGATGACGGTGCTGCGGCTGGCGGATGAATTTGGTTTCGAGGTCGTGCTGCAACACGGCACGGAGGCGTACAAGATCGCCGACGAATTGGCGAAGCGCCACGTGCCGGTTTCGCTGACGATTCCCGACAGTCCTGGCGGCAAGGCGGAGGTCGAAGACTTCATCGAGGAGGCGGCGGCGATCTTGGCCCAGGCCGGCGTGAAAGTCGCCGTGAACACGGATGACTACATCACCGAGTCCCGCTTCTTGTTGCGTACGGCGTCGATCCCGATTCGCGGCGGCCTGTCCGAAGACCTCGCACTCAAGGCTATCACTCTCTGGCCGGCCGAAATGATGCATCTCGACCGGCAACTCGGCTCGATCGACCCGGGCAAGGATGCGGACTTCGTCGTGCTTTCCGGCAGGCCGTTCAGCGTTTACACGCAGGTGCTCGAAACGTACATCGACGGCGTGAAAGTGTTCGACCGCGCGACGCGCGACGCGAATTACGCGATCGGCGGATTCGCGCTGCCGGACGCGGCGACGCGTCCCAAGCCCGCGCCACCGGCGACGCCGCTCGGCAAGATTGCGACACCCGATGCCGCGGAAAAAGCGGCGGCTGCGGCCAGCAACACGAATCGTCTCGCCATCCGCGCGGGGCGAATTGACACGGCCGCGGACGACGCGTTCCGTGATGGGTTAGTGGTGATCGAAGGCGGCCGCATCGCGTTTGTGGGAAAGCCCGACGGCTTTGAATTGCCGGACGGCACGCCGGTGCTTCGTGCCGCGGTTGTGACGCCCGGACTGATCGACGCGCACACGGTCGTTGGTGTTTCAGGAATCCTCAACACGCCCGCGGACCAGGATCAAGACGAGATGAGCGACCCAAATCAGGCGGACGCGCGAGTGCTCGACAGCTTCAATCCGGAAGAGCCGCTGTTGCGATTCGCGCTCGAGCACGGCGTCACGGTCGTGCAGGCGTGTCCGGGCCGGGCCAACGTGATCGCGGGCCAAGCCGGAATCTTCCGCACGCACGGCCGCACCGTCGGTGACATGACGGTGCGATTCCCATCCGCGATAGTATTCAATCTCGGAGAAATCCCGAAACGGTCCTATCCCGGCAAGGCGCCCGGGACGCGCATGGCCACAGCCGCGTTGATCCGCAACGCGCTCACGGCGGCCGCCAACTACAAACTGAAACAGGCCGCGGCGAAGCCCGACGCGCCGACCGAGCGGCAGCTCAAACACGAGGCACTCGGCCTGCTGCTCGACAAGAAGATTCCGGCAATCTTCAGCGCCCACCGGGCCGACGACATTGAGACCTCGCTACGGCTCGTTCAGGAGTTTCAACTGACCGGCGTGCTCGACCTCGCCACCGAGGGCTACCTGATTGCCGACGCGATCGCGCGGGCCAAGGTGCCCGTGCTGGCACACCCGACGATGCAGCGGGTCAGTTCGCCGGAGACATTTCATTCGACGCTGACGAACGCCGCCGCTCTGGCCGATCGGGGCATTCTCGTCGCGGTCACGTCGTCGTTTGAAGGCTACGTGCCGAAGACCCGCGCGCCGCTTTACGAGGCCGCCGTCGCAGCCGTGAACGGGCTGGGCTACGACCGCGCGATTCGTTCGATCACGATCGACGCGGCCCGGATCCTCGGTATCGATCGCGACTTCGGCAGCCTGGAACGCGCGAAGTTCGGCGACGTGGTTCTATTCGACGGCGATCCGTTCGAATACACGACGCACGTCACCCACGTCATCGTCGGCGGCCGATTGGTTTACGATCGCGCTGCGGAATTGAAGCGGGGGAGGCGACCGTGAAAGCAACGGAGCGTCAAGTCGTCGCGATTCTGGCCGCGCGGCCAATCAAAAAAAAAAACGGCGGCGGGCACTGAAGCACCCGCCGCCGATTGCACACATCGTTGGCACGTGGCCGGACCGAATCGTCGTCCGAATTAGAGCCGCGCCCGCACCGGCGGCAGGCCAACCGGGTTGATCTGCAAGTACATCGGCGAGATGCGCGTCGGCATAAACGTGTTGTTGGCCACATCCTGGTACGGCAAGAAGCGGTTTCCGCAGACATCGCGCACCGGTGCGTTGCCGCCTGGATAAAACGCGACGCCCAGATACGCGTCCCAGCTTCCGTCGTCGTCCGAATCGTGGCTCCAGTGGCCGCCGCCGGCGATCGCCCAGCAATCGTTGATCGGCAGTTGTGCCGTCGAGCCGATGACGAACGACCCGCCGAGGCTGCCGCGTGCACCAGTGAAGATCGTCGAGTCCGCTCCACAGTTAAACACGTGGTGCCAGAAGAAGTACCCTTGGCCCATCGGTGCGACGCGGGCGCGGATGTTGTCTTGGAAGATCGGACCGCCCGTGCCGATGATGAGCGAGGTCACGATGAGATCAACCTTCTCGACGTTCGTGCCTAGCGTAAACCAGCCACCGATTTCGTCGCGCGTCGTGAGCGAGTATCCGGCCTTGAATCGCAACTGGCCGATCGCGTAGTCGATGAAGTCGTCGTACTTGTAGTCGTAGACCATGCCCCAGTTCACGCCGCAACCTTCGCCGGGATGGCAGCGATGATAGAAGCCGGTCGTGAGAAACCCTTGTGCCCCTTCCTCTTCTTCGATGTACGTGCCGCCGATCTGAAAGCAGATGTCGCCGTCGGGCGTAAACGGCACGCCGACGTTGATCGAGAGGATGCTGCCGAGGCGATTCGGGTCCAGATCGGGCGCCTTGCCGAGCAGCAGGTGGCCAAGTTCGTCCGCGGCACTGCGCAGCTTAATGTTGTCGAGGCCGCCGGCGTTGCTGAAGTAGTCGGCACCGGCGAAGATCACCATGTTGTCGATCATGCTCGTATAAAGTCCGCCGGAGCCGCAGTGGCCGCAGGTCGGACACGTGTCGCCTGCCGCGCCTTTCATGTCCCAGTGGTGTGCCTCGCCGGCGAGCTGGCTGCCAGGCGCAGCCATCGGCGCCATCGTGGCGATCGGCGCTGGCGGCACTCTCGCGCCGATCGAAGCGCCCATCGACGCCGGCGGCGCGGTGAAGCCGACCGGGGCCATCGCACCGGAATAGACTGGCGTCGCGGCGGAGTTCATTGTTCGCGATTCCGGTGCCACGTTCACCGCAGTGCGCGGGGCCTGCGACGAAGCGGGCAGGAACTGCTCCACGGCGAATGGAGCGAACGGATCGTCTTGCGACACCTGCCGTGACGCAGGCGGCGGCTGGTTCGGCATGAGTTGCAGTGCAGGCAGCCCTTGCGGATCATCGGGCGCCGCCGCGTGAGTGAATCCTCGGGTGCCGCCCTGGCCCGCGATGGCCAGGCCGAGCGTCGCCAATCCGATCACAGCCATCCAACGTGTGCGTCGCTTCATTCCCTGACCTCCCTAACGGCTCGCCCGCTAGCACGGCCCGATCGCGAACGGGGACCACCCCTGTCCCGAAGGCCGGTGCAGCCGGGAACTGCCTGATCGCTTGAGTGAATTAAGTTTGTTCGACCACGACAAAGACACTGTTCCGATTGTCACACGCGGCGTTCACCGTCTCGCGTGCGACTGCGGCGTTGGGTCACGCTCCGGCCGGATCGTGCAGCTTGGGCCAGCATCCTTGCCGGCCCAAGCGTGCGTCCATGGCTCGAAGCTTCCGCCTCAAGAAGCGATTGTAGGGAGGGAGGATTCGACGCGGCCCGGAGTTCTCCCGGCCGCAGGCGCAATCGATTCAGTCCACACTCGACGCCGCCGCATTTCCGCGGCTTTTCACGCTGGATTTGTGGACTATTCCGATTGAGCGGGGCGTACATTACTGCTTTGCCAGTTCCTGTCAACGGCGCTTGCAAGATTTTTTCCGGCAATCCTGACGGACGTGCGGTCACGTCGCCCGTGAATCACTCAGTCAGATCCGCCACGACTTGACGGAGGCCGTCAACGACGCGGCCCATGCGATCGAAGTCGAGCGTGCCCGGCGTATCGCCGCGTGTGTGATAATGTGGGTTCCGAAATGGCGCCGTGTCAGTGACCATCACGGCCGGGTAGCCGAAATGCCAGAACGCCCAGTGGTCAGACCAGCCGACGCCGTCGATGAATCCTGGCACTGCACCGCCCTCAGACGGAAATCTCGCGTGACGGCGAAATGAGCCGATCGTCTCGCGAACGAGTTGACGCGAACCGACGTTGCCGACGAAGGCGATGAAATTACCCTTCGACGGATAGCACACGCTGAAGATTGCCGGGTATTTTTGGCTGTCGGACGCGTCGCTGAAGTAGCCGACCGTTTCGAGGCTGAGCATGGCGACGATGTTTTCGTTTCGCTCGCGGCAACGTCTCGCGTAGACGAAGCTACCCATCGAGTCCATTTGAAAATGTGGCGGCTCTTCGTTGGTGAATGCGACGAGTCGCAGCGTGCGGATTGGCTGCTGGTGCGCGAATGCGCGGGCGAGCGCGAGTAAGGCCGCGACGCCGCTCGCATTATCGTCCGCGCCGGGCGCACCGGGCGCCGTATCGAAGTGAGCGCCGACGACTACGATTTCCGTCGCGCGATCCGCGCCGGCGACTTCGACCTCCAGGTTGTGGCAAGTCTTGCCGTCAACGTCAAACGATTGGCGGCGCACCTCGTGGCCAACATCGGTCAGCGACGATTCGATGAACGCGGCCGCCGCGTCCAGGGCGGGCGCGTGTTCCAAGTTTCGTTCGCCGATCGTGCCTGCCAATCGCTCGACGTCGCTCCGGAGTTGCTCGCCGAGCGCCGACTCGTGCGGCGAGGCGGGCGGCAGCGGCCCGGCGAAGCTTTTGCCCGGCATGCGAATCATCACCGACCACGCGAGCAAGACCAGCACGAGCAGAACGGCTGCGGGAATTCCCAGCCAAAAACTGATTCGGCGAATCCAACGTTTGTATTTCGGGTCCATCGCGGCCATGATCTGTTGCCTGGCCTCGGTGCTTCGGCAGCGCACACGGTTGCAGCACAGATTAACCACCGGGCCGGCTCCAACGAAAGGCGCGAGGCGGACAAATCACATGGCGACACCGCGCAAACCGCACCTTCGAGCACGGCTGGCATTGCAGCTTGGACTCGGATTCATCTGGATCTATGAAGGACTCGTTCCGAAATTGCTCGTGCCGCTCACGCAGCTCGAAAAGGACGTGGTCGCGGCGTCCGGGCTGGTGCCGAACGGATTCATCGACCCATTCTTGCACATTTTGGGCGCACTCGAAATTTTGCTCGGCGTGTTGGTCGTGCTCGGTGTTTGGCAGCGGCCGGTTTGCCTCGTTCAGGCCGCGATCGTGGGCAGCTTCACCGTCATCATTCCTTTCACTTCGATCGGCATTCTGGTCCATCCGTTTGGTCTGTTGTCAAAAAACGTGCCGATCCTCGCCGCGATCATCGCCCTGTGGCTGCTCGCGCGCAGTTGCGTCGAGTCAATCAAAGCCGCACCCGATTAGGACGCGACACCGCTTGCAGGTAGTGGTACAGTTTGGCGCGCGGGGACGTCGATTACACTGATAAGGAGCCGCCATGTTCGACCCCATCCATCGCCGTGATTTTCTCGCCGGGACCGCGACCGCAGCCGCGGCGGTTGTCGCCGGAGTGGTCGCGCCGAGCACTGCCGCGACAGCCGTGGCGACGCGGCGACGCGACATCAAAAAGGGCGTCGTGTTCGGCATGCTCAACAAGCTCCTCGAAACGATGTCAATCGAGGACACGTTCAAGACCGCCCGCGACTGCGGCTTCGACGGCGTCGAGGCGTACACGACCACCGACCCGAAAAAGGTCGCCGAACTGCGGGCCGCGTCCGATAGGACGGGGTTCAAGATCCACTCGATCATGAACCAGGCCCACTGGCAGCACCCGCTGTCGAGCGCCGACCGCGCGACCGTCGAGAAGAGCATGGACGGCATGAAAACGTCGCTGCAAAACGCCCGCGACCTCGCCGCCGACACCGTGCTGCTCGTGCCCGCCGTCGTAGACGCGAAGACGCGCTACGCTGAGGCGTACGTCCGTTCGCAACGACAAATCCGCGCGCTGCTCCCACTAGCGGAGGAACTCGGCGTGGTCATCGCCATCGAGGAGGTCTGGAACAAATTCCTGTTGAGCCCGATCGAGTTCGCACGTTACGTCGATGAATTCAACACGCCGCACGTGCAGGCGTACTTCGACGTGGGCAACGTCGTGCTCTACGGCTACCCGCAAGATTGGATTCGCACGCTCGGCGAACGGATCAAGAAGGTACACATCAAAGATTTCAAAGTCGAAAAGAGCACGTGGCAGTGGACGAATCTCTACGACGGCGCGGTCGATTGGCCGGAAGTCCACAAGGCGTTCGGCGAGATTGGCTACAGCGGCTGGTTCACGGCCGAACTCGGCGGCGGCGACGCGGAATACCTCCGCGACGTGGCCAAGCGAATGGACCGGATCATCGCGGGGGCGTGACGCGCCGTATGTCGGCCGATCCGTCGCTCTTCGGGCGACAGGGTTTCCTTAAACGTGGTCAGCTAAACACACCGAATCGGCACTGGCCGCGGCATACCGTCCACTAATTCGACAGCCACGTAGGTGACTTCCGCCTGCGTCAGCTTCTGCACCTTGCCGTCGCGTTCGGCTTCGACGCTGACTCGCATCGTGATCGATGTCGTGCCCACGCGGAGCACCTGCGTCCAAAAACTGACGATGTCGCCGACGAACACCGGCTTGTGAAACTCGACGCTTTTCATTGCCACGGTGACGAGCCGCCGGTCCGGCCAGCCGGTTCGCCGCAGTTCGTGCCGCGCACCGACCGCGCCGGACTGATCGAGGAAACTGAGGATTACACCACCGAAGATGGTGCCGTGTGGGTTTGTGTCGCGCGGCATCATGGCCGACTTGATCGCGAGATAACGCTTGGTCGGGAATCCGCGCACCGCGGCACCTCGTTTCGCGACAGGTCGGGCCAGAAACACACTGACGCATCATTGCCGCGGAACATTGTAGGCAAGCGGCGCGGTTCCGAACAATTTCGTGAATCATTATCGCAGACGCTGACCCGCGGCTTGCGACATCAGCGTTCAAAAGCGATCATGCCCTGGTAATCCTGAAATCGAATGCTCCAATAACGCGGTAGGTGAGATGAAACTGCTCCTGTTCAGTGACCTCCATTGTGACGCGGACGCCGCACGGCGACTCGTGCACCGTGCGGAATCGGCCGACGTCGTTGTGGGGGCCGGTGACTTCGCCAGTGTTCGCCGTGGCATTGACGTGTGCATTAATGTGCTGAAGGCGATTCGCAAGCCCGCGGTGCTCGTGCCAGGAAACAATGAAACGGAGGACGAGTTGCGGGCGGCGTGTCGAGCGTGGCCGTCGGCTCATGTGCTGCACGGCGCGGCCGTGGAGATTGCCGGCTTGCAGTTTTTCGGGCTGGGCGGCGGCGTGCCGGTGACGCCGTTCGGCGCGTGGAGTTTCGACCTGACTGAGGAAGAGGCGGCTCAGAAACTGCGGTCGTGCCCTGCGGGTTGTGTGCTGGTGTCGCACTCGCCGCCGAAGGGCGCCGTGGACGTGTCGTCGAGCGGCAAGAGTTTCGGCAGCGTCGCGGTGCTGGAGGCGATCACATCGAAACAGCCGACGCTCGTCGTGTGCGGACACATTCACGAGAGTGCGGGGCGGAGCGAACTGGTCGGTCTAACGCCCGTCGTTAACGCCGGCCCGGCAGGGATCGATTGGAGCTTGACCTGATATGCGCCATTCGCCCGGCCATTCGATTGCGGTTCAATCCGGTGCCGTTCATCCCGTTGCCGCGACGAGGTCCTCTGCCGAACGATGACGCCCGCAACTGAAGGCAACCGTCAAAATGATTCGCCCGTGGCCCCCGCCGCGAGCGACCCCGGAGTCGTGCGCGGACTCGGGCTGCTGCAAGCAACGGCGCTGAACGTGTCGAACATGGTCGGCATCGGGCCGTTCATCACAATTCCGGCGTTCCTCGCGGCGATGCACGGGCCGCACGCGATGGTGGCGTGGGTCGTGGCCGCGCTGCTCGTGCTCTGCGACGGTTTGGTTTGGAGCGAACTCGGCGCGGCACTGCCCGGCAGCGGGGGCACGTATCACTTCCACCAAGCGATCTTCGGTCGATATCGTTGGGGCCGGCTGCTGCCGTTTCTTTTCATCTGGCAGTTCCTCGTCACGGGCACGCTCGAAATGGCGTCGGGCTACATCGGGTCGGTGCAGTATTTGGAATACATCTTTCCGAATCTCGCGTCGACGCTCGCCGAATGGGGAATTCGGAACAGCGCCGGAGCCGTCGGCGCCGCGGGCTGTTTGTTGATCACGTTGCTGTTGTGTCGCCGCATTCAGGTCGTCGGCTGGCTGAGCGTCGTGCTCTGCGCGGGGACGGTCACGACGGTGCTCATCGTGATCGCATCGGGCGTAACGCACTTCAACGCGTCGCTGCTCACGTTTCCGCCGGACGCATTTCACCTCGACGTGTCGTTTGGAATCGGCCTGGCCGGCGCGATGCGGATCGCGATTTATGATTATCTCGGCTACTACAACATCTGCCACTTGGGCGACGAGGTGCGCGACCCGGGCCGCACGATCCCGCGGGCGGTCATCTTGTCGGTCTGCATCGTCGCCGCCGTGTACTTCACGATGAACCTGTCGATCATCGCCGTCGTGCCGTGGCAAGAGGCGATGCTGTCGCAGCGCATCGCGGCGGACTTCATGGAGCGGCTATTCGGCCGGCCGATTTCCGTTGCATTCACGTGCCTCGTGCTGTGGACGTCGGCCGCGTGCATGTTCGCAATCACGCTGGGCTACTCGCGGATCCCGTTCGCTGCGGCGCGTGACGGCAATTTTTTTGGCGTATTCGCGTGGCTGCACCCGACCGGCCGCTACCCGCTCGTATCGCTGGCCGCGATCGGACTGCTGACAGCCGTCTTCTGCTTCTTTCCGCTCGAACTCGTGATCGAGTCGGCGGTGACGGTCCGCATCGGCGTTCAATTCATCGGCCAAATCATCGGCCTGCACCTGCTGCGCACGACGCGACCGGACGTTCGGCTGCCATTTCGCATGTGGCTCTATCCGCTGCCGAGCCTCGTTGCGCTCGTCGGCTGGTTGTTCGTGCTGTCAATGCCGCACGGCAAATTCGGTTGGCAGCCGCTGCTGTTGGCTCTGGCGGTGAACGGGTCGGGCTGCGTCGCGTTTCTGGTTTGGCGGGCGTGGACCGCGTGGCGGGCTCGCAACTAGTTTGTCCGCGCGAGCGCGAGTAGACTGAATCGTCGGCGTTCGGCGTGAACGTCGCCGCGAATCGACTTGGAGCGCGCTGAACATGGATCTTCGCAAAGTGGTCATTCCCGTCGCCGGCTCGGGCAGCCGCCTCTTCCCGGTAACGAAGACATTGCCGAAGGAAATGCTGCCGGTCGGACGCAAACCGGCGGTGCAATACGTCGTGGAGGAGGCGCTGGCCGCCGGCCTGCGGCAAGTGCTGTTCGTGACGGGCCGGCACAAAGCGGCGATCGAGGATCATTTTCATCCCGATCAGGGCGACGAACGCGGCGCGGTCGAAGCGCCGAAGGACTCGTTCGGCGACGAGCGCTCAATCGATCGCGTGGACTGGCGGTGTTATTTCGTGCGTCAGCCGGCTCCCACCGGTTTGGCGGACGCGGTGGCCACGGCGGCGGATTTCGTGGGGCAAGAGCCGTTCGCCGTGAGCTTGGGCGACAGCATCATTGCCAGCGACCAGCCGGGCAATCTGCTCGAACGCATGGACCGCTGCCGGCGCGAGACCGGCGCGTCGTGCGTGCTCGCCGTCGAAGAGGTGCAGGCGGAGGAGCTTCACCACTACGGAGTCGTGCGTGTGCGCGGCGACGCCGATGAGTGGCTGGAAATCGAGGACCTCGTCGAAAAGCCGGACGCGCAGGCGGCGCCAAGTCATCTGGCGATCGCGGCGCGATACGTGTTCACGCCGGAGATATTCGAATTCATCGCCGGAACGATGCCCACACCGCGCTCGAACCAGCGCGAGCTGACCGATTCGATCCGCCTCTCCGTGCAGCGCGGCCGGCGTGTGTGCGGCGTGAAGCTGTTGCCCGGCGAGGTGCGCTACGACGTGGGCGATTTCGCCAGCTACTTCCGCGCGTTCTGCGAGATGGCAATCGCGGACGAGAAATTCGGC
>Ga0247727_10019300_pt1 | contig 10582 bp, 11 predicted proteins | sample WisWelCaveWW1625_FD_202498 | JGI IMG/M metagenome (GOLD analysis project Ga0247727, IMG submission 202498) | Biofilm microbial communities from Wishing Well Cave, Virginia, United States - WW16-25 | ecosystem: Environmental > Aquatic > Deep subsurface > Groundwater > Cave microbial mat | place...
CTTGGAGATACTCTTTTCTCGATACTGGACTCATCTGCTTCCCCCCTCTGTTCTCGGTAAGGGGAATTGTGAGTCAATGATCCCTTTTTCGATACCCTTGGGTAAGGTTTAATGTGAGTCAATGCGTCTAGCAAGCTAGGGCTGCGAACACAAGCCTTTGATGGTAGAATGGCGCGCCATGGACGCCCACGAATCACGGATAGTTGCATTTCTGTCGGATCCCAAAAGCTACCCACATCCGGCCGGCGCGGTCCAGAAGCGGCAGACGCATGTTTCTCACGTTTTTCTTGCCGGCGAGTTTGCTTACAAGCTCAAGAAACCGGTGAAATTTCCTTTCTTGGATGCTTCCACTTTGTCCTTGCGTGAAAAATTTTGCCGTCTAGAGCTTACGCTTAACAGGCGTTTGGCTCCTGAGATCTATTTAGGCATGGTTCCGATCACCCAGACCCCGCAAGGGCTCCAATTAGGAGCGAAGGGACAAGTGATGGAATGGGTGGTAAAAATGCGCCGGCTTCCGGATGCGCTGATGCTGGATCGCTGCGTTGCCAGGCGTAAGGTTTCGCGGCGCGATATGCAGCCGCTGGCCAAGCGGCTGATGCCGTTTTTCGCGCGCGCTCGTCGAGGCGATGCCATTCGCGCCTATGGTAAACCCGATGCCGTCCGAGCTTTGGTGCTGGGCAATCTCAACGAGTGCGGCCCGTTTGTCGGCCCGCTTTTGTCCGAGGCTGACCGCACTTTTGTCGAGCAAGCTTACCGGCAGTTTTTAGCGCTTCAAGAGCCGCTGCTGGCTCGCCGCGCAAAAGAGGGCCGGATCATTGATGGCCATGGCGACTTGCGCTGCGAAAATATCTGCATGACGCAGCCGGTCAACGTGTTCGATTGCGTGGAGTTTGAACCGGCTTTTCGTTGCGGCGATATGGCCAATGACCTGGCGTTTCTCTTAATGGATCTTGAGTTTCGCGGCCGCGCAGACTTATCCGAAGCTTTATGGCGGGCATACCCGAGGGCGCTTTCGGATCCAACCGCTGAGCGCGTCCTTGCGTTCTATAAATGCCATCGAACGCTTGTGCGCGGCAAAGTGCGCGCTTTCGCCTGGCAGCAGCATCCCGAGTCCGCTCAGGGCAGGAAGGCTAAGCAACTTTCGCGCCGCCATTTCCGATTGGCGAGAACCTATGCGGCTCAATTCGCCAAACCGCGCTTAATCGTGGTGTGCGGCTTGATCGGCTCCGGAAAAAGCACCCTGGCGCGCCAGCTGGCGCAAGCCTTTGGCGCCGACTGGCTGCGCACGGATGAGATTCGGCTAACGGAATTCGCCAAGTTCCGCAAGCCGGGACAAGATTTTGAAGGCGGCTTATATGCGCCGGCGGTTTCAGCGAAGGTTTACCGCAGGCTGATGCAGCGCGCCGCAGCATCGATCAAGCAAGGCCGGTCGGTCGTGTGCGACGGCCTGTTTTCCAAGGCTTTAGGGCGCCAGGCGCTGCGCGAACTGGCGGCTAAACACGGAGCTTCTTTTCACTTATTTGAATGCACGGTGCCGCGTCAGGTGGCGCTTTTACGCATAGCGGCGCGCGCTCGCGCCAAATCCGACATTTCCGAGGCCAAACCCGGGCATTATGACCGGCTGGCCGCTGAGTTTGAACCGATCCGTTTGAACGGTTCTGTGTGGACGCGGCTTTCGGACAATCGAGCGCCTTCGGCCACTTTCCGGGCCGCGCTGGGTGTATTGCGCCGCCTCTGGGCTCAATAAGCTGTTTCGTTGAGTAGTCGTTTTACCCTCCGATTTACCTCCTAATTTCTAAAGTTTTCGCTCGCTCATCATGAAGATCTTGTCACTTGAAATTCATCTGGCTGTTAGGGCGTGAACGCTATCGTGTGTCCATATTCCATGCGAATACCCTTGCGCAAGGGTAGCAAGCAAAGAAGGGAGAAGCCCATGTTTAGCCAATTCGAACCAGCAATCTCTGAAATCTGGAGAAGAAGCTGCAGAAGCCTTAAGCGAGCTATTGACGTTTTGGGCTCCGCTTTCGTACTTTTGACGCTGGCTCCTTTCATGGGCGCGCTGGCTTTATGGGTCAAGCGCGACTCGCCGGGGCCTGCGATCTATTCACAAGAGCGCGTGGGACGCAGCGGGCGCGTGTTCAAAATCTATAAATTCCGTTCGATGGTTGTGGATGCCGAGGCGCAGGGGCCGCGTTGGTGCTCAGGAAGGGACGATCCCCGCACCACTCGCGTCGGCGCATTTCTCAGGCGCACGCACCTCGATGAGCTGCCTCAGCTGTGGAATGTCTTAAAAGGGGAGATGAGCCTCGTGGGACCACGCCCGGAACGTCCTTGCTTTGTCCAAGAGCTCCAGGTATCCGTGCCCGGCTATGATGAGCGGCACCTGGTAAGGCCCGGGCTGACCGGGCTTGCCCAAGTGCATTATCGTTACGATGCGTCGATCACGGATGTGAAGCGCAAGCTGCGTTTCGACCGGCTTTATGTCGAGCGCATGTGTTTGGCTCTCGATGTTCGTATTCTGTGGTGGACGGCGGCGTTTTTAGCTTCTTGGAACACCAAGGAGCCGCAGGTCCATCCCCAAGCCAATGGAGCAGCGTTAAAACTGCGCACTGGAACCGGTTAGGAGGAGGTACGATGGATAATAAAGGTGATGCGTCACATGAAATATCGGCGATTCAATCTAGCGGCGATCGCGAGGTGGGGCCTGTAGTTACGGTATTGGCCTTAGTTGAAGGCGACATCATAGACTGCCTTGAAGGCAAAGGTGAAGGTGTTCTTCTCTACCAACTCGTCGAAATTGTGGATTGGTCGCCTGAAATGATCATGATGGCGGTCGGCATGCTGGTCTGTCGGCGACTTGTTATAGGGCATTCAGATATGGGAGGCATTCGTTTAATGTTGGCTCCCCATGTGGGAGCGACCTGCGAAAATACCTTAAAGGCTTAGTAAACGGTGGAAAAGGTACCGTCTGCCACTTTGACTATCGTGGAAGCTTAACCACAGGAGGTCTGCGATGAACCTGAATCGTATCAACGGTGGTGTGGGCGGCATGCTCAGGCGGTGTGGCGCTATTATTGCCGCGATACTTATAGCAGGGAATGCGCCGACTGTATGGGCGATTGATTCCAGTCCTACCGGGTCCGGAGGCTTACCGGTGCTTTCGGGAAAAGTCATTATGGTTGACCCTGTTACCGGAGACTTAAGAATTCAGGTCGGAACGCAAGAAAAGGAATTCTTAGTTCATTCCGACACCGAAATTGTCACGGGTAATCGGCAAATTGAGCTAGACGATATCCAGCCGGGCGTAGAAGTGACGATTGAATATGAAGAAGAAAGCGGTAAGAAACTGACGCGCTCGATCTCCGTGCGCGAGATGCCGCAAATAGGCCAGGCACCCTATTCGACAGGTGCGGCAGCTATGCCTCAGCCTTAGGCGTGGGCATTTTACTGCACTTTAAATGTATTGAGAGTGCCGATGGTGTTTCAAATTTTCGTTGAGGGATGACATCTCGACGCTGTAGGAGTAAAATTATGGCTTGGCTGGGATTACTTAAGCAGCGAAACGGGAGATGGGTATGCGCATTCTGTTGACCGAAGATGATTCTCGCGTGGTGAGTTTTATTCGCCGTGGTCTGCGTGAGGAGCAATATACGGTCGATGTGGCGAAAGATGGTGAAGAGTCGCTTTTTCTTGCCCAGACGGGAGAATACGACCTCATCATTCTGGACCTTATGCTGCCCAAACGTACCGGTTTAGAGGTGCTGCGCGTTTTGCGCGACGACAAGGTCACTACCCCGATATTGATTCTCACCGCGAAGAATGAGCTTTCCGACAAGGTGAAGGGGTTGGACGCCGGCGCCGACGATTACTTGACAAAACCTTTCAGTTTTGAAGAGCTTTTGGCGCGCGTTCGCGCGCTCTTGCGGCGCCGCGGCGATTTAACGCCTACGGCCTTGCGCGTCGAGGATTTGGAACTGGACAGGCTCCGTCACCGCGCCTCGCGCGGCAAGCAGGCCTTGATACTGACGAACCGCGAGTATGCGCTGCTTGAGTTTCTTATGCAGCATGCCAATCAATTGGTCACGCGCACCATGCTGGCCGAGCATGTTTGGGAGCATGATTTCGACCCCCAATCGAACGTGATCGACGTGCATGTCGCCCGCTTGCGCCGCAAGATCGATGATGAGCATGCTGTTAAGCTTCTGAACACAATCCGCGGGCGAGGCTATATCCTGCAAGCTCCCGGTTCGGGATGACATCCCTCAGCTCTTTTCGCCGCGTCGGATTCTTTGAAAGGTTATCCATCCGCCATGTGTTGACGTTGTGGTACATATTCAGCTTGGCGGTCATTCTTGCCATTTTCAGCTCCATTCTTTATTTTCGTGTTTCAACCACCTTAATGCGGGATATTGATCGCACGCTTCTTCTGCAAGCCGACAGCGTGGCGGACAAGATTTTTTCTTTTTGGAAGGCTGAGCGTACCGCTGAGGAGCCGCCCAGCGGCAATTGGGTCGGCGCACCATCCGCAAACCTTGCCGAAGAGATCGCTCGCGGCCGTTTCAAAGAGCTGATCTTGCGCTGGAACCAAAAAACCGACCAGCTCGATCTGGGGCCGCCGATTCGGTTGATCGGTTTGGACGCGCAGCCGCTGGCTGTTTCTACTTGGTATAGCCAGCTTGAATTGCCGCAAGCAACCGAGGCGGTTGAGCCCGTGTTGGCCGGCCAAACTGTTTACCATACCCTTCCATATGCCGACACCCATGTGCGCGTGATCAGCCGCCCCATCTACGAAGACGGCAAGCTTTTGTACGGCGTGCAGGTAGCGGCCCAGCTCGATCAAGTGGAAGCATCGATCTTGCGTTTGCAAAAATTGCTCACCTTTTTGGTTCCTGTGACTTTGGTGGTGACCAGCGCGGTGGGTTGGCTGCTCGCCGTTATTACTTTGCGTCCCATTAACCGGATGATTTCAGACGCCCAGCGGATCGGCGCTAAAAATCTGCATCAGCGCGTCGATGTTCCCCGCAGCGGAGATGAAATAGAGCGCTTGGGCGTGACTTTCAACGACATCCTCGACCGGCTCGAGCAGACTTTTAAGCGTATGCGGCAGTTCAGCGCCGCGGCCTCGCATGAGCTGCGCACACCGCTGACCGCGATGAAGGGAGAATTGGAGGTGGCGCTGCGAAGAGTGCGAAGCCAGCAAGAATACCAAGAGGTGCTGCGCACGCATCTTAATACCGTCGATGAAATGGCCGCGACCGTCGAAGAGCTTTTGGCGCTGGCTCGCGATGAAACCGCCGGAGGCGCGATTGAATGGCGGCCCGTTGACATATCCGCTTTAGTGATCCGCGCCGGTGATGCTTGGCAGGGGCTGGTTCGATCTAAAGGCGTTAGTTTAGAGCTAGCGCCGTCCGAACCTTTGTGGGTGTTCGGCGAGCAGCGATTATTGGAGCGGCTCGTTTCTAATTTAGTCGATAATGCGGTGCGCCATACTTCGCGCGGAGGGCGCGTCATAATCGGCGTTGCTCAAAAAGGCGATGAAGCGCATATCAGCGTTCGCGATAACGGAGAAGGCATCCCGGAAGAAGAGCTGCCGCATATCTTTGATCGTTTTTTTAAACCCAGGGTCGAGGATAAGCAATCGCGGCCGTCGGGCCTTGGACTTGGTTTCTGCCGCTGGATTGCCGAAGCGCATAACGGCCAGATAGACATTGCCAGCCCGGCCAAGCAGGGAGTGCTGGCCATCGTGCGGTTTCCGCTGGTTTCACCTGTGTTATAATGCCTGAAAGGTTTAATCGTATAACGCTTAATCTAGGGAGGCAAGCATGAAGCCGGCTGAGTTGGTTCGTATCTTTGATCGCATGCTCGGTATCAAGACCGTTTACGCCCACTGCGACGTGCCTTGCGGTATTTACGACCCGCATCAAGCGGCGATCGGCGCCAAAACAGTCCACACGATGAACAAAAAATTAACAGACCTACCCGCGCCAGGCTCATCGGCGCAGGAACAGCTTGAGCACCGCAACACGATAATCCGCATGGTCCAGACTAAAGAAGCGCATGCGCAGGTTTGCAAGCAGGAGCTATCCATTCTTTGGTCGGATTACTTTAAACCCGAGCATCTCGCGATGTTTCCTGACCTCCACGAAATTTTTTGGAAGACGATGAAGCTGTGCTCGTACAACAAGCAGCATGTGGATTTGGCCAAATCGCAAGAATTGATGGATGCGGTGGCCAAGATCAGCGATATGTTCCAAAAGGCCGAGGCGGCTAAGAAAAAATAGGCGCAAGAAAAAGCAAACGTACGATGGCACGATGGCGCTACAGCTGTGTGCGTGTTGACGGACGGAGCATGGCTCCGATGTTCTTGCCGGGCGATCTGCTGATTGCGGATCGCCGAGCTTACAAGCTGTCCGAGCCTAAGATCGGCGACGTGGTCCTCGCCCGCCCGAGCGGTCTTGGCGGCAGGACCGTCGTCAAGCGTGTTTGTGATATCCCTTCAGCGGGCGCTTACACGCTGCTGGGTGACGCTTTGACAGAGAGCACCGACAGCCGCGATTTTGGAAGCATCAGCCGCGATGGGATCGCGGCAAAGGTGTGCATGCGGCTTTGGCCGCCCGTTCGGCATACTGCCAAAAGCCCTTCGTTTTTCGTTATCGCCTCCTATCTGATCGCTTTTGCCTGCGGCGTTTTATCTGCTAAGATGGTTTTTGCCCAGGGTCCGGATGCGTTCGATGTGCAAGATGCCATTCAGGAACATGTGATGGAAACGATCGAATCAGAAGGCGCGTTTTTCGTAGATGATGAGCTTACCGACCAGGTAAGGGAACTGCAATGGATTGAGATTCATTCTACCGGTGAGCGCGATGGGCATCCTTGGGGACGGGCTAAGATGCTCGATGTGGCGAGCGAGGATCTTGTAGAAGTTGAGTTTGACCTAGAGCCATTTGAGGAAAAATACGAGGTGGTGGACGTGCGCGTTTTAGGCGCATCGCTGCAGGATAAAACGCCTAGACTTGAGTCTGCGCCATGAAGAAATTTTTAGCTTTCATCGCGGTGCTGGTGCTGCTTGTCATGATCGGGGCCTTGATTTTCATCGCGCGTTTTGATGTGGATCACTACCGGCCATTGATAGTCAAGCAGCTTGAAGCGGCTCTAGGCACGCCGGTCCAGCTGGAGCATCTCTCACTTACGTGGCGCCAAGGACTGGCGCTGCGCGCCGATGGCCTGCGCATTCAAGATCCGGCTTCGCTCTCCGGCGAGGCTCTGGCCACGGTTGAGCAGACAAGCGCGCTTGTGCGCGTGGGGCCGCTGCTTCAAAAGCGATTGGATATTGCATCTGTCGTATTAGAGCGTCCGGTGATACGCCTCATCAAAGATGCGCAAGGACGCCTCAATGCCGCAGGCCTTGCGCCCGTGGCGCTTCCTGTTTCTGCGTCAAGCAAGGCTCAAGCGTCCGCGTCGGCGACTCCATCAGCGCCTGCCGGCCAGAGCTCATCGCAAATATCTGCGAAACCACCCGTTACGCTCAATATCGAGCGCATCGAAATCAAGAGTGGTGATCTGCGGTTTACGGATGCATCGCTGTCTCCGCCGATGGAGCTGCACTTGACGCAAATTGGAGTGACCATTACCGATCTCTCACCGGGAAAGCCGAGCACTATCCAGGCGCAGGCCGCGCTGGGCGCTGATTTACCCAACATCCATGTGAAGGCGCGCGTGACGCCGCCCGATGCGACGCAAGCAGGTCGATTGGAAGGCATTGAGCTCGACGTGGCCGACATTCCGCTTGAAAACGTTTTGCCGAGCTTTCCGTCGCAGGCGCCGCAACTGCGCGGCCGGCTTACCGCATCTTTTGATGGGCAAGTCGCTGATTTGGCGCCTGAGCGTATCACCCAATCGATTAGCGGTCGGACAAAGATCGGCCTTGCGCACGGCGTGCTGATGAACGTCAATATTCTTCGATCGGCGCTGGATCAGCTCTCGATGATTCCCGGGCTGGTAGAGAAATTACAGGCGGAGCTGCCGCCTGAGTATCTCGCCAAGTTAGAAGCCAGAGATACGCCGCTATCGCCGTTCGACACGTACATAAGCCTCGACCAAGGCTGGGTGCAATTCAACGATTTGACGGCAGGGACCGACACGGCAGAATTGGCCGCCTCCGGCCGCGCAAGCTTCCAAGGGTTGGTCCAAGCGCGCGGTTTCTTGCGCATAACGCCCGCTTTGTCGGAGGCGATTTTCAGAAGCGTAAAAGAGCTTAAGGGGCTTGCTAATGGCAAAGGCCAGATCGAGTTTCCGGTGATGATTGAGTATCCTTCGCCGACAGTGGTTATTCCCGATTTGCAATATATCGGACAGAAAGTGATTTTATCGACGACGACAGAATTTCTTGGAGAATTGCTCAGGAAACAATTGGCGCCTGAATCTGAGCAGGCGCCTCCTGCCGCCACGACGTCCGGCGATCAAGCGCCCTCCACGCAGGGCGCTCCTACACCGAGCGCATCCAGCGAAAACTCCCCATCCGAGAGCTCGCTCGAGTTCCTATTAAAGAGAGCACTCGACAAAGCGCTTGCTCCCGATCAATCGAACGCTCCGCAACAACAGTAATAAGTGCTCCGCTACCTTGACGCGGAAAGCGTCGATTAGGTAGACTTTCCATGAGCTTGTTTTATTGAGCTCAGTTTGACATTCACGAGAAGTGGCAAACCCAGAGCAATCTGGGGACACCGCACGGCGCCGGATGCGTCGCGCGGTCTCGGTTCGGCTTATTGCCGGCCGTGGCAAAGCCATGGGTCCCAAAGAGCCTAAAAGGGCGCTTCGGGATTGCCAGGTTACCGAACGAGTGTCTGATGGCTGCTCGACCGAAATACCGCGCGTTTCGCCTCTCATGGCGGGACCGCTTACTAGGGTGGTTTAAGCGCCTAAGCTTATGGCGCGAAAGCCCCGTTCCTATCCGCGTTATCTGTATTTCGACCCCAATCCCCAAAGCGCTTTTCATCCAACATTACAAGCAGTTGCGCCGCCGCCAGAGGCCCGGAACTCATGGCTGAAACGCGGTTAGTCATCCTATTGTTAGCCCTGATAACCGTTTGTTTAATCGTGCTGACGGTTTCCTTATTGACCTTGATCGCTGAATTCCGCGGCATCGCCAAGCGCATTCACCAAGTCCTTCCGGAAGCCGAGCGCATGATGCGCGACGCGCGCGATTCCTTGCACAAGACAAAAAAACTCGTCACGCGCGTGGACGAAACCGCGCGCGCCGTGGATGGGATCGTACGGCAAGCCTGCGTCTCAGCGGCGGACGCGCTAGACCGGATCGCATCCATCAAAGCCAAGGCGGAATCTTTTTTTACCGGTCACTCCGGTAATGGTAACGGAACGAGGGCGGAACCTCGTCGGCGTCATACTTCATGACGTGGGATTGGGTGGTTGTGTAGAGCGTTGTGGAACGCAGGAGGGAAGTAAGATGGGGGCACAGCAGAAAGAGCAGCGTCAGCGTGGAGGGGCTCTGCGGACGTTCGCCGTTTTTTCATTGGGAGCGGCTGCAGGCAGCATCGCGGCATTATTGGCGGCTCCGGCTTCAGGAACGGTCACGAGAAAGCGTTTGGGCCAGCAGGTGCGCAAACTGCAAAAGACAGCGGCTCGTCGCATCTCACAGACCCGTAAAGTGTTGATCACCAGGGCCGATGATGTTCGCGAGACGGCCTCGGAGAAACTGATCGATGCCCGCAAGTGGATGGTGAACCGCATGTCGAACGGCCACGCGCCGAAGCGACCGGCTCGTCGCGGCTTGCGCCACGCGCACGCGTAAGCGCGCTTAGCGCCTGACTCTGACGGCAGCCCCTTATCGGGCTGCCGTTTTTGTTTGTGTGCGCTTAGCTCTGGCGCCCGGGCGCTTCATTGGTATAATAACTTCTCTCATGAAAAACGAGCAAGCGCGACAACTCGGGCGAGACCTTACCGTATACCTTGAGCGGCTCAAGCTTTTTGCCAAAGAGGCGCGCGCCAATCGCAACCCTGAGGCTGAGGCGCTTGAGATCGCGGTGGTCAACCTCAACAGCGCTATCGACATCCTAACGGAATAGCTATGAGCGCAGCCGATTGCCCTATCGTGTGTCTGGATATGGAAGGCGTTTTAACGCCTGAGATCTGGATCGCCGTCGCTGAAAAAACAGGAATTGCCGAGTTGCGCCGAACGACGCGCGACGAGCCTGATTACGACAAGCTGATGCGCGGCCGTCTGGCGCTGCTTGAGCGGCATAAATTGCGTCTTTCCGATATTCAGGCGGTGACAGGTTCGCTTGAGCCGCTTCCAGGCGCTTTTGAATTTCTGAACGCGCTGCGGGTGCGATTTCCGGTGTTGCTGCTTTCGGATACTTTCTATCCTTTTGCCGGCTCGTTGATCGCAAAGCTAGCCCAGCCTGTTCTTTTTTGCCATACGCTTGAGGTCGCAAAAGACGGCAGCATCACGAACTATCGCTTGCGTCTTGCCGACCAAAAACGCAAGACCGTGCGCGCGCTGAAGGATCTCAACTTTCGCGTTTCTGCTGTGGGTGATTCCTATAATGACGTCGGTATGCTCAGC
>Ga0247727_10019301_pt1 | contig 10582 bp, 6 predicted proteins | sample WisWelCaveWW1625_FD_202498 | JGI IMG/M metagenome (GOLD analysis project Ga0247727, IMG submission 202498) | Biofilm microbial communities from Wishing Well Cave, Virginia, United States - WW16-25 | ecosystem: Environmental > Aquatic > Deep subsurface > Groundwater > Cave microbial mat | place...
TTCTCACGCCGGCCATCGAATCGGTGTTCGCGCAGAATTATCCCAAAGACAAATACGAAATCATCGTCATCAATAACGATTCCCCCGACAACACGGAAGAAGTGATTCGACGTTGCGCCGAGCGTTCGCCGGTGGCTTTTTCATCTTACGTGGAAAAACGCAACGGGCTTTCGTTCGCGCGCAACCTCGGCGCGGAAAAGTCGCGGCATGAATTTGTGGCGTTTCTCGACGATGATGCCACGGCCTGCGCGGATTGGCTCGCCAGCTTCAATGCGGTGATCAACGAGCATCACGCTTTGGTCGTTGGCGGTCGCGTCGAAAAAGCGTTCGAGCCAGGCTTTGCGCCGCCGGCCTGGTTCGATTATCAATACCTGAAAGGCTTTTTCGGCGTCAACTATCGCGACCGCGGCCGCAACGACAGCGTCATTCCCATTCGTTCGCCGCTTTATTTGGGCGGCGGCAACAGCGCCTACGCCAGGCGTGTTTTCGAGCACTTCGGCGGCTTCGACGTGCGCCTGGGACGCGACGGCAAAACGCTGCTGGCCGGTGAAGAAGCCTATTTCAATCTGGTGTTGGAGAGCAACGGCATTCCGCTGTACTACAGCGACGACGCGTACATCGATCATTTCGTCGAGTCCTCTCGCCTCACGAAATCCCATCTGCGCCGCAAAGCTTACTGGTCCGGCGTCTCCAATGCGATCATCCATCCGTTGTTCTTTGGTTATGGCGCCACGCGGCGCAGAACCAAAAACAACTGGACGGAAATTGGGGATAAGCTCCGTGTGATCTTGCGCCATCCGCGCGATCCGGAAAATTTTAGTCATGTCTGCCGCCTCGTTTACAATGTTGCTTATCTGCGCAAGTTTTATCGGGATTTTCTTCAGCACACGCTCAAACGCGAGCGCGAGATTTTGCCGCAGATCACTTGGAGCGATGAGCATTGGCTTGCGGAAGTCGCGCGCTGGCCGGACAAGCCGGACAAATATCGCGAGCTGTACCATTACCATCTTTTTAGAGAAGACAAGGAAAACGCGCAAAAAGCGCTCCGTGATCTGGCGGCCTATCTTGGAGACGATGATCTTGAACAAGTCGCGCTCTTGTTGGAATCAAGCAAAGTCATGAATCAACGTCACCACTATGCCGCACTCAAACAACAAATCAGGCAAGTCGTGAACACGCATTTGCCCAATAAAGCGAAAGTGCTGGTGGTCAGCCGAGGCGACGACGAGCTTTTGGAGTTCGAGGGCCCCGCAAAGCGGGGCTGGCATTTTCCACAAAGCGGCAAAAACGTTTATGCGGGATATTATCCCGCCACCAGCACCGAAGCCATCGCCCATTTGGAAGCGCTGCGCGCCAAGGGCGCGGAGTTTCTGTTGTTTCCTCGCGTCGCCTTCTGGTGGCTCGATCACTATGCGGACTTCAAAACGCATTTGAAAAGCCGTTATGATGTGATGGCGTCGCCACAAGACGCCTGTTTGATTTATGATCTCAGGAAATAACGTTCAAACATTTTCGTCATGATTGATCATCACCCCAAAATCAGCGTCTGCATTCCCGCATTTAATGGCGGCCGATATTTGCGGCAGGCCATCGACAGCGTTCTGCGCCAGTCGCGGCAGGATTTTGAGCTCATTGTTTACGACGACGCTTCGACGGATGACACGCCGCAAGTTGTTGCAACCGTGACGGATCATCGCGTGCGCTACTTTCGGAATCAGCGCAACAAGGGCGTGGCCGCGACGCGCAACAACTGCCTGGCGGTGGCGCGTGGCGAGTGCATCGCGTGGCTGGATGCCGATGATCTTTATTATCCCGAAATGCTGGCCGTGCAAAGCGCCGTGCTCGATCGGCAACCCAACGTGGGCCTGGTGCATGGCGCGTATCATGTGATCGATCATGAAGGACAACGGCTGCCGGATTGGCCGCTGCCCTTTTCATCCGAGGTGATTGAAAGCGGTCGCGAAGCCTTCCGCGAGCTTATTCTATCCAACTACATCACCACGCCGACGGTGATGGTGCGGCGCGAATGCCACGATCAAGTTGGCCCTTTTTCCGAGACGATCGGCAAAAGCAGCACGGATTGGGAAATGTGGCTGCGCCTCGCTCTGCGCACTGATTTGGCTTTTACTTCGAAAGTCGTCGCGCAGTATCGGCAACATGACAGCAGCATTTCTGCAACGACTCGCAACGGCGAACGGCTGCGTTGCGATAGGCGTGTCGTCCAACACATACTTTCGCCGGCTCGCAACGTGATTGCGGATTTCGAGACTTTGCAGCGCCAGGCGCAAGCCGCACTTGCCGCCAAAGTGCTGCTCCACGGCAATGACGCGTTTACGAGAAAAGATCGCGTGGAAGCTTTGCGCGCCGTGGCAAATGGTTTTCGCATAGCAACCAGGTTGATGAGCTTTTCTGAAACGTTGCGCTTGCTCGTCGCGATCATGACGAACAATGAATACGCTCAGTTCCGCAGCAGCCGAAAGTTGCTGCAACAACTGCATGAGCCTCTCGCGGCGACGAGGTTTGGCCGCCGTTTGCAAAAGCAGGTCGAAGACAACACGGCATGGCAGGCGACGCAACAACGCATCGCTGCCATCATGCAACAACACGTGCCGAAAAAAGCGCGCGTCCTGATCGTGGACAAGTGGGACCCGACGCTGTTTTATCTCAGCCGCCGCAAAGGCTGGAACTTTCCGGATCGGGCTTTAATGCCGGAAGGTTATCCGGCGGACGACGAGAAAGCGGTCAGCCATTTGGAACAGTTGCAAAAATGCGGCGCGAATTATCTCGTTTTTCCCAACGCCGCCTTTTGGTGGCTGGACCACTATCGCGCGTTTCGCGAACACCTCGAAGCCAATCATGCGCGCATTTGGAAGGACGAACGGTGCGTGATCTATGAAATTTTATGAAAATACCGTTTGTAGTGATGCCTTCAGGCATAAAAATTTTAGAAATTTTTCTAAATTTTTGACCCACTGATGAACACGAATCGTTATTTGATCGTCACCGCCGATGATTTTGGCCAGAGCCACGGCGTAAACCGAGGCATCATCGAATGCTTCGAAAATGGCATCGTGACCAGCGCCAGTTTGATGGTGCGCTGGCCTGCAGCCGTCGAAGCCGCGGCTTATGCTCGCGCGCATTCAAAGTTCAGCGTGGGTTTGCACGTTGACCTATCAGAGTGGGCCTGCGAAAATGAGACTTGGTTTCCGCTTTATGAGGTCGTGCCGTTGGACGACCACGCCGCTGTTGCTGCGGAGGTGGCGCGGCAGCTTGAGCGCTTTCGCCAATTGCTGGGAAGGAATCCGACGCATTTGGATTCGCACCAGCACGCGCATCGCCAGGAGCCGGTGCATTCCATCATGCAAAAGCTCGCGCAAGAATTGCGTGTCCCTCTGCGAAATTTTAGCTCGCGCGTTCACTACAGCGGAGCGTTTTACGGACAAAGCGCCAAAGGCCGGCCCTATCCCGAGGGCATCAGCGTCGACGGTCTTTTGGATATTTTGACGAATCTGCCGCCGGGCGTAACCGAGCTTGGATGCCATCCGGGGTGGGCTGAAGATTTGGAATCCATGTATCGCGAAGAGCGCGCTGGCGAGGTGGAAACGCTGTGCGAGGCGCGGGTGCAGTCGTTCATTGCAGAAGCAGGGATCAAGCTGTGCTCCTTTCACGACATAACCCAGACGCGCCGGAACCAAATAAGAAAAATGTCCAACGGATGAAAGCTGCCAACGGATTTCAAATTGGTTATCCGTTGGCAGCTTCTATCCGTTGGAAAAATCTTTGCTTTTTTTGCAACGAATCAATTCTAAAGAGACTAAAAGCAGTCGGTAGTGCAACCACGAACGATTGAAGCACTTATGAAAAACTGATCGTCATCGGCGGCGCTCTGGCGCAGAAGCCGGGATTCGGCGGACACACCTGGCAGTTTCTGCAATATCTCCTGGGCTTCAAAAGTTTGGGATGGGAGGTGTTGTTTCTCGATCAATTGCAACCGGAAATGTGCGTCGACGCGGCGGGCAAAAAGTGCGACGTCGAGAAATCGGAAAACTTGCGTTACTTGGTCGAGGTGATGAATGGCTTCGGTCTCAATGATTCTTTCGCTTTGATCTACGACAAAGGTCAACGCTACTTTGGCTTATCGAAACCACAAGTGCTGGAGCGCCTCAAGCGTGCGGTTTTCTTGTTGAATGTCATGGGTTTCATCAATGATGAAGAGATTCTGCAACATGCGCCGCGACGAGTTTTTCTCGATACCGATCCTGGTTTCGGGCAGATGTGGTGCGCGCTGGGATTGACCAATCTGTTCATCAATCACGACGACTACGTGACCATCGGCGAAAACATCGGCCAACCGGATTGCATTATTCCCACCTGCGGCATTCGGTGGATCACAACGCCGCAGCCGGTTGCACTCGACCACTGGCCGTTGCAGATAGATACCGACAATGGCTGGATCACCAGCATCGGCAGTTGGCGCGGCGCGTATGGCCCGATTGAGTATCAAGGCAAGATTTATGGTTTGCGGGTGCATGAGTTTCGGAAATTTATCGAACTGCCGCAACGCAGTGGCAAGCCATTTCAATTAGCTTTACAGATTCACCCCAAAGAGAAGCCGGACTTGACGCGCCTCGCCGAGAATGACTGGTCACTCGTTGATCCCACTGAAGTGGCAAGTGATCCCTGGGTTTACCGGCGATACATTCAGCAATGCAAAGCCGAATTCATGGTCGCCAAAAACATGTACGTGCAAAGCAATAGCGGCTGGTTCAGCGAGCGCAGCATGTGCTATCTCGCCGGCGGCAAACCGGTGCTGGCACAGGATACGGGCCTCGCGCGTCTCTATCCGTCCGGCGAAGGGCTGTTGATTTTTTCAAATGTGGAGCAGGCGCTGAACTGTGTCGAGAGCCTGCATCAAAACTATGATCGCCACGTCCGCGCCGCGCGGGAAATCGCTGAAGAATACTTTGATGCAAAGAAAGTTTTAAAAAGGTTGTTGGGTAAACTTGGAATAGAATGAATTACGGCAACTTTTGATGTCATCCTGGAAGGATCTTTTTTATTCTTGAGCACTGTGCTTGTGCTGAAAAAGATTCTTCCAGAATGACATACTCATGTTGTTTGGAAGAAGGCTAAAAATGCCAATCATCCTCGTCAGCGGCGCGATAGCGAACAAACTCGGCAACGGCGGCGCTACCTGGACGCGCTTGAATTGGATTCTCGGTTTCAAAAAGCTCGGTTTCGAAACGTACTTCGTCGAACAAATCGCGCCGGAGAATTGCGTTGATGCTCTGGGCAACCGAACAACTTTTGAGCGCAGCGCGAACCTGGCCTATTTTGACCAGGTCATGAAAGAGTTTGATCTCACCCGCACTGCGGCGCTGATCGAGAGCAAAACGCTTCATAGCCGTGGATTGACTTTTCCGGAGCTGCTCGATCTTGCCGATGCCGCCGATCTTCTCGTCAACATCAGCGGCCATCTGTCATTGGAGCCTTTGCTGCGCCGGATAAAGCGCAAAGCCTACATCGATCTCGATCCTGGTTTCACACAGTTCTGGCATGCCGATGCCTCCCTCGCGTTTCAACTGAAACATCATGATTTTTACTTCACGGTCGGCGAAAATATCGGAACCGACGGTTGCTCCATACCCGCGAATCATAGATGTTGGCGACCGATTCGCCAGCCCGTGGTGCTCGAACACTGGCCGGCGGTAAAAAGTGCCGCGCTATCAAAGTTCACAACGATTGCGAGTTGGCGCGGTCCGTTTGGGCCGGTGCAACACGGCAATCAATCATTCGGATTGAAAGTCCACGAGTTCCGCAAGTTTATCGAGCTGCCGTGCCATGTGCCGCAGCGTTTCGAGATGGCTTTGAATATTCATCCGGCAGATCATAAAGACTCGGCAGCGCTCAATCGCAACGGCTGGCGCATCGTCAATCCGGCGAAGACAGTTGCAAATCCTGCGGCCTTTCGAAGCTACGTGCAGGAATCGGACGCCGAATTTTCCGTCGCGCAAGGGATCTACGTCGAAACCAACAGCGGCTGGTTCAGCGATCGCACCGTGCGTTATCTGGCCTCGGGCAAACCGGCTCTGGTGCAAAACACCGGCTTCAGTCGTAACTTGCCGGTGGGAGATGGGCTGCTCGCATTTTCCAATTTGCCGGAGGCCGTTGCCGGTGTCCAACGCCTCGCGGCTGATTATGATCATCACTGCCGCGCCGCGCGCACGCTGGCGGAAACTTATTTCGATTCGGACAAAGTGCTCGGCAAGCTGCTCGATGAAGCAGGAATATGATGAAGAAATCACTTTCCAAAATCAATCCGGTTTTTGCCCTGATTCTGGCGGCATATTGCGGCTTGGGCATTTACGGAATCAAATTCTACCAATACCAGATCAATCCGGACGGCATTTCATACATTGCCATTGCCGAGAAGTATCTCGCCGGAAATTTTGCCGACGCCGTCAATGGGTATTGGATGCCGCTCTATTCGTGGTTGCTGGCGCCGTTTCTGGCTTTGGGAATCTTCCCTTTGCTGGCGGTGAAGATTTTGGCTTTGATCATCGGCTTGCCGACGCTGATCGGCGCGCGATGGCTGGCCTCCAGATTTGCGCTCGCCGAATTGACGAAAAATATCCTGCTGCTGGCTTTGATTCCTCTCATGATATTTTTTGCCTTCAATCGCATCTCACCGGATTTTCTGATCGTCGGCGTCTTGATTTTTTATCTGGCGGCTGTTTTCGATCCCAACTATGCAAACGGCAAATATGCCAAAGGCCTGCTTTGCGGCGCGCTCGGCAGCCTGGCTTATTTGGCCAAGGGGTATGGCCTGCCGTTTTTTTTGACGCATTTTTTGATCTTCAATGGCCTGCTTTATTTCACCGCGACAGCGCGAATCGAAAAGAAAAATGTGTTTAAGAATTTCGCCAGCGGCTTGATTGTATTTTTCATCATCAGCGGCGCCTGGATTTTTCTCATCAGCCAAAAATACGGCCACCTCACTTTCAACACCGCAGCAGGCTATAACTACGCTCTGCTGGAAGCCGGGGACTTGTTTCACAATCGCGCCTTGCTCGCGCCGCCGAACGCGACCGCGGCCAGCTACTGGGAAGATCCTTCTTTCGTCGATGTCAAGCGATTTGCCAATCGCCAGGCTGCGGCGCGAAAGTCGCCGCACGACACCGCGAATCAATCCGGCGAGGTTTCAAAAAAAATTGCGCCGCCGAAAAATGAGGCCAATCACATCGCCGATAAGCTCCTCGGCCTTTTTAAAAAAACGGCGCTGCTAAAAAGGAATCTCGCACCGACGCTGGCAATTTTTTCGGCGATTTCCGGATTTGCTTTCGTCATTCTCCTGGCCGCTTTATGGTTCTGTCGGCCGTGGCGCCGGGAAAAACTGCGCAGCAGCATTTTCTACGCTTTATTGACGCTGGCGATCTATTCGTTCGGATATATGCTGATCGCCGTCGAAGACAGATATTTCTGGATTGCCGCCATCCTGCTCATGATGATCGCCGCCCATTTTTTCGACGCGCTGTTCAAACTCAAAAATTCGTTTTTGCACGGAGCGGCGACCGTGGCGATGTCGGCCGTTGTCATGTTTTCTTTTTGGAAGGCGCCGGCGGATTTTCTGCTTCACAAAAAAGACACGAGCCGGCACCATTATAAATTGAGCCAAAAACTGAAGAGTGAATATGACATACACGGCAATATCGCTTCCGACCTCAATTGGAGCCGGACGTTATATCTCGCCTATTTTAACGGCTATAAATATTATGGCGTAACCGGCCACGAAGGCCGCGACCAAAGCATTCTACGGCAGCTCGAAGAAAACAACATCGCCTACTATTTCGTCTGGAGCGATACTTCCGAATTTTATGTTCCTTTTAAGGAGATTACCGGCGGGCAAATTCATGGTTTGCGAATTTATAATCTGCAAGAGCGGGATCATTTGGCCGCGCCGGGCGGAGAAATCGGCGTGAAGAAAAAACCGGCCGTCCGCGCCTCGGCGTTGGCGCCGTTCTCCTGTTGCGCCGGGCGCTTGCCCGCTTCGGCTATGCTTACATCGATTATCAGACCGCGACAGCGGATTTGAAGCGGAAGACATTGTATGACTTTGAAAAAGAGCAGAGTTTGTTTGAAGAGTAGATTTAAAATAAAATTGAACAGATTCAGAATATGTCAAATCAAACGCTAGAAGTCTCCATCATCATTCCCGTCCACAACGGCGGCGCGAGCTTTCGCCGATGTCTGGCGAGTCTCGCGGAAGCGGCTCCGGCTCCCGCCGAAATCATCGTCGTCGCGGATGGCGACACGGACGGTTCAGCGCAGTTTGCCGAAAAGTTCGCCGTGAAAATATTGCGAACGTCTGTGGCGGCTGGACCGGCGCGGGCGCGCAATCTCGGAGCGCGTGCAGCGCAGGGCGACATTCTTTTTTTCGTTGACGCCGATGTCGTCGTTCCTCCCGACGCCATCGCTCAAATTGCAGAAATTTTTCACCGTGCTCCCGAGCTGGCGGCGCTCATCGGCTCTTATGACGATATGCCCGCGGCGCGCAATTTTTTGTCGCAATACAAAAACTTGCTTCACCATTACATGCACCAAACGGGAAATCCCGACGCCTCAACTTTTTGGGGCGCTTGCGGCGCCATGCGACGCGAGATTTTTCTTGAATTGAACGGCTTCGACGAGAGCTATCTTCGGCCATGTGTTGAAGACATCGAGCTGGGTTATCGACTGAAGCAAGCCGGTCATCGCATTCGACTTTGCAAAGAATTGCAGGTTAAACATCTGAAGCGTTGGGGGATCGCGTCGTTGCTGCAAACGGATTTCTTCCAGCGCGCTTTGCCGTGGACCAGGCTCATTCTGCGCCGGCGCCAAATCATTAACGATCTGAATTTGAAAATGTCCAGCCGCCTCAGCGTGATTTTGACGTACGGTTTTATTGCCACATTAGCCGGTGTTTGGTGGTGGCCCGGCTTTCTCGGCATGGCGGCGGTCTTTGGTTTATTGCTTTTGTTTTTGAATAATTCGGTTTATCGCTTCTTTCAACGGAAACGCGGCTTCTGGTTCGCTCTTGGAACCGTGCCGTGGCACTGGCTTTATTTTTTCTACAGTGGGCTGGCGGTTGCGATTGCTGGAGCCGGACATCTTTTTACACATCGGCTAAAAGCGGAAACTATCCAGCGAAGCTCCGCCTCAAACCCAGCGGGCGCAGCCGGCAAGTAAAAAATTTCGCTCACAGAAATAGAACTCGCACTGAAATAACTTTTAGATTTCAATTCTGTGAGAGTTCTGATTCTGTGAGCCAAAACTAAAACTTGCTCTGTTTGTAAAGATTTTCTGATCTCAAAATCAAAGTTCATTCGGCAAGTAACGATAAGATGTCATTCCGGAAGAATCTTTTTGCAACCGAGCACCGTGCTTGACAATAAAAAAGATGCTTTCAGCCCTGGCCTGCGGCACCGCGTGGCGCGGCGGGCGCCAGGGCAGGCATGACATGTTACTTGGAAGCTATTTTCCAAATACGCATGCAATGATCCACCAACCCATTGTCATTATCGGCGCCGGTCCGGCCGGTCTCACCGCGGCTTATGAGCTTTCCAAGCTGGGTGAGCAGTCCGTCATTCTCGAAGCGGACAACGTCGTGGGCGGAATATCGCGCACGGTGAATTACAACGGCTATCGCTTCGACATCGGCGGGCATCGGTTCTTTTCAAAGGTGCCCTATATCAACGAGCTTTGGCAGGAGATTCTTGCCGAAGATTTTCTCGTGCGTCCACGACTTTCACGCATTCATTATCGCGGCCATTTCTTTGATTATCCCCTCAAGCCGCTCAATGCGCTTTCCGGCCTCGGGCCGCTGGAGGTCTCGCGGGTTTGTCTGAGTTATGCGCGATCCCAAGTTTTGCCTTACGGCGATGATGATAATTTCGAGCTTTGGGTTGCCAACCGTTTCGGTTATCGTTTGTACGACATCTTTTTCAAAACTTACACCGAAAAAGTTTGGGGCATTCCCTGCAACGAGATTTCCGCCGATTGGGCCGCGCAGCGCATTAAAAACCTGTCGTTGAAAAGCGCGCGGTATAATGCTTTTTCGAACAATAACGGCGGCAACGGCAAGCTCATCACCACGCTGATCGATGAATTTCAGTATCCGCGTTTGGGCCCCGGCATGATGTGGGAGCGTTGCGAGGAATTGTTGGCGCAGAAAAATAACCCGACCATGCGCGGCGAGCACGTGGCGCGCCTCCGGCATCGCAACAAACGGGTCGAATGCGTTGCCACAAAAAAAACCGGCGGAGAATGGACGGAATTTGGCGGCGAGCATTTTATTTCGACCATGCCTTTGCGCGAATTGATTTTTGCATTAGATCCGCCGCCGCCGGAACACGTGCTGCGGGCGGCCAACAATTTGCGTTATCGCGACTATTTGACCGTCGTGCTGATGATCAACCGCGAAAATGTTTTTCCGGACAACTGGATTTACATTCACACGCCGGAAGTAAAGCTCGGGCGCGTGCAGAATTACAAAAACTGGAGCCGGGACATGGTTCCAGATTCCTCCCGAACCTCGTTGGGGTTG
>Ga0247727_10019302_pt1 | contig 10582 bp, 13 predicted proteins | sample WisWelCaveWW1625_FD_202498 | JGI IMG/M metagenome (GOLD analysis project Ga0247727, IMG submission 202498) | Biofilm microbial communities from Wishing Well Cave, Virginia, United States - WW16-25 | ecosystem: Environmental > Aquatic > Deep subsurface > Groundwater > Cave microbial mat | place...
TTCGGCTCCGCTCAGGACAAGCTTCGACAAGCCGCGATTCGTGCTGATCCACAGATTATTACGCTCATCGCCGAGCACGCCGTAAATAAAAGTATTCGGCAAGCCGTCTTTTTCATGATAGCGCGTGAACGTTTTCGTTTCGGGATCAAACTTGTTCAAACCGTCGGTCGTTCCAATCCAAAGCTTGCCCTCGTGATCTTCAAAAATGGTTTTGATATAGCTATTGCCGAGACTATTCGGATTGTCCGGCTCATGGCGAAAATGCACAAAGGTTTCGCTTTCTGCTTCAAACAACTCCAAGCCATTGACCGTGCCCACCCAAAGCCGGCCGGCATGATCTTCATAGATAGCAGTAATGCTCTCGGAGCCGATACTGCGAGGGTTGCCGGCTTGCGGACGATACCACGAAACTTTTCCGGCAGCCCAATCATACTTTTTTAAGCCATCGCTACCGACCCAAAGATTGCCGACGCGATCCTCAGCAATACAATTGACGCCGTCCGGCATCAGCCCGAGACGTTTGCCTTCTTCATTGTGGCAATGAATAAATCTTTCCTGTTCGCGATCAAACTTGTTCAGCGCCGAGGCGCCGATCCAAAGATTGCCGGCGCGGTCTTCGTACAGCGCCGCGAGGCTTTCGCCGTATAGGCCGGAAGTATCACTCAGAGTCGCGCGATAGTGCGTGGCTTTTCCCGTGCGCCGATTAAAGCGATCCAAGTTGCCCCAAACCATGCCGATCCACAAATCACCATACCGGTCTTCGCAAATGGCTTTGGGAAGATCCTGGCTGAGGCTGTTGGGATTGTCCGGCTCGTGTTTGAGGTGCGCAAACTTGGGCGGATGGGGATCGAGCTTGTTCAAGCCGCCGCCGTCGTTGCCAATCCAAAGCATGCCGGCGCGATCGGAATAAATGCGTTTGGGAATGCCCGCGCTGAGGCTCGCGTCATTTTGGGGATCGTGTTGAACGCGCAAAAACTTTCGCGTGTTGTGATCAAAGCGCTGCAAGCCAGATTTCGTTCCCACCCACAGTGCTCCGGTAACGTCTTCGCCGAGGGCCGCAATCGCGTCATCGAGCAAGCTGGTAGAGTCTTGCGGATTGCTGAAGTAGCGCTGCGTGAAGATGCCGGTCGTGCGATCAAGTATGTAAAGTCCGTTCGTGCTCGTGCCGACCCAAAGAGTGCCGTGGCGATCTTCATATACCAAATTGATTCCCTCGCTGTTGCCGGAGGTAATGGCATAATGTTGAAATGCTTCGCGCTGTTGATCAAAGCGGCTCATGCCTATTTTTGTCAGCGCCCAAAGCGAACCGGCGCGATCTTCATAAACGTGGGAAACGTAATCATGCCCAATGCTATTGGGGTTTTGTTCGTCGTGCAAGTAGCGATGCCATTGCTTCGTTGCGGGATCGAATGCGCTGAGTCCGCGATCCGTGCCGATCCAAATCACGCCCGAAGCCTGCTCGTGAAGATCGTGGATATTGCCGTTGCTGAGGCTTTGCGGATTGTGAGGTTGATGTTTATAACGTGTGAAGGTGCCGTGGCGGCGATCAAAAAAAACGAGGCCCTCCCCGGTGCCGATCCACAATCTACCCAAACGATCTTCGATGATGTCATTCACGGCATTGTGCGACAAGCTGGTGGAGTCCGAAGGGTCGTGGCGATAGTGCGTGAAACTATAACCATCGTAACGATTGAGACCGTCCGCGGTGCCAATCCACAAAAAGCCGCGACGATCCTGGCAAATCGCCCAAGCCGAGCATTGCGATAAGCCATGTTCGACCGAAAAGCGTTCGAATTTGAATTGTGAATTTTGCCCGTGAAGAGAAGTGAAGTTTATGCAGCAGACGATCACTGCAAAAAGAAGAGGTGAATTGAAGAGGCAGCGAGAGCTTGTGGCAAGCCTCGGTTGCGAGAACAAATCCCAAATGCGTTTCATGAGAGCAGCGCCCAAAGTGCAACGGTGATGAAGCTGGAGGTGTTTTTGACGTGATGAAGTATACCGTCAAATTGAGACGGATGCCGATGGGAATTCGGGCTTGCTTCTCTGTAATAGCCCGGCTATATTTGCCGCAAGAAATAATAATTTTTTGAGGCCCAATCATGGCAACCACAAGCGCACAGACGATTTATTCTTCGAACCTTCGCACGGAGGCGCGGCTTCCGGAATCGGATGGGAAACCTATGGCTGAAACCGATCTGCACCGCAACGTCATGGTGTATGTTATCGAAGCGCTGCAAGAGCATTTCCTCCCCGAGCACGATGTTTATGTGTCCGGCAATATCTTCATGTATTATCGCGATGAGGACGGCGAGCTCAAATCCGTTTCGCCCGACGTCTTGGTGGTCAACGGCGTGGCGAAAAAGGAGCGGCGGATCTACAACCTCGAAGTGGAACGCAAAGCGCCGGACGTGGTTTTTGAATTGACTTCTCCCAGCACGAAAATGGAAGACCTCGGCAACAAGCGTTTTATCTATGCCAGTCTCGGCGTGAAAGAATATTATCTCTTCGATCCGTTCGGTGAGGCCTTTCGCCCGGCGCTGCGCGGCTTTCGGCTCGAGAACGGAGACTATCTTGCCGTGGTGGGAACGCGCATGTACAGCGAAGTTTTAGGATTGGAGATTAGATTGGAAGAGGGCAAGCTGCTTTTGTATGATCGCAAAAAGAAAGAATACTTACGCAGCTATAAAGAATCGGAAGCGGCACGGCGAACGGCAGAAGCAGCGCGACAAGTTGCGGAGGCCAGAGCAAGCGCAGCAGAGATGGAGTTGGAGCGTTTGCGCGCAGAGCTAGCGAAATTGCAGGATAAAACTTAGACGCAGGGCATCGCCAAAGCTCGGTTCATTTATTTTCTTCCGTTCGCTCCGTACCAAAGAAGAACATCATCGGCCGCCAGACGCGCCGTGACCATGAGCCTTCGTCGTGACCGTCGCCGATGCCATAGAAATATTCCAAATCCTGCCTTAATAGAAATCCCTTCTTGATCAACGTATCGCGCATGCGCTTGAACACCGTGGCGTAGCGCCCTTCGCCGCCTTCACTACCGTGATCCATGTAAATTTTGATGCGCGGGCGCGGCATTGCGTCTTTTTTGATCTCTTCAAAGACCTCGGCCTGATGCCACATCCACGAAGCGGAAAGGCAGCCGGCCATGCTGAATACTTTCGGGTGCCACCACGCGAGATAAAATGCAATCAAACCGCCGAGCGAGGAACCCATCACCGCGGTGTGCTCGCGGTCCGGCAACGTGCGATAGTGCGTGTCGATGAACGGCTTCACTTCTTTGATGATGAACTTCGCATACTTTTTTCCACGGCGCGGCGTGTATTCTTCCAAACGGCCGGGCGTGTTGTATATGCCCACGACGATGAAGGGCCGAATCAAATCACGCTGCAATAAAGCTTCAGCGGCTTTATCCACGCGCCAATCCACGCCGGCAAAAGCCGTGGCGGGATCGAACAAGTTTTGGCCGTCGTGCACATAGATGACGGGATAGCGCAGGTGCGGATGCGTTTCATAGCCGGGCGGGAGCCACACGACAACATCGCGCTTGTTGCCAAGCTTTTTCGAAGCAAACTGGCGATGATAGTGCAAGCTTCCGTGTGCAGTCGAAGCTTCCTGCTTCTCCGCGGATTGTGTTTCCGTAGTCACGTGCTGATCGATCAGAAAAATCTCTGTGGTAGGTTGATGGTTGAAGGATTAGTCAAAAGCAGGAGTCCCGATAGAAGAATTCTTCGATAATTGCACTTATTCAAAATGCCTGGAAAAATCCATGGAATCATGTATGCTCTGTATAATCCCAGATGTCATCAAGATCACTGTCCGCTTTCAAGGTGAGAATGTATTTCGGCATGTGGTTAGCTATTTGGATTTCAGGGTTTCTTTATGGCGAATAATATCCTGAACAGTGCGTCCGCTAAACTCGCCCCGATCGGCTTGTTCAATTCCAATAGTAACGGCTTCATCTAATCTGGCCCTTTTCAGCCGTTCCCATTCCATAGCGTGTAGTATCGCTTCCCGAATGAATTCGTGAGCCTTGGGATAAACTCCGGAAGCGACTTTTGCTTTTACGATTTGTTCTAATTCAGGAGAAAGATCGATAGTCATAATGAATTCCTCTTATGATTGCAAAAAACTCGGCAGATCGGAATGAGCTTCGCGCTCCTCCCACTTGATCCATTCGAAGGGTGTGCGGCAAGCGCGGCAATAGAATTGTGAATAGGCATGCGTGGTTCCAAAAGCGGCTTCTTTCAAAGTGTTGGATGAGCCGCAAAAGGGGCAATGCACTGTTTCATTTTTCTCTATGCCCTCTTCAAAATTCCCCCCTTGAGGGGGGCAGGGGGGTGTCATCGATTCCACGCGACTCATGCCTCGCCCAATTTGAAAATTGCGTTCTTGCTGCCGCGCAGATGGTAGAGCAATTTTTCATCCGGCTGCGTTGCGACGCAACGGCGCGTCATGGGATTCCACGCGCTGAAATCCAACGCGCGGCGCGAGAGCCAATGGCCGTTTTGTTTTTCCAATCCAATGCCGAGGCGATGTTCCTCCGCCAAAGGGCCGACCCAATCTAAAAATTTCTGCTGCACTTGACTCCACGGCGTGTTCAAAATTCCGGCGCCGGCAAGTATGTTCGCGATTTCTTGTTCGTCGGGCCCGAGCCATTCCAGAGTAGCGGTGAGCACACGACGGCAAGAATCCGCGAGTGCGGTTTGCGTTTGCTCATTCGCAGTTGCGAGCGAACGAAACCAACCTTGGGCATTGCGCACGTGATGCTTTTCTTCCGCCACCATCTTGTCGACAAAATTCGCCACCGGCTCAAAGGCGGAGCGTTGCAATGCCGAGAGCAGTACCGTCATCGCGCCGTCGGTGAGCAAATTTACCGCGACGAAATCGGACCAACTGTGTAGCGGCTGATCCAATACAGGGACATTGGCAAACGTGGCAAAATCGCGGCGCTCGAGCAAATCTTGCGGGCTCATATTGAATTGTGTTGTAAGACACGCGTGCAAGAGGCGTAGGTGACCAAACTCGTCTTGCGACATACTGCACGCGGCGATGCTCGCTTCCAGCGCGGGCGTGCCGAAGGTCCATTCGCCATAATGAAAACCGAGGAAGAGTTTGGTATCAGCGAGCGCCACCAACAATCCTCGGAGCGCGTTGCGATTTGCCTCGGTAAGTTCGGCAGCGGATTTAAAAGTTGCCACGGGTTTCCTCTATCTGATTAATGAACACTGCTTACTGAACACTGGAAACTGAATCAATTTCCCCCAATCGGCCGCGCCTCGGGATTCAACACCGGCACGATGCGTTGTCTGGGCACGACGCACATCTCGATCCAGCTCTCTTCGTCATATGCGGTCCACGCATAGACTTTCGCCAGCTCGTCGTTCGGCGCGTTCACGCTGCCGACGTGCTGCAATTGCTCTTCGTGATTCTTGCGGGCGAAGACTTCGTAGATGTTTTGTGCGGACATGGAGTGCTCGGAAGTTTTATTGTCGTTTGGAAAACTCAAGAACTTTCACTGCCTGCTCTCGTGTGACCGTGGGAAAATTATCGAGAAACTCGTCCAGCGAAAGCCCCGCTTCGAGATTGTTCATCAACGCATCAATCGGCACGCGTGTTCCTCGAAAAACAGGCGCTCCGCTGACAATTTCGGGATCAATTGTGATCGGCAATTGCTCCAGCTCATTCTCTTCAAACACGAGTATCATGGCATCACCTTTTAGAGCATTCACATTTTCTATGTCCCGCAGTCGGGCTTTACGCCACTCGCGCTCTCGCCGTTCTCTCCACCTTTGCCATCTGCGGTGCGGGCGCAAGATTCTTCCATGCGGCATTGGCATTGATCACGCCGTAACCCAAATCATAATCCCAACCGTCGCCTTCCAAATCAATCGCCGTGCGTTGGAGAATGCCTTTGAGTTGCGCGGGCGGTACTTTGCTCGGAGAAAATTTTTGCCGCAATGCGGCAGCAACACCTGCAGCAACAGGACAAGCGGCCGAAGTGCCTGTGTCCGCGGGATAAACGCCCGAGCCGGCGAAATGACTATATGCCGCGAGGTCGGGCTTGCGTTGATGAAGCCCGCCCGGACCTTGCGAAGAATAACCGAGGCGGCGATCATTCACCGTCACCGCCGCAACCGTGATCACGTCGGGATGCGAGTTCGCGCCGTGAATGCTCGCGCCCGGGCCGCGATCATTTGCGCCGCAGCGTTGATCGGGACAGTGCGCGCCGCAATTGCCCGCGGCAAAAAACACATCCGCGCCCATCGAAACGAGCGTGCGAATGATTTGATTGAAGGGATGCTCGAGATTCGCGCTGTAATTTTCCGGCGAGCCAATGGGCGCATCGTCGGCGCGGTTGTACATGCCCCAACTGTTGTTCACGACCAGCGCGCCCGGCGCGCGCGTGAGCAGGTCGATCAAATCCGCATACGCCGTGATCGCATCCGAAAGAAATGCCGTCCACGAATCATTCTCCGAACGCAACAGCGCATAGTCGAGAATTGCGGCCTCGGGCGCGGCAATGCGCGAATCGAATGCGACCATCGTGCCGTGCGCGCTCGGCGAAGTGCCTGGAACATACGTCGGATTCGGCGACCAGCCGCCGGCAACTGGAATCAGCGCGCCGTTGACGCCGGTATCGACAATCGCGACGCGCACTTTTTTGCCGGTGAGATTTTCGCGCTGCAACGTGCGCACGCCGAGCTTGTTGGCAACATCGGAAGTTTTACCCACTGCGGCGCGGCCGCAATAGGGCGCGGGAAAAATTGAAATCGCGGGATCGGCGTAGATGCCCACAACTTCGTCTTTGCGATCGTGCAAAAGACGCTGCAAAGCCTCTTCATCATCCGCGACGATGCGCACGCCAAACGCCGCGCCCAACGAGGCTTTATACATATCGCGATAGTTCGTGCTCCTCGCCATGCCCGGATCGCGCGTCGCGGCCAAGCCCGGCAAGGATACCGGATGATACTTGTCATCGAATTGCAGGCCGCGCACTTGGATTTGATGCGCCAACATGCTTTGCGCCGGCGCGATCGATCTGGTGCGCGCCGCCTCTTGCAACTCTTCCTTCTTGCGTAAAACCACGATTCGTTGCAGCATAAAACCCTTTTCTAAAAATGGAGCATTGGAATGGTGGAGTTGTGGAGTATGGGATTGTCGGGGTTCATTGCTCCATCACTCCGACACGTTTTCTTCACACTTTCTTTCCGTTGGCCAAAGGTTGCACGCGGCCATCGGAGAAAAATTTTACATCCGAGCCAAGAAGCTGTTCAGCGCGATGGCGAGCTTCCAAAGTTGCCTCGCCGCGCACGACAAAGCGGCGCTGCCGCGGGTTGATGCAAACCGGCGCATACTTGGAATCCAGTGCAATGCCGGTGCGATCTAGCAGACGCTGGAGCGTGTTGAGATCCACGCGCGCATTTTTTTTCGCCGCGGACTCCGTTAGATCGATTTGGATGAGATAACGCTGAACCGTCGCACTTCTATTCATGTCACACCTCTCTTCCCTTGCAATCGCATGTTTCTCCGGGTTGGAGGGAGCACAATGCGCGCGAAGGTTACACCGCGATTCCCAAACTCTGCAAGACTTCACGGCCTTGTTCCGTCAAGCGCGATTTGGTCCACGGCGGATTCCACACGACGTTCACGCGCGCCGAGGCCACGTCGGGCAACGACTCCAGTTTATCGCGCACGTCGTCAATGATCATCGTCATGGCCGGGCACGCAATCGCCGTGAACGTGAGATCGACTTCGACTTCCTGGCGCTGCGCGCGCACGTCGTAAATCAATCCCATATCCAAAATGCTGATGGGCAGCTCGGGGTCCATCACCTCGCCGAGGGCTTGCCAGATTTTCGTGGTCTCGATCATAGCGCTCGTTCCTACGAATCAAAAGCATTGCAAATTTTCAATTTTAAATTTTCAATTGAAAATTTAAAATGCTTTTCCTGCTCTTCACCAATTCAACCCGCCAAAGACGCCGTTCTTGTCGCCTTGAATCATGTTGATGTACGTTTGATTCATCGGGCCGCGTTGCTTCCAGCGTTGAAAGACTTGCTGCCACGTGAGGGCCTGGTCAAAAAGCCAGCGCTTGTCTTTGGCATCGTATGCGACCGGGAACTCATATTCGATCTCATACACTTTCTTGTCGCTATCATAGTGCGCGGGCACGCGAATGCCGATGCCGTCACACAGCGGCACGGTCGCGCTCATCCACACTTGGCGCAGTTGATCGTTCGTCAAACCCTTGAGGCGATAATCGAGTTGATCGTTGTGCTTTTTGAGATGATCGGGCAGGCCGAACCATTCGAGCGTCATGGGGAACATCCAATCGACCGCGCGTTGCAAACCTTCGCGCGCGGCGCCGCCGGCTTTGGCGAGACGCTTCATCCAGCTTTCGCCGTGGCGCAGGTGCAAAACTTCTTCGCGATCGACTTTCGTGAGCGCGCGCTGCCACGGGCCGAAGCTGCAATTTTTATGAACGTCGGCCAAGAGCGTAATGCCCGCGCGATCAAAGAAGCCGTTGGCCACGACCATCTCGGCCCAATTTTCCAACGCTTGATCGAAGCCATACGGATGCTTGAACTCGTGCGGCGCGCGGCCATAGATCAGCCATTGCTTCGACACGCCCAAATCTTCCAACAAGCGATACGCGATGTTGGCATGGCCCAGCTCGTCTTGAATAATGGCATAAACCGCGAGGCGGCTGTTGATCGTGGGGGCGTCTTTGGAGGCGAAATAATATGCGGGCGCGCTCACCAGTTCGGTGTCGCCTTGCACGGTGAGAATCACTTCGAGCGCGGCTTTATAAGCCGGCGTCATGTCGTCTTCGGTCTCAACGATGAAACCGTTCGCAATCTTTTGGCGAAGCTCGGCGTCTTTTTCGGGTGGAAGCATAGCGGCCCTTTGTGCTGGTATGAATGAGTGCAATTCGAAGTCGCGGCAAGATAGGAAGCGCTGCCGGAATTGTCAAGGCCGGCGGCGATCTCGACGCGGGGAAATTTTTATTGCTGCAAGAGAAAGTTTTTGAGCGCGGCAAATCACTTGCGCGAAGAGCCGAAATCGCATAGATTGGGCCGGCTCAAAACGGCTTCATCACCACCAACAAAACAATCACCACGACGAAGAGCATACCGATTCTTCCAAACCTCAGGTGTTTTTGTTTAACTGTATTCACCTCGTCTGCCTTGCCGGCTTCGCGCAACGCAACCATGCGCTTGAGGTTGCGCAAATCGACGTGCGACAGGCCGAGGAGAATGACCACCAACAAAGTTTTTGCGTGCAAGTAACCGCCGGCGCCGAAAGCGCCGGTATAAATACCAACGATCAACCCCGTAACGAGTGCGATCACCAAACCGTAAAATTCGACGAATTTGGTTACGGCCAAAGCCATGCGTTCGCTCGCGGCAGCTTCATTGGCGCTGGCCGCGCGAAATTTTATGAGCAAAAAATTTTGCGTGAGCCCGCCGCCGATGCCCATGGCCACAAATAGCACGTGCAGCGTCTTGAACAAATCGCCGATCAGAATTTCCGAATCCATATTCTCTCCGTTTTGCTTCACACAAAAAACCGCTGTGAGTTGTTCAAAGCAAGATAGGCAGGCACGCCGCAAATGTCAAGGGCAGCGCCGCGCGAAAAGTCATGCCTCCGCAGTCAGGGATGGCTGCGCTACGGTTTCCGAGAGCCTCCGAAGCGTGGCCGAGAAAAATTCATTGCGAGAACGAGGGCGCACATGATTCTACCCGAAACTTTGCTCGAAGCTTATAGCCAGGGCATTTTTCCCATGGCCGATGAAGACGGCGCGATCAGTTGGTATGAAGCCAATCCGCGCGCGATTGTGGAGATTGACGGCTATCGCATTCCGCACGATCTCAAGCGCATGCTCAAGCGCAACAGCTTCGAGATTCATCACGATCGCAGCTTCGAGCAGGTGATGCGCAACTGCATGCAGCGCAATCCGACGTGGATTTCCGAGGAGATGGTGCGCTCGTATGTGGAGCTGCATCGTTTGGGTCATGCGCACAGCGTGGAAACGTGGCACAACGGCGAGCTGGTGGGCGGGTTATACGGCGTGCATATTGGAGCGGCGTTCTTCGGTGAGTCGATGTTTCATCGCGCGTCGCACGCCTCAAAAATTGCGCTCGCGCATCTCATGCGGCATTTGCAAGAGCGCAACTTCGTGTTGCACGATGCGCAGATGATGACCTCCACGTTGCAACTGTTCGGCGCTAAAAATATTCCGCGCAATGAATACTTGCTGCGCTTGAAAGCGGCGTTGAAAAAGAAAGCAGTGTTTTAGCGCCAATACCGCTTTTTAAGCAGGAAAGTAGATGTGCGCTGGTTGTCATGCCCGAGTGCTTTAATCGGGCATCCACAAGCATATACGAAAATGGATTCCCGCTAAAAGCATGCGGGAATGACTCCTTAAATGAACGGTATTGGTTTTAGCGTTTGCGTTTCGCACTCGTCTTCGCCGCTTTTTTACGCGCGGGCTTCGCCGAAGATTTGCTCGGCTTGGCATTCAGCGCCCGGGTTTTGGGCTTCGGCCACTGGCGATTGTTGCGCGTGGGCTTGGTTTT
>Ga0247727_10019303_pt1 | contig 10581 bp, 6 predicted proteins | sample WisWelCaveWW1625_FD_202498 | JGI IMG/M metagenome (GOLD analysis project Ga0247727, IMG submission 202498) | Biofilm microbial communities from Wishing Well Cave, Virginia, United States - WW16-25 | ecosystem: Environmental > Aquatic > Deep subsurface > Groundwater > Cave microbial mat | place...
GGCGACGCCGCTGGCGTTCGCGTCGAGCTGCGCATGGACGGCGCGACGCCCGGGAGCCAGCCCTTCCGCCTCGACGCGCCGAGCCGACTCGTGCTCGACCTGCCCGGCGTGGTGAACGCAACCGGTGCGGAACGCTTCGAGATCGGGCGCAGTGGCCTCGCGCGTGTGCGACTCGGCCGGCACGCGGGCTTCCTACGCGTCGTACTCGACCTCGAGCCGGGCGCGCCCGCCGCGGAGCGCCTCGAAGCCAACGCCTCGGGGCTGGTGATCGCACTCGGCGACGCCGCGCTACCCGCTGTCGGCGCGGGGCCGCCGGCCGATCCGCCCGTGCGCATCTACGGCGTCGAGCTGCAGGCGGCGGCGGAGCGCGACCGCGTGCTGGTCTTCGCCGAGCATGCGATCGCGGCCGAGCTGGTGACGCTCGACGCGGACACCGTCGAGCTGCGCATACCGGGCGCGACGCTGGCAGCTTCGGCGACGCGCCGCATCAAGCCGGATGTTGGCGGCGCCGTGTCCGACGTGGTGGTGTTCGAGCCCGCGGGCGCCGCCGCCGAGGTGCGCATCCAGATCGAACGCAGCGCCGGAGTCGAGCCCGAGCTGTCGCGGCGCGGCGCGATCCTGGCCGTCGAGTTTCCGCTGCCGGACGGCGCCCGCAGCCAGAGCCTCACGCTCAGCTTCGTCGATACGGAGCTACCGGAGGTCGTGCGTGGGATCGCCAAGGCAACCGGCGCGAGCTTCCTGTTCGACGATCGGCTGAAGGGCCGGGTCACGCTGAGCGTGGTGAATCGGGTGACGCCGGCGGAGGCCATCGAGATCCTGCATGCCGCGCTGCTCTCGCAGGGCTTCGCGGCTGTGCCGTCGCCCGGCGGCGCCTGGCGCATCCTGCCGGCCGGCGAGGGCAAGGGCGCGGCGCCGGTTCGTGCCGGCGGGCTCCGCGATCAGCGCGTCGCGCCGGTCACGACGTTGGTTCGGCTGCACAACGCAGTGGCGCGGGATCTGGTCGCCGCACTCGGGCAGCTCGCGGGCAGCGAGGTGTTGGTCGCCGCCTACGAGCCGAGCAACAGCATGATCCTGGCCGGCAGCGAAACCAAGCTGAAGCGCTACTTGACGCTGGCGCAGGCGCTCGACGACGCGGAGAGCGAGGAGCTGGTGGTGCTCTCGCTCCGGCATCGCGACGCCGCCGAGGTGGCCGCGATCCTGCGCGAGGCGGCGCCGCCGGCTCGAACAGGGCAGGGCGGTGTCGCACAGCCGCGCTTCGAGATCTGGCACGACGAGCGCACGAACAGCGTGCTGATGCGTGCGCCCGCGCCGCGCCTCGCAGAGCTGCGTGCCTGGCTCGCGCAGCTCGACCGGCCACCCGCCGGCCAGGGCACGATCCGCGTGATTCGTCCGCTGTACGCCGACGCCACGGGGTTGGCCGAGACGCTCACGAAGCTCGCACGAGGTGACCCCGGGACCACGGCCCGCGCGGGGCCGAGCACAGGCGTCCTCTCGGGCCGCAGCTTCCAAGTGGCCGTGCACGAATCGACTGGGGCGCTGCTGGTGGAGGCCGACCCGGAGACGCATTCGATCGTGCGCTGGCTGGTCGACGAGATCGATCGCCGGCCGCCCAGCGTAGTGGTGGATCTGCTCGTGCTCGAGATCACTACCGAGCGTTCGCTCGCGCTCGGCTTCGACGCCTTCCTCCCCTTCGGCGACGCCATCGATCCCGACGAGAGCTTCGCCGGAGCACTCAGCGTCCAGAGCAATCTCGCCGACGTGTTCGAGCCGGTGACCGATCCCGGCGTCGGCTTCTTCCGCTACGCGCGCGAGCCGCTCCTGATTCCGATCATCGGCCCCGGCGGGGTTCCGACCGAGCTGCTGGTGCCGCGCGAGATCGTGCAGGTCACCGCGGCTGAGGGCCAGGTCACGGCGCGCACTCTGCTGCGGCCGCACCTGGTGGCGCTGTCCGGCGAAGAGCACGAGCTCGTAGCGGGCGACAACGTGCCGGTGCTGATCGGCGCCACCGACGAAGCCGGCACCCCGGTGCAGAGCGACCCTCTCACGATCCGCAACGACATCGAACGGCGCGACGTCGGCATGATCCTGCGCGTGCGGCCCAGCGCCGGGCAGGCGGGGGACGTGCGGCTCGACCTCGAGGTGGAGGCGAGCCGCGTACGCCCGCTCCCGGGCGACGTGGCCACGCGCATCGGGCCGGTGATCGAGCAGCGCACTCTCTCCGCGGTCGCCTCGCTCCAGCCCGGCCGGCTCGCCGTGCTCGGCATGGCGCTCGATCACGCGCTGGTCGAGCGCGATACAGGAGTTCCGTTCTTGAAGGACATCCCGATTCTCGGCTGGTGGGCGCGCTCCACGGTCACCGAGCGCGCGAAGCGCACGCTCTTGATCGCCGTGCAAGCGGGCATCGAGCGCGGCCCGGAAGCTCGGCTCGCCGACAGCGTGCGCCAGCGCCTCGCCTTCGAGCGAACGCTGGCGCGTCGCGGCGAGCTCGCGAGCGGCGCGCAGGACGACTACGCGCTGCTCGTGACGACGCGTAGCAACGAGGTGGAAGCCGAGGGCGTCGCGAGTGCGCTGCGGCACGCGGACGCCGGCAGCCCGCGTGTGGTCAGGTGGGAGTTCGACGGCGAGCCCCGCTTCGACGTCTACCTCGGCGGCTTCGCGACGATCCACGAGGCGGCGGCAGCAGCCGATCCGCTGCTCGCAGATGGGTGGAAGCCGGACCTGGTGGTGCTGCCTCCACGGGCCGCCGCGCCGCTGCCCGCGAAGCAGGAGTAGGAAGCGGAGGAAGCGGGGACGTTCGTCAAGTTGTCAAGTTGTTCGACGAACAACTTGACAACTTGACGAACGTCCCCGAAACGCGGCCCGAGTCGGTGACGTAGAGGCAGTGGGCGCCGATGGCTTCGAGCCAGGCGGCGCCCTGCGCGCCCTTCAGCATCGCGATGGTGGTGAGCGTGCCGGCCACGAGGCAGTGGTTGGCGGCGACGCTGACGGCCGCGAGGCCGTGCACGGGCCAGCCCGTGCGCGGATCGAGGATGTGCCCGTAGCGCACGCCAGCCACGATCATGCAGCGCTCGTAGTCACCGCTGCTGGCGATCGCGCCCCAGCCGAGCGGTAGGGCGCCGAGCGCTCGCTCGGGCGCGTGCGGGTCGCGCACGCCCACGCGCCAGGGCGCGCCGTCCGGGTGCGGGCCGATCACGGCGAGGTCGCCGCCGAGATCGACGAGCCCGTTCCGCACGCCGCGCGCGCGACACAACGCCGCCGCGCGATCGGCGGCGTACTCCTTCACGTAGCCGCCGAAGTCGAGCTGCATACCGGCCAGCGGCAAGACGATGTGCGGCGCGCGCCAGCGGACCTTCTGCCAGCCGACGAGCGGCAGCAGCGCGTCGAGCTCGGCCGGCTCCGGCAGCCGCCCACTCTTCAGGTTCCAGGCGCGCCGCAGGATGCCCGACGTGATATCGAAGAGTCCCTCGCTCTGGCGATGACAGGTGTCGGCATAGTCGAGCAGCTGCGCAGTCTCCGGATCCACGGCGACGCCTGTCGCGTCGCCGGCGCTCCGGTTGATGCGCGTCGCCAAGCTGTCATCGCGGTAGCGCGAGTACTTGGCCTCGAGGCGCAGCACCTCGGCTCGAGCCGCGGCGAGCGTCGCCTGCGCTTCACCGTCCTCGGCGTACACCCGCACCTCGCACGGGCTGCCCATCGCACGGAACGCGAGGCGCTGGAGCCGCACGGGCCTAGAACCGAGCTGACAGGTCGAGCATGAAGACGTCGAAGGAGACCAACCCCGGGTTCTCGACGTCCACGCTCTGGATCGCGAGGCTGCCGCTGCTCTGGTAGCGCTCGTACGAGACGCCGACCTTCCAGGCCATGCGGAAGGGCCACTCGAAGCTGTGCGTATCGAGCCGGAGCTTCCCCGACAGCGCACCGTAGGGGGAGAGCCGGTAGTCGCTCGAGAACTCGTCGCCCGGGCTGGTCAGGAAGTACGGTCCGTAGAAGTCGGCCTGGCTCTGCGTGTAGTAACGCACCGACGGAACCAGGGTGAGCACCTCCCACAGCGACTGATACCACGCCAGCTCGAAGGTGTGCGAGTTGATGTTCCAATCGTCGACGTAGAAGCGGTAGTCGGCATGCAGCGTGCCGGCGACGCTCTCGACGTGACGCCGATAGCGCGTCAGCAGGGCGAACTGATTCCGCGTGTCGGGCCGGGCGTCCGGAGAGTTGAGGCCACCGATCGACACCAGCTTGTAGGGATCCGAGAGGAAACCGCTCCCGTTCTGGTAGCTGAGCGTCGTCTGCAGGGCCGAGCTGCGGTCGATCACCTGCGACCAGCCAGCGAACAGGCCGATGCTGCGCTTGTCCTCTTGCGAGGGGTCCGCGTTCGTCGCGGTGGGCGTCGGATCGATGGAGTCGAAGGAGAGGCCCGTGCCCCAGGACAGCGTGGTGTTCTTCTCGTTGAAGTCGTGCTCGCTGCCGAGGCCGAGATTGATGGCGCTGTAGTCGTCTTCGGTCGAGTAGCCGGTCGAGAGGTTCAGCCGCGCCGTATCGAAGTAGTAGACGCCCCGGCTGAACACGTCGTCGCGCTGCTCCTCGATGCTCGCGCCAGTCATCACCTGCAACGGCTCGCCCTGCGCGTCGGGCTCGACGAACCAGGGCGTCGCGCCCGTCATCGTCTCGTGCACGACGTCGATGCCGAGGTCGAAGCGTCCGGTGAGCGGCCCGCGCAGCGAGATCAGATGCGTGTCGATGTCGTAGCGCTCGGCGCTGCCGGCCTGCAGCTTGCTCGCGTCGAGGTCTCCCTCCGAGTAGAGCGAGTAGCCGTAGTCGATGGACCAATGCTCCGCCTGCGCTCGCGCCAGATCCGGCAGCAGCAGCGCGCCGGCGGTCAGTGCGGCGAGCACGCCCGTGCGCTGCCCTCGAACCTGGTGCCGCGCGCGCCGCCGGGCCGCGCGGTTTTTTCGCCTCGAAGCCCGCATCAGTTACAGCCGCAGCCTCCGCCGCCAGCCTCACCGCCGGGCATCGAGCCTTCCTTGCTGAAATGGATGTGACTGCGCTGCGCGGCCTCGAGCGGATTCGGGTCGAAGGCCATCTCGGGGCGCGCGAGCTGGTCGCGCTCCCAGGGCTTCACGGTGGTGCAGGCGCTGGTGAGTAACGGAAGCGCGAGCAGCGCTGCGATCCATGCGTGCTGCATGGCTACTTCTGCTCTGCGAGAAGCGCGTGGATTCGCTTTCGCAGCTCGTCGATGTCGCCGTCGCGGAAGCCGCGGTGCACATAGCGGATCACCCCGTCGCCATCGATCAGGTAGGCCGTGGGCATGGTCTCGAGGCCGAAGCGCGCCGGCAGGCCACCCTCGGGATCGGCGGCGCTCGGATACGTGACGCCGTGCTTGGCGAGCAGCTTCTTCGCCGCGGGAGCGTCACGGTCCACGTTCACGCCGATCAACGCGAAGCGCTCGGCCGGAAACTCCCGTTGCAGCGCCGCGAGCTGCGGCATCGACTTCTGGCACGGCGCGCACCACGAGGCCCAGAAGTCCACGAACACCACCTTGCCGCGCATGTCGGCAAGCGCGAGCTCGCCGGCGCCGTCGAGGCGCGGCGCTCGGAAGCCCGGCGCAACGTCGCCGGCCTCGAGCGCCAGCGCGGGCGCCGCGAGTAGCCAGCCTGCGAGCAGCAGACCGGCGGCGCGCCAGCGACGGGGTGTGCATCGAAGCTGCATCTCGACTCCTTCTCGACCCCTCGCTGCCGTCATGACGCATCGGCCGCACGAGCGGCCTGCGCGTGACGAGGCTCACCGCCGGCAAGTGCGGTGAGGACGCCATCGACGCTGAGCAGCTCGGGCAACACCTGCGGCTCGGCCGCACCCGGGTGATAGATCAACGTGAGCGGAACACCGGCCTTGCCGAAGCGCGCCAGCTCTCTTCGGATCGTTTCGTCGCGACGCGTCCAGTCGGCGTGCAGCAGCGCGAAGCCGGCGCGTGCGAGTTCGCTGCGCACAGCCTCGCTTTCGAGCACGCTGCGCTCGTTCCACTTGCAGGTGAGGCACCAATCCGCGCTGAACACGACGAGCACCGGACGCCCCTCGGCGCGCAGCGCTGCGACTGTGTCGGGCGACCACGGCGCCGGCAGCTCGGCCGGCGTCCGCAGCTCCGGGGCCGGCGCCAGTGCGATCAGATTGGATCCGACGGCGACCAGGCCGAAGCCGGACGCGATCACCAGCCCGCGCAGGCTGCTGCGCTCGAGCTTGCCGAGGCACCAGGCCACCAGCGCGACGGCGAGCAGCAACACGAGCAGGCCGGCCAGCGCGTCCACGCCCGCGTTGCGTCCGAGCACCCACGCCAGCCACACCACGGTCGCGAGCAGCGCGAAGCCGAGCAGGCTGCGCAGCTCGTTCATCCAGGGTCCGGAGCGCGGCAGCAGGCGAGCCGCCGCCGGGGACGCGCAGATCACCAGGAAGGGCGCGGCCAGGCCGAGGCCGATCGCCGCGAAGATCGCGAGCACGAGCAGCCCCTGGCTGGCGAATGCGAAGCCGACCGCAGTCCCGAGGAACGGTGCGGAGCACGGCGTCGCGAGCGCAACCGCGAGCAGCCCCTCGCAGAAGCTGCGGCGCGGGCCGCTCGCACTCGCGCCCACCTGGGCGAGCCCGCCCGGCACGAATCCGATCTCGAACACACCCAGCAGATTGAGCGCGAACAGGGTGCACAGCACGGCGACCACCACTACGAAGCCGGGCGCCTGCAGCTGGAAGCCCCAGCCCACCTCGTGCCCGGCGCTGCGCAGCACGAGCACGCTGGCGCCGAGCGCGAGCATGCTGAGCAGCACGCCCGCCGCGTAGGCGAAGCCGTGGGCCAGCGCCTCGCGCCGCCCGCGCCCAGCGAGCTCGGCCACGGCGAATGCCTTGAGTGCGAGCACGGGCAGCACGCACGGCATCAGGTTGAGCAAGAGACCGCCGAGCACGCCGAGCGCGAGCGCCGAGGCGAGCGCCAGGCCGGCGACGCGCGGCACCGGCGCGGAGTGCTGCACGTTGCCGACCTCGATCTCCACGTGATGGATGCGCCCATCGCCGCCGCGCAGTGCGAGCACGCCCTCGACGGCTTTCGGCCCCTCCGGCTCCCGCTCCAGTACCAGTCGGAGCGCAGTGCCGTCGCGCTGCGCATCGCGCATGCGCAGGCCCGCCTGCGCCGGGAAGAAGACGGGCTCCGAGACCTCCGCGCAGGCTGCGCCACGAGCCGCCCCGCGGCAGGGCTCGATGCGCAGCTCGACGCGCGCAGGCTGCTCCGCGTCCGGCGCCGCCAGCGAGACGCCGAGACCGAGAGCCGCAGCAGCCTGCGGCAGCGAGTCGTCGTGCAGCGCGAACAGGCGGCGCACCGCGTCCACAGCCTCCGGCGCGTCTACCGCGGCGAGCGGCCGCTCGAGCGTGAAGCGCGCCGGGATGCAGGAGGTGCGACACGCGAGAGCCTCGACCTCCACGCGCAGCGCACGCGCGCCCTCGTGCGGCCGGATGACGCTCGCGAGCAACACGTTGCCCTCGTAGCCGTAGCTGACGAGCGCGCCCTCGCCCTCGTCCTCGTCGAAGAGCGACGGCGCGGGCCAGCTGATCGGGCCGGCTTTGGCATCGACCCAGCCGAGGCGCGTCGGGAGACCGGCGTCGCCCGGGTTGCGCCAGTACAGGTGCCAGCCCGGATCGAGCGTGAACAGCACGCCCGCCCGCACGCCGCCGTCGGACGAGCGCTCCGGATGCACGATCAAGCGCGCCTCGATGCGCGCATCACCCGCGTCGATTGCGCCCTCCGCCCAGCCTGCGGGCGCGGCCGTCGCCGGCGCGCTCGCCGCGGCGGCAGGCGACGGCCGGCCCGCGCTGGCGAATGCCAGCACGAAGAGACATGCCGTGGCGAGCACCCTCATCGGCGTCGTTCCGCCTCGTCGTCCTCGGCTTCGTCCTCGCCGCATGACTCGATGCGTACGGCGACGGAGTCCACGCCCCACTCCATGCCGCCCGCCGCGATCACCACGTCGAGTGCACTCGGAGGCGTGGCGACGTCGATGCGCAGCTCGAAGCGGCCGCGCGCGTCGGCCTGCGTGGAGCCGAGCGCGGCCGCGCGCGCCGCATCGTGCACGACGACGGAAGCGCCGGCCGGCGCACGCTCGCCGCCCACGCGCAGCCGCGCGTCGCCGGCGTCAGCGTGGTCTTCGTCCTGCGCGCACTGCCACCTGGCGCGCACGCGTACCTGCACCTGCTCGCCGCAATCAACCGGCGCGCCCCGCACCGATATGGCCTCGCTGCGCACCTCTCCGGCCTGGGCCTCTACCGCGCAAGGCGGGGTCATCGGCTCGATCGCGAGGCGGAAGGCGCCGTGTCGATTGGCCTGCTTCGAGCCGAGCACGAGGCCGGTTCTGCCGTCGAGGATGCCGACCATCTCGCGCGGGTGGGCGCCCGAGCCGCGCACGCGCAACCTGCCGTGGTCCTTGTCGCTGTCCCAGCGCGCATCGTCGATGCACACGTCGGAGGGCGCCCTCGCGCCGGCCACCGTGATGCGGAAGCTCTCGCTGTCCGACTCCGGGGGCGTGCCGTCGTCGGCGACCGTCACGGTCACGTCGTGCGTACCGGCGTCGCCTGCGCTCGGCAGCCAGTCGAGCGTGGCGGCCCCGTCCCCCGCGTCACTCAGCTGCGCGCCGGCCGGCAGAGCCAGCGCCGAGAAGGCGAGCATGTCACCGTCGGCGTCCTGCGCACTCAGCGCGATCGAGAGCAGCGCTCCGACCGTGACGTTGCGATTTCCGATCGGCGCCAGGGTCGGCGGCGCATTCACGCTGCCGACCGTGAGGGTCACCTGCTCGAAGTCATCGGCTTGCGGAACTCCCGCGTCTCTCACCAGGAACGTGAGCGCGTGGTTCCCGAGCTGACCGGCGCTGGGCGTCCAGGCGAAGAAGCCCGTGCCGTTACCGCCGTCGTTGAAGCTGGCGCCTGCGGGCAGCGGCGTCGCGCTGAGCTGTAGAGCGTCGCCGTCCAGATCGCTCGCCGCGACCGCGATCTCGAGCGCAACGCCGGGATCGAGCGCACGAGGTCCGATCGCACCGAGCACGGGCGGACGATTCGAGCTGCCGACCGCGATGGCCACCGGCTCCATGGCCTGGCCCGGCGGCAGCGCGTCGTCCTGTGCGAGGAAGTTGACGGTCCGGCTGCCCAGATCGCCCGCGCGGGGCGTCCAGCTGAAGCTGGCCGTACCGTTGCCGTGATCGACGAAGGACGCGCCGGCCGGCGCATTGGAGACGGACAGCACGAGGGGATCGCCGTCGCCGTCGCTGGCCAGAACGTCGATCACCAGCATCTCGCCCGCGTTCACGTTCCGGTCGGCGATCGGTGTGATCACGGGCAGCTGATTCGTCGCTCCCGGACAGAACCAGCTGAAGCTTTCGCTGCGGCGGTTCGCGAGAAACTCAGCTGCCGGCGGGTCGAAGGTGTTGCCGCCGGTGGGAAGCTGGGGCGGATACGTGAACTGATGACACAGCGAGCACTCGGAGAGGAAGCCATGGCCGGCCAGACTCGCGTAGGGCGCGCCGCGACCGAGAGCTGAACAGTAGGCGTCTACCTGCTCGCCGAAGCCCGGCTTCGCAGCGGCCAGCTCCGGCGCGGCGAGCGCGACGACTCCGAAGACGAATCCGAGCCAGCGAGAACGATCGAACATCGACACCCCCGAGCGTCCGTCCGAGCCTCATCGTGCGTCCGGCGCAGGCACGATGTGGTCGCGATCACCGGGCACGAGGAAGACAGCCTGAACGTTGCCCTGCGGATACGACACACTGCGGTGTTCCGTTGCGCACGGGGCGGAATCGCAGGTTCGGCGTGAATGTGACGGCCCCTACGGAAGCGGACCGGCAGGCGCGTGCAGTCTTCCGCCTGGCTGCGGTACGTGGCGTCACGCCCGGGGCTTCGGCCGACGCCGATGACATGAGCCGTGCTCGGGAGGCACGGACATGCGCGTCGATCTCGTGTCACGGGCGCTGCGGGTGCTGGGGATCGCGCTGCTGGTTGCTGCCCCAGCCGAGGCTGGGCCGCGCGAGCAAGCGCGGCGACTGCACGATCGTCTTGCAGGCGTTCCGCCCTCCGCCGCGGTGCTCGACCAGATGGCGGCCATGGTCGGCTCGGGCGACGCACTCGGCGCCGCCAACCTGGCCATGCAGAACCCCCAGTTCCTGATGACCTCGCTCAGAAACTTCGTGACGCCCTGGACCAACGTCGAGCGCACGGTCCACGCGGATCTCAACGACTACAGCGCCACCGTGATCGGGATGATCCGCGACGACGTTCCCTTCACTCAGGTGCTCACGGCCGATCTCGTCTATGTCGGCGCGAACGTACAGCCCAGCTACTCGCAGACCGACAACGAGCACTACCGCGCGCTCGAGTCGCAGCGCGTGGACCTCTCGAACCCCACGCTGTTCGTGCCGCTGCCGCAATCCGCGCTGCCAGGCTCGCAGCTGCTGGCCAGTGATGCAGCGGGCGTACTCACCACGCGCGCGGCAGGCGAGGCCTTCTTCAGCGCCGGCACCAACCGCCGCATGTGGCGCTTCACCACGCTCAACTATCTGTGCCGCG
>Ga0247727_10019304_pt1 | contig 10581 bp, 10 predicted proteins | sample WisWelCaveWW1625_FD_202498 | JGI IMG/M metagenome (GOLD analysis project Ga0247727, IMG submission 202498) | Biofilm microbial communities from Wishing Well Cave, Virginia, United States - WW16-25 | ecosystem: Environmental > Aquatic > Deep subsurface > Groundwater > Cave microbial mat | place...
GACCCAGCAGCTTCGCTGCGCGCGTGATGTTCCAACCCGTCTGCTCCATCGCCTGGATCAGCAGCGAGCGTTCGAGTTCTTCAAACGAAATGCCTTCGGGCGGAAGCTTGAACCCGCCCGCGCCTTCGGTTTGGACAGTCGCGCGGATTTCGACGGGCAGGTCTTCGACGGTGATCTCGTCCCCTTCGGCCAGCAGCAGCGCGCGCTCGATCGCCGACTCGAGCTGGCGCACGTTGCCGGGCCAGGCGTAATTCATAATCAGGTTCTTCGCGTCCGCCGAGATTTTCATCGGGCGCGACGGCGTGCCGTGCTTGGCCAGGAAATAATTCATCAACACCTGCGTGTCGTCGCGGCGCTGGCGCAGGGGAGGGACGTTGATCGGAATGACGTTCAACCGGTAATACAAGTCCTCGCGGAACCGTCCGTCCTTGACCATCGCTTCGAGGTCGCGGTTGGTGGCGCCCAGCACGCGCACGTCAACTTTGATCGGGCGGTTGCCGCCGACGCGCATGACCTCTTTCTCCTGCAGCGCGCGCAGCAGCTTGGCCTGCATGCTCACGCTGACCTCGCCGATCTCGTCCAGGAACAGCGTGCCTTTGTCGGCGATCTCGAACAAGCCTTTCTTTTCGGCATGCGCGCCGGTGAAAGAGCCTTTTTCGTGACCGAACAATTCCGATTCGAGCAGGTTCTCGTTGATCGCCGCGCAGTTGACGGCCTGGAACCGTTCGCTGGCGCGGGGGCTGGCTTTGTGAACGGCGCGAGCGATACGCTCTTTGCCGGTGCCCGATTCGCCGCGAATCAAGACGGTCGAACTCGACCCCGCGACTTTGACGATCATCTTCTTGACGCGCTCCATCGCTTCAGAAACGCCGATGATCTCTTCGTCCACCGCGTGCATTTGCGCCACTGCTCTGGCGATGGTCTCGAGCAGCTTCGCGCGATCGAGCGGTTTTTCGAGGTAATCGAACGCGCCTCCGCGGAGAGCTTCTTTCACCGTGTCAATCGAGCCGTGCGCGGTCATCATGATCACCGGCGTCGAGCTGTCGAGCTGCGACAATTCGTTGAGCAATTGAATCCCGTCCATCCCGGCCATCTTCATGTCGGTCAGCACCAGATCGAAGTTCTCGTGCTTGAATGAGCGCAACGCTTCCTGACCGGAACTGGCCGCCTTGACATCGTAAAGCGGATTCCCGGCTTCGTCCCTCTCGCCAGTCAGGATTAGTTGCAGAATGTCGCGTTGATTCTTCTCGTCATCAACGACGAGGATTCGTTTCGCAGGCATAGCTTCCCTCATTAGTTCGTTACCTTTGGTTCGCGCAGCAAAGCGACGGTAAACGTCGTGCCTTTGCCGGGATCGCTCTTCACACTGATCTGCCCACCGTGTTCTTCAATGATCTTCTTCGTCAACGGCAAGCCCAGCCCGATGCCAGTCTCTTTGGTCGAATAATAAGGCTCGAAGATTTGCTCCAACGCTTCGAGTGCAATGCCCGCGCCGGTGTCGGCGAATTCGATTTCGAGACGCGAATGGTCCGGTCGCAGCGAGACCTCCAGCTTCCCGCCGCCCGGCATCGCCTGAATCGCGTTGATCATCAGGTTTGAAAAACAGGTTTTGATCTGTTCGGCGTCGGCGCGCAGTTTGGTGTTGCCGTTATAGCTTTGCTCGATGCCTACTCTCACGCCCTGCTGCTCCGCCTGCGTTTTGACCAGATCGCGGACCTCTTCGACCAGCGAGCGCGCGTCAATCTCGCGGAGCTTCAATTTCGCCGGGCGGCCGTAACTCAGAAAATCGCTGACCAGCCGATTGAGCCGCGCCAGCTCGTCTTTGATCGTCGTCAGGATGTGCGTGTAAGGCGCGTGCAGCGATTCTTCTTTCGGTGCGAACGCTTCGCGCAGATGGTCAATCGAAAGATTGATGAAATTGAGCGGATTGCGAATCTCGTGCGCAATGCCCGAGGCGAGACGTCCGACCATCGCCGAACGCTCGGCGCGCTGCAGTTGCTCTTCCAGGTCGCGTTTGCTCCGCAGTCCCGCGAGCATTTCGTTGAACGTTTTTGACAGCGCGCTCACTTCTTCGGGACCAGAAACCGGAACGTTGAAATCCAGTTTGCCCGCCGCCACTTTGCGCGCCGCCTGGCCCAATTCGGTAATCGGACGGGTGAAACGGTGGCTGACGATGGCAATGACGATGATCAGCAGAAAACCCAGACCGATGAATGCCAGCAACCGGTCGCGCTCGGCGGCCTCTTTGACTCGCCGAATGGGTTTCATCGAAATGACGATGAGAATGTCGCGGTTACCCAGGTTGGTTGTAATTGAAAATTTGACTGTCCGGCTTAAAGTACTGCTCGACGCATCCGCCTCGAGCTTGTAAACGCCCGGCTGAAACGCGGGAATGTTGCCGGAATCGTAACTCCGATCAACTTCTTTGCTCTCCGTGCTGTCGAGAATCTTTTTCTGGTCGGCGTCAACGATCATGATGTGGCGAATGATGCTCTCGGAATTGACCGCCAGACTTGAACCGCCCTTGTTGACGAGGTTGTAAAGATACTTGCCTTCCGACAAAGAGCTATAGGCCAGGTTGTTGGCGAAGAACATCTCCCGGATGTATTCGTCGTTCTTGTCGGATGTGCGCCTCTCCAGTCTCTGGTTGATCACCGAGATCACAATGCCCGTGATCGCCACCATAATCGCGACAAAGGCGATCAACTGAGCGCGGAAGCTTGAGAATGGCTTGAGCAATCCACCGAGTTTCATAACTTGCCTATCAGCCGTTTGGCCTTCTCCTGAACATCACGTTCGGCGCGCGTTCGCGTCTGTTTCTGAATGATCTCCTGGTAAAGACGCCGCGCGTCTTCCTTCCGCCCGGCATCCTGATAAGCCTGCGCCAGAGCCAGCTTCATCTCCAGATTGTGCGGCGCGATGCTCACGCCTTGTTCCAGCCGCTGGATCGCACGATTCAAATTGCCGCCGATCAAGCGCGGCAGTTGACGATCCATTTCGCCCAGCGCCAGATAAGCTCCGCCGTCCTGATAACGATCATTCAGCCGCAGCACGGTCTCCATCTCGGCGCGAATCTTTTTGACCATCGTCAAAGCTTTGAACGCGCCCTTCTCTTCGCTGTAACCGCCGTAATTGGCCGCCAGCCAGAAATGTCCCTCGACGGCGTTCGGCTGCTGCGCGACGGCGCGCCGAGCGGCGTTCATCCCTTTCTCGAAGTAGCGCAGCTTTTGCGATTTGTCCGCCTCTTCGCCGGCGTAGTAATAGACGCGGGCGGCGCGCCACAGCCATTGATAATCGTTGCCGTTGCCGGCCATCTCGCGCTCGATGATCGCCAGCGACTGTTTGTCGCGCTCCGCGTCTTCACCAAAGGTGAAGAGCTTGTCGGCTTCGTGGAACGGATTGGCCGGAGCCGCAGCAGCGCGAGCCTTCGGTTGCGCAAAAATGGGGGAGAAAAGAAAACAGACCGCGAAGATCGAAAAAATAAAACATCTCATCGGGCAAAAGCTAGCAACCCGGTTCGGGTTTAGCAAGCCGGTGCCGGCGTGCTGCCGAAACGCGGATGCGGCGAATTTGCCAAATCACGGCGCATCGTGAAAAATAGCTTTTTCTTTTGCATCGAGGAAAGAGAGCATGAACAAGTTTTACGTCACAACGCCGATCTATTACGTCAATTCGCGCCCGCATCTCGGCCATCTCTACACGACGCTGGTCGCCGATACCGTAGCGCGTTACAAACGCCAGCGCGGCTTCGACACCTTCTTTCTGACCGGAACCGACGAGCACGGCTTGAACATCGAGCGCGCGGCGGAGACGAACGGATTGCCCGTCAAACAGCACGTTGACAACATCGTCAATGAATTCAAGACCGCTTTTGAGCCATACGGATTGACCAACGACCACTGGGTTCGCACTACGGACGATTACCACAAACGCGCCGTGCAGGAGTTGTGGCGGCGCGCGAAAGCGAACGGCCACATCTACAAAGGCCAATACGAGGGCTGGTACTGCGCCAACTGCAACGAGTTTTACACCGAAAACGAGGCCAAGCCTGGCGCTGACGGAACGCCGATTTGTCCGAACCACGACCGGCCGCTGGATCGCGTGGCCGAAGAAAGTTATTTCTTCAGGCTTTCGCAGTTCCAGCCGCAATTGATCGAGCTTTACGAAAAGAATCCGAATTTCATTCGCCCCGAAACCCGGCGCAACGAAGTGATGAGTTTCGTGCGCGGCGGTTTGAACGACCTTTCGATCAGCCGCGTCTCGGTCAAATGGGGAATTCCGGTGCCTGATGATCCCGATCACACGATCTACGTCTGGTTCGACGCGCTGTCGAATTACATCACGGCCATCGGATTCGGCGGCTTCAAGAACGATTGGCAATTAGGCGGCGAAGAGCATTTCAAGAAATACTGGCCTGCGGATCTTCAGCTCGTCGGCAAAGACATCCTGCGCTTCCACACCGTCTACTGGCCGGCGTTCCTGATCGCCGCCGGCATCGAGCCGTCGAAGACCGTCTTCGCGCACGGGATGTGGCTGTCGGGCGGGCGCAAGATGTCCAAAACGCTCGGCAACGTGATTGACCTGGCCGTGCTGCGAAAGCATTTCACGACCGACGCGGTGCGCTATTTCTGTCTGCGCGAGATGGTCTTCGGTCAGGACGGCGACTTCACTTACGAAGCTCTGCTGGATCGCGTCAACGCTGGGCTGGCCAACGGGCTTGGCAACCTGGCCAACCGCACGCTGACGATGGTCGGTCGTTACTGCGATGCTCGGGTTCCGGCGCCCGGCAAGGCCGATGCGGAATTGACCAGGCGAGCGAATGAAGTGCGGGATGCGGTCACCGTAAGCCTCGCGCAGTTCGACCGCGAATTCAACGAGTACAATTTCAGCCGCGCGCTCGAAGCCGCCTGGTCGGCCATCGAACGTGTGGATAAATTTCTCTCCGATGCCAAGCCGTGGGATTTGGCGAAAAGCGCCGAGAGTCGCGGCTCGCTCGAACTGGTCCTGCACACGGCGACCGAGACGTTGCGCCATCTGGCCGTGTTGCTCGCGCCTGTGCTGCCCAACTCCACCCAGGAAATTTGGGAGCAGTTGGGCGAAGCCGGCAAAGCATGCGAAATTGCGCCGGGTGCGCTCGACTGGGGCGAATCGGCGGGTAAGCGCATCGGCGAAGTCAAACCTATTTTCCCGAAACTGGACAAGCAGAAAGTTATGGACGAAATCAAACAGGAAGAAGCGGCGAGCCAAGCCGCGCGAACGGAAGAAAATAAAGAACAACAAGCGGGTCAGGCATCTGCTGAAGCGACTCAGCCGCCAGCAGCCGCTCAAGCAGCGAGCGAACCAGCGGCCGCGCCTTCGTACATCACGATTGACGACTTTGCGAAGGTTGAACTGCGCGTCGGCCAGATTCTGACCGCCGAGCGCATACCGAAAGCCGACAAGCTTTTGAAATTTACGATTGACCTGGGCGAAGCCGCGCCGCGCCAGATACTGGCCGGCATCGCGCAGTATTACGAGCCGGAGAAATTGATCGGACGCAAAGTGATCGTCGTGGCCAATCTGGCGCCGAGGAAGATGCGCGGGCTGGAGTCGCAGGGAATGATCCTGGCGGCTTCGGTTGGCGAAGAGGGGCGGCCTGTGTTGGCAGGGTTTTTGGAGGATGCGCCGAATGGGGCGAAGTTGAGGTAGAATTTGTTGGCGAAGGAGAAAAAGTTATGATTCACGCCGATTCGATCAACTACGTGATGACGGCCCTTCTGGGCGAGCAGGGTCAGATGATTCTGCCTGAGGAGTTCAGAGAGTCTCAGCAGTTGGAGCCGGGCGATCCGATTACTGTTCTGCAATTCGGCAATCAATTGATTTTGATTCCTGAAAAAGCCCTGTTCGGAGAACTGAGCAATTCCTTTGCGGCAAAGCTTGAACAGGCCGGCATCACCGAAGAATCGCTGCAAGAAAGCCTGCCGCAAACCAGGTTGGAAGTGGCGAAGGAGCATTACCCTGAGCTTTTCTCCGACCAGCCAACAGAAGAGGCGAAATGAACCAATCCAAAAAGCTCCGCCTCTTTCTCGATTCCGAATACGCGGCTCAGTTGTATCATTGACTTCGCCGTGGCAAGGCTACGCAACCCACAAAGACACGGAGGTAAGGTTATGGAAGCAGTCGAAAGCCCGGTTGCCGAAATTGCCGTTCACGATCAATCATCGCAGCCCGAATTCAAAGACAAGCCGCCGATCACTCGCAACCCCGAGCGGATGAGCGGCGCCCCGACCATAGCCGGGACACGTTTGCCGGTCACCACGTTGATTGACTATCTGGCCGACGGCTACACCGTAGAGGAGTTCCTGGATGACTTCGAAGGAGCAGTAACCGCAGACCAGGTCGAAGCGGTGTTGATGAAAATCCGTGATGCCCTGGAAGAAGGGTGGCTGGCCGAGGATGTTGATTACTGATGCGAATTCTTTTTGACACGGGAATGCCGCGAGCATTAGCCAAATCACTCAGCCCGCATGAGGTCTCAACCACGCAGAAGCAGGGCTGGAAGGATTTGAGCAACGGCGATCTGCTGAGCGTTGCCCAAGAATCCTTCGACGCTCTGCTCACCACTGATTCCAACATCAAATACCAGCAGCGGATAGAGAATTTTGACATTGCTCTGATCGTCCTCCGCGCGGTGAAAATTTCCGCCGAACGATTACTGCCCTTGATGCCCAAAGTGTTGGCGACGCTCGACACCATCAAGCCGGGAGAGTGCGTCTATCTTTACGCCGACGAAGCTCTCGAACGCAAAGACCGGCGTAAAGGCCAACAGAAAGATTGAATGTTCATTGATTCCCACGCCCATCTTGATGTCCCGCACTACGACCGGGATCGCGCCGAAGTGATCAATCGCGCGCGCGAAGCCGGCGTCGAGATGATGCTGGAAATCTGCGGCAGCGACGTCTCGAAAGGCTCGCTCGATGTCGGATTGAAGCTGGCCGAAGACTATCAGTTCATTTACGCCGCGGTCGGCCTACATCCGCACGAAGCCAATTTGTACGGCGAAGCTCTCGAACCAAAACTGATTGCGATGAGCCGCCACGAAAAGGTCATCGGCTGGGGCGAGATCGGACTCGATTACCATTACGACCACAGTCCACGCGATGTCCAGCGCCAGGTCTTTCGCCGCCAACTCGATCTTGCCCGCGAACGCCGATTGCCCGTGATCATCCACACGCGCGAAGCCGAAGCCGATACGATTCAAATCTTGCGCGAAGACTGGGCCGACGTTGGCGGCGGCGAGTTTGGCGGGATCATCCATTGCTTCACCGGCACGCAAACTCTGGCCGGCGCTGCAATCGAGATGGGCTTCCACATCTCCTTCTCCGGCGTGGTGACCTTCAAAGCGGCTGAGGATTTGCGCGATGTGGCTCGATCTGTTCCGCTCGACAAACTGCTCGTCGAAACCGATTGTCCGTACCTTGCGCCCGTGCCCTATCGCGGCAAGCGCAATGAGCCGGCCTTTGTGCGCGAGACCGCCGCGAAGCTGGCAGAATTGAAAGGCGTAAGCGTCGAAGAGATCGCGCGAGCAACCACCGACAACTTCAAACGTCTTTTCAATCTGGGTTGAAATTCGCCCGCATTGACAACGGCTTTGACGGCAGGTTACAACTTTGCCCTGATTGAGAGAAGCTCAGGCGACCAGCGCGCAGGGAAATAAGCGATCAAACTGCGGGTAGCGTCCGATCCGTGATACTTATTTGATCAATCCTTCACGGTCAGGCAACACTTTGACCCTAACCTCAATCGTGGGCAGGTAGAGCGAATTCTCCCGCGTCTGCTTATCACCGAGACAGGCAGGAACGATTTTCATTCTCTCCTGCCGATGTGGCCGGGTTTGTGAATTATGGCGCAGCAAAACACATTCGACATTGTTTCCAAAATTGACCACGCCGAGGTCGCCAACGCCGTCAATCAGGCTTTGAAGGAAGTCCAGACGCGATTCGATTTCAAAGGCAGCAAAAGCGACATCGAGCTTGAAGATAAAGACGCCATCATTCTGACTTCGGATGACGAGTACAAGCTGAAAAGCCTGAACGACATTCTGCAATCGAAGCTGGTCAAACGCGGCGTGCCGCTCAAAGGGTTGACTTACGGCAAAATTGAGTCGGCGCTGGGCGGGACGGTGCGCCAGCGCGTGGCGTTGCAGCAGGGCATTCCGCAGGACAAAGCCAAAGAGATCGTCAAATACATCAAAGACACGAAGCTCAAGGTGCAGGCTTCGATTCAGGGCGATATGGTGCGCGTCGCAGGCCGCGACCGCGACCTGCTACAGGAAGTCATCGCGGCATTGCGCGAGCACGATTTCGGCATTGATATGCAGTTTACGAATTACAGATCGAACTGAAGGCGCTGGTCGCTCGGCGCTCGGCGCTCAAAATTATGGCAAAAATTCTTTCAGCATCTTCCCCGCGCGAAGCGCAGACGGCCGCGCAGCAAATCTTCCGCTTGATCCGGAGCGAGATGGCGTCCGTCGAGGAAGAATTCGAGCGCCAGGCTCGCTCCAACATTCAAATCATCGCGCACATCGGGCGTTACCTGCACCAGACGGGCGGCAAACGAGTTCGCCCCGCTCTGCTGATCCTTTCCGCGAAGATCTTCGGCGAAGAGATTGGCGGCGCGGTCATCGAGATGGCGACAGTGATGGAATTTCTGCACACCGCGACGCTGGTTCACGACGATGTGATTGACGGAGCCGAGATGCGGCGCGGTCGTCAGGCCGTTTCAACTCAATGGGGCAATGAGACCGCTGTGTTGATGGGCGATTGGCTTTATATGACCGCGTTTGAAACCGCGCTGCAACAACACAACCTGGCCATCCTCGACACGTTGACCGAAGCGACCCGCAAGATGACCGAAGGCGAATTGATCCAACTGACGCTCATCGGGAACATTCGCATCACCGAAGAGCAGCACCTGGACATCATCAGCCGCAAGACAGGCTATCTTTTCAGCGCGAGCTGCCGCGTCGGCGGAATAATGCGCGGCGCAACCGAAATGCAACGGCAGGCATTGGCCGATTACGGACTGAACCTCGGCATCGCCTTTCAACTGGTTGACGACCTGCTCGATTTCACGTCGGACGTCACGAAGCTCGGCAAGCCCGTGCTGAGCGATCTGCGCGAAGGCAAAGTCACGCTGCCTCTGATCCGCCTGTTGAAGCAACACCCTCAATTCGCTCCGGCGGTGCGCGCCGCGATGGAAGAGCCTGCCGGAGAGACCCGGCTGGCCGAAGAGGTCTTGGCATTGCTCGCCGAATATGGTGAACTAGACCGCGCGCGCGCGGAGGCTTACAGCTACGCGGCGCGCGCCCAACAGGCGTTGACGATCTTTCCCGATAATCAATATCGCCGCGCTCTGTCTGACATTGCGCAGTTCATTGTTGAACGCGACAGGTGAACGGCACGCTGGAAGCGTGCGCTCCCGGGTTTTTATGATTGACGATGCTGCATTGGCTTCGCTTCAGCGGTCGTTGGGCGAACACCGCGAAGCAAAGCGGAAGATAAAAATCAGGCTGGCCGAGATCGAAGCCGAAGCCGAGATGCTGCGCTCGCAGATGGCCACGATTGACGCGATCATCGAGCAGACCGAGTACCATCTGCGCCGGGTGCTGTTCCCTGACGATGCGCAAGGCGGGCGTCTCGCCGATCAAGCTGCGCCGCAATCGCCCCAGGAGATTCGGGCACAGTTTAATCAGCCGGCTTCATATCACAATTTGGCAGCTCCTTACGACCTGGCGTCGTTCCGCCCGTCTGAAGCCGAGATCGAGGCTGAGGTCGCCAAGCTCGAGCAGAGTGAGCAATCGAGCAACGTCCGTTTCAACGATTTCCGCATTCCGCAGGCTGCCACCATCGTCCTGCGCGAAGCCAGCGGGCCGCTGCACGTCAGCGAAATCTATCGTCGAATGGCTGACGGCGGGTTTGAATTTCGCGGCCAGCACCAGTTGATCACGCTCGCCGTCTCTTTGAGCCGCAGCAAACGTTTCCGCAAGGTAGCGCCCGGCACGTTCGAGCTTGAGCCGGAATACCGCGCCGGGCAGGTGGCCTGATTCAATTCTCTCCCGCGCCGTAGATGTCAGCAACAACTCCACACGAAATCGAGGTGAAGCTGCGATTGGATGAGGTTGAATGCCTGTCGCGCGCGGGCATTGCTTTGGAGATCGAAACCGCCCGCCATTTCGAAGACAACTGGCTGCTGGATACTTCTGATTGGGAGTTGAGCGCACACCTTGCGATCCTGCGCGTGCGATCTGCCGATGGCAAAGGATCAATCACCTTCAAGGAGAAAGCCTCCGCCGATGCCCCCGCCTCGCAATTCAAACAGCGCATCGAGGTCGAAACCGCGATTGACGATCCCGAAAGCGCCGTGGCGATCTTCGAACGATTGGGTTACCGCAAATGGTTTCGCTACCAGAAGTATCGAACCGTTTATCGCACGACGCTGCCCGGCGGCTTGAAGCTGCACGTGATGTTCGATGAAACGCCCATCGGCAATTTCGTCGAGCTTGAAGGCGAAGAGGAGGCAATCGCGAAGGCCGTTGAGCTG
>Ga0247727_10019305_pt1 | contig 10579 bp, 6 predicted proteins | sample WisWelCaveWW1625_FD_202498 | JGI IMG/M metagenome (GOLD analysis project Ga0247727, IMG submission 202498) | Biofilm microbial communities from Wishing Well Cave, Virginia, United States - WW16-25 | ecosystem: Environmental > Aquatic > Deep subsurface > Groundwater > Cave microbial mat | place...
GTCCGGGCAGCACATCTCCGTCAGGGTGTCGATTCCGATTGGCGCCTACGACAACCGGAATGACCTTGTCCCGCACATCCAGCTGTTCGACAACTCGGGCAACGTGGTGGCCAGTGCGGTCGGCAGCGGCAAGCCCTCTATCCCCGTCACCCTGACGCACACGGCGGCCGCAACTGGGAACAGCACCGCGTTCAAGCACTACATCGTGCAGGTGTCGGACAAGTCGGTCTCCGATATCGATCCGGGAAACTCCCACCGCGTGCTGGTCCCGTGTGGCTACAACCTGTCGGTGGATGTGACAGGACCGGCGTCGTCGTTCAGTGGCGGCAGCGGCGAATCCGGCTCGGGTAGCTCTGGCGGCGATGCATTCGCATTCGCCAACGCCCGTGCGAACCCGGTGCGCGGCCCCGCCACGTTCAACTACGTGATTCCGCGCAGTGCCCAGACCGACGTGCCCGTGCGGCTCCGCATCTATGACGTGCGCGGCCGCGTCATCAGCACGCTGGTCGACGGCGCCAAGCCTGCAGGTGCGTACTTCGCGGCCTGGTCGGGCCATGACGTGCGCGGCGGCCGCGTGGCCTCCGGGCCGTATTTCGCGCGGCTCCAGGCCGGTCCATACAGCAAGACGGTGCGCGTCGACATCCTCAACTGAATTTGGGGGCTGCGACGTGACCCCGCTGCAGAAAGGCTACATCGCCGTCACCGACATCGATTGGTACTCGTTCCTCCAGACCAGGGCGGACTGGGAGGAGATCAACTGCGAGCACGATCTGCCCTCCCCGGTGTCGAATCACGTCAGGGCACCGACTCCAGCTTGCTTTCAACCCCGGGCTTTTCCATCCGTCGCCGGAGCCCGATCATGCTGTAGAGCACAGGCAACACAAGCAACGTCAGCAGGGTCGAGGACACGATCCCGCCGATCACCACGGTGGCGAGCGGGCGCTGGACCTCGGCGCCGATCCCGGTGTTGAGCGCCATGGGGACGAACCCGAGGCTCGCCACGAGCGCCGTCATCAGGACCGGCCGCAAGCGCCGCTCGGCGGCCTGCTCGATGGCCTCGCCGATGGGCATCCCGGCCGTGAGGTTCTGGCGGATGGTCGAGACCAGCACGAGTCCGTTGAGGACCGCGACCCCGAAGAGCGCGATGAATCCCACGGCCGCTGAAATGGAGAAGGGCAGGCCGCGAATCCAGAGGGCAAACACCCCGCCGACCGTGGCCAACGGCACCGCCGTGAACACGATCGCGGCATCCCCCCAACGCCGGAACGTGAGGTACAAGAGGACCGCGATGAGCGCGAGGGCGAGCGGCACGACGAGCATGAGCCTCGCCCGCGCGCGCTCGAGATGTTCGAACTGTCCGCCGATGCGGACGTAATAGCCTGGCGGCAGCGCAACCCGGCGGTCGAGGGTCCTCCGCAGCTCGGCGACGTAGCTCCCGACGTCGCGGCCGCGGACGTTTCCCTGCACGACGACCCGACGCTTGGCCCACTCGCGGTTGATCGTCGAGGGCCCTTCGGTCATGCGAATGTCGGCCAGCGCGGCGAGCCCTACGCGATCCCCACCCTCGGTGCCGACGAGAATCTGGCCCACCGAGGCAGCGTCGGTCCGGTAGCGCTCGTCCAGGCGCACGGTGATCGGGAATCGGCGATCTCCTTCCTGGATGGTTCCGACCTCTCGGGTGCCGAGCGCTTCGATGGCATCGAGAACATCGCGGGCCGGAATGCCATGGCGAGCGATGGCGTCGCGGTCCACCTCGATCTGGAGGATCGGTTGTCCCGTCACCTGCTCGGTCACTACGTCCGCCGCCCCCCGGACGTCGCGCATGACACCCTCGATCTCTCGAGCCTTGGCTTTCAAAGTCTCGAAGTCGTCGCCGAAGAGCTTGACCGCGACATCCGACCGCACGCCGGCGATCATCTCGTTGACGCGCATCTCGATCGGCTGGGTGAAGATCATCCGCATCCCCGGAAGCGACGATAGTTCGGCCTCCATGGCTCGAACCAGTTGCTCCTGCGTTCGGGCCCGCTTCCACTCCCCGCGGGGCTCGAGGGTGATGAAGACATCCGAGAGCTCGAGGCCCATCGGGTCGGTCGCTACCTCTGCCGTGCCGGTGCGTGTCCAAATGTGCTCGATTTCGTCGGGGAACTTCCGGAGGAGGGCGCGCTCGATCTGGAGCCCGTAACGCACGGACTCGTCGAGCGACACCCCCGCCAGACGCACCGTATTGATGACCAACGCTCCTTCCCCCAGGCGTGGTATGAACTCCGATCCGAGGCGTGTCGCCAGAACCAGTGAATTGAGGAGCAGGAACGCAGCCGCGCCGAGCACGAGCTTGCCGCGTCGCAGCGCGAACTGGAGCCCCGGCCGGTACACCCGCTGGGCGAACTCCACAACGCGGGTCCGCTTGTCCCCGGCCGTGCGAGAGAGAAACGTGGCGCACAGGGCGGGCACGAGGGTGAGCGAGAGGATGAGGGAGCCCAGCAGCGCGAACATGACCGTAAGAGCCATGGGCCGGAAGAGCTTTCCCTCCACACCTTCGAGGGCAAGGATCGGAAGGTAGACCATGAGGATGATGAGGACTCCGAACATCGCCGGGCGTCGCATCTCGATGGCGGCCTCTTGCACGATCTCCGGCTGCGGCCGGCCGGTGTGATCCTCCGAGAGCCTCCGCACCGCGTTCTCGACCATGATCACGGAGCTATCCACGATGAGCCCGAAATCGATCGCTCCCAGGCTCATGAGGCTGCCGGCAATGCCGGCCCGGAGCATGAGATCGAACGCGAACAGCATGGAGAGCGGAATGGCCGCGGCCACGATGAGTCCGGCGCGAACGTTGCCGAGGAAGACGAACAGGACGGCGATGACGAGCAGCGCACCCTCGAAGAGGTTCGTCTTGACCGTGTGGAGCACCCGGTCCACGAGTTCCGTACGATCGTAGACGGTGGCGACCTCGATGCCTGCGGGCAGGGTCTTCTTGACCTCATCGAGCCGAATCTTGAGCCGGCGCGTTACCTCGTGGCTGTTCTCGCCCATGAGCATGAAGCCAAGGCCCAACACGACCTCGCCGCGCCCCCCGGCAGTCACCGCCCCGCGGCGGATCTCACGACCCTCGACGACGCGGGCGACATCGCGCACGCGCGTTGGAACACCGCCCTGAGCAGATACGACGATGTTCTCCACGTCCGCCGGCTTCGTGACGATGCCTATCCCCTGAATGAGGCTCGACTGGCCGGCCCGGTCGAGGGCACCGCCGCCGACGTTGGCGTTGTTGCGCTCGAGCGCCTCGATGAGCTGTGAGAGCGTCAGGCCATACTTGCCAAGGCTCACGGGATCCACGACCACCTGGAGCTGCCGCTCGTCGCCGCCCCAGGTGTTGACCTCGGCCACGCCGGGCACGGAGCGCATCTGGGGCTTGATCACCCACTCGTGCACGGTTCGGAGTTCCGCGAGGCTCCTGCCGGCTCCGGTGACGAGGTAGTGGAAGACCTCCCCGAGGCCGGTGGCAACGGGTCCGAGCTGCGGGCGCTCGATGCCGGACGGAAGCTCGACGGTCTGGAGCCGTTCCATGACGGTCTGCCGGGCCCGGTAGATGTCCGACCCCTCGTCGAAGATGACGGTCACTTGCGAGAGCCCAAACTTCGAGATCGAGCGAACCTCTTTCAGGCCTGGGAGCCCGGAGATCGCCTGCTCGACCTGGAAGGTGATCTGCCGCTCGATCTCGAGCGGGGAAAGCGCGGGGGCGGTGGTGTTGATCTGGACCTGGACCGGGGTCGTATCTGGAAACGCGTCGATCGGCAGGTGACTGAACGCCACGCCGCCCATGAGAGCCAGCAGGAGGCTGCTGGCGATGACTGCTCTCCGATGTCGAATCGACCAGGAGATGATTCGATCGAGCATGTCGGCCCCTATTTCTTCGGCGCTTCGACGTCGCAGCAACCAGCGCCGATGCCTTCCTTCATGGTCTCGGTCTTGAGAAGGAAGCTCCCTGTGGTGACCACCGCCTCGCCGGCCTTGAGGCCGCTACTGACCGCCACGAGATTGCCGTCCGCCGAGACCACCCTTACCCGGCGCGTCTCGTACTCGTCCGCGGCGAGGCGCACGAAAACAAGGTTCACGCCCTTGGCCTGCTGCAGGGCAGTGCGCGGAACGAGTACGGCCTGGGTCCCATCGGTGACGATCCGGGCCCTGGCGTACACGTTCGCCCGCAGCGCCCCGTCGTGGTTGGCGATGGCCGCGCGGGCCTTGGCCGTGCGGGTGTGCGGGTCGATGACGGGTGCGATGTAGCTCACGGTGCCATGAAACTCGCGCTCTCCGATGCCATCGAGGCGAAGCTGCACCCGTTGTCCGACCTTCACGCGGGACGCCTCGCGCTCGGGCACGTCGATCTCGGCCCACAGGGAGGACGTATCGACGATCTCGAAGAGGGGTTCCTCCAAGTCCACCAACGTCCCGATCGTGGCCATGCGCTTGGTCACCACCCCAGCAATCGGCGCCTGGAGCGTGTACGTCCCCGACTCGCCGCCGCCGGTTCCCACAATGGCGAGGGCTGTCGATGCCGCAGCCAACTCCGCTTTGGCTGCCTCCCTCTCCTGATGGGCGACCTGAACGTCCCTGGCGGCTGAGATGCCCTTGTCCTGGAGTTCCTTCTCGCGCCCGTATGTGGCCTCGGCCACCTCGGCCCGAGCCCGGGCGGTCTGCAGGCGAGAACGGGACTCACCCACCGCCGCGCTCTCGATGATGGCGAGCGGCGATCCGCGGCCCACGCGCGAGCCAAGATCGGCGCGGATGGACTGGACCACTCCCGGAGCGCGGGCGTTCACGAGCGCGACCTTGGAGGCGTCAGCAACCAGGGTTGCCGTGGCTTCGATGCCACCGCCGCTCGGGCCTTCCGCCACGCTTGCGACCTCGAGCCCTGCCTCGCGAGCCGTCTCCAAGGTCTTGAAACGGATCTTCGTGCCATCGGCCGGAGCGTCATCCACCGCCACCTCAGTGGCGGGACGGCCTCCGCGCTCAGGGTGGCAGACGGGACAGAACGATTCCGGGAACTGATGCTCCACACACCAGTCGCCATTCGCCTGGAACACCGGGATGAGCTTCGGGTGGCACTTCGTGCACACCGCCTCCAGCACGCCGTGCTCGGCGCACATGTCGGCAGCCAGGGTCGTCGCGGGCGGCGCCTCCGCCTTGCCCGACGTCGCTTCAGCCGTCGAGGTTACCTTCCTCTGGCACCCGGTGAGGACCAGAAGAAGAGCGGCGGCAAGGCAGAGAAGTCGCATCGTCACTTTTCCTCCGGTTTGGGCGGCCGCACGATCTTCAGGTTGGGGTTGCACTTCAGGCACTGCGACTTGGGCAGCCCATGCTCTTCGTCCCAGTCGCCAACCGCCTTGAAAGCGGGCACAAGCGACGCGTCACAACGGGTGCAGGCGGTCTCGGGAACGCCGTGCTCGTCGCACCAGTCCTCATACGATCCGGCTACGACGTTGGCGGCATGCCCATCTCCAGGGGCGCTGGCAGCACTGGATGCTGACTCCCTGCTCGTCTCGGGCTTGCCAGTCTGCGCGGTCTCCCTGGAACAGCCGGCGGCGATGATGCCAAGGAGAGCGAGCGCTAGGAATGAGATGAAGTGCTTCATGGGGAATGTTTCTCCTTCTTGACGGCTAGTGGAAGGCGCCCGTGGCGACCGTCAGGTCGATGCCGCTGAGGGCGGCCTCCAGCAGGCGATCCAGGTACTCCCGCCGCGTGTCGAGTGCCTCGCGCCGAACGACGAGAACGGCCGGCAGGTCCATCTTCCCGGCGCGGTAGCTCTCGCGGGCCATGGCTTCCGTTTCGAGTGCTCGTGGCACACCGTGCTCTTCCAGTTGTCGTGCTGCAGCTACCGCCGCGCTGTACGCGGTCCGTGCCGCCTCGATCTCGGTGGCCGCTGCGACTTGACGACTCTCCAGCTCGACGCGGGCCCGCTCTCGCCGGGCTCGCGCCTCTCCACGCTCGCCCTGACCGAGATTGAAAAGTGGAACGGTGACTGCCAGCCCGCGGCGCTCCACGCTTTGCCCATCCTCATGGCCGTAGTTCCAGCGAAGCGATACATCGGGTATGAGCGCCGCCCAGCCAAGCGCGAGCCCCGCAGCAGCTGCCCTGACCTCGCTCCGGGCGGCAAGGATATCCGGCCGCTGCCCCGGCTCCGGCCCCGCGGGCTGATGCTCGAAATAGGAGCGATCGGAAAGCTCGCCTGCCACGGCGAGCGTCGCTGACCAGGGCAGGCCGAGAACAATCGCCAAGTCCGCCCGCGCACCGGCGCGCGCGCGCTGTTCGGAAAGAACTTCACTCTCTGCGCGGGAGAGTTCGGTTTCGGCCACGTTGACATCGAGTCGGGCCGCGTCGCCGGTCCGGAACTTCTCCGCCGCTACGCGGTGCAGTTCCTCTGCCAGCGTTTTGCGCTCCCGTGCGGCGACGATGCGTTGCTCGGCGTGGAGCACCCGGTAGTAGGCCGCGAGCGCTGCACCGATGGCTTGACGCCGCGTGTCACTGACGAGGTGGACTTCCCGCTGCACGTCCGCCCGTGCCACGCCCATCCGTTTCGAACGGCGGATCCCCAGCTCGATCGGGAGAGTGAGCTCGAGTTCCGAGCGCCGCTCGAAGCGGCGGTTCGAGTTCGCCACCCCATCGATGGCGGGATTCTCCTGCACCAGGACGCGCGCTCCCGCGAGCCGGCCCCGTGCTTCGAGCACCCGCGTTTGGGCGATGAGCACCTCCGGAGCCCGGGCCCCGGCAAGCTCGACGACTCGGGCAACGGTCAGTGAATCGCGCAGTGCTCCATGAGCCTGGGCGGCGGTGCAGCTCCAGAGGCCCAGGCAGCCGAGGAAGACCAGGTTGTGCTTACACATGAATAAACCACGCTCCGTGGGCGAAAACGACTCGTCAGGTGGAGGAAGGTGGCCCCTGCAGGTCGCGAAATACGACCAGCGGGAGCGGTCCTACCTAGCTCGTGGAGAGACGGTCAGACGAGCGTGGGTTTTGGAACGTGGAAGATGCTGGCGGGGTTGAGAGGCAACGAGAAGATGGCCGTGCGGGACTCGCTACGGGAGAGGGGTGTCATCGGAGAAGGGGCGTCTGAGGACGCGACAACGCCCGAAACGCCCTGAACCGAACACGGGCATTCGGGACAAGTCGTGTCGCAAGCGTTCCCGGGGGCGCAGTTGCGAGCCTCGTCGCACGAGTGGACAAGAGGCAGGCTCATCGCCGCCAGTTGCGAACCGACGAGGAACGCCGGCAGGACGAGGCGAAGCACGCGTCGCATGGCCATCGAAGATAACGGATCGGCAGCTGACGACCAACTCTGAAGTTCATGATACGGTGACCACCCGCGTCGGCGTCGTCTCCTTCATCAAATGTCGCTCCTGGAGAGAGAACCGTAGCCATGCACGACAGATGCCCGCCGCTCTCCGTGCAGTTACGTCGCAACAATGGAATCCAAAACAGCCCATGGGCTTAGGCCCGTGAGGCCGTGTCGAAGCGAACCGTGACGAGACCGCCCTCCTCTGGCGTACGAGTCGGTGCCTCTCGGCGGCCCAGCGGGCGCGCCCTCGAGGGGGTGGGGATCGGCGTGGTGATGCTGGCCGCCGCGTGGCACATCACGCAGAGGGCCGGCAATCCGTGGGACTTCCAGACGTTCTACTACGCCGCCACCGCGGCTGCTCGTGGGTTGGATCCGTACCGCCTGGATGCCTTGAGCGCCGCCGCGGGAAGGGAGGTCACGCTTCCTTTTCTCTACCCGCCAGCGACTCTCGCGCTCTTCGTGCCATTCACGTTGCTTCCGATCAAGACCGCCGCTTGGGTCTGGCTCGGGATCAAACTCGGGCTGGTCGCAGTCCTCGTCGCGGTCTGGCGGCGAGTGTTCCTGCGGGAAGTGAGTATCCTGGCTCTGATCGCAGCGGGTTTTTTCGGCTTCAACGCCGCGATCCTCCTGGATCTGACGACTGGCAACGTCTCCGTTCTCGAGCAGCTGCTGCTGTGGCTGGCGTTCAGTCACTATGTCCAAGACCGACGCTGGCCGTTCGCTCTCCTCGTTGTGATCGCCTCGGTCTTCAAGCTGTTTCCCATCTTCTTCCTCGGGCTCGTGCTCGTGCCTTCGCAGCGCCACCGCCCGAGTCCGCGCCTGGCGTTGACCGGGCTCGCCCTTTTCGGGGCGATCGCGTTACTCCCTTCCGCGCTAGGCGTCGGGTGGGCCCGAGACTTCCTCTCCAACCTGCCCGGACAGCCACCTTACGGAGAGGGGAGTCCTTCCGCCCTCGGAATCTTCCAGATGTGGCTCGACTCTGGGCGGCCCTCGGCTGGAGGTGCGGGGAGTCTCCCGCTCGTCCTGTGGGGAATCTATGGCGCGTCGCTGATGGTCCTGAGCCGCCAGCTGTTCCGTCGAGCGTGGACGATGCGAGATCCACTTCAATGGGTGGTCATCGGTACCCTGCTCTTCGCGCTCCTCTCGCCACGCATGATGCTCTACTCGTACGTACTTCTCATCGCGCCCGCGTTGCTGCTCGTTCACCGGCTCATCCCGCGGGGGCGCCTCCAAGTCGTCGCGTTGGTCCTCCTTGTCGTTCAGGGAGCAGCGCGATGCCTGCTACCACGAGTCTATCTTCCGGCGGTGGCGAACCTACCGTTCTTCGCCGGACTAATCGTTGTTAACATGCCGTTTCTCCTGGCGCTGGGACTATGGTTGGGATTCATGCGCGCGGGCGGTCGGATCCTGAGCCGGTGACACACCAACCGTAGCAACGACCGCGGCCGGGCTCGGCCGCTCCTGGCGCCGCATTCTCTTGTGTCGTGGGCCGTTGAGTTGCGCACATGGCAGACGGAGGGCGAGGGCCTCTTCGGGCCTTCGGGTTGGTCTTGGCTTCCGAAGCGCGCCATGACTCACTGCCCGCAAGGCAGTGGCGGCGGCATAGCCAAGTGGCAAGGCGAGGGTCTGCAAACGCGGAACCTCGTCAGGCTGCCGCCTGACATGCGGAGCCGTCATATTTCAACGAAGAATGGTATTGACTCCTCCCGCCGTGCCTCGCGTGTAGGCGTAGATCATGCCCTCTTGCGTCCCGAGATAGAGGACACGATCGTCCTGGCCGATGCCGCGAATCTTGCCCACGAAAGCGCCGGACCAGAGCGGCAACCCATCGTTCGCGCGGAAGGCGAACAGCTCGCCCTTGACGGTGCCGGCCAGCACCGTTCCCCGCCACAGATAGGGTCGCGACGAGCTCAGAGCAAGGGTGCGTGTCCAGCGCACTCGAGCGGCCGCGAGGTCCAGGCAGAGGATCGCCCGCTGGCCGGCGAGCACCACCAGGGAATCGCCGATCGTGATCGGGGGTCCGTTGAAGGTACCGCCAACCGGGATGTTGGCGCGTACCGCGCCGGTTGTCTGATCGAGCCGATGTACGCTGCCGTGCTGGTCGGCAAGCACCAGCTCGTCTCCGATCGCGAGGATCCCGGTGCTGATCGGGGCGTCGAGCGGCCGCGTCCAGAGCGAACGCCCCGAGACGAGATCCAGGGCATGAACCTTGCCCTCGGCATCGCCGAAGAACGCTCGCGCCCCGGCGACGGCCGGCGATCGATACAAGAACTCGAAGTCGGAGCCGTCGACGCGACCGGGGAAGGACCAGAGACGCCGCCCGCTGGCGAGATCCAGGCAGAGCAGTGAATCCGCACGGGTGATCGCGAGGAGGCGATCTCCGGCGCGGACGATGTCCGAGACGATGCCGTCCTCGACGGCGCACACCCAGCGCACCGCCCCGCTGTCGAGCGCGAAGGCCCAGATGTGGCTCCCGTGATCCTGCTGGTTCCCCCCGTCTGTGCCGATCACGATCAGGCTCTCGGTGACCAGCGGGTCGCCGTGGAAGCTGGTGGGGCGACCGTCGGGTTTGACGTCGTGGCTCCATCGTACCCGTCCGTCGCCACGATCGAGCGCGAAGAGCGTGCCCGAGCACGAACCGATGTAGACCAGCTCCCCCACGACCGTGGGGGTCGAGAAGACTCAGCCGCCGGTGTCGAATCGCCAGCGGACGGCGGGATCGGGCGCACGTGCGGCGGCCGTGTCGTGGTCAGCTCCGGCCGCGGGGCCAGCTTCGGGGCCCCATCCCGGATGGTCGGGATTGGGGGCGGCCAGGCTTGCGTCCAGATCCCACCGCGCCCGAAACACGCTGCTGCTCTCGGGACGCACGTCCAGGTCACGCGGTACCCCCGGCCTCGATCGCCGGAAATTCCGCGGGTAGCCGCCTCCGTAGGCGGCGTAGTCGCCCTCTTCCAGCGGAAACAGGTTGAGGAAGCTCACCCGCATGTTCCCGAGCGAGTCGCGAAGATCGAAGTGCAGGTGTGGCGGCCCGCCGTAAGTGCCCGGAAGGACGGTGCGGATGCGAAACTCCCCGCGCTGGCCCGTCTTCACGAACCCGGCCAGCCGCGGCTTCTCGGAGTCGGGACCGGGTGGGCCATACTGGCCGCGCGCATCCGCCTGATAGACGAAGAAGACTAGCCCCGGCAGAGAGTCTCCGCCCGCGACGCGGCGCGCCACACCGTCGAGCACGAGCCGTCGACCCGGCTC
>Ga0247727_10019306_pt1 | contig 10578 bp, 10 predicted proteins | sample WisWelCaveWW1625_FD_202498 | JGI IMG/M metagenome (GOLD analysis project Ga0247727, IMG submission 202498) | Biofilm microbial communities from Wishing Well Cave, Virginia, United States - WW16-25 | ecosystem: Environmental > Aquatic > Deep subsurface > Groundwater > Cave microbial mat | place...
GGCTGAACGACGATTGTGTGGATATCTGCGACACTGACGCTTCCAAGCTGCGAGATAGGCGTCATTGTTCCGTAGTATTCCACCTTCACGCCGTCGAGCAACGCTGTTGTTGCCTTGCCTGTACGGATTTTCACCAGTTCCTGCCGAACAACGTCCACGGCTTTATGCATCCTGTCTTCAGCTTCTTTGAGGATCGTCTTGACCATGATAACTCCGTGTTGCTATTCAGTGACGCTCGTGGAAAGATCAAGGACTTTCGTTCCGACGCCTTCTCCCAGGACAAGCCGTTTGAGATTTCCCGGAACGTTCATATTGAACACAAGAATTGGCAGCTTGTTCTCCCTGCAGAGGGTAATGGCCGTCATGTCCATCACCTTCAAATCCTTTTTCAGCACATCGAGATACGAGATCTCTTGAAACTTGAAAGCGGCGGGGTTCCTTTCCGGGTCCGAATCGTAGACGCCGTCAACCCTTGTGCCCTTGATGATGACGTCGGCTTCGATTTCCACGGCTCGCAAAGCCGCGGCGGTGTCGGTTGTAAAATATGGGTTTCCGGTGCCGGCGCCAAAAATCACAATCCTCCCCTTTTCAAGATGTCTGACAGCCCTCCGCCGGATAAACGGCTCTGCAATCACTTCCATTCTGATGGCAGAGACGAGACGCGTTACAAGGCCGTCATGCTCAAGAGCGCTTTGGAGCGCAAGGGCATTGATCAGCGTTGCAAGCATGCCCATGTGATCCCCGGTCACCTTGTCGATGTTGCTCGAAGAATTGGACACCCCACGGTGAATATTCCCGCCCCCGATGACAATGCCGATCTGGATTCCGAGCTCCTTTACGCTCTTGATTTCGGAGGAGTACCGGCTCAACACATCGGGATCAATGCCGTATTCCTGGCGGCCCATGAGGGCTTCACCACTGAGTTTGAGAAGGATTCTCTTGTATCGCGGGGCGGCCAAATGCGTTCAGGTGGTTTCTTCGCCGAGCTGGAATCGGTTGAAGCTGCGAACGGAAATTGCTTGATTGAGTTTTGATGCCGCGTCCTGGAGATAGTCTCGAACCGTCTTCCCTGAGTCCCTGATGTAGATCTGTTCCATCAGACAGACTTCCTGATAGAACTTCTCGAGTTTCCCCTGGGCAATTTTGTCAACAATCTGCGCCGGTTTGTTTTCGTTGCGCGCCTGCGTTCTATAGATTTCCGTCTCTCGCTCGATGGTCGTCGCTGCAACGTCTTCCCGGGAGATGACCATCGGGTTCATGGCAGCAACCTGCATTGCAAGGTTTCTCCCAAGACTGACCACATCCTCACCAGCGCGGGCACCCGCAAGTTCCACAAGCACACCAATCTTGTTTCCAAGATGAATGTAGGAACAAATCTGTCCGTCGGGTGCTTCGACAATCTTGAGGCGACGAACCTCGATCTTTTCTCCGACTTTCGCCAGAAGATCGTTCATCAGATCGTTGATGGTCTTTCCGCTCACTGCGGGTAGTGCGCCCGCTGCAGCAGTATTAGCAGGCCTGTGCATGATTACGGCATCCGCGGTGTTCCCGGCAAACAAGAGAAAGTCCTGGCTTCGAGCGACGAAATCCGTCTCACAGTTTATCTCGACAAGAGCGCCAACCGTTCCGCTCTTCGTCACGCTGGCCACAATGACTCCTTCATTCGCAGATCGATCTGCGCGTTTCTGTGCAACGGCCGCCCCCTTCTTTCGAAGGAACTCGACAGCAGTTTCCATGTTCCCGTTGCTCGCCTCAAGGGCTCGCTTGCAATCCATCATGCCGGCACCGGTTCGTTCCCGAAGCCGCTTGATCATTTCACTGGTGATATCCATAGTCTCCGACTCATTCTTCATTTCGCCGTCCTCACTCGCCCGTCCGTTTCCCATCAACGGCCACTGTTTCGGCGGTCTCACCGGGTGTTTCTCTTTGACCCGCATTGGCACGCTCTCTTCCTTCAAGCACGGCATCGGCGATGACGCGGGTGATGACCTGGATGGACTTGATCGCATCGTCGTTGGCGGGTATGAGGTGATCGATCCCGACCGGTTCGCAATTCGTATCCACGATCGCAAACACAGGAATGCCGAGACGCTGTGCCTCTTTCACTGCGATCGCCTCTTTCTTAATATCAACAACAAACAACGCTCCCGGGAGACGGGTCATGTCCACGACTCCCGACAACACCTTGTTCAGCTTTTCCTTTTCCCGCTGCAAAAAAAGACCCTCTTTCTTTGTCACCTTGTCAAGGGTACCGTCTGACTCCATCTTCTCGATGTTGGTCAAACGCTTGACGCTCTTGCGGATCGTGGTAAAATTCGTCAGTGAGCCTCCGAGCCAGCGCTCTGAAACAACAAACTGGCCACACCGCATGGCTTCTTCGCGAATGACTTCCTTGGCCTGTTTCTTTGTCCCAACGAAAAGGATGCGTTTCCCCTCTGCAACGATGTTCGCAATGGCATTGCAGGCATCCTCAAGAAGGCGCTGGGTCTTCATGAGGTCAATGATATGGATACCATTCCTCTGCATGAAAATATAGGGACGCATCTTTGGATTCCAACGACGGGTAAGATGTCCGAAATGACATCCTGCGGCGAGAAGTTCGGAGACTTCAACACGTGGCATGACAAGAACCTCGATGATTAGTTATGACGTCTACCTTCATCTTCTTTTCCCGGGATCCCGGATGTCCGGGGCACTTCCGTGAAAATCCGAAGGTATGTTTGATTGATCGAATCAGCGCTTGGAGAACTGGAATCTCTTGCGCGCTTTCTTCTGACCATATTTTTTGCGTTCGACCATCCGCGGGTCCCGGGTGAGGAAACCGGCAGTCCGAAGCACAATGCGATTCTCTTCACGGTTTGCGACGAGGGCGCGTGAGATTCCAAGCCGGATCGCCCCAATCTGACCAGACCACCCTCCCCCTTCCACAGTGACACGGAGATCAAATTTCCCCGCGGATTGCGTCACTTCGAAGGGTTTGACAAGGTCCGAGCGCAGGGTCTCAAGGGGAAAGTATTCTTCGAGACTCCTGTCGTTAATCGTGATTTTCCCCGCACCGGGGGTAAGGAGAATCCGCGCAACGGAATTCTTTCTTCTTCCCACGGAACTGATGGTATGTGCATGCATGAGCGAAAGACTCCTGTTAGGCTGTTACTGCGTAGGGTTCCGGTTTCTGAGCGCTATGGGGATGCTCGGAGCCGGAATACACCTTCAATTTGCCGGCCATCGCTCTTCCCAGAGTGTTATGTGGAAGCATCCCTTTGACGGCATGTTCAAATACCCTTTCAGGATGCTTGCGAACAACATCTTGAAAACGCTCAAACGTGGCACCACCCGGGTACCCCGTGTAGTGAAAATACTGCTTCAACTCTGCGCGTTTTCCAGTGAGCTTCACCCGCGCCGCATTCACCACAATCACGAAATCCCCGAGATCGGCATTGGGCGTGAACTGGGGTTTATGCTTTCCCCGCAGGAGTCGGGCGATTTCCGTGGCAACCCGTCCGAGCGTTTTACCTTCGGCATCGATCAAATGCCATTTTCTCAAGGCATCGGTGCCTTTAAAGTACTTCGTGCGCTGGTCCAATTGAATACCTATTCTGATGTAGACGTGGACAAAAAAACTGAATGTTTTAGCCCAAAAAGTTATGGAATTTTCGCCGAAGAGTCAATCAGACCATCCCTTCCCTCCATGAGATCGTTCGCCAACATGCCGTTCCGCATGGTACGAGCTTCTGACAAGCGGACCGGATTCAACATGGCTGAACCCCATCGCCGACCCCCTCCTGCCCAAGTCGGTGAACTCCTCCGGAGAGAGGTATCGATGGACCTGTAGATGGGAAGATGTGGGCTGCAGGTACTGGCCAAGAGTCAGGATTTTGCAATCCACCGCTCTCAAATCAACCATGACCTCAAATACTTCTTCCACGCTCTCTCCGAGCCCAAGCATCATTCCAGTTTTCGACAACAACCCTGCTTCTCCAGCCCTTTGGAGCACTTCCAGCGACCGCGAGTACTTGGCCTGCTGGCGGGCGAGCGGGTACAGCCTGGGAACGGTTTCCATGTTGTGGTTAAGAATTTCCGGCCGCGCATCGAGAACAACGTCAAGTGCATCCCATACGCCTCGGAAGTCGGGGATCAACACCTCGACGGTAACACCGGGATTCCGCTCCCGAATCTCCCGGATGGTGTCCGCAAACACCGAGGCCCCACCGTCGGGAAGCTCATCTCTGTTGACGGACGTAACCACAACGTGACGAATACCCATTGATCGCACGGCATCAGCGACCCGGCCAGGTTCATGGCGATCAAGCCCTGCGGGCCTTCCGGTCTTCACAGCGCAAAACCCGCACGATCTCGTGCATACATCACCAAGGATCATGAATGTAGCAGTGCCCGCACTCCAGCACTCAGCCATGTTTGGACATCGCGCTTCTTCACACACCGTGTGCAAGCTGCGTTCGTGAATCAACGACTTCAGTCGCGCAAATTCTTCCCCGACTGGGAGTCGAACCTTCAGCCATTCGGGCTTTGGGACCCGGGGTCCAGGAACCTTTTGGAGAATCAATGGAGTATCGGCTCCGCTATTTCAATATTGTATGCTTCCTTCGACCGACTCGAGATGCTTGACAATCTCTTCGAGGAACATTCCGCCGAGGGCACCGTCGACGATCCGATGATCAAAGGAAAGCGTAAAGTATGCCATCGATCGAATGGCGATGGCTTCGTCGATGACTGCCACCCGTTTCTTGATGGCCCCCGTTCCAAGAATTGCCACCTGCGGCTGATTGATGATCGGCGTACCGATCATTGTCCCAAACACCCCGAAGTTAGAGATAGTGAAGGTTCCCCCCTGAATGTCATCGGGCGTGAGCCGCTTGGCACGCGTTCGGGCTGCAAGGTCGCTGACTGCCCGTGCAAGGCCAAGGAAGTTCTTTTCTTCGGCATGTTTGATGACGGGAACGATCAGTCCATTCTCCGTCGCAACGGCAATCCCAAGGTTGATGAAGTTTTTCCTGATTATCTTATCGCCTTCAACCGAGCTGTTGACCAATGGATACTTTTTGATCGCCTTCATCACTGCTTCGACGATATATGGAGTGAACGTGAGCTTGAATCCTTCTTTCCGTTCGAATTCCGCGACGTTCAAGTTCCTCTGCTGGACCACTCGCGTCATGTCGACTTCATGAATTGCCGCCACATGAGGAGATGTATGAACGCTCCTGACCATGTGATCGGCCATCTTCTGAAGCACGTTGCTCATTTGCAGGATTTCATGTTGGGGTGCCGGATACTTCAATCGCAACTCCGGAACATCCGCCGGTTTGGCCGCTATCCCCGTCGTGACGATCGGTTGAGCGGGTGGTGGGATGTGAGGCCCCGGAACTGAAGTCGCTTCTTTTGGAATCGAAGTCCCCTTCTTCCGCCCTTCGACATAACCAAGGATATCCTTTTTCGTGACCCTTCCTCCTTCGCCGGAGCCGGGAATCTGATCGAGTTCACCGATGGGAATGCTCTCCGTTCGCGCTATACTGAGAACAAGGGGAGAAAAGAATCTCGATGAGGCGGGTACCAATCCTTTTGGAGGCTGTTGGACCGGGACAGCCGGTCGTTTCGGCTCGGATGTAATAGGTGCAGGAGGTGCAATCAGCGGAGCGGGCTTCTCCGTGCTCGCTGTTCCTGTTTCCAGGTAGGCAATCACAGTTCTCACCGGAACAGTTTTCTGCTCCTCGACAACAATCTCGGCAAGAGTTCCCGCAGCCGGAGACGGAATCTCGGAATCGACTTTGTCTGTGCTGATCTCAAGAAGAGTCTCATCCCTCTTGACCAGGTCCCCGACCTTCTTATGCCACTTCGTGATCGTCCCTTCCGCAATACTCTCTCCCATCTGTGGCATTATCACTTCAACTCGTGCCATACAACGTTCCTTTTGACTTAATGAGCGTCGTTGCTAGTGCCGCTTCCAAAAAGAAAAAGTGTATTTGGATGTACACGCTTACTGTTGGAAGCGAGCCCCGGCCTCGCCCGAACGAATGCTTCGCTTCGGCCGAGGGCGGGCACTAGTGCTCGTTTCCAACGGAACTGCTTTGATGAAACACATACTCACTTTATTGGAAACGGCACTAGAAACTGCTCAGCTCCCGAAGGGCCTTCAGGATCTTTTCTGAATCAGGCAGATAGTATTCCTCAAGTGTCGGTGCGAAGGGAACCGGAGCATCAGGAGAAGCAACACGTCTTATCGGTGCGTCAAGTGATTCGAACGCATGTTCAGAAATGAGTGCCGCCAGTTCCGCACCTATGCCGCCGGTCAAGGTGTCTTCATGCACAATCAGTACCTTCCCCGTCGACCGTACCGAACTGAGAATCAAGTCCTTGTCGAGAGGAAGCAACGAGCGGAGGTCCACAACCATTGTCTCGACTCCATCTTCGCGTGAAAGTTTTTCTGCGGCATCGACTGAGAGTTGTACCGTCGCACCGTACGTGAAGATGACGATGTCATCCCCTCCACGCTTGACGTCCCCTTTTCCGATCGGAACAACGTAGTCTTCATCTGGAACCTCTCCCTTGGCTCTCCTGTAAAGCGATTTGTATTCAAGGAAGAGAACCGGATTGTTGTCTCTCACGGCGGCCTTAAGCAGTCCCTTTGCATCATGCGGAGTCGAAGGGGCGACAATCTTGAGGCCGGGAACATGGAAAAACCATGCTTCCGTGCTTGAGGAGTGGTACGGGCCACCGTGGATATATGCTCCCGTCGGGAGGCGAACTACCATGGGGACGGGAACACGCCAGCGATAATACGTTTTCGCAGTATTGGTCACCAGCTGGTTGAACCCGCATGTCACAAAGTCGGCAAACTGCATTTCCGCAATGGGACGAAGTCCAATCATTGCGGCACCAGTAGCGGCGCCAATAATGGCTGCTTCCGAAAGTGTAGTATCCAGGACCCTCTCCTCTCCAAAATGCTCAAGGAAACCCTTGGTGGCTTTGAAGGCTCCACCATACGCCCCGATATCCTCACCGAGAAGAAACACTGCCGGGTCACGCTCCATCTCTTCCCACATCCCACGGGAGATCGCTTCGATGTAGGTCATCACCTTACTCAAGGGGCGTACACTCCCTCCACCGCCTCTGCCCCCGGAGGATAGGAAGCTTCTAGAGCATATTCCACCGCCCCGGTAATTTCCCCTTCAATTTTCTCCTCAATCTGTCGTTTGCTCTGCTCCGTCAGAATCCGATCTCCGAAGAGAACTCTCTCGAACCTGTCTATGGGGTCTTTCTTTTTCCATTCATCGACCATTCCCTTGGGGACATATGAGGCGTCGTCCGCAGCAGAATGCCCGTGCATTCGCATTGAAATGGTCTCAATCAAGGTTGGGCCATCGCCCGCCCTCGCGCGATCAACTGCCTTGCGACAGGTTTCATAGACCCGGACAACGTCGGTCCCATCAATTGTCACACCCGGGATCCCATAGCCGGAAGCCCTGTCGGAGAGTTTCTGGCAGGCGTACTGCTTGGAAGTCGGCGTGGAATACGCAAACTGGTTGTTCTCAATAATCAGGATGAGGGGCAGCTTCATCACTGCCGCCATATTCAAACCCTCATGAAAATCACCGACGTTGCAACCACCATCGCCGATATAGTTCATGACCACCGCTTCTTGCTTCTTCATCCGTGCAGCCAGGGCGATTCCGACTGCAATCGGGATCATGGCTGCAAGGTGACTGACGTTTCCATAGATTCTCAGGGCCGGATCGGCGTAGTGCCCGGTTCCATCCCTGCCACGCGTCAAGCTCTCCCCCCGGGCAAGCTGTTGAAGAAACGTATTTCTTAAGGACTGTCCCTTGACCAGGTGGGCTCCGAGGTCCCTATGCATCGGGAGCAGGTAGTCACGTTCTTCGAGCGCGTACGCGCTTCCCACCGCGGTCGCTTCATTTCCATACCCGGTGTACGCCCCTCCCACCAGCTTCCCTTGCTTGTAGAGTCTGAGGATGGCGTTGTCGCACTCCCTCGTCAGCTTGAGGTAGTAGTACATTTCCAACCGATCCTGATTTGAAAGAGCGGGGTGTGAGACCGTGGCGGCCCTCTGCTGGCTGGATGCGATCATGCCCTTCTTCAGTATTTGATGAGGCGTTCAAGAGCGCTGAGGATGTCCGACTCCTGCGGGAGCATCGCTGCTTCAAGCTCCGGACCGTAGGGAACGGGCGCATCCTTGGCTGCTACCCGTTCGATCGGGGCATCGAGGCGTTCGAATGCTTCACAGGCAACGATCGCTGCAATCTCTGCCCCAAATCCTCCGGTCAACGTGTCCTCGTGAGCAATCAGAACCTTCCCGGTTTTCCGAACAGACGAGATGATGGTTTCGCGGTCTAACGGATTGAGTGTTCGTAGGTCGATAACTTCAACACTCACGGAATATTGTTCCTCAACTTTCTTCACTGCGTCAAGCGAACGCTGAACGAGCATCCCCCAGGTAATCACGGTGGCATCGTCACCCGCTTTCTTGACCTTTGCCACTCCAAACGGGAGAAGGAAATCTGCACCTGGCTCTGGTGAGGCGGCAAAGGCCTGTCGGTAGAGCCCTTTGTGTTCGCAGAACAATACCGGGTCTTCCTCACGGCATGCCGTCTTCAAAAGACCCTTTGCATCTGCAGCGTTTGATGGATAGACGACACGGATACCGGGAATGTGCGCAAAGAACCCGTCGATGGATTGGCTATGGTAGAGACCTCCGTGAATGTACCCTCCGACCGCGACGCGGATGACCATCGGACATGACCAGTCGTTGTACGACCGAAATCGAAGCATCGCCACTTCATCCCGTATCTGCATGAAGGCCGGCCAGATATAGTCGCCAAACTGAATTTCAACATTCGGTTTGAATCCCCGAACAGCCAGTCCCAAAGCAGTACCGACAATGCTCGCTTCAGCGAGGGGTGAATTGAATACTCGTTCAGCCCCGAATTTCGCCGTCAAGCCTTTTGTCGCAGTGAAAACGCCTCCCTTGCTGCCCGCAACATCTTCACCATACACCAACATCTTGGGATTGTGTTCGAGTTCCTCTGCCAGCGCATGATTGATTGCATCCACCATCACAACCGAATTGCCCCGGTGCTCAGGTTCGGCAAACCCTGCAACCGGGACGAAGATTCGCGGGCTATAAACAAACTTTTCGAGCTCAGCAACATCCGGCAGCGGTTCCTTCTCAGCCATGTCGACCGCGGCATCAATCCTGTCCTGGATGTCCTTCCTAACCGAAGCTACATCATCCGGCTTGAGGATGGAACGATCCACGAGGAACTTCTCGAAGCGAGGAATAGGATCCCTGAGTTTGTCGTCATCGAGATCTTTCTGCTCACGGTATTTCCGGTGATCATCGGACGAGGAGTGCGGCAGGAGCCGGACGGTTTCGGCTTCAATAACGCTCGGACCTTCCCCCCGTCTCGCCTTTCCGACAGCGTCGGCAGCGACCTCGAACATCTCAGGGAAATCGCAGCCATCAACCCTATACCTGTTCAACCCCTTGTACCCTTTCACCAGATCATGCACCGACTCTCCGGCGACCTGGTCTTTGATGGGAACGGAAATGGCAAACTTGTTATTCTGAATGAGGAAAATTACGGGAAGCTTTTCGCGGGCCGCCCAGTTCACCGCTTCATGGAATTCACCTTCACTAGTAGCCCCTTCCCCGGAAGAGACGTAGACAACTTCATCAACACCTTCCTTGACCGCCCCCATCGCCGTTCCAACCGCCCCGAGATATTGAGTCCCCGTTGGACTGGATTGAGCTATGATCCTCCAGCGCTTGTGGCCATAGTGGAACGGCATGGCAAAACCGTTGCTGCTTGGCCCTCCCTTGCGATGAAGTGCCTCGAGCATGATCTCTTCAATCGTGTATCCGAATTGAAGCGAGAAGGCGAGATCCCGGTAATACGGATAGGCCCAGTCGTAACCCGGCTTCATTGCCAACGCCGTCGCCGTTTGCGAGACTTCGTGGCCTGAACCGCCTATATGGAAGAATACCTTTCCCTGTTTCAGCAGCCCAAGGATCTTACCGTCGATCAACCGGGCAGCAACACAGTTCTTGTAGGCATGGAGAATCTCTTCGCCTGTCAACCTGGACACGAGCTTACGCGAAGCATTCACATTGGAGGCTCCGTCGGGTTTCTGACCTGCTTCAATGTTGGAATTCTGGGTGGTTTGAACGCTCATGGTTTCTTCCCGCTCGGTCAGATACTAATTGCCTCTCCATATGCCGCTGCTGCTGCTTCCATGACAGCCTCGGTAAGAGTGGGATGCGCATGCACAGTGTGGAACAATTGTTTGCCGGTCGATTCGAGCCTCTTGGCGAGAACAAGTTCGGCAATCATTTCAGTTGCCTCCGAACCCATGATGTGCGCGCCCAGGAGCTCCCCATACTTCGCATCGAAAATCAGCTTCACCATACCTTCCGTCTCTCCAATCGCCACGGCCTTTCCAAGGGGTCGGAAAGGAAAGCGTCCGATCTTCAGCTCATACCCTTCGGCAATTGCTTTCTGTTCGGTTAGTCCCACACTTGCAACCTGTGGCTGGCAATATGTGCAA
>Ga0247727_10019307_pt1 | contig 10578 bp, 10 predicted proteins | sample WisWelCaveWW1625_FD_202498 | JGI IMG/M metagenome (GOLD analysis project Ga0247727, IMG submission 202498) | Biofilm microbial communities from Wishing Well Cave, Virginia, United States - WW16-25 | ecosystem: Environmental > Aquatic > Deep subsurface > Groundwater > Cave microbial mat | place...
GCTAGCCTGATCTATTCGCCGTAATTATCTCGATCGGCGACTGTTGTCATCGGGCGTGACGTTTCGGCCGGGTTGACGGCGAGGCTTCTGGCGGGGACGCTGGAGAACGCGCTGGTGGCTGATGATGTGGTCTCGCGCGGCGTTGGCCGCGTCGGTTATGGAGCCTGGGCGAGACGTGCGGCGATCAGGCTGAGTGCGCTGGCGTGCGGCAAGTGCGCAGGGAACGACAGCTTGATCCTGGTCTTGAGCTCCTCGACGCGCACCGCGATCTTAACGAACACGGAGCGGATCGTCGCGAACGTGGCGCTGCGCCAGCGCGACTTCTTCGGGGCTGCCAGGCGCACCGAGTGCAGCAGCCAGTAGGCGCCCATATGCAGGAAAAGGCGGAACTGGTTGGCCTGCCAGCGCGAGCACGCGGTCTTGTCGGAGCGGGTGTAGAGCTTCATGTCCTTGATCAGGTTCTCCATGCGTCCGCGCGCACAGTAGACCTTCTCGTAGAGCACCTTGCTCCGCCCCGTCAGATTGGTGACGATGAAGCGGGCATCGCTGCCCAGCGCGGTCGCCTCGACGCGGGCGATGACCTTTTCCTCGTGGCTCCACGATCCGGCCTGGTAGGTGAGCTGGTGCATGCGGCGCACCTTCTTGGACCGGCCAGCTTCGCGGCGCTGCTCGCACTGCTCGCGCCAGGACTTGGCTATGGCATCGAGCTTCACATTGATCGGCAGACCGAGGATGTAGTCGCAGCGCAAACGACGCAGTAAATCCAGCACTTCCGGCGCGCAGTAGTGCCCGTCGCCGCGGATGAGGATGCGCACCTTGGGCCAGTGCCGGCGGATGCGATGGATCGCGTGCCACAGCACGCGCGCGATCTCCTCGCCCGACGGCCGCTTGCCGGGCCGCAGCAGCGACAGGACCGGCTTGCCCGAGGTCGCCTCGAAGATGTGGATCGGCTGGAAGCAATGCCCGCCGGCGTGAGTGTTGAACAGGGTGAGCTGCTGGCCGCCGTGCACAAGGTCGTCGGTGTCGTCGATGTCAAGCTCGATGCTGCCTGGCGGCGTCGCGTAGCTGCGGCAGAAGAAGTCGATATAGCCGATGCCGATCTTGTAGAGGGTTCTCGCATCGGCGAGGTTCTCAAGCCGCGAGATCGTCGGCTGGCTGGGAATGTCGTGCCCGCTTTCGGGCGCGCGGTCGCAGGCGATCAGCAGCGCCGGATCGTGGCGCAGCGCGTCCAGATCGTCGCCATCCTCGTAGCCGGCGGCGATCGCCATCATGCGCGCCGTCACCATGGCGGCGTAGCTGTGAACGACGAGCAGCTGGTTGCGCGTGTCGGGCAGCGGCGCTGCCACCACTTTTGCCACGCCTGAGCGAAGCGCGCTCTCGCGCAGCACAATCAGGCCGCCATTCGAGGTGAGGTTGCCCGCATCCCGCTGCGCTGTGAGCGACTTGGCGCCAACGGGTGACAGGCCAGGCAGAAACGGCGTAGCGTCGGTCATGACGGCGGCGATTCCGGCGAAGACGCGCACGCTCTGCTTCGACACCAGAACGTTAAGCGAATCCAACGGCTTCGTCGCCGTCCTTCGAGTCGCATCCCAAGCTAGGGCGAATAAAACGGGCTAGTTCGTAGAAGGCAGGAACAATCTCCGAACGAGGCAGGATTGTTGGCAGTCTTACGGTGGCTGGGCCAAGCGTGGCGGCGCTAGCATCTGGTCTCAGCAAGTCGTTGACACGCGACTCGCGCCCCGTGACGCCCTCTGCGGTGAAGAGCATCGTGGAAAGAGAGCCTTGATAGTCGAGGTCCAACAACAGGACCCGCATACCAAGCACTCTTTCGAAAAACCCGGCTAGACCTGCAATAACCGTCGTTTTTCCCACACCACCCTTCAAGTTGATTACCGTTATGATCGCGGGCCTGCGCTCCGCGGTTATGTCCTCGTAGGTGCGAATTTGTCCGCGATAGTCGAACCTCGGCCGAATTGGGTCTGGTGCCGTCCACAATCCAGCCTCCTGACCGTGGAGCTTCGTACGGAGTCAGCTACCTTGTGGTTCCAGGTCTGCACCTCCATTTGGCGCACCACCAAGTCGCGCTCGCGCTGCGCAACCTGCTGCTCGGTAATTGCCAGCTTGACCCTCTGCTCGTTGTTATCTGCCAACGCCTCATTCAGCTTTGCTTCTCGGTGGGTCAGCAAGTCGATCAGTCTCTTCGCCTGGAGGTGCTTGAGCGCTGCCACGATCACGGAGCCAACTACGCCGATGATGGCCGCAACCGCAATGATCGCCGCCGCTATGATCTCAGCTTCTGTGACCGGTCGGCCTAGAAGTGCCTCCAGAACCTGCTTGATGAGTTTGCTGGGGTGTATACCGTTGACTAAACCCGCACACTAACCTATATAGAGGGCATTGGAGGTGTCCAGTGCCCACGATCGATCTTACTGACCCCATCTTCAGCGACGAAGACAAGGCCCGCGAGTACCTAGAAGGCCAGCGTTGGCCGGATGGTGTGAGCTGCCCGTTCTGCGGTCTGGTCGATAAGGATGACGTAAAGGCATCGGCCAGAGCGACGCATGGGCCAGGGTGGTATCACTGCAATCCATGTCGCAAGCTGTTCACGGTGCGGGTGCGCGGGGTGATGGAGCGCAGCCACATCCCGCTTACCAAGTGGGCGCTCGTCTTTCACCTGATGGCCGCCAGCAAGAAAGGCGTCAGCGCCAAGCAGGTGCAGCGCATGCTGGGGTTCAAGTCTTACAAGACCGCTTGGTTCATGTGCCATCGCATCCGCGAGGCGATGAAGCCAGACGCGAAAGCGGGCCCACTTGGTGGCGAAGGCAAGATCCTCGCCAGCGATGAGACATTCGTGGGCGGCAAAAAGAAAAACGTTCACCGGGGCAAGCCGGAGCCGAAGAAGCATGCCGTGCATGCATTGGTCGAGCGTGGCGGCCGCGTCAGCGCCAGCCATATCCCAGATGTCACGGCCAAGACCTTGCGTGAGACCTTAGAGAAGGTGGCTGACCGTAAGTCCAAACTGCATACCGACGATAGCTTAGCCAACCTCTCCATCGGCAAGGATTTCGCGGAGCACAAGACGGTTGCCCACACTCTTGGGGAGTACGTGTCAAAGGATGGCACCGTGCACACGCAGGATGTGGAGAGCTTCTTCGCGATCCTGAAGCGCGGCGTGATGGGCTCATTCCACAGCGTCAGCGAACAGCACCTCGGCCGCTACGTTGACGAGTTTGCCTTCCGCTGGAACACGCGCTCGGCGCTCGGCATTGAAGATACCGAGCGCGCCAGCCGCATGATCAAAGGCGCCGCGGGCAAGAGACTGACCTATCGAAGGACTGACACGCCGTTCGCGCCGGAAGGCAACGGGACGCCCGCCTGAGTGAGGCTGGCGCTCTCGGTGGCGTCATCCTCGTTCACGTAGACCCAATGCAAGCCGTCTCGCTTTATGTCGTTGTGTTTTGCGCTCTTCAGCCGGTGATTAAGGGCGGCCGTGATCTGGTTGGTTGTCCGTTTGTACCCCAGTGCACCTAGGCCATCCGCAATCTCGCGGGTCGTCATGCGGGCGCCGCTGCCTTGTTGGCGCAGAAGCCAAACGCCAGCGTCTCCTGTATCAAGGACGGCGAGATCTCGCGGTGGCTTCGGCTTCTTTGATGGTGCTTGTGCCGTCGCCACTGATGGCCCAAGCAAAGCCTCGATCATGGCGATCTTGTTATCAATCGCAGCGCGCTTTGCACCCTGTTCCTTCAGTTCCTTGATCAGGACAGCCGTCGTCTCTGTCGAAAGCGCATCGTTCGACATGGTGCGATTCCAGAGTTTGTGGTAGTAGAGTGATTTGGGGTGCACCCCAGCCGCGAACGCCAGCGGGGTGCGCAGGCCCCCCTTTCGGGGGGCGTCTACCTTGCGGTCATCTTCTTGCGCTCCCTCCTTTGGGCTTGTTCTGGTCTGAGAGACGGAACGCAAACTAGGCGGGCCCGGTAGCTCGGGGACGCCAGCGGCGGCGGAGGGATGCGAACCCTCTTTGCCGCCGCATGCATATCTGTGATTCTATGCCCGGCTGTCTAGGGGCGCGCCTAAGGTGTCCCTAGGCTAGTTCCTATGGTCATACGAGACACCGAGTGAAGAAGCACCCTAGACCAACCAAGCCGGCCGACCGGATCACCATAGAGCCGGGCGCTGACAAGCGGCTGGCCAACATCCTCAAGAGAGCGCTGAACACACCGCCAACGCACAAAGGCTCGGGTGGCGCAAAGGCGAAGCCGAACCGGCGTCGCGGGCCAAGTCCGCAAACCTAGCTGGTCAGCTTCGCCGTTTCTTCCGTTCGTCGGCGACGATCAAGGCTACGATAGCGGCAAAGAAGACGACCCCGCAGGCGAAGAAAAATGTGAAGGACTGCGTTAGTCCCAACATGTAGCCGCTAACCGGAACAAGCAGGCTAGCCGAGGCAGTGAATGCGAACGCCCGCTCCAGGGCCGACGACGCACGAATGGCCAGGACCACCAGTAGAAGCGCGATGATGACGGCCGTGATTTGAAGCGGAAGGAAATCCCCCGCGACCCCAATCAACGTGCCGATGGGGCCTTGCAGTTCGTCCAACCAACGCCACATGGAGGAGCGCTCCGAAATGCCTCAAAAACTCTTGAGTGAACCCGAATGGGAAGCACTCATGCGGATAGTCCGCGGCGGCCGCTCTAGGGCTTCTTTGCGGGCTTCCCTGGCGCACGCTCTTCAAGGCTCTTCACGCGCGCGTAAAGATCATCGAAGGCGCCGCCCGCGGCATCAAAGCGGGCGATCAAGTCGTCCAACTCCCGCCTAAGCCGTTCGATCTTCTCGCTGTCGCTGAGCTTGTTCCAGGGCTTGGCCATGGCGTCCTCCCTACGCAGGAGGCAACGCTATCAGGCCCCGGCGAGTTTAGTCAACGGTATACATCCCAGTTTGCTGAAGAAATCGAACATCGAACGCACACCAAATTCGAGCGCTGGCAACGCGGCTCATCAAAAAGAGCGGCAGAAACATCTACTAGGAAAAAGTCGGCACACGCAATGAATTCCTATTTTTCAAGTCACTTTACCGGTGCTGGCGGCGCTTAGCAGCGCTTGCTACTCTCGCGACCGCGGGCGCCTACTCTTTTCTGCCGCCCGCCTTGCCGCGGCGAGCGCGGCCTGCGCCCACTCCACCATCTCCTCGGGCTCGTCGAACAGGCGCTCCGGCACCTGCCAATAGGACATCTGGATCGGCTTGCCCCTGCCCTCATAGGTAAAGGCCGCCATGCCCTCGGCTTCGTAGCGAGACCGGTTGCCGTCGTCGACCTTGAAGTACAGCGTATCGCGGGCGATCAGGCCGAACATCAGACCGTCGCAGTAGGCCCCCGCGCCGCCGAACATGCGCCGCACGGTGATCTGGCCGAGGGGGGCCAGCTGCTCGCGCAGCAATGCCGCGAAACTTGCGCTGACGGCCATTGCGACCTCCTCGCGGGACGGCACTGCGCCGGCGCCGGCAGTGCTGGCATGCTGGTGCTCGATCCCCCGGCGCCACCGTGCCGCTGTGTTGTTCGAGTGTCACCCATGTCTGCGCACGTCTGTAACCCATGTCCCCAGTCCATACACCCACAAGGGGAGGGGAATCCGCGCAGTGCTCGCCGTGTAGCGCACCTCCGACGACTGGGCGTGACGACAGCGCCGTGAAGAAAGGCCCCTTCGTGCAACAGGTCGACGCGCTGTGCCTCACCCTGCCCAGACTTCGCGATGCCTCGCAGCGGCCAGCACCCGTTTGGTGGCTGCCCGGCGGGGCTCGGGTATCCGTCCCACTGCGGCTTGTTGGCGCGACCTGAATTGGGCTATCGTCGCCGGAAACGAGCTTGGCAGGTCGCCGAGATGGCCGGCGGCACGGCCCAAAATGGTCCAAAGGGAGGGACGACGATGGCTGACGATTGGAAGAACGAGAGCTGGGCCAAGGAGTTCTGGTACAGCGGCAAAACCACGCGCCGCCGGTTCATCGGCTACGGTGCGGCGACGGCGGGTGCGCTGGGTGCCACCATGCTGGTGCCAGCGCCCTGGCGTTCGGCCTTCGGCCAGGCCAAGCCCTACAAGATCGGCACGCTGCAGCCGCTGTCGGGCGCGGCGGCCGCCGGCGGCAAGACGGCGCTGGTCGGCACGCAGATGGCGGTCGACCGCATCAACAAATCGGGCGGCATCAACGGGCGTCCCATCGAGCTGATCGTCGCCGACTACGAATCCAAGCCCGACGTCGGCCGGCGCAAGGCCGAGAAGCTCGTGGTCGAGGACAACATCGATGTGCACGAGGGCGGCTTTCTGTCCAACGTGTGCCTGGCGTGCATGCCGGTGTTCTCCGAGCACCGCATCGTCAACATGATCGGCGTGTGCCTCGACACCACCATCACGACGAGCCGCTGCGACCGCTACACCTTCCGTCCCTTCGACTACGCGCCGGCGCAGGCCGTGGCGTTCGCGCCGCACCTCGTCGGCCGCATGGGCAAACGCTGGCACATCGCCTTTGCCGACTATGCCTGGGGCCAGACCACGCGCGATGCCTATGCCGACGCCATCAAGAAGGCGGGCGGCGAGGTGGTGGGCACCACCGGCATCCCGCTCGGCACCGCCGACATGGCGCCGTTCCTCTCCAAAATCACCGGCAACTTCGACGGCTTCTTTGGCATCTTCTTCGGCCGCGACGGCGTGACCATCGGCAACCAGGCCTTCGATCTGGGCCTGACCAAGAAGTACAAATGGGCCGGCGACGGCGCCATCGCCGAATCCACCAACCTCCCCGCGCTGGGCAACAAGATCGAAGGCTTCGTCGGCATCAACCGCTACATTCCGGTGCTGGAAGGACCGCTCGACACGCCGCATCATCGACGGTTCTACGAGGAGGCGATCGCCCGGCTGAAGCAGATCGACCCGTCGGGCCCGCTGCCGGACCGCTACGTGCAATCGAACTTCGAGGCCATCAATGCCCTGAAGCTCGGCATGGAGAAGTCGAAGTTCCAGGGCCGGGCCGACACCATGAAGCTAATCGAGGCGCTCGAGGGGCTCGAGATGAAGGAAGGCGACGACTTCCCGCAGGGCGACAAGGTGCTGCGCAAGGAAGACCACCAGGCCTTCATTCGCGAGTTCATCTTCGAGATCAAGGGCGGCAAGCATTCGATCGTCGCCACGATCGCCAAGGAGCAAACCGTCGTCCCGCCGGCCTGCACGTTCTCCTGACCTAAGTGACCAGCGACTCCTTAAACCTCTCCTCCCCGGCCGCCAGCGGCCGGGGAGACGTGCAATCGCAGCCGGCTGTGCTGCGCACGGAGGGCCTGACGGTCCGCTTCGGCGGTCTCACAGCCCTCGACAACGTCGACTTCGAGGTGCGGCGCGAGGAGATCCGCGCCATCATCGGGCCGAACGGGGCCGGCAAGAGCACCTTCTTCAACTGCCTGACGGGCGTGCTGCGGCCCACATCGGGGCGCGTCCTGTTCGACGGCCGCGACATCGCCGGTCTTCCCCCCAACCGCATCTCGCAGCGGGGCATCGCCCGCTCCTACCAGATCACCAACATCCTCCCCAACGCCACCACGCTCGAGAACGTGCGCGTCGCCGCCCAGTCGCGCCGGCACGGCTGGAGCATGCTCGCCCACCACCGCGCCTTCCGCGACATCCTCGACAAGGCCGAGGCGGTGCTGGCCTCGGTCGGCCTCGCGGCCAAAGCCGACGAGCTCGCCGCCAACCTCTCGCACGGCGAGCAGCGCAACCTGGAGATCGGCATCGCGCTCGCCACCGAGCCGCAGCTTCTCTGCCTCGACGAGCCGACGGCGGGGATGAGCACGGCCGAGACCCACGACACCATGGAGCTGGTGCGCCGCATCGCCAAAGACCTCACGATCCTGATCGTCGAGCACGACATGCAGGTGGTGATGCAGCTGGCCCACCGCATCACGGTTCTGCACTACGGCCGGGTCTTGGCGGAAGGAACGCCGGCGGAGATCCAGGAGAACCCCAAGGTGCTCGAGGTGTATCTCAAGACATGAGCGGGCCCGAGACAGCGCTGCAGCCCCTCGTGACGGTCGAGGGCGTCCACACCTACTACGGCAAGAGCCACGTCCTCTTCGGCGTCTCGCTCAAGGTCGGGCGCGGCGAGGTGGTGGGCCTGCTCGGGCGCAACGGTGTCGGCAAGAGCACCACGCTCAAGACCATCATGGGCCTGCTCGCGCCGAGCCGGGGCCGCATCACCCTGGACGGCCGCGACATCACCGGCCAACCGGCGCACAGGCTGGCCAGGCTCGGCATCGGCTACGTGCCGGAGGACCGGCGCATCTTCAAGCTGCTGACCGTGATGGAGAACCTGCGCACCGGCCTCGACCGTGGCGGAGTAAGCGACACCAGAAAGCGGCAGCTGCTCGACAAGGTCTACGCCTATTTCCCGGTGCTGGCCGAGCGGCGCAACCAGGCCGGCGGCACGCTGTCGGGCGGCGAGCAGCAGATGCTCGCCATCGCCCGGGCGATGATGCTGGAGCCCAAGATCATTCTGCTCGACGAGCCGACCGAGGGGCTGATGCCGCGCATGGTCTCGCAGATCAGGGAGATCATCGCCGTGCTGCACAAGGAGGGCGTGGCGATCCTGCTGGTGGAGCAGAACGTGCCGCTCACGCTCGCATCGAGCCAGCGCGTCTATTTCATGGAGAAGGGCACCGTGAAGCACCATGCCGCCGCGGGAGGGCTCAGCGTGACCGACCCGGTCATCCACCAGTATCTCGGAGTGTGAACCCATGGATCTGTTCTCCGGCCTCCCCTGGGAGATCATCCTGGTCCAGACCGTCAACGGCATCGTCGCCGGCATGATCCTGGCGCTGGTCGCCTCCGGCCTCACACTGATCTTCGGCATCATGGACGTGGTGAACTTCGCGCACGGCGAGCTGTTCATGCTCGGCGCCTACATGGGGGTGGTGACGTTCGCCGCCACGGGCAACTTCTGGATTGCGCTCGTCGGCGCCACGCTGCTCGTCGCCCTGATCGGTGCGGCCCTGCAGGTGACCACGCTGCGGCCGCTCATTGGTCGCGATCCGCTGAACACAATCCTCGCCACCTTCGGTCTGTCGCTGGTGCTGCAGAACTACGCGCTGTGGCAGTTCGGCCCGGTGGCGCGCAAGATCAACGAGCCCTTCACCGGCCAGTTTCCCCTCTTCTACCTGCAGTATCCGTGGTACCGGATTCTGATCGCGGTGCTGTCGGCGGCGATCATCGCCGGCTTCTACCTGTTCCTCAAATACGGCCGCTACGGCATCTGGATCCGAGCTACCACGCAGGATCGCGTCATGGCCCAGGCGATGGGCATCCCGGTGCCGTGGGTGCACACCGGCGTGTTCGCCATCGGCGCCGGCATGGCGGCGGCCAGCGGCGTGCTGTTCGCCCCGCTGGTCGGCGTCAGCCACGCCATGGGCCTCGACTGGGTGCTCAAGGCCTTCATCGTGGTGGTGGTGGGCGGCATGGGCAATCTCGGCGGGTCGATCGCCGCCGCCATCTTCATCTCGCTCCTGGAAGCCTACGCCTCGATCTGGGTGAGCCCCGCCCAGGCGGTCATCGTCTCCTCGGTCGTCCTGATCCTGACGCTGCTGTTCCGGCCCACCGGCCTCTTCGTTCCGACACCCAAATGACCCAGCGCCGCCACGCCGCGTTCTACTGGATCGGCTTCACCGTCATCATCGCACTCTTGACCATCGCGCCGCTGGTGCTGCCGGAGTTCTGGCGCCGGTTTCTCACCGAGATCCTGATCTGGGGGCTGCTCGCCATGTCGTCCGATCTGCTGATCGGCTACACTGGCATGGTCTCGTTCGGCCACGCGGCGTTCTTCGGGCTCGGCATGTACGGCGCCGCGGCGGCCATCCTCATGGTCCGGCCACCCAATCTGTGGCTCGCCATCGTCTACGGGCTCGCCTTCTCCGCCGCAGCGGGGCTGTTCATGGCGTACTTCTCGACGCGCCTGCGCGACATCTATTTCGCCATCACCACCCTGATCTTCGCGCAGATCTTCTACGTCATCATCTTCACCTGGACCGACCTGACGGGCGGCGAGAACGGGCTCAGCTTCTCCCGCCCGGCATTCGGCATTCCCGGCGTCTGGACGGTGCCGTTCACGTCCACGACTTTGCACTGGTTCGTGCTCTTCTTCGTGGCGGGCTCCTACCTCGTCCTGCGCCGCATCACCCAGTCGCCGTTCGGCATGGTGTTGCAGTCGATCCGCGAGAACGAGGCGCGAACCCGCGCCATCGGCTATCCGGTGGAACGCTACAAGATGGCGGCGGTCATGCTGTCGGGGCTGTTCGCCGGGCTTGCCGGCGTGCTCTACGCGCTGCAGAACCGCTTCGCGGCGCCCGACTTCGTCTACTTTCTCATCTCCGGCGAGGCGGTGATCTTCAACGTCATGGGCGGCATCGGCACCCTGCTCGGGCCGATCCTCGGCGCCGGCTTCTTCCTCGGCCTGCGCGAGCTCTCCTCCCGCATCTTCGGCGACCAGTTCCCCTATCTCATCCCGGTCGGCGTCATCTTCATCGCCATGGTGATCTTCCTGCCCCAGGGTTTGCTC
>Ga0247727_10019308_pt1 | contig 10578 bp, 12 predicted proteins | sample WisWelCaveWW1625_FD_202498 | JGI IMG/M metagenome (GOLD analysis project Ga0247727, IMG submission 202498) | Biofilm microbial communities from Wishing Well Cave, Virginia, United States - WW16-25 | ecosystem: Environmental > Aquatic > Deep subsurface > Groundwater > Cave microbial mat | place...
GTGACACTGGCGCTGGCGGCCTGAGCGAAAATTTTCCTTCCCCCCTCGGGGGGAAGGAAAGCGACAGAACCCAAAGTGGAGAACTACCAACCCCAAATCAAATTGCTGAGCTTGACGGACACAACTTTTCACGACTTCTGTCTGAACGACCGCTCGGCGTGCCAGCAATGTCAATTCCCGGAGTTGGTCCGGCAGTGGGCGTCGGGCCGGTAGCTTGGATTGGTGGGAGCGGCGTCCCCGCCGCGATTCCGCCCGCCCGGTCGCGGCGGGGACGCCGCTCCCACCACGGATTCATTTCTTCTCGGTCGGCACCTGCAGCTTGCGCAACTGCTCCCGCAACTCCTGTTCGCCTTCCGGCAACCGGGCATTGATCACCCGTTTGCGGATCGGCGCGGAGCGGGACGGCATGACCCCCGCGGCCGGGCGACCGTCGGGAAGAACCGCCCGTTGATCGGACTGGCGGGCGCGCTTGGCACCGAAATTCTGTTGCGGGACAATTCCAACCGGATGCATCGGCAGATCGAGCACGTTCAGGTCGGCCATCCGCACGTCGGCCGATTTGTGACGCACGCGTTGGCGTGACGAAGGCACTTCGCCAGTCTGATAGGGCTGGCTGGGAAGAGTTCTCAGGTTGAGCTGGTCCGGCTGGATAATCTGGCTGTTCACATCGGCCAGCCGGCCGGCCTCGATCGGCTTGAACACCTGGGCAGACACGGAGCCGGCCAAGAGAATCGTCATGCAGAGGAACTTCATCAAGTTCAGAGTACCAAGACCATGCTTGCAGGCAAGGGCAAACACCGCTAAACTTTGCGGGACATGAGCACGGCACAATTGGCAAAGGAACTGGCGGCGCTACCCCAAGCCGAGCGCGTCGAAGTTTTGCGCGCGGCGCTGCGCGACCTTGACCCGTCGAGCCGCGAGGCTGTGGAACGGCTGCTTCTCGAAATGGAGCTGTCCGCCCCGTCGTCGCGACCGCTCCAGTTGAAATGGCCGGACTTCGAGGCGCGGCTCAAGCGCATTTTTGGTGACAAGGTGCTGGCGGGTAATGCGGTGTTGGAAGAGCGGGAAAGCTACCGATGGTAGCCTACGCCGACGCCAGCTTCATCGTTGCCTTGTATTTGCAGCAGTCCTCATCGGCGGCGGCACGGGCGGCCATGCTCAGTCTGTCGCCTCCACTTCCCTTCACGCACCTGCACGCGCTGGAGGTCCGGAATGCGATTCGCCGGGCGGTGTTTCGTGGTGAAATCACTGTGGCCGAACGCGACGCTGTCCTGCAAACGATGGCCAGCGACCTGCAAAACGGTGTGCTGGCCCAAGTCGCCGTGCGGTGGGCGGACGTGTGGCACGAAGCCGATCGCCTGAGCGCGGGTCACACCGAGACGATGGGCTGCCGCAGCCTCGACATCCTGCATGTCGCCATCGCCCGAACCCTGAACGCCCCCGAGTTCCTCAGCTTCGACGCCAACCAACGTCAACTCGCCGCCGCCGAAGGTTTGACCGTCAAACCTTGATCAACTCGGAAGCTACCCGGAGCGCGCTTGCAGGCAAGGGCAAACACCGGTAAACTTTGCGGGACATGAGCACAGCACAACTGGCAAAAGAACTCGCGGCGCTCCCGCAAGCCGAGCGCGTCGAAGTGCTGCGCGCAGCGGCGCACGACCTTGACCCACAGAGCCGCAAGGCGGTCGAACGGCTGCTGCGTCGGCTGGAAAATCCGGACGTACCCGAAGACTTCTGGGAAGGGCTGGAAGAATCTGAAGACGGCAAGGCGCTGGACGTGCGGCAGGAGCAATTTGACACGGTGACGCCATGAAGGAAATCATCCTGACAGTTGAGCACGACGAAGACAGCGGTTGGTTCGTGGCAAGCTGGGACGAGCCCAAGGGCGCTGGCGGTATTACTACCCAAGGGAAAGACCTCACCGAACTGCAAGCCAACGTCCGCGAAGCCGTGCGCTGTCATTTCGGCAAAGGCAAAGCACCACACGCCATCCGCCTGCATTTCCTTACCGATCCCGTTGTAGCGACCGCGTGAAACTGCCCCGCGACGTCTCCGGCCCGGAAGCGGTGAGGGCGTCGCGGCGGCTCGGCTTCAGCGTCACCCGTCAAGATGGTTCACACATCCGGCTGAGCAAAGGCCCGTGCCGCGTCACTGTTCCCAATCACCGGACGCTGTTACCGAAAACCCTACAAAGCATCCTGCGGCAAGACGGCATCAGGTTGGAGGCGTTCATCGAGAACCTTTGAACCGTCGCCGCTTGGATCGCCCCGCAAAGCAAGTTCCAGGAGAGTTTTGCCGATGAAGACCAAACCACGGAAGAAGCGCCTCGGAAAGTCGAAGTCAGTCGATGAGCCGTTGACCTATGCGCATCTTCAACATACGGACTTGACTAGCTACAACCCGGCCCTCAGTGCTGCTCTCAACTCCGGGCTGATGGATGATCCGCAGTTTGAGAGATTCAGGCAAATCAACCTGCTGGCTTGGGAAGACCGCCACAGTTTTCTTAACAGCGTGCTCAACAACGCATCACAGAAGGCGGTTGATCTTGTGCTGCAAAATCCGGGTGAGTGGCTGCCGGCAGCCATGCGCTTCCTACCCGGCTGGGCTTTGGCACAACCTGATATTTCCCGCCTACTCGCCATGCTTTACGTCGCCGCACACCACGGCAAGGCCGTCTCTGGTTCTGTCGCGGCGAAAGCGAGCGCCATCTTGCGCGATTGCCTTCCCCGTCGGGCAGGCGGCGGCAGCGTCTTCAGCAAGTACGTGCCCCGGTATTTCGAAATGGAATTGCAGCGCATCACCAAGCTATTGACTCCCGACCGGCGCTTGCTGATCCGCACGCGACTGCGCGAACTCGATCAACTTTCCAAGACTGCCGGCGATCAAGCAAAACGGCAGCGACTGTCGGATGCTGAACACCGCTTGAGAGTGGCGCAGCACGAATTGGAAACCCTTCGCATGTTGGAGTGGGCGGCCATGAAACCGCCTCTCACGGAGGCTGAACAATACTGGTTAGAGAGGCACCGCGAGAAGTGGGGAACTGACTGCAAAGACCTGCCTTGGATTTACCCGCAAGACATGTCCGAAGCGCGCGACGGCCCAAAGGACGCGCAAGCGATACCAGACGCGAATCACGCGTACGCGGTGCGGCGCACGGCTGAAGCCTTCCGCCTTGAACCTCCGGGTGTCCGCCGCATTCTCCTCAAACAAGCTCCAACGGTGCAAGCGTAACACTGCCCGCAGTATTGCGCACAAGTTTCGGCGTGCTGTCCGGCGATAGTAGATAATGTCGCCAGACTATGCAGAATAAATCTTCGACGGCAGGTATCGACCAAACAACGGATGCCCCGGCACTGGCAACGCCGGCAAGTGTTGCCATCCTCCGTCAACAAATCGTTCAGGTAACCGTATGAAGCTCCCCCGCGACGTGTCCGGCCCGGAAGCGGTCAAGGCGCTGAGGCGCTTGGGGTTTGCCGTCACGCGTCAAGACGGCTCACACATCCGACTAAGCAAAGGGCCCTGCCACGTCACCGTTCCTAACCACCGTGCGCTTCTGCCAAAGACCCTGCAAAGCATTCTACGTCAGGCCGGCATCACGACGGAAGAGTTCACTGAGGCCCTGTGATCGAAGTCAAAGCCACGACCGCCGAACCGCCGCAGTTGCCGGCACCAGACCCTCAGAACTGAGCGCGTCACCGTCCGGGCATCCACAAAAACCGCGGCGAAACGCCTTGCCACTCCCGGCACTGAGGAATAGGATTCGGGCCCGAAAGGAGAGACAGCAATGAATCTCACTCGTGTTGCCGTTCTGCTTCTTGCACTCGCAATACCAGCATCACCTCCGCAAATAGTCGCCCAGCAAGAGACCGAAAGAATCGAGCAGAAAATCCGCGCTGGCGAAGCCTTCAAACTTGCCGAAAGTGCTGAGGAGAAAGGCATCCCTCCACAGGGGCAGGTTGTGCGAACTGGGGTTGAGGCGCAACTTGAGAAGTTGTTGGTACAGGATCGCAACCTTATACGTGCCCGAAACAAGGAGGGTCAGACGCTTCTCTATGTTGCAGCGAAAGTGGGGAACCTTCACACCGTCGAAATACTTTTGAAGCATGGCGCTGCCGCGTCGGAATCGTGCGGTCGTGACGCCAAATCGCCGCTCGTGGCTGCACTTGAACACTGTATCCACTGCCGTGCAAGACAAGGCCTGCAGAAGATCGGGGATATTTCAGGCGAGAGCCCGGAATGCCGTCGTTATGTGAAAACTGTCGAAGCGTTGATAACCGCGGGTGCTGATCTCAAGACGCCCGACCGTTTAGGTCGCACGCCGTTATACACGGCGGCCCATGCTGGGGCGCCCGTGAGGATTATCACATTGATGATTTCCAAAGGTGCGGATGTTGGCAAGACGGCAAAGAACGGAGAAACGCCGCTCCACGCCGCCGCCAAATCTAACTGGAGCGATATTGTGAAACTTCTGTTGTCAAGGGGCGCAGACCCTAACGCGAAAACCGTAAAGGGTGAGACGTCCGCAGAACTCGCTGCGGATAATGGTTACACAGACCTAGCGCGTTTTCTCCTATCGGAGCAGCAGAACACAGTTCGCAACCAACAACCGAGGGTGACAACTTCAGTGCCGGTTCCGCAAGGCGCAAGTGCAGCTTCACCCCAACCGAAAGCTGGAGATGCGAATATCCACGGTACTACATCCTTCACTTATGAGACAAACGGGCTGCCTGCCACGATCACCATTGACCGTGTGACTTATGAGAATATCCGGTGGGGTACGGTGACGCCGTACTCGGTGGCGATTTTCCACAAGTCGGGTATCGCCAAAATTCCATTGGAGAGACTGACGCCCGAGCTTCAGAAGCGGTTTCACTACGACTCGCAGAAGGCCGCTGCATATCGGGCGGCAGAGTCAGCAACAGATGCGCAGGCTCGCGTTGCCGCTGCGGAGAGAGAACGAAAATACCAGGAGAGGAAGAAAGCTGAAGCGGCTTGGACAGAACGACAAAGGGAGCAGTCTGACCGGGAGGCACAGCAGAAAGAGCAGTCCGAGCAACAGAATCGTGGAAGATCGGAACCAGTGACCAAGGTGAAGTATGCCGGTGTGTTCAACATCAAACCACGAGCGGACGGCACGTACAGCGCAAACATCGTCACCGAGGGCGACACTGTGCAGTTGGTGATCTTTGAGGAAGCTGGCCTGAACTACCTGCGAAAGCATCCGCGTGGGGTTGTTTACGGAACAGTCCGTGAAGCCACTGTGATCAATCAGTACGGCGCGCAAGTCTCGGATACTGCGCTCTACCTTCGCGGTTCAGACGTTTTCCAGAACATCAGCGGCCAAGTGTCCTACCACTGGTAGGCGTAGCGCCCGTTGGCGGGCATCCTGAGCGCAAGGGCGACCATCCTCGCAGTCTGTCCGAGCGGGAAAACTTTCTACGGCTGACGATCCGCGAAGCTGCCGCTACCGTCACCCGAAAATGTCTTTGGGCAGGTTGAAGCGGCGGATGATTTGGCGGAGGATGCCCGGCTTCACGTCGCGGCCCTTGTGGTAGGGAATCGGACAGGAATGTCGCGCACCCGTCCACGCACCGCTTGACGTTATATCACTTCTGATTCAGACGTTGCGCCACCGGGCCGGAGGGCAAGCCGCTGCGGTGGGGTGTCGGTTCGCGTGGTGGTGCGGTGGGAACCCGGCTTGCGAGAGGCTAGGCCGTTGTGTATCGTAGAACGCTATGAGCACCGTGCAGGAAATCGAAGCGGCCATCCAAGCGTTGCCACGCGAAGAGTTGTCCAAACTCTGGCAGTGGTGGGATGAGTACCGCGAGGCCGCCTGGGATCGCCAGATCGAAGCGGATGTGGCCGCCGGCAAGCTCGACAAGCTGTTGGCGGAAGCCGACCGCGATTTCGAGGCGGGCCGCTGCACGCCGCTGCCGTGAAGAACTTCACGACGCCCCGGTTCTGGCAGCACTACCGTTCCCTGTCACCGGAAATTCGCAAACATGCCGACCGCTGCTTTGCCTTGTTCCAACGCGACCCGCATCATCCGTCGCTGCAATTCCAGAAGAAAGGCCGGGCGTGGGTGGCGCGAGTCGGCCCCGGTCATCGGGCATTGGCGAAGGAACGACCGGAAGGCTTGGTCTGGTTCTGGATTGGGCCGCATGACGATTACGAGCGTCTGCTGCGGTCACTGTAGAGTTGGTGCGGACGAGAGGAGTTGAACCTCCACGACCTTGCGGTCACAGCCTCCTGAGGGCTGCGCGTCTGCCAGTTCCGCCACGTCCGCAACCAAATTGCGCGCTGAATATAGGCAAGCGCGTCCGGTCACGCAACGAGATAATCACCGCCGCGCTCGGCAGGACCACCGTGGGAGCGCCCTCCCGGGCGCGATTCCGTCGGCCGACCCAAGACCGTCGCGCCCGGAAGGGCGCTCCCACAACCCCTACTTGTCCGGGTGGCTTTGAATCAATCGCCGCATCGCTTCCTCTTCGCCGATCGCGAGCACGTCGTCGAAATAGCGGACCATCTCCTCCTCGGTGGCCAGTTCCACGGCGCGCTCGGTGCGCGCCAGGAGACGCTGCAATTGTTCCCGCCGGTTGCTGAGTTCCGTGACCCGGTCCGCATTCTTGCCGTGGACGGGGCCAGCCGCGCGCAGCGCGGCGACCTCCAACGACTGTCCCACCAATTCAGTGACCAAAAACGTCGGCGACTCCTGCATCACGCGGGCGACGCGCAGTCGTTGGTCGCCTGTCGCCTGCGCCAACGCGAGCACGGGTTTGTCCGCCAACACGCTCAACCGCCGCGCCGCATACGCCGAGTACCCGGCCGCTTCGAGGCAGCGAATCCGCGCGCGGGCGGCCGGCACCTCGTAGTCCTCGAACCGGATGGCAGTTTCCGGCGGAGTCGTCTCCCGCGCGGTCAACCACGGCACGAGATTGTGCGGGTCGAACTGCCGGCAGTGCTCGAACCAACGCGGCGCCCGCGCGAGCGCGCACCGGAGCGCGACGACGTTGTTCGTTCCGTTCGTGCGCAATGCAGGCTCCCAATCCCCGCCCAGTTCCGCCGCGCCAAACAGGATTTCCGGGTCGCCCGGATGTTCCGAGGCGACGCGGGCGATGAGGTTGGAGTCGATCCGGGAGAGGGCGAGCGATTCGGCGGTGTGCAACTGACCGGTCGTGCGCCGTTCGCGGTCAGCCCGCCGGAAGTCCTCGAAGGTCGGCAGATTGTGGAGCAGTCGTCCGCTTTGAAGGAGCGCTGCGGGCGGCGGGATCACGGTGAGGGAATCCAGCAGCTTGAACAGTTCGTCGATGTTCGTCTCGTCGTACAGGGCGGTCAGGCCCTTGATTTCGCCGGCGGCGATTTTGCGTTGGATGTTGGCGATGTGACTCTTGTCGGAGTCGAGGCTGAGGAGGAAGAATTTCGATTGCGGGAACAGGCTGCGGAGCGCGGTGGCTTCGAGGTCGGCTTGTTTGTAACGCTCGCGCAGGCTGGTTTTGGGGCTGAGTACGACGGGGCCATGCTCTTTTGTGAAGAGGACGATGTCGTAGAAGTTGTGACGGAAGTTCTTGAACTCCACCTGCCAGTACAACGGCGTCCGGTGGCGCTGTTTCAGGGCGACCATCAGGCTGTATTCCATCCACGTGCCCGCAAGATTGCCGATGGAGTTTGGCGACTTGCCCATTGCCGCCGCGCGGGCACGCGCTTTCCGATCCGTGTTGGCGACGAAATGGCCAACGCCTTTCTTGAGATCGTCAGGGTTGACGACGGCATTGTAGATTTGGGTGACGATCTTGCGTTCGTCCTTCTCGATGCCGAGTTCGATCAGCAACCCCGGGGGACGAGCCTCGACCACGGAGGCACAGAAAAGGAGAAGGAGCGGAAGCAAGCCCGCCACGGCGGGTGAAAGTTGGTTTGGCGTCACAGGCGGGCTACTGTATTCTCAGCGAACGATGGCTGTCAAAATCGATCTCGAACAGCGGACGGTGGCGCTCAGTGTCGGCGATCTCGTAGCGGAGCCGCTGGCCGGGATTGGGCGCGTGGCGGGATTGAGCGTGTGGACGCGGATGGCGCTGGGGCGCGAGGCGCATGTGAGTCATCAGGCGGGACAGACGGAACGGCATACCAGGTACAGTCGCGAGATCGCCGTGCGCTACGTGACGACAGTGGACGACTTTGCAGTCACCATCCAGGGCCGGATTGACGGGGTGTATCCGCCGGCGGATGAGCGCGGGGTGTGGGTGATCGAGGAAATCAAGTCGGTCGTGTTGCCGCCGCTGATGTTTGGGACGCAGGAGGCCGGGCAGTATCCGCATTATGTCGAGCAATTGCGGATGTATTGCTTCCTGGCGAGCAAGGGGGCCGGTCGCGACAGGAATGTCGCTCCCACCGTCGCGGAAGGGATCGGTACTGTGGCGGGACGATTGGCTTTTGTGAATGTCGCGGACGGCGCGCGCAAGGAGATCGAGATGTTGCCGCCGTTCGATGATTGCGCGGAGTTGATCGCGACGCGGGTGCGGGCGCTCATCGGACAGGTGACCGAAAAGCGCGCGCAGCACCGGCAACGGCGGGCATCCGCGCATGACCTGATGTTCCCCTTCCCCAACCCGCGTCATCATCAGGACGAGATGATCGCCGTGGTGGAGCAGGCGTTGGCGAAGGGCCGGCATCTGCTCGTTTCGGCGCCGTCCGGGATCGGGAAAACGGCGGGGGCGCTGTACCCGGCCTTGCGGCACGCGTTGGCGCACGACCAGCGCATCTTTTTTGTCACCGCCAAGAATACCCAGCATCAACAGGCGCTGGAGACGGTGCGGCGGATGGGAGGTCGCGGCGCTGAGGCCGCTCCCACGTTAACGGCGGTCAGCTTTCGGGCGCGGGAGAAGATGTGCATCAACTCGGTGTACGCCTGCCGGGAGGAGTTTTGTCCGCACTTGCAGATGTTTGCGCTGAAACTGGAGCGGACCGGTGTGCTGGAGCGGCTGCTGGGCCGGCGGGTGATGACGGCAGACGACCTGATCGAAGCCGGGCGCGGGACGAGTTTGTGTCCGTTCGAGTTGGCCTTACTGCAGGCGGAACGGGCGGACGTGATCGTGTGTGACTACAATTACGTGTTTGACCCGCAGGTGTATCTGCGGCGGTTCTTTCAGGATGCAGACTACTCGGACAGCGTGCTGATCATCGACGAGGCGCACAATCTGGTGCAACGGGCGATGGATTATTACTCACCCGAGTTGCGGCGTCGGCAGGTCGGAGTGGTGCTGAAGAATCTCCGGCACGTCGAGCCGGCCCTGGCCAGGGAGTTCCGCCAGACGCTCAGCCGGCTGGACGACTTCTTCGAGTCGCAACGGCTCGAACGCGGGGATGAGTACAGTCAGTTGCCGGAAGAGGAGTTGCCGGCCGGCGACAAGTTCCTCATCGAACCGCCGCGCGCGTTCTTCCAGGAATTGCGACCAGCGGTCAACCGGCTGGCGGTGCGCTACTTTCTGGACAAGCTGATGAGCGGGCGGGCGGTGCCGGACGATCCGGTGGAGGAGTTTTTCGCAGACTTCGGGCAGTTCTGCAACGTGCTGGCGTTGGAGGGGGAGGAGTTTTCCCACGTGTACGATTCGGCCGGGGGCGGCGCGTTGAAAATCGTCTGCAAGGATCCCTCGCAACAGTTGGCGGCGCGGCTGGAGGGATTTCACAGTGTCATCGGGATGTCGGCGACGCTGGCGCCGGTGGACTTCTACCGGCAGATGCTGGGGTTTGATCCGGAGCGGACGGATGCGGTGAACCTAGCATCCCCATTCCCACCGGAGAATCGGAAGATTCTGGTGGTGCCGGATGTGTTGACGACGTACCGGCAGCGCAGTGCGAGTTATGGGAGGATCGCGGAGATCATCACGACAACGGCGGCGGCGCGCCGGGGGAACTACATGGCGTTGTTTCCGAGTTATGAGTTTTTGAGGTCGGTGGCAGAGTTGTTGCCGGCGGGCGACTGGCAGGTGCGGGTGCAGGATGCCGGGATGACGGAGGCGCAGCGGGAGGTGTTGTTGGAGTCATTGCGCGAGATCGAGCCGCCGAAGTTGGTGCTGGCGGTGCAGGGCGGTGTGTTCGCGGAGGGGGTGGATTATCCGGGGGCGTTGTTGCGGGGGGTGATCGTGGTCAGCCCCGCCCTGCCCCAAGTCGGTTTCGAGCGGGAGTTGATGCGGCGGTATTACGAGGCGCGGGATGGTAAAGGGTTTGAATTCGCCTACCTGTATCCGGGGATGAATCGGGTGATTCAGTCGGTGGGACGGTTGATCCGCAGCGAGACGGATTGCGGAGTGGCGGTGTTGGTGTGCCAGCGGTTCAGTCAGCGGCAGTATTCAGCGCTTTTCCCGCCGGAATGGTCCGAGGGGAAGGCGGAGAAGTTGATCTGCAAGGATTTGCAGAGGGAACTGAGGTGTTTCTGGGAGAAGCGGGATGGAATCTCGGCTAAGGCCTATCCCTTTGACTCAACCAGACCCCATCTGTAGTATCGCGTTGAATGGAAGACTATCCGCGCACGCTGATGGAGTTGGAGCAACGGTTTTCTACGGACCAAGCCTGCCGGGCCTATCT
>Ga0247727_10019309_pt1 | contig 10578 bp, 8 predicted proteins | sample WisWelCaveWW1625_FD_202498 | JGI IMG/M metagenome (GOLD analysis project Ga0247727, IMG submission 202498) | Biofilm microbial communities from Wishing Well Cave, Virginia, United States - WW16-25 | ecosystem: Environmental > Aquatic > Deep subsurface > Groundwater > Cave microbial mat | place...
CCCAAATTGGTTTTGAAATTGCACGGGCAATGATGGGAATGGTATTTGGGGAAAAGTACCCTGTAGAGCTTGACCCACTGCCTCCTGGAAACGGTGCAAGAATTTCGGCTAATTCCACAGAGACAAATTCAAAAGGAACATTAAGCATATACCCGAACCCTGCAAGACAAAGTGCAACTATAGAAGCATTGTTGCCAAAAGATACTGAAAAAGGGCAAATTACCGTTTATGATTTCCTCGGAAGGCAGATTGAAATGTTTCTTTTGCATGCGGGAAAAAATGTTATTACTTTTAACGTAGCAAATTTGTCTCCCGGAATTTACTTCTGTGTTATGAATAATGATGCAGAACCAATTGATAAACAAAAAATGGTAATATTATCTTCTCGTTAAAACATGACTAAAATCAGAATATCAATTCTGAAATTATTTTGCTTCTCCATTCCGATGCAATCGGGATGGAGAATTTTTCTTTTATGCCTCCTTCAAATTTATAACTGCAATATATCTTTCGCGCAGCAATGGGAATACACTTACGGGGGGACTCGCGGAGTTAAAATGCTTGAGACATATGATAATGGTTTTGCAATTTTGGGAACGACACTATCCTCCAGCAATGAAAGAGGATTGCTGATAAAAACCGATATTGATGGTAATGTTCTATGGAATAAAACACTGGGCAGCAACGGTTATATAACCTATACAACTGCAATGGAGGCAATATATGACGGAGGATTTATTATTTCAGGTTATACTTCACAGTATGATTCAATGGGGGCCGCCTTCGTATTGAAACTTGATGAATGTGGAGAAAAACAATGGTGCAAAATATATGGACTTCCTAATGATTATGATTGGGCAAGTGATGTATATCAGCTAACGGATGGTAACTATATAGTATTGGCAAGTTATTTTGGCCCCAGTTCACAGAATACCGAACGAGTCGGATTAATGAAATTAGATGCTTTAGGAAATATTATATGGCTCAATGATTATTCCCATTACTTCGCACCTTCTGCATTTTCTTTACTATTGGATAATAATAATGAATTTTTAATAACCGGACTTAGTTATATACCAAATCCAGATGATACAGCAGGTCCAAATTGGGTAAGAACTGTTATAATCAAGGTAGACAGCTTAGGAAACGAAGAATGGAATGTTCCTTATGGAGTTACTGACCATTTTGTTTCGAGGGGAGGGGGGAGAGAAACTCCCGATGGCGGTTATCTTACATTATGCAGCCACAGAGATTCTGCACTTAATCCTTTAAAAAATTATTCATATCTGTTCAAGACAGATTCAAACGGCAATGTTCAATGGGGTAATTACATCGCGATTGGAGATAGTTCAAAAGGAACATGGGATCTTGACATGATTGCTTTAAACGATTCAGAATCGGTTACATTGTCAAGCATAACAGATACTATTAATACCGGTATTTACAGGTTAAAGATTTTAAAAATAGATACCGCAGGCAGTATCCTTGACTCAGTAACGTATGGTTACAGTAGTTCGGCAATAGGAGGAAGAATTAGTAAAACTAGTGATGGCAAAATCATTATCTGCTCAACCAAAGATATTGGGGCAAACAACCTTGACATATATGCAATAAAGCTCAATGAGAATTTGCAGTTGGATACGCTGTATAATATCTCGTTAAATTACGATAGCTTATGCAGCACCGGAATAACATCGGGTACAATTACACTGGATACTATGTCAGTTGTGGGAGTTGAGGAAGTAGCGAAGGGGAAAGGAGAATTTTTGGTTTATCCGAATCCGGCGGCGGATGAGTTAGTAGTCAGGAGTTTGGAGTTCGGAGACAAAAAAATGGAAGTAGAAATTTATGATGTGCTTGGGCAGGAAGTTTTTCAATCGTCCATTCAACATCCGTCAGCTGACGGATCAACAATTAATATTTCGGCTTTGCCCCCGGGAATTTATTTTGTAAAGGTTAGGGATGAGAAGGGAAATGTTTCTGCGCAGAGGTTTGTGAAGATGTAATACGAAAAATTCCCCTAAACTTTTTTAGTAAACCACAAGTTTTCTGACGAGGGAATTTTGTCCGTCATGAAGCCGGAGAATATATAAGCCGGAGCTGAGCGAACTTATATTCAGCGTTTGTGAATGCGCTGCGCAGGCGGTGGTATAAACTTTTTCACCCGTTGCATTAAAAATACTCAGTAATGTTTTTGCCGCGGGGTTCAGATTTGAAAACTGAACTACAGCGCTTCCGGTTGCAGGATTGGGAAACACTTCAAACGAGGGCTTGGCAGCAGCAGGAAAAGGAAAATGCGTGGCAAGCGGATTATCGCGGTAAAACAATGCAACACCGCCGGAATAATTTCCCACCAGCAAATCCATAAGCGTATCACCGTTGATGTCACCCATTCCTATATTAACTCTGTTACCTTCCGTGCGGCTAAGGACAGTATCGAGCAACGTAAACGTTCCGTTCAAATTGTTGTCAATGTTTCCATAAAGAAACACATAGCCAAGCTCATTTCCCACCAGCATTTTATAAGCGCCTGAATCATCAAACACAAAAGGCGAAGCATACCCGTTGCTTAGATTGCTTACATCCACATCGCCGAGCGAATCCTCGGTAAGAGTAAAGATAGGATTGGTTGTTGTTCCCGTGTTTTGATAATAGCTGATGAACCCGTTTTTTCTTCCGATTACCAAATCAAGTTTCCCGTCACGGTCAAGGTCAATGAGTTGTGGTGCGGCATTGGCGCCGATGTCAATATTCTGGTAGTTGGGTCCGGTAAAAGAAAAGTTTGCAGGGTTGCCGATTGGGGCAGTGTTTGTAAAAAACTGAATCTTTCCGTTGTAGTCGCCCACCATCATGTCGAGGTCTCCGTCACCGTCCACATCTCCAAAGGCAGGGTGAACATCATTGCCGTAGCCGATGGCAAAAGTATAACTGAAGAGCCCGGCATAATCGCGCGTAATAAGCTGAAAGGACGGAGCGGCGGTTGTGCCTATGTTGCGGTACAGCGATAACCCGCTTTTAAATCCTCCGGTCGGCTGGTAATATGTGTAGTTACCGACTACCATGTCGGTGAGCCCGTCAACATCATAATCGAAAAATGCAGGGTAGGCGCCGCTGCCCGTCTCTATCATATCGCGCTGTAAAAAATTATTGATTTGGTAATTAAACACAGGCACTGCCGTGCTGCCGGTATTCTTATAAAACCAAATTCCCGAAAAATCTTCTTCAAAAGTCGGTGAAACAATCAGGTCTTTTTTTCCATCATTATCCACATCAATATATGCATGCGTTGTAAATGAAATCACCTGGGCAGGATTGTCATACGAAGGAAACAATGTATCCTGAGATGTCATGCTTGCCACAGTGGGAGTGCCGCCATTGGTAAGGAACAGCGAGTTTTTATCTGCCAGTCCGCCTATCAGCAAATCCTTGTCTCCGTCACTTTCCATATCAATGATGCAGATACTCGACATGGTATCGTCATTCCTTGCCGCATCAGAAGGGTCGTAATTTTTAAACGGTTCCTCTGCAGAAAAGAACCCCATCCTGCAGGTAATTCCCAATTGTGCCTGATTGGCATTGGTCACCAGCGAAAATTCTCCCCAGCAGCTTGTAATCCATTGAAACTGCATGGAGTCGCAGCCGAATCCGTTTTCGACCGATTTGTTTTTGTTGTATTCAACCATGCCGGCCCATGCGTTGTTCCAGCAGAGAATGTCGGTGTCACCATCGTTGTCCACATCGCTGAACGCGGGAATCAGCCCGTACGATGCAAACATATTGGTGTAAGTGGATGGATACTGCGACATGAGCACCGGGCTGAACAGTGTAAACTGCAATGTGCCGGGCGTGGTAGAAATATTGCGGTAAACTTTTATTCCGTTGTTGAAGTCGCTGAGAGTAAAGAAGTCCTTCTTGCCGTCACAGTCAAAGTCGTAGGTAAATGCCCATTGCCATAGCGGGGGAAAAAAGTTAGTGTATTCCGGAGCATAGGTATAATCCACCTGGTTTGGAGTGCCGCCATTAATGAACGGAACAATGCGGTAGTTGGCGCGGTCATTCACGAATATATCCATAATGCCATCCAGGTTAAAATCAAATTCCGAAAACATGGGGTAGCTCAGCCCGCCTGCCCAGGGCAACACCAAATTATTCGCTCCCACCTGCACCGGCACATTTTGCTGCCGGATGAAGTTGACCTGCGCATTTGAAACGCAGCAGAGAAAAAACGAAAAAATAAATAATGCGGTAATTCTATTTTTCATGGAACAAAGGTAGTTCTTAGCTGTCCTTAAAGCAAAAAAGATTCTCCCCATCTTGTTTATTTCAATTCTTTTTCTTTATTTTGAATCATCAAATCACAAGGGAAAAATTTCAACATCAAATATTTATTAACCCCTTTAATCCCCCAAACCCCATGAGCAGAATTATGTATCCCGAAGATTTTGCCAGCCAGCGCAAGCTCTTCAAAGACATTAAAGCCAAAGACACCGCCGATGGCGTGGCAAGCCCCATCAGACCGTATCTGACGCAGCAAGGCATTGACCTGGTAACCGATGCCGCTGATGGCGATGCAGCCGACCTGCGCGAACAAGCTCGCGCACTGCTGAGCCGCCAGAGCGAAAACTTCCGCCAGATGCGCGACCTTAAGTTTTCGCCCGTCTTTAAGCGCCTCAAAGGCGAAGTGCAGTACCTGAAAGGTTTCTATAAGCCCAATGTGAGCGAGCTGGGCAACTGGGGCATTACCGTTGATTCAGGCGACCGCATCAATTACCCGCCCGAATTCCTGGCGCGGCACACGGTGTTCACCACTTTCAAGGCGAAGCACGACAGCTTTCCCGTTGGCACCAGCCCGCTGGAGCCCTACCTTGTTCAGCACACCATAAGCATGGCGAATGACGCCGCCGATGCCGCCGCAGCGCTCACTTCAAACAATTCTTTTTTGCAAACCGATGCCGATGCCGAGGATGCAAGGCAGGACCGCGACAACCTGTGGCAGCCCGTGATGGCGCACGTGCGCGGCATTGGCGACTTCTTGAAAAAACTCTATAAAGACAACGCCAAACAGCTCGGCTACTGGGGCTATGTGGTTGACGAATCGCCGCGCCCGCCCATGCTGCGCACCGTATCGGTGCTGCCTGCCGCCCAAAAGGTGGTAACGAGCGTCATTATAGGCGGAACGCTTACCAATATAAGCGCCGTTGACGTGCAAGTGTATCGCGGCAAATCCATCAAAGGCATTCCGTCCATCGTTCACCCGGGCGAAATGCTCGGCATGATTAGGGGATACAGCACTATCACCGTTGTTGACCCTTCTACCACCGAAAAGGCGAAGATTACGGTGCTTGTGAGCAAATAAAGGGTCGAAAGATTGATAATTCCGGTCAGAATGGTCAAAAACATGGGCGGAATTATCATTATTATGGGCTGAAATATTAAAATTATGGGCGGAATATTCAATATTATGGGCTGAATAATGGATAAGATGGGCTGAAATATCAAAATTATGGGCGGAATAATGGATATTATGGTGAGAACGACTGGGAAAAGGGGTGAAAGTATTGTGGTTTGGGAAGAGGGATAGGAACTTCCGGGCAAAATTGCCGCAACCAAACATGCGGCAATCTGCACCCCGTATGCTGGCTTAGCGAAAGTTTTTATCTTTGAGTTGCGGATATTTTAATGTTATAGGCATGCTTGGCGGCATAGCAACTTGATAGTGACTGCAAGAAATTCACAATGAAAAACAGAAACATATTGACAGTTATTTCTCTTGTAACACTTTTTTCGTGTAATAATCCTTCTGGACAAGCACAATCAAGTAATAGCAAAGTCAGCACATTTAATTCTTTTGATACGACAGTTTTGAACAACCCAAAATATTCAAGTGCCAGTATGCTTCGTCATGTATTTCATTTTGATAACTACACTTGTATTTCAGGTGCTACTGATAGTTGTTGTGCATATCTTGCCTTATTCCTTGACCGCAAAGAAGTGTTTTATAAAAAATTAGATTCTTCTGAAGGTTTATTTGATACTGTAATGACAGCGAATTTAAATAATGATGGCGTTCCTGATTTTATTATAATCTGCAACTGGGAAGATGGCAGTGATTTGTCAGCGTTAATTTCAAAATCTAAAACTTCATTCACCGAAAAACAGTTCGGAGATATAAGCGAAATTTATTGTACTGCAACAGGCGATACAATTCAACATCTTCAACCGCTTTTAATAAAAGACATTAACAATGATGGCAAGGATGAGATTATTGTCAACCTTGCTAAATACAATGACCTATTAATTGCTAACTCTTGCACAGACACGATTTATGCTGACAGGTGATACAACCCCCGCTCCGCAGGATATGTTAACCTGTGGAATGATTTCCCGCAATAAGCAGGCCAGGTTTTCACCTGGCAGCACAGTCAACCTTAAACCTCCCGCTCTGCAGGATATGTTATCCTGCGGAATGATATATATTTGTAAAAAAATAAAAATATGAATTACTTGCTGAAAATAAGAAACGAAAGCAAAGCAAAGGCATTGCTGCAGATACTTAACAGTATCGATTTTGTTGAAGTAAAAGAACATGATGAGTATGAGGAGTGGAGGGAAATTGTAAAAGCAGCGGAGAAAACAAAATCAATTCCGATTGCTAAAGCCATAGCGGCAAGCGGGCAATGGAAAAGCAAATAAAGATTGTAATAAAAGAATATGCTCTTGAGCAATTGCATGAAGAGTATAACTAGTACAGAAAAGAGTACTCCTTAACCTACGCAGAAGAATTCAGGGTTAATTTCTTTGACCGGATTATTTCTATCAGGCCTTTTTATAAAAGTTTTCCTGAGTGTCGTTTCCTTCGCACAAAAAACAAAATCTATCGTAATATTGTTTGGAATAATTACCTGATAGTTTTCAGGATAAAGTCCGATGGCATTGAAATTCTTTCTCTGTTCCACACGAAGAAAAATCCAAAAGCATTGAAACGTATCAGAAGGGTTCGCTGAGTTTATTTCTGCCCTCTGCATTGCACTCCCGCACCGCAGTCCCGAGCACTCGGGATTCCCGCAGTAAGCGGGACAGGTTTTCACCTGGCAGCACAGTCAACCTTAAACCACAAATGCTGACGCTTACGGTCAGCATCGAGACATTCATCGTCTCGACCACAAACCAATTCAATTTCTACTTTTGTCCCCATGCCCCTTATAGACCTGAGGAACATAGCGAAAAAATATATCATGGGAGCGGAAATCATCCACGCCATCCGCTCCATTTCGCTTACGGTGAACAAGAACGAATACGTGGCGCTCATGGGTCCGTCGGGTTCGGGGAAGTCAACACTGATGAATATCATCGGCTGCCTCGATTCGCCTACATCGGGCGAGTATTATCTGAACGGCACCGAAGTGAGCCGCATGAGCGATAACGAGCTTGCCGAAGTGCGCAATCGCGAAATCGGTTTCGTGTTTCAGACGTTTAATCTTCTGCCCCGAAATACGGCATTGGAAAACGTGGCGCTGCCTTTGCTGTATGCAGGATTGAGAAAGCAAAAACGCATAGAGCGGCAACCGCCACCATGAGGGATGTAGGGCTTGCCGACCGCATGAAGCACCGCCCCACCGTTTAAACGGTGGGCTTGTTTGCGCGCGTTGTACAACTACATCTTCACAACCTTCCTCATCAGTTTATTTCCCCCGCCTGCCCCGCTTATTGCGGGGTCATCCGTTACCGTGATGAAATAAATTCCTTTTGTGTAGCTGCTGATGTTGAGTGAAAGCGAGGCAGAATTTATTTGTGTTTGCTCCAGCACTTCTCCAAGCATGTTGCAGAGTTGCACAGCGTAGCTTGCTGCTTTGCCAAAGTTTATTGTTAGTTCTGCAGTGGCAGGGTTGGGGTAAATGGTAAATGATGTTTCATCCGAACTTTCTTCGCCAACAGAAACAGGCAGGTCAGTATCAATGGTGTTGACCGTAGTGTTCGTTACAACAGCAGGATTAAAATCAAAATAAATATTTGCTGTATTATTTATTACAGTTCCGTTGGCAAGGTTTGCCTCCTGGTTGATAGAGTAAGAAACAAAACCGTTGCTGGCTGACTGGTTTGCCCCGCTGTCGGGAAGCATGATATTATTGAAAGAAAACTTCACCGCATTGCCTGGATAAATATCCACATCCATAGGATGCGAAGTTGACAGTACATGGAACGTATTCATGTCAAGGTCGCTGTCAATGGTGTCCATGATGAAGACATTATAAGCCGTGTCGTTGCCTGTATTCTGGAAACGTACGGTGTACGTCAGCGGTACATTTACATCAGGAGAAATTCTTCCGCCCGGTTCAACGCCAACAGGATTTACGCTCTTGTCATTCGGGTCCCACGAATTTCGCACCTCGTAACAAACGGTCACAACATTATTGGAAGGGTTGGCATCACCGGCAACCGGCTCTGCAATAACTGTAAAGCATAGCGTGTCGCCAAGCACAGCGCTTGCACTGGTCATGACATAAACATTCGACAAGATGCTGTTCCACCAGTAATTAAAATTGTAATTGACAAGATTGGTGAAGTTCCATGTTAACGTATCGCCATTGATGCTTGCCGGAGAAGGAATGGAAGAAGTAAAAGTCACCAGCGGGTCAAGCACAAGGCGAACCTGTCCGCTGACAGGCATGCAGCGGGCATTCCATACACCGAGTGTAATAGTTGCCGGCTGTTGATTGGGGCGAAAACCCCAGCCATGTAATTGTCCGAGCAAGTCAAAACCGGGAGAGCAGGTCATTGCAAAATCATTTCCGGAGGACGGAGCAGTAGGAATAGAATAATTTCCGGAAGAAGGACAAAGGACAGTGAAGCTGTTGAATAAATTTCCTGTCTGAACGGTGTAAGGTAATCCTGTTGGCACATTGAAGGAATAATTTCCCTGTGAATTAGTGTAAGCCCACGCCACAACAGTGGGACCCGATAACAACTCAACCCTTCCCCATGCCATTGGAACGGGAGTATCACCGGCATCATAAATACAATTGCTGTTGGCATCAATATAAATGGTGCCCGAAATATTTCCGCAGGTGTCGCCTACGGCAATCTGGTTATAATTAATTAATGTATCGGCATTGCCATCGGGTCCGGTAGCAATATACTGCAGTGAATACTGCCCTGAGGCAGCATAGCTGTGGTTAATATACGCAAAGAACGAATTGCCGCTGTCGAGCGGCACTGTCACGGTGGTATCGTTGCCATCACCGAAATTGAAATACATATCTAATGAATCGGTTACGAGGTAGCCGGTTGCAGCACCATACATATAGGGAGTTGTGACAAAAGGCGGGGGGCAAGACGGCGATGGAGGTGTATTGAAAGCGCCCTGAATGGTTACAGTCGTTTGGGCATAAATAAAATTGCAGGCAAAAAGAAAAGTGATTAAGAAATTAATTTTTGTTTTCATGATTTTAATTTTTAAAATTATTTCCTCAAAACTAAACAAATATTTTGTGTTGTCAGGTGTTCTTTTCGCCTGACAGTTTTCAAATTGAGCATTGACAAAAATATGTAAGGGTGAACGCGGATTTCGAAATTTGTGACAATCGGCACGATAATCGTGATAAGCGGTTATAAAAGCGTGACAATCGACACATGCATTAAGCTTGTGTTAAGCTTAGAACCAGTTTAAATTTTACTTTAGAAAATGTTATTACGGTGCGGTCTATTGAACCGTCAGGTGAAAACCTGCCTGCCATTGCTTCTGGCTCTCGCGTTGGCAGGCAGGGAATACCTGATGGCACAGTCATGCGGTTTATTTATTTCTACTTTTGCCGCATGGCGATGATAGAACTTAAAAATATTGCGAAGAAATATATCATGGGAGCGGAAATCATCCACGCCATCCGCTCCATTTCGCTTACGGTTGAAAAGAATGAATACGTGACACTCATGGGTCCGTCGGGTTCGGGAAAGTCAACGCTCATGAACATCATCGGCTGTCTCGATTCTCCTACATCGGGCGAGTATTATCTTAACGGCACCGAAGTAAGCCGCATGAGCGATAACGAGCTTGCCGAAGTGCGCAACCGCGAAATCGGCTTTGTGTTTCAGACATTTAATCTTTTGCCCCGAAATACGGCATTGGAAAACGTGGCGCTGCCTTTGCTGTATGCAGGATTGAGGAAGCAAAAACGCATAGAGCAGGCGACAGCCACCATGAAGGATGTGGGGCTTGCCGACAGGATGAAGCACCGCCCCAACGAGCTCTCAGGAGGGCAGCGCCAGAGGGTGGCTATCGGCAGAGCATTGGTGAACCATCCTTCCATCATCCTTGCCGATGAGCCGACCGGAAACCTCGATACAAAAACATCGGAGGAAATTATGGGACTGTTTCATGAGATTCACCAGAAAGGAAATACGATTATTGTGGTAACCCACGAGGAAGACATTGCCTTGCATGCGCACCGCATTGTTCGCCTGCGCGATGGGCTGGTGGAATCAGATGAAATAAACAGGAATATTAAAAGGGTTTAGTAGGGGCGAAACATGTTTCGCCCTTACTTTTCAAGTGAATAAAAAATGTCTGTAAAGATTTATACC
>Ga0247727_10019310_pt1 | contig 10578 bp, 7 predicted proteins | sample WisWelCaveWW1625_FD_202498 | JGI IMG/M metagenome (GOLD analysis project Ga0247727, IMG submission 202498) | Biofilm microbial communities from Wishing Well Cave, Virginia, United States - WW16-25 | ecosystem: Environmental > Aquatic > Deep subsurface > Groundwater > Cave microbial mat | place...
AAGCCCCTGTAACTTGCGTGTGCCTGGCGGCGAGAGTTTTCAGGAAAGCCGGATGCGGGAAATCTGCACGTCCGGTTTGACGAGGGGGGAGGCGATTATCCCTCCCCTACTCTACTATTCTCTCTTCTTGTTTGTAGTGAATCTCCGACGCCGCGCGCAACTCGGCAGCCTTCTCTTCAGGCGATGTGTCGCTCAGAAAATTGCCGCCGCCGACCTCCGGGCCGGCCAGGTATTTCAACAAATTCGGTTGGCGCAGCGGCGGATGAAACTCGAGGTGAAAATGAAACCCGCGATGGTCGCCGCCGTCGGTCGGCGCCTGATGCAGCGGCATGACGTATGGGAACGGCATCTGCCACAGGTTGTCGAACTTCACCAGCAGGCATTTGAGCGCGGCGGCGAAGTCGCCCAACTCCGTCTCGCTTAGCGTCGCAATACTCGCGTGCGAAGCTTTCGGCGCGACGAAAGCTTCGTAGGCATAGCGCGCGAAGTAAGGCAGGAAGGCAATCGCCGATTCGTTCTCGAAGATGATGCGTCGCCCGTCTTCGCGCTCGGCTTTGAGAATATCCTGGAAAAGCACCCGCCCCGTTTCGGCCAGATGACGCCGCGACACGCGCGCTTCGGTCTCGATGGTTTTGAAGACGAAGTTAGTGGCGTAAATCTGGCAATGCGGATGCGGATTGGAGACGCCGACCACTTCGCCTTTGTTCTCGAAGATCAGGACGTGGTTGATCTCCCGGTGGCCGCCCAGCTCGACGTACTGCTCCTGCCAGACGCGCAGCAGGTTCTCGATTTCACAGATTTCAAGTTCGGCGAGCGCCAGGTTGTGCTTCGGGCTGTAGCAGACGACGCGGGCGATGCCGGTCGCGGGGCGGTTGCGGTAAATGCCGGGCGGGCGGGTGAGATCGCGTGGAGCACCGAGGCCTACGCAGGGGTGATCGTTGTCGAAGACGAACGTGCTCGTGTAATTGTCGTTGCGCTCACCGCTGACACGCCTGTTGCCGGGGCACAAGTAGCAATCAGGCAGGTAATCGGGCAGCGCCGATTCTTCACGCTCGACGGTCTCGCCGCTCCACGGACGGTTCTGCCGGTGCGCGGCAACGATCACCCACTCTTCGCGCAACGGATGCCAACGCTCTTCCCAGATCATAACTTTCCTCAAGGTGTTCAGACCAGCTTCGCCTTCAGCATTGTGTATGAATGAGGCGGGAAGCGGTAGCGGAGCTTGCGTCCATCCGCAGTCGTGGAGCGTGTGACCGTTTGCACCTTCGTCACGCCGAAGTCGTTCTCCGCCTTGATGTCGGGGCCGTTCACCTCGGCGACCGCGATTGGCCCGGCGAATTGCTTGTCCTGAGTTTCAAACTCAACCTCGATGGCCTGGTCACGATGCCGATTGACCACGTTCAGAACCAGCGCGCCGTTATCGTAGCCAGCCGATGTGTCAAGGTACGGCACTGGGCCGAACCGCTTGCTTTCGTATTTCGGGCTTTCCACAAACAGGTTGAGCGCCCGGCCCTTCGTGTTATTCGCAAACAGTTGCAGCGGGTAATAGATCGTTTGCAGGAACAGCCCTTTTTCATTGGTGAAGATCGGCGCGATGACGTTCACCAATTGCGCCATGTTGGCCATCTTGATGATGTGCGCGTGATTGACGAACGAGTTCAGGAAAGTGGCCACGACCAATGCGTCTTCGAGGTTGTATCGCTCTTCCAGAATGCGCCGCCCGCGCTGCTGCGCGCCACGCGCCCGGTACCAGACGTTCCATTCGTCCCACGCGATGTGAATCTTCCGGCTGCGTGGCATGCCTGACATCGCCGCATTGATCACACCCTCCGTCGTTTTGATCCGGTCGTCCAGATCAACCGAACTCGTCAGAAATTCATAGTAGTCGTTGTCGCGGTTGCCGACGTAGAGGTGAATCGCCAGATAATCAATGTGGTTTTTCAGGTGTTCAAGGATCGTGCGGTTCCAACCGATCCAGTCAATCCCCTGCGCAAAGTGCGACGATCCAGCGGCGATCAATTTGATGTTCGGATCAGTCCAGCGCATTAGCTTGGCGGCTTCCAGCGCGTATTTGCCGTAATCTTCGGTGCTGCGATGGCCCATCTGCCACGGCCCGTCCATCTCGTTGCCCAATCCCCAGTAAGTCACTTTCCACGGCTCCTGCCGCCCGTTCTGTTTCCGCAACCGCGTCATCGCCGTGTCTTGCGCAGAGCTGACGTATTCGACCCACTGCTGCGCGTCGGTCCAGGTTCCTGTGCCGAGGTTCACGCAAACGTAAGGCTCGGTCTTCATCATCTCGGCGTATTGCAGAAATTCGTGCGTGCCGAAGCGATTGGTCTCGACCGTGCCCCAGGCCATCTCCAGGCGACGTGGCCGCTGGTCACGCGGGCCGATGCCGTCCTTCCAATGATAGTTCGAGACGAAGTTCCCGCCCGGCCAGCGCAACTGCGTGACGTTCAGGTTTTGACGGCTTCCATCACATCCTTCCGGAAGCCGTTCGAGTCAGAGAGCGGCGAGCCTTCCTCGAACACTCCGCCGTCAATGCAGCGACCGAGGTGTTCGATGAAGTTGCCGTAGATTTTCGGGTCAATCTCGCCGATCACACGCTCGGTGTCTATCTTGACGCGAGCGCGAAACGGGCCTTCCTGCGCGCGGACAGCAAAGGGCACGGCGATCAAAGCCGTCGTCAAGCCTTTGGCAAAACCGCGCCGGGAAATTTTCGGAGCGTTTTTCAACGTCGCATCTGCTTTGGTCGTTTGTTTCAGAGCCATTGTTCCTCCGGGCAAATCAGTGCCGCGAGCGGTAGTGAGCGTAGCACCATCAGTCGGTCCATCATTGAGCCACGCTCACTACCGCTCGCGGTACTGATTCGGATTTCAAGCCAACGTGATTTGCAGCCGCGTTACCGAAGCGGGCGCGAAGCTAAAAATCACCGCGCCGCCACGCGGCGCCGACGCTTGCGCCGGTTGCGGCTCGATCACACGCGGATTGTCGAAGTTGTTGTGGGCGCGAATGTCTCTGGCCGCCAGCGTCGTGACGCTGACTTCTTTGACCGCCGCGCCGTGCACAGCGATCTCCGTCTCTTTCGCCGCCTTCGGATCAGGATTGGTGACGGTCAAAACCAGCCGCCGGTCGTGCAGCGAAGCCGATCCGTTCAGCCCACGCATCGTCGCTGGCCTGCCGTTGCGTGTGTATGACAGACGCGGCGCTGAAACGTTCGTTCTGAGCGATTGCCCGCCCTGATGCGCGGCGTACATTTCGAACACGTGATAGGTCGGCGTCAAAATGAATTTGTCTTCGTGCGCGAGGAAGAGGGCTTGCAGGCAGTTGATCAATTGCGCGACGTTGGCCATCGCCACTTTGTCCGCGTGGCGGTGGAAGATGTCGAACGTCAACCCGGCGAGCACGGCGTCGCGCATCGTCGCCTGCTGGCCGAGCAGGTGCGTCGAGTGGAGTTCGCTGCCCGGCTTGTACCACGCGCCCCATTCGTCCACGACCAGCTTCACGCGATGCTGCCGGTCGAATTCACCCATCACCGCCCAATGGTCGGTGATCAGATTCTCCATGCGGTTGGCCTCGCTGAGCAACTCGTACCATTCGTCGTCAGGATACTTCACCGCCTCGCCTTTGCCCTCGAACCAATTGGTGGTGCGCCCGCCGGTCACGTTCCACGAATAATGGTGCAACGCCCAACCCCACATCCTACCGAAACCGCCCTTCTCGGCCAGCTTGCCGAAAAACCGGCGCGACCAGCCCAGGTCGCCGCCATTCGGACCGGAACCGATGAAAGCCAGGTTCATTCCGTAGCGCGGCACCCATTCGGCAAAGCGGCGATATTCGACCACGTACTCTTCCGGCGCGAAGTTGCCGCCGCATCCCCACGATTCATTGCCGACGCCCCAGTAGCGCACTTTCCACGGTTCGCGTTGACCGGCGGTGGCGCGCATTTCGGCCAGCGTTGTCGTCCCCGCCGGCGAGTTGCAGTAATCCACCCACTCGTAAAAATCCCGCGCCGTCAGGCTGCGCAGATTGGCCGCCAGATAGGGCTGCGCTCCGCTCAACTGGCAAAACCGCAAAAACTCATCCGTCCCAAAATGATTGGTGTCGTACTTCCACGGCCCGTCCGGCGCGCCCTTGGGCCACTCCGGCGCATCCACCCAAAAGTTCGGGCGGCGCGGACGCTGCGCTCGCGACCCGATGCCGTCGCGCCAGTTATAGCTGTCGGCGAAGCATCCGCCCGGCCAGCGAATGACGCTGGCTTTGATCTTCTTCATCGCCTCAACCAGCGCCTGGCGAACGCCGCCGATGTTGGGAATCTTCGAGTTCTCGCCGACCCAGACGCCGTCGTAAACCACGCCGCCCAGATGTTCGACGAAATGGCCGTAAATTTCCGGCGCGATCCTGCCGATCGGCTCGTCCAGTAAAACCTCGATCCTGGCATCGGCCAGCCGCGACTCTTGCGCGATAAAGCGACTCCCAGTCAGCGCCAGAGCGCCTCCGGCCAGCGCAGAGTTGATGAACTCACGTCGTTTCATGAATTGTCCTTTTTGATTGAAGTCATTTCACCGGAATCCGCAAAACGGAGAGCGAATTCGGAGCGAGCGTGAAAGAAAACTCGCCTGAGGGAACCTCGATCTGCCGCTCAACGGGCGCAATCTTCTGCGGCTCATCCAGGCCGTTCTCCGCTTTCAGGTCGGTATTCGAGAGCACAAAAGCTTTCCCTGCTTGGCCGGCCTTGGCCGCGCCTGCAAGGTTGATGCGAACCTCTCTTGCCGATGCTTCGACGTTCACAAGCTTGAGCACAACTTCGCCTGCTTTGTCATCGAGCGACGCGCTGGCGAAGAGATTCTGCTGCCCGTTCTTCGGCGATCCATTCAGTTGAACTGGCAGGACGCGCGCGCCACGATTCACGCTGAACAATTTCTGCACATAGTAATTCGGTGTTCCGTAAGAACGCAGATTGTCGAACCAGATCAGGTTCGGCGTCCATTGCCAGGCGTCTACGTGGGCAAACAACGGCGCGTAAGAAGACATCGTCACCACGTCGGCGTTGCGCTCCAACCCCGTGATGAAGGCCGCTTCCGAGAGCGCGCACTCCCAGTTGTTGCGGTTTTCGGGACGTCCGCCGCCGCCGGAACTTTGCGCGGCGTACTCGCCGGCAAAGACCTTCGGGCCGGTGCGCGGGTAATCGTCATAACGCCCCACGTTGTCGCGGAACCATTTCGGCGGCATGTAGTAATGCTCATCCACGATGTCGGCCTTCAACCGTCGCATCTCTCCCCACAGGTAATGGAACCGCTCGTCGCCCGCGAACGGCCCGGCGCTGGTGATGAGCGTGATCTTCGGGTATTTCGCTTTAATCGCTTTGGCGAAGCGTTCGTAGCGCTCGACGTACTGCGGCCCCCACTGCTCGTTGCCGACGCCGATCATCTTCAGGTTGAACGGCGCGGGATGTCCCATCGCCGCGCGTTTGCGTCCCCAGGCGGTGGCGACCGAGCCGTTGGCGAATTCGATCAGATCGAGCGCGTCCTGGATGTAGTGATCCAGATCGTCAAGCGGCGCCAGCTCGCCGGAATTGAATTGGCAAGCCATCCCGCAATTCAGGATCGGCATCGGCTCGGCGCCGATGTCTTCGCTCAGCAGGAAGTATTCGTAATAGCCGAGGCCGAACGACTGGTAATAATCCGGCGTCGGGCGATGCCTGAATTCAGTATTCCAGCGATTGACGATCAAGCGGCGATCGGTCAGTTCGCCAATCGTCGTCTTCCACTGATAACGCGTCTCCAGATGCCGCCCTTCGACGATGCAGCCGCCGGGGAAACGCAGGAAGCCCGGCTTCATTTCAGCGAGCAGTTTGACCAGATCGGCGCGCAACCCGTTTGGACGATTCTTCCACGTCTCCTTCGGGTAAAGCGAAATCAGATCAACATCAACTGCTCCCTGCCCTTCCACCAACAGATTCAAGCGGGCCTTGCCGCTGGTTTCCGACGGGACGATGGCGGCGGCGAGAGTCTTCCACGCTGGCGTCAAACCCGTGATCTGAGCCTCGCCCAGTTTCTTCCCATCGGCGTCTTCCACTTCGACTCGCAACCCGGCAGTCGCGCCGCCCACGCTGCGCGCGCGGATGGAGAAGGCGTACTCCGCTCCTTTCTGCAAGCCGATGCCGCGAAAGCCTTCGTTCGTCACACCGAAGCCGCCGCCTGGGACATCCACCTTGATGCGTAGGTAATGCGAATTGGCGGCGCTTACCCGCGATCCCGCATCGTAGACTTGCAGCGTTCCTTTGGCGTCGCCGCGCGCCACCCGCCGCCAACCCATCATCGGGTCGGGAAACTCAAACGATTTGTTTTTGATTCGCTCAGGGTAAAGCCCACCATCAGCCCCGAAGTTGATGTCTTCGAAAAACAATCCGAACATCGTCGGAGCGATGGCTGCGCCGGGCCGGTCTACCTGAACGGTGATGGTGTTGGACTGGGTGTTCGCAAGTTGCGCCCGCAACAGCGTCAAACACAACGCGCAGATCACCACAAGCAGTGTGAGCGTAAAGGTCGGTCCAATTCGTAGTGTTTTCATAAACTGTTTGGCGTTGATGAGACTAAAACCTAACACCCACAACCTATCCACCTAAAAATATGAAAAATAGGTTTTAGGTTGTCGGTGTTTGGTTTTAGCTTCAGCCGATTGTTCGCCTTAAACAAGCTGACTGGTCAAGCGAGCGCCAGCGTCAATCGTGTAACCGACGCCGCCGGGAAGCGATACACCAACGCTCCACCCTGCGCCTGCACAGTCGCGTTTGACGGGACGAGCGCCCGCGGATTCTCGAAGCTGTTGTGCGCGTGAATGTCGTTGGAGGTCAGGGTTGTCGCCTGCCCCGACTGAACCTTCGCGCCGCGCACGGCGATCTCCGTCTCTCTGCCTTCCGTCGCGTGCGGATTGACGACTGTCAGCGTCAATGTCTTCCCATTCAGCGATGCGGAACCTTGCAAGCCCCAGAGCGTGGCGGGAGCTTGCGCCTGAGCCGCCAGGTTTGCCCGCTGCTGTGGCGACATTTGCGCCTGCGCTCCCGGTGGAATGTTCGGCGCGGCGCGCTTGAAGCTCAGGGTCGGCGCGGAAAACATCGTCCGCACCGCCTGGCCGTTGTGGTGCGCGGCGTACATCTCGAAGACGTGGAAGTTCGGCGTGGCGACGAACTTGTCTTCGTAGGCGATGAAGAGCGAATGGATGGTGTTGATCAGTTGCGCCACGTTCGCCATCACTACCTTGTCGGCGTGCCGGTTGAACGTGTCCAGCGTCAGTCCCGCGATCAACGCGTCGCGCAACGCGCCGGGGTAGCCGAACAGGTAGCCCGCCGGCAGGCTCGGATGTTGCGAGTGCCACGCGCCCCATTCGTCTACAATCAGCTTGACGCGATGCTGCGGGTCGGTCTCGCCCATCACCGCCCAGTGCTGCTCGATCAGCGACTCCATGCGGTCGGAGCGCGCGATCAGTTCGTACCACTCATCAGTCGTGTATTCGATCGCGTTGCCGCTGCCGGTCGTGTTGGCGTAATAGTGCAGCGCCCAGCCGTAGAGCGAGTTCAGTTGGTTCGCGCCTTTGGCGACCATCTGGTTGAAGAAGCCGCGCGTCCAGTTGATGTCGCCGCTGTTGGGCCCCGCGCCGATGAATCTCAAATCAACGCCGTAGCGCGGCGCCCAGGCAATGAAGCGGCGAAACTCAGTCGAATATTCCTCCGCCGTGAAGCGACCGCCGCAGCCCCACGATTCGTTGCCGATGCCCCAGTACTGAACCCTGTAAGGCTCACGGTCGCCAGCGGCGGCTCTCATATCCGAGAGCGTCGTCACGCCCGCCGGAGCGTTGCAATATTCCACCCATTCGTAAAAGTCTTTGGCGGGCAAACTGCGCAGATTGGCCGCGAAGTAAGGCTGCATGCCTGTCAGTTTGCAGAAGCGCATGAATTCGTTGGTGCCGAACCAGTTTGGCTCGTACTTCTGCGGGCCTGTGTCGAGGTTCGCATACGCCTGGCTGGCCCTGTTCCCGCGATTGTCTCTCCAGAAATTGATCCGGCGCGGACGATCCTTGCGTGGCCCGATGCCGTCGCGCCAGTTGTAGCTGTCGGCGAAACAGCCGCCCGGCCAGCGCACGATGCTCGCTTTGATCCGCTTCATGTGGTCAATCAGTTCTTTGCGGATGCCGCCGACGTTCGGGACTTTCGATTCTTCGCCCACCCAGATGCCGTCGTAGACCACGCTGCCCAGGTGCTCGACGAAGTGGCCGTAGATGTCGGGCGAAATTTTGCCGATTGGTTCGTTGAGCAGGATTTCCACGCGGGAGTCGGCGGACTGCGCAGACAATTTCGGTTTGAACTCAAAGGCTGATGATTTACTTCCGGCCAGCAGCGCAGCGCCGCCAGCCAATGCCGTTCCCAAAAACTCACGTCGCCGGATTGCTTTCATTTGTTCATTCCTCCGAAAAGGTGGGACAAGATGGCATCTTGTCCCACAAATCTAGAGTTGGGGTTTGCGTTCTTTTTCGCGCTCGCGCGCTTGTGTCTTGAGTCGTTCGACTTCCGCAAATTCGCGGGCGGCGTCCTGCTTGCGTCCCAGCTTCTGATAGCTGCGCGCCAACAGGTATCGAGCCTCCGAATTATCCGGCTGTCCGCGCGTGACCTGCTCCAACGCGCGCGCGGCTTCAGCCGCTTGCCCCAGTTTGAGCAGGACGCTTCCGGCCAGCGTCAAGGCTTCGACCGACTGCGGCTCCTGCTTCAGCGCCGCTTCGATGCGCTGCCGCGCGGCGCCAAGCTCGCCCTGCTTCTCCAACAGGGAGGCCAGGTAGTAGAGCGTCAGAAAATCATTCGGCGCGCGGTCCAGCTCGCGCTCCAAAAAGTTCCGCGCCTCGGCGGAGCGTCCGAGTTTGAAGTAAGCCAATCCGCGCAGGAAGCTCAGGCGCGGCAGATCGGGCGAGAGCTTCGCCGCCGCTTCCAACTCGGCGACGGCCTTCTCCAATTCAAGCTGATTCAGGTACGCCTGCCCCCGAAGCAAACGCGACAGGGCAATGCCGTCCGCGCGAGCGGCGAGACGCTCGACGACATTCACAACTTCTGTCCAGTGAAGCCGCAGATAAGCCAAGCCGAGGCTGTAAAGCGCCGTCGCTTCGGCTTGCGGCGCTGACAGCGCCGGTTCCAGGTACTTGACCGCTTCGTCGTCGCGTCCCAATTCGACGAGCGAGACGCCGATCAACTGGCGCGCTTGCGCGTGGTCGGGCGCAACGACCAGAAAACGATCGAGGACTTCCACCACCTTCGCAAACTGTCCCGCCCGGTAATGCGCGATGCCCAGGTTGAGCAGGATCCGAGTCAGTTCCGGCTTGAGGCGCAACGCCGCTTCGTAAGCCCCGACCGCCTCTTCGTATCTCCCCAGCCGCGCGAGCACAGCGCCGAGGTTCCCCTGCGCCTCGGCATAGTTGGGCGCGAGCTTGAGTAGCGCGCGGTACTCCGCCGCCGCTTTTTCAAACTCGCCCCGCCGCTGCAACTCCACTGCGCGATTGAACCGGGCAGCGACATCATTCCCCTGCTGAAAAGCAGGGGAATGCCAGCACAGGATCGTGATCAGCAGCAATGCTGCGCGCATGTGTCGGCGCCTCCGGCAAAAGAATCAGAGATACAGATTTCAAGAAAGAGCTTTCCGAATCTCGTCCCGGAGGGACACTGGATATTAGCTGGTGGTGAAACCCATTGGTGTCTACACAACCCTCCTCGCTCCGTAGGAGCGCAATGTTTATAGATATTCGGTGAGATTAGCCCCTAGCTCCGTAGGAGCGGCATCTGCCACCGACAGATGCCGCTCCTACGGAGCTAAAGACTGTGGTTATAACGCCGTTCTATAAACATTGCGCTCCTACGGAGCGGGAAACACACCGACCTGTGTAGATACCAATGGGTTTCACCACCGGCTAATATCAGCAGCCCCCTCTGGGCAAAGACAACAGAATATTTTCTTGAACGCGATAGAAATGTAATGCGGCGAGCTGCCGCTCGCGCAGCCCGCCGCACTTTAGCAATGACCGCAAAGATGCTCAACTGTTTAGAAGTTGATTTTCACCGCCAGTTGGAGAATCCGCGGATCGCGCGCTCCGTTGTACTCGCCGAATCGCTGACCGAGCGGCACGGTTGAGCCTTCGACCGCGCCAACCCGCAGGTTGTTGGTGATCACAGCCCTGGCGTAGTTGGCGAAGATCGCGTTGCCCGTGTCGAGCCCGCCAGAGGCGTTCGGTACCGAGATATTCGTCCCCGCGCTGATGCCTGAAAACTGCGTGTGGTTGAAGACGTTGAACGCCTCCAACCGCAGTTGGATCCGCCGGTTCTTGTCGGGATCGCCGATGAAGAAGTTCTTGAAGACCGATAAGTCGGTGTTGTTGATGCCCGGATTCCGCAAGTAGGTGCGTTCGCCCAGGCCCAGACTGCCAAGCTCAGGGATGATGAACGCATCAGGGTTGATCAACAATCCGTTCGGCCCTTTGGCCGGATCGCCCTTCAGCCGGTAGCGCGGCGGCTCGGTCCAGGAGCCGGTGATGCGCTGGTTG
>Ga0247727_10019311_pt1 | contig 10577 bp, 10 predicted proteins | sample WisWelCaveWW1625_FD_202498 | JGI IMG/M metagenome (GOLD analysis project Ga0247727, IMG submission 202498) | Biofilm microbial communities from Wishing Well Cave, Virginia, United States - WW16-25 | ecosystem: Environmental > Aquatic > Deep subsurface > Groundwater > Cave microbial mat | place...
CCGCTTGCAGGGTTTGGCATGGCACCCCCATTTACTTTTGGTTCTTTATTTCTAAGATAGCATTGTGCAGAGAGATGAATCTCTCCTCGCGTTCGTTTAAATCGATGGGTTTATAGCTTAGGCTTCCAAACACTTGTTGCGGCGAAACCATGAAACGCGCAATGGTTCGCGCGGCCTGTTCCAAATCCGCAGCGCTACGGGCACTGTGAACATAATGCCTGCCGCTGAGAAATTTGGGCAAATCAGCCTCATCCAATGCCACGGGCAAAATGAGCGTATCCGGGCTTTCCCAAGAGCGTTCGAGTATCGCCATCCATTCCCGCGATATTCGGCCGCGCGGGTATGTTGACACGCTGATCAGCGGCACAATGAGGCGGGAAGTCCAAAGATTATTTTCGATTTCCTCGGACCAGTCTTGACCGGGCAACATATTCTCCACGGCTATCCAAGCGGATAATCCGTAAGGCCGGATCGCCTGGGCAAGTTGGCGCGCGGCCTCGCTATCCTCATTCGAATGCGAGATAAACACATCCACCGGATGGCTTTGAGAAAGCGCCGGAATGAATGGCGGCTGCTTTTGCGTAAGCGCCGGGCTGATTTGAGTCGAGCTGTTCACGGCAGCACCTCGTGTAAAGTTTTTTTCGTATGCGCGCAACGGCTTTTGGAAACACACACATCATAATATGGCTGGTTTTGTTCATAAAATCAAGCGAAAAAAACGCGGAAGCAAAAATCCTTTTTAACGATCAACCGCAGCAACAACAAACAACTTCGCCCGATCCCTTCCCCAAAGCGCAAGGGATCAGGCGAAGTCAAAACTTATTTCACCAATGTGAACTTCTTCGTTTGCGTAAATCCTTCCGCTTTGAGCTGATAAAAATAAATGCCTGCCTGCAAGCCGCTGGCATCCCTATTAGCTTTATGCCGGCCGGCGGGAAGTTCCTATTCCAAATTTTCGATAAAGCGTGAGTCATAAGACGTAATTCACTCCTATCGCATTAACGCCAGCCGCCTCGTCTCCGAAAACTCTCCGGCGCGAAGCTGATACAAATAAACTCCGTTCGCCATTTCATTATCAGAGTTATCTCTTCCATCCCATTGCACTGAATAATTGCCGGCGTTTTGTTTGTTATTGACCAGCGTTCGAATATTTTGACCAAGCGTATTGTAAATGATGAGTTGCACCTCGCTGGATGCAGGAAGTTGATAACGAATAATTGTTGTGGGGTTGAAGGGATTGGGATAATTGGGGTGCAATGAAAATAACTCATTTGCATTTCTTTCAGATGAATGCTCATCAATACTTGTTACTGTCGTAACGACGATGTCATCAATGTACCAACCTGTGCTTATTTGGCAACAATTCGAACTTAGTAGAAATGCAATTTGTACCGTCGAATCAGCAAAGGCCGACAAATCATAATATGGCTGTGTCCAAACTCCGCCACTGTTGTTAACATAAGGCCCTAAAATGTTCTGCCAATCGCGTTTGCCAATCTTAATTTGAACATATCCGGCATCTCCCGAGGCGAAATCATACCAATGTATAAAACGCAAGCTGGGCCTATCTGTTTGGCTTGGCATTTTAAAGGTCGGGCAGATCAAGCGAGTCGACGAATTATCATGATAATTGCCCTTCAAAACAGTTCCGGCACAATACGGTGGTGAATAACAGGACCTCGGCCCAACTGTGGGAGTTCCTATTTCCCAAGCCCCCCGTTCCACATACCAGTCGCCTAAATCGCTTTTCCACGTTTCTGGCATATTCAGCTTAAGGCTATTGAGAGGGCCTTTAATAACTGCTATGTCATCAATGTACCATCCCGAGCTTATTTCACAACAATTGGAAGTGAAGAGAAATGCAATTTGCACTGTTGAGTTGGCATACGGCGTCAAATCAATAGAAGCGTAGGTCCATACCCCTCCACCGGTATTGAAAAATGAGCAGAGTCAGGCCCGCTCATTGGTTTGCCGACTTGCCAGGCGCCGGCATCCTGAGACCAATCAGTTGACCAGTTTGTGCGCTCCCGGTTTTCCGACCAAACGGTGCTTGTCGTTTGTGCATTTGCAGTTGTGAAGTTAAAAGTCAATCCGATCGCTGCAATAAATGCATTGAGTTTTCGGGTTAGATTTAATGATAACTTCGTGACGATTTTCATGAGGTTCGCTCCTTTTTTCAACCATTGCAGTTTGATTAAAATCCAACGCCAAGCAAAAACGAAAACGCTTTGTTTTTAATGTCGGCCTCGGCGGCGGAATCGTCAATCGAGGTCAAGCCTAAAACGTACCGCCCCTCGAGCATTAGAAAAATGCCGCCGCCGGGCAATGCGAAGTCCAGGCCGGCGCCAGCAACCAGACTGAACTCGCTGCTTTTGAGATTTTCAACATCTTCTTCGCGAGAAAGCGTGGGGGTGGTGACCTTGCTTTTGCCGTTAAGCTTCAAGGCCAGAGCCGGCCCAACGAAGAGATTGGGTTTGACGCTGCCCTGCGCCGGCACGATGATTTTGGCGAGAAGAGGAATTTCCAAATATGTCAGGGTAATTTTCGCGCTGAATTTCTGTCCCTGAAATTCTTCTTCATCCTGAGCGCCTTTTGTGGTAATGAGGACCTCCGGCTGAAAGGCCAATATCTCGCCGGCTTTCAGGGTCAGGAATCCGCCGGCACAAAAGCCGATTTTATTGTTCCAGCCGAAGTCTCCGTCCGTATCGTCCGGCGGATTCACGGCCTCGCCATGAAAATTGGAAAAATTCGCGCCGAACTTGACGCCTTTCACCATGACTCCTTGCGCGCGAACCGGCTGAGACAACGCCGGCATCAAAATGAAAACGGCTGCAATGCAAACCACGATCGAATTTTTCATTGGCGGTTCCTTTCCCAAATAAAGTTACTGCGGTTGTATTTTTTTTGAAACGTTATGCTCCGGTGCCGCATTTTCCAATAGACGCTCGAGAAATCGATCGCGAACATTGGCATTGAATTGCCGCGCCGCATTGCGCGAGCCTTTGATATTTCCAAAATACCAGCCGATTCCGAAAAAAGCCGTCGTGGTCGCTATTCCATAATTTTTATCTTTGATCGCATCGCGGATCGTCCAAAAGATCAGCGAATTGATCAGAAACGAGGCCACCGCCGTGTTCGGACGGCGCGCGTAAAAATAGCCGGCGCCGGGAATCACCGTGGACAACGTTCCCGCCACCCAGGGATGGCGAGTGGGCAAGGATGGACCTTTGTTCAACGATGCCGAAATGTTTCTAGCCATCACCCCATGCGCCGAAGTTTCTCTGACCTTTGCCAGGTGTTCAGCGGCGGTATCCCAAAAATACAACCGGGCGTAACAAAGGCCGAGCATGAATTGCGTCTCATCGTAAGCTGTCTGTTGTGGCGTGGCCCCGGACCATTGCAGAGTTGTGATCACTTTGTCATAGCGCTGGAGCTGGTAATAAGTTTTTCCAAGCAGCAGTTCCAAAGCCGATTTATCCTCCGGATGGCGGTTGAACCGGCTCCGGTGGCGCTCGATAAATTTAATACAGCCGTCGTAATCCGCCCCCAGATAGAGACAGTTGCCGATGTTTTGCAAAAACCGCCGTTGCCGGGCCGTATCAGCAGCGCCATAATAAGCGAGTCTGAGATACTCGGTCGACGCGCGTTCGTACTCGCCGTTTTCAAAGAGAAAATCGGCGAAGCCCTCTTCAGCGCGCGACGGCGTTGCGAATTGAGGCGGTGTGGCCGTGTCTGGTCGCGGGTGCAAGGGTGAGATCGCATGAGAAGTATTTCGATTCGACCGACTCGTCATGGGCGGTGGATCGTACCAGTGAAAGCCTTCATTGATTCCAACCATTTTGTACAAATACAGCTCACGACCGCAGCGCAAGAGCCGCTCACAAGTGGCAATATACGCCGGCAACGCCGATTGCGATTGGAAAAGCAGCTTGCCATATTGCGAGCAGGAAGGATGCATCGGACAAAGATTGCCGCCCTTCACCGGCGAAATCCAACGCTGATAAAAACTCAACACGGCGTTGTCGCCCGTGCCGTATTCTTCGTCGGCGCGCCAGGTCCGGCGATCTTGCGCGAAGCTATTTTGTTGGAGGCCGCCGCACCAATCAAACGATAGCAGCAGCGTCATGGCCAGGTTACGGATCCTCATCGGCGCTATTGGTTTTCCCTGGGTGGATTAGCGTTATGCAATTCCACGGCGGCGCGCAGGTCTTTGGTGAGCGCACCTTGTTGCTTGATACCAATGCCGCCTATGATGGTACCCACGGTAACTCCGGGAAACCAATAATAAGTTGTCGTGCTCGTCTCACTAAGCTGCAACGGCGCTAAAAATCCGGCGACGGCAACGACGACGCCAACGCCAACCAGGATTTTGCCGGTGCTCTGCTTTTGATAAGCTTTGTCGATTATGGCCAGGGCTTGCGCATTCTGGCCTATCGCCTTTTTGAGGTTTCCGCCCCTGGGTCCGAGCGCCTGCGTTTCCCCCATGAAACGAAATTCTTTTGATGACACCAATTCGATCCGATTGGAAGACGCCGCTCCGCTCGTCTTGAAAATTATTTTGGCGCGCGTCGAATCGGCGCCTTTTTTTATGCCGCCGAGCGAATCGCTTTTGAAGATGATCCTGGGTTTGGCTTTTTCTTCCGGCGTTTCTTGCGCATCCAAACTTTCGGCCCCAGGGCCGGCAAGAAAAATGCTCAGAAAAAGCGTGCGCGCGGCGTGAAAGTGCCGTCGCATCTTGATGAAGGTGATCATGTTGAAAACCTTAAAAAATTTTTCATGAGTAAAAAAATTATTATCTCGAAAAAATATTACTGCGGTGAAGCCAAAAACGTCGCCAATGCCGTCACGAGCTCTTTGCTGCCTTCGCCGATGGCTTCTCCCATCGTAAACTCTGCATTGTGCTCGGTATTCTTATAATCATCCGTCTGGAAAACACGCTTGGAGATGGTTTGCCGCCAAACTTCCCGCCGGTCTTTGGTGACGACGCCGGTAATGCGGATTTCTGTTGTCGCATGGACGTCCATCCCGCTGGCGATAGCGCCTCCAATGAGGCCGCCGGCGCAGGCTTGCGCGTCCGTAGCCCTGGTTTCATCTAAAACGACGTTGAATTGCTCCAAGCTGCTGCGGAAAACATAATCAGCGCGGGAAGTGTCATTTTCCAGAATAGCGGTGAAAAGCTGCGATTCGGTCAGCGCCTTTTTTAAATGTTGATCGAATTCCGGAAGCAGTTTGTTTTTATAATTCCGGTCGCCAAGCACGGTGGTGCCGCGTTTGCTGGAGAAAATACAGGCTGTCGGCTGTTGGCCCTTTTTGTCCAATTTGCCGCGTACATCGGCGGGGCTGACATAGCCGAGCTTGCCGAATTTGTCGGTGACCGTGAAATCGAAGGATTTCATGGCAGAACTTATGGTGAATTTGCGCGCGCACCCGGCCAGCAGAACCACGCATGCCCCTGCGACGAATATCTTGATCAGTTTGTCCATGGATTGACTCTCCAGAAATTGAAACTTTGTTTAATAAAAACGAAAGTTAAAAGACAGGATGAAATAAAGAGTAGCTGAACTGCTTTTGTGATTACCTCCTTGTCAGGCATCTTAGTTTAATTCCACGTTCCCAATTAAAACAAAACCCTCACGCAAGCAACTGCCCGAAAGGGTAGTTTTTAGATGTTCTCAAACCCTTGCAGCGGCCTGCATAAATAGAGTCGCCGAAACGGCGATTTTGTGACAGACATTTTTAAATTTTTTTTGCATCGTCGTTGAATCCCTACCCCAAATTAAAAACAAAAACGTCATACAATCAACTGGCCGAAAGGGTAGTTTTTCAACGGGATGGTGAATGGCCTTCAAACGAAAAGTTGAGTTGGAAGAATGAGATCAGAGGTAAGGAAACGGCGCGGCGAGAGGGACTCAAAAGGCGAACACTGATTTCTTCACGTGAAATCTCGGCGAAGCTAAAGCTTCGCACTCCGCTTTCATTCGTTAAGTTTTTACCTCACCGCTGGTTCTGCGCGTATTTGAGCATGGCCTCGGCGCGGTTGGAGACTTGCAGGACTCGATAAATATTGCGGATGTGGAATTTGACGGTCGCTAATTCGATGTGGAGATCATTGGCGATGGCTTTGTAGCTTTTGCCTTCGCAGAGTTTGTGCAACACTTCGCGCTGGCGGGCGGACAACTCATCAAAGCACTTGTGATGATGAAAGGAGTCGGTGACCATGCGCGCGATGGGCATGCTCATCGGCGAGCCGCCTTTGTAAATCGTTTCTATCGCGCTCAAGAGCTCGGCTTTCGGCACGTCTTTGACGAGATAGCCGTTCGCGCCGTACTTGAGAGCCTGGAAAACGCTGGCATGATCGGTGCGCACCGTCATCATGATGATTTCGGCTTTCGACAAAATCTGTTTGATCGGCCAAACCGCATCGATGCCCGACATTGGGCGTCCCTCAAACCCGATGTCGAGCAAGATCACGTCGGGCTGGTCGCCGGCAAGATTTGCGAGCGCGGTTTCGCAGTCGCTGTAGGTGCTGACGCAGGCTAAACCTGGCGTCCCCTCGAGCAATGTCGCCAGGTTCGCCTGCAATTCCTGATTGTCATCGATAATCGAAACCTCGATCATGAGAGCGCGCCCTTCTCTAACTATCTCGCGAAGCTTCGCGTTAAACCAGCGAGCAAAAACGCCGTTCGCCGCGTTACAAATTCCCTTTCACTTTTGGCCGATGCCAATCGACCGGAAGCCAAGCAACTTTGTTAAGATAGACTTTTTTTCCAAAGACACAACTAACCTTTTGGGTAGTTTTCCGGAGAAGCGCACCGTCGTGCCGGTCGGTTCTGAGAGAAGGGTAAGCGTCCCGCCGAGTTCCTTCGCCCGCTGGTGCATGTTGTGCAAGCCGTTGCCCTTACGCCCGTTGCCGCAATCAAAGCCGCGGCCATCGTCGATCAAGCTGACCCGCAACTCGTCTTCTTCAAGCGCTATTGCCAACGTCACATTTTGGCAGCCGGTCGCGTGTTGGCGCACGTTGTGCATGGCTTCTTTAAAAATCAGATACAAATGTTTTTTCCATTCCACCGTCAATTTAATGTTTTTAAATCCATCGGCAACGCCGGCAAGCTGAAAAGCGACGTCGTTATTATCGAAGAGATCTTCGCTGCAACTTTTCCATTGTTCGGCGAGATCGTGCAAAGAATCTTTTTCCGGATCGAGCTTCCAGATGAAGTCATCTTTCTCGACCGAGAGATGAGCTGCATGCGCGGCGATTCTATTCAACAGCGCCAGCATGGGCGGCGGAAGTTGCGGCGCTTGTTCTTTTAAAACATTGGTCGACGAGAGAATATTCGTCAGCCGCAGGCCGAGATCGTCGTGAAAATCCGCGGCAATCTTTTTTTGCAACAGTTCCCTTTCCCGAATTTTAATGCGTTCCACCGCGAGCTTGCGTTCCACGCTGAGACGGTGAAGCGCAACAACGATGCCGGCCACCGCGCAAGCCATTAGCGCGTAAAACCACCACGTTCGCCAATACGGCGGATTGATCCTGAGCTGAATGGCCAAACCTTTTTCATTCCAAACGCCGTCGCTGTTGGCGGCCTTCACGCGAAAGGTGTATTCGCCGGGATCGAGATTGGTGTAGCTGGCCTCGTGCTTGTTGCCGATATGAATCCAATCCTGATCGAAACCTTCCATCATATAGGCATAGCGATTCTTCGCCGGATTTTTATAATCGACAGCGGCAAACTCGAAAGCGAAAAAATTTTCCTGATGTGAGAGCGTGATGGTTTTGAGTTCCGCCAACGGTTTGTCAAAAACGACTTCTTTACCGCGCTTTTTGAACGCGGTGAGCACGATCTCCGGCGGCGCCGTGTTCAGCTCAGCCGGACGAAAACGATTGAAGCCATTGTTCCCGCCGAAATACAATTCACCATCCCGAGTTCGTAAAGCCGCGCCGAGATTGAATTCATTGCTTTGCAAGCCGTCGGTGACGTCGAAGTTTTGAAAACGCTCGGTGCGCGGATTGAATTTGGAAATGCCCTTGTTGGTGCTCAGCCATAAGTTGCCAAAATCATCGGGCAAAATACCGTAGATGACATTATCCGCGAGACCGTCACGGACCGTGTACGGCGTTACGGTCCCGCTTCCGGGATCGAACTTTTTCAATCCGCCGCCATAAGTGCCGAGCCAGACCGCGCCCGTGCTGTCTTCGTAAATGGAAAGGACGGTGATTTGGGGAAGCGTCGAATATCTGTTGAAAGTTTCCAGCTTTGGGTCGAATCGAATCAACCCGTTGTCCCATAATCCCAGCCAAAGATCGCCGCTCGTGCGGGAGGGATGAATGGTGACAATCCAACCTAAATTTTCCTGCGGGCTGCTGCCATGAAAATGATTTGTGAATCGGATGCCGTGTTGTTTATCTTGCCACACCTTCGCAAAACCTGCGTTTTGAGCGCTATTCATACCGATCCAAAATGTTCCGAAAGAATCGCTATAGAGTGAATAAATATTGGCGTTGGCCAAACGACTCAGGTTGGAGGAATCGTGGTTGTAAAAAGTGAACGTTTCGTTGGTACGATCAAACTTGCCAAGGCCACAGCCGAGCGTGCCAATCCACAGCGTTCCGGCGCGATCTTCCCAAATGGCGCGAACCTGCGGGCTGCTGATGCCGGGTGAGAAAGCCGGTGGAAGTGGGAATCGCGCAAAAGTTTCTTGCTCTGGATAAAGATGGCGCGTGAACTTGATAAGGCTGCTATCAGCGCCGATCCACAAGATCCCGCTTTGCGGGACGCGATCTTCGTAAAACGTCCAGATGGTGTTGCTCGGCAAACCCGCGGGATGCGACCGTTCATGGCGATAATGGCGCAACTCAAATTGCTGCGGATCGAATTTGTTGACGCCGCCGCCGGCCGTGCCGACCCAGATCATGCCGGCGCGATCCTGATAAAGCGACCGCACGTCGTTGTCACTGAGGCTGGCGGGGTTCGCCGGATTGTTTTGATAGCGGATAAATTCGGCTTTGCTTTTCTCATTCCAAATCAGCTTGCACAAGCCGCCGCCATTGGCGCCCACCCACAACGTGCCGGTTTTGTCGAGGAGTAAAGATTGGACGAAATTGCTGCTCAAACTGCGGGGATCGGCCGGGTCATGAAAAAAGTGTTCGCAAGCCACGGCCCGATTATTGGCCAAACGCATGCGACACAATCCGCCGCCATTCATGCCCATCCATAAGACTTTTTCCTCCCCGTCATCGGCAAATTGGATACTCACGACCGGACATAGCGGCAACCGGCTCGGGGTTGCAGAATTATGCCAGTAATTCGTGAACGACCAGCGCCTATCTTTGCCGCGTGACAGTTGCAGGATATCGCCACTTACCGTCCCAAACCAAATCGCACTATCGCGATCCTGGAGCATATTTGACGTCACATGAAAGTCCGGCGAATAATCGAGGCGTTGGATAATTTTGTTTTGGCGCGGATCAAAATGAAGGAAGCCATACGGCAGACCCACCCAATACAAGCCGGAATCGTCTTCGCAAATGGTTTCACCCTGAATATTGTAAGACACAAACCTGCCGGTGGACTTGTTTTGGCGTTTTAGCTCGCATAAATGGCGATAGGTTAAAAACCACAAATTCCCCTGCCGATCTTCGTACATGACATTGATTCCATCTTCGGAAAGAGAAAAGGTATCCGCCGGGTCATGATAATATGTCGTGAGATTATGTCCGTCGTATTTGTTCAGTCCGTGCTGCGTGCCAAACCACATAAACCCGTCGTGGTCCTGCAAAATGCACGTGACCGTATTTTGCGAAAGGCCGTCTTCAACCGTCAGGCGGGTAAAGCGGATGGATTCATTTTGCGCTTGCAGCGTGCTCGCGCTATCGGAAACGATGAGCGTGAGAAAAACACCTGCTGCAACTTGCACGCGGCGATTCACCAATACAGGTTTCATAGGCGATACCGGGACCATCAATGTTGAGCCTGGAATCGAATGGATTTTGTTTGCGCGCCAATCAGGCTGGTTCTTTATAGGAATGAGTCAATCTAAACCCATTTTTCTGGAATTGCAAACAGGAAATAGTGTCTCGGGAAATTCGTTTGGCAGGACTTGAACCTGCGGCCCGGTGATTAATCCCGCGCCCGGGACTCTGCCAACGGCGCCGACACGATCAAATTTTCGATGTAGCTGCGTTTCTTTTGGTTTTTGATTTCGCGTTCGCGACGCATGGCTTCAGAGCGGGTCGCAAAATTCTCGGTATATTTTAATTCCCACGGGCCATAAGGTTTTGTCGAAAAGACACCGCCGCTGTTATGAAATTCCAGTCGTCGCTCAAGGTTTTCCGTTTGCCCGACATAATAACGATCAGCCTTTGGCGAATAAAGAATATAGACAAAATACATCATACTCTCCCAAAAAATAAAAACCAGATCGACGTCTGGTTTTTTGGTTTAGCTCCCGAGGCAGGACTTGAACCTGCGGCCCGGTGATTAATCCCGCGCCCGGGACTCTGCCAACGGCGCCGACACGATCAAATTTTCGATGTAGCTGCGTTTCTTTTGGTTTTTGATTTCGCGTTCGCGACGCAT
>Ga0247727_10019312_pt1 | contig 10576 bp, 10 predicted proteins | sample WisWelCaveWW1625_FD_202498 | JGI IMG/M metagenome (GOLD analysis project Ga0247727, IMG submission 202498) | Biofilm microbial communities from Wishing Well Cave, Virginia, United States - WW16-25 | ecosystem: Environmental > Aquatic > Deep subsurface > Groundwater > Cave microbial mat | place...
CGAGATGTCGGCGGGTCTGGGCGCGAGCCGCGTCGCGGCGACGGCGCATCTCGGCGCGCCGGGCGGGGAGCCGTCGGCGCTCGCCGTCGAGCTGCCGGGGTCGCGCCTGAGCGCGGCCGACCTGCGACCGCTGTTCCCGTGGCTCGGCGTGGCCAGCGCGGGTGGACTCGAGGTGGGCGGCGTGCTCGGCGTCAAGGGGCGCGCCAGCGTGCCGCTCGAAGGGGTGGAGGCGGTGACCTTCGAGGGGACCGTCGACGTCGAGGGCATGAGCTACAAGGACGCGACGCTGTCCCGCCCGATCGAGAAAATCGGCGGGCGCCTCATGGTGAACGGCTCGCGCGCCACCTGGGAGGGGTTCACCGCCGCGCTCGGATCGTCGGAGATCCACGGCCGGCTCGAGGTCGAGGACTTCCTGCGCCCGCGCATCGGCTTCACGCTCGAATCGCCGCGCCTCGACCTGAACGAGCTGGTGGCCGCCTTCCCGACCGGGACGCCGGGAGCCGGCGCGCCCGCCGCCGGCGCTCCCCCCGCCCGCGCGGGCGGCGGCGATCCCGGGGCCACGGTCCTGCGCCAGATCACCGCGCGCGGCAGCCTCGCGGTCAAGGCGCTCCGGGTGCAGACCTTCGATCTGGCGGATGTCCGCGGCACGGCGGCGCTGCGCGACGGCGCCCTGAGCCTCGCGGACGCCGGGGCCACGCTCTATGGCGGGAGCCTCGCCGGCGGCGCCGGCCTCGACCTCGCCCGCGGCGCGGCGCGCTGGCGCCTCGACGCCACGGTCGCGGGTGTCGATGTCAACGGGCTGGCCTCCGCCTACGACCCGGGACTCAAGGGCATCGTGCGCGGGCGGCTGACGGGACGCCTGGGTCTGGAGGCGGTGGGGGACGATCTCGACGCGATCCTCGGCACGGCGCGCGGGACGGCCCGGATCGAAATCGCCGATGGATCTATTGCCTCGATCAGCATGCTCGAGCAGCTCGCGGGTATTCTGGAGCTGGCCGGCGGCAAGGGCGTGGGCAGGGAGGAAACCCCGTTCGAGATCCTCGCGGGGACCTTCGCCATCGGCGCGCGCCGCGCCACGACCTCGGACCTGGCGCTCGATTCCGCCGATCTCGACCTGGCGGGGAAGGGCGCGATCGGGCTCGACACCACGCTCGACCTCGCCGTGACGGCGCGCTTCTCCGGGGAGGCGACGCAGGGGATGGTCGTGAAGACGCCGAGCCTGAAATCGCTCACCGACAGGGACGGACGGCTCACCGTCCACCTCCTCGCCGCCGGCACCCTGGCGGCGCCGCAAGTCGGTCTCGACACGCGGGCGCAGGTCCGCCAGGTCCAGGACCACCAGAAGGAGAGGGTGAAGGAGCGCGTCCGTGGACGCCTCCTCGACCTGCTGGGCGGCGGGCCGGATGCGGCGACCCCGCCGCCCGAGCCGCCTCCCGAAAAGCCGCCCCGCTGACCGCGGGCGGTCCTACTGCACCCGCAGGACCTGCACCTTCGTATAGGCCGACTCGACCTTCCGCCCGTCCCGGCCCTCGACGATCAACTTGAACAGGTAGGCCCCCGGCTGGTGCAGCGTGAGGGTTTTGGTGAACGACGTCACGGCGACGGCCTCGCTCTCGGGATGACGGCAGGCGGCATCCTGGTGGTAGCGGAAGGCGTCGTCCTCGCCGAGCCCGGGGTTGACCCGCACCCAGGTCACTGCCGGGTGGCAGAAGGCGGCGTCCCCGGGCCTTATCCCCGAAATCTGGCCGGTGAGGACGGTCGTGACCGGTGTGAACCCGACCATCGGCTCGGCGATGAGCTTGATCTTCGGCTTGTCCTGGTGGGGGTCACCGGCGAGCGCACCCACGAGCCCGGCGCCGGCAATGAGCACCAGGCAGGGCACGATTAGCGCCTCACAGGGACGATGGCGATCGGACGCGGCGTGCGCGTGAAGCGTCATCGCGGCGAGTATAGGCCGCGGCGCCGGGGAGCGGCAAGGAAGGGGCGGGTCGCGGAGGGCTCGTGGGATGGGCGTGCGCCGCGCGCGTCGCTCCGTGCGCGCCGCTCCGTTGACCACCATGGGGCCGTATGATAAACAGGCGCCCCGATGGCCATCCTGCCGATCGTCCGCTATCCGCACGAGGTCCTGCTGCACGAGACCGCGGAAGTGCGCGCCGTCACCCCCGACGTCGAACGGCTCGTCGGCGACATGATCGAGACGATGCACGCGGCGCCGGGTGTCGGCCTCGCCGCGAACCAGGTCGGGGTCGCGCGGAGGATCGCGGTCGTCGACCTGACGGTGGGCGAGGACCCGTCGCAGATCATGGTGCTGATCAATCCGCGCATCATCGAGAACGCCGGCGGCTACGTCGACGAGGAGGGCTGTCTGAGCCTTCCGGGGTTCAGCGAGCGCGTGCGGCGACCTGATCACTGCGTCATCGAGGCGATGGATCTCGACGAGCGCGTGCGGACGCTCGAGGGGCGCGAGCTCCTCGCCCGGGCGTTCAATCACGAGATCGACCACCTCGACGGGCGCCTGTTCATCGAGCACCTGAGCGTCCTGAAGCGGCGGCTGATCAGGAAGAAGGTCCAGAAGCGGATGCGAGCCGGCGACTGGCAGCTCATTCCCGCCTGACCGGCACCCATGCGCATCGTCTTCATGGGGACGCCGGAGTTCGCGGTTCCCTCCCTCGAGGCCTTGCCCGGCGCCGGTCACGAACCGGTCGCGGTGGTCACGCGGCCCGATCGCCCGCGCCGCCACGGCGGCGCCGCGCCCGAGGCCTCGCCGGTGAAGATCGCGGCGGCCCACCTCGGCCTGCCGGTCCTGCAGCCCGAGACGATGCTCGATCCCGCCTTCGTCGCCGCCCTGGCGCGCGGCGCGCCGGAGGCGGTCGTGGTCGTCGCATTCGGCCGCATCCTGACGCCCGACATCCTGGCGCTGCCGCCGCGCGGCTGCGTCAACGTGCATGCGTCGCTCCTGCCGCGATACCGGGGCGCGGCGCCGATCGCCCGGGCGATCATGGCGGGCGAGACCGGCACGGGCGTCACCACGATGCGCATGGAGCGTGGCCTGGACACCGGCGACATCCTCCTTGCGAGGGCCTGCGCCATCGTGCCGGGCGAGACCGCCGGCGAGCTCACGGGCCGCCTCGCGGTCCTCGGCGCCGACCTGCTCGTCGAGACGCTCGCGGCGCTCGCCGGGGGTGCCCTGAAGCCGCGCCCGCAGGATCACGCGGCCGCCACCTGGGCGCCGCCGCTCGTGCGCGCCGACGGGCGCCTCGACTGGTCGGCGGAGGCAGTGGCGGTCGCCGGGCGGATCCTCGGCTGCAACCCGTGGCCGATCGCCGAAGCGGGGCTGCGCGGCGCGCGGATCCAGATCCCGCGCGCCATGGCCGAGCCCGGTCCCGTGATCGGCGCGCCCGCTCCCCCGGGGACGGTGCTCGTGGCGGCGGGGGAGCGGATCGTCGTCGCCTGCGCCTCCGCTTCGCGACTGCGAATCCTGACGCTGCGGCTGCCGGGCCGGCGGACGCAGTCGGCGCGCGACGCGATCAACGGCCGGATGGTGCGCCCGGGTGACCTCTTCACGCCGCCCCCCGAAGGCTGAGACCGACCCGCGCGCCGCGGCGGTCGGGATACTCCTGGCGGTCGAATCGGGAGCCCACTCCGGCGCGCTCCTGGCGGCGCTCCCGGCCGCCATGCCGGCGCGCGACCGGGCCCTCGCCACCGAAATCGTCTACGGGGTGCTGCGGCGGCGGACCATCCTCGACCGGGCCCTCCGGGGCGCCGCCTCGCGACCCCTGGGGCGCATCGACGCGCCGATCCTGGCGCTGCTGCGGGTCGCCGTGTACCAGGTTCTCTACCTCGACAGGGTGCCGCCGCCGGCCGCGGTCGACGAGGCGGTCGGTTACGCGCGGCGCCGCTCGGGGCGTCCGGCAGCCGCTTTCGTCAACGGCACGCTGCGCGGGCTCCTGCGCGCGGGCAGGCCGCGGCCCGGCGACATCGTCGGGTCGCGCCCCGGGAGCGCGCGCGACGCCGGGCCGCTGCGGGACTGGCTCGCCTGCGACACGTCGTTCCCGCGCCCCTTCGTCGATCGCGTCCTCGATCGCGAGGGGGAGGCCCCGGGCGAGGGCCTGCTCAGGGCGCTCAACAGCCCGGCGCCGGTCGCGTTGCGGGTGACGCGGCGCGCCGGCAGTCAACTGGCTGCCATCGAGCGGCTTGCCGCGGAAGGGGTGCGCGCCGTGCCGTCGCCCGTGCTCGCGGGCGCGCTGCGCGTCGTGCAGGGGTCCGTGCCGGAAAGCGCCGCGTTCCGGGACGGCTGGCTCTACGTGCAGGACGAGGCGTCGCAGATCCTCGCGCTCCTCCTGGCGCCCCTGGGCCCGGGCGTTTCCGTCATCGATCTCTGCGCGGCGCCGGGCGGCAAGGCGCTGCAGATGGCGGATACCGGCGAGCCGCCGCGCCCCCTGGTAGCCGCCGACGCCAGCCTCGCGCGGCTCCGGCGCCTCGTCGAGAACGCGCGGCGGATGGGGATCGGCGGCATCATGCCGGTCGTCATGGATGCCGCGGCGCCCGCCGTCGGGCGGCGCTTCGATCGGGTCCTTCTGGATGCGCCGTGCTCCGGCACGGGGGTCATCAGGCGCCACCCCGAGATCCGCTGGCGCGCGACCGGGGAGGCGGTGCGGCGCTGCGCCGACCGTCAGGCGCGCCTGCTCGCCGCGGCCGCCGGGATCGTGGCGCCGGGCGGCCGGTTCGTCTACTCGGTCTGCAGCCTCGAGCCCGAGGAAGGGAGGGAGCGGGTCGAAGCGCTCCTGGCCGATCGCCCCGGCATGCGCCGCGTCGACGCCCGCGCCGTCCTGCCCGCTGGGTTGCACCACCTCGTGGACGATCGCGGCGCCCTCGTGACGCGTCCGGGTCGCGACGACATGGACGGCTTCTTCGCCGCGATCCTGACGCTGTGCTAACATGCGCGCCCCGCCGGATCGCGCGTCCCGTCGCGGTTCGTCGGTGGAATCCCGATGAGAGAGCGCACCCTGCGAGCGATCCGCCGGACCCTGATCGCCGGGCTTCAGGTGTTTGTCCTGGGGGCCGCCCTGGCGATCGTGGCGGCGGTCAGCGCCTACCTGACGGTTCGGCGGACAGTCTCCGGCAGGGAGGTCCTGGTCCCCGAGCTGGTCGGCCTCGCAGCCGACGACGCCGGGCGCCTGCTGCGCCGGCAGGGCCTGGCGATCGAGACCGTGGCCGAGCGCCACGATCCCACCGTGGAGGCGGGCCACGTCATCGCCCAGGAGCCGGCGCCCGGATCGGGCATCAAGGTCGATCGCAAGGTCAAGGTCGTGGTCAGCCTCGGCGAGAAGGGCGCCGCCGTCCCCGAGCTGCGCGGCGGCGCCGCCCGCATGGCGCAGATCACCCTGCAGCAGCAGGGCTACCGGGTCGCCGGCCAGGTCTACGCCTTCACCGCCCGGGCGGAGGAGAACCTGGTGCTCGGCCAGGACCCGCTGCCGGGGGAGTTCGGCGCCCGCGACGGGAAGGTCGGGCTCCTGGTGAGCCGCGGGCGCCGGCCGCCGGTGTATGTCATGCCCGATTTCATCGGCCGGCCGGAGGTGGAGGCGGAGCGCCTCCTGGCGCGCGCGGGTCTGCGGGCGGCGCCGCCGTCCCGCGAAACGTCGCCGGCGGCCGCGCCGGGGACGATCCTGCGGCAGCGGCCGGAATCCGGCTACCCGGTGCGCCCGGGCGACCTTATCACCCTCGTCGTCGCGCAAGCGGCAGGAGGAGAGGACCATGAGTGAGGCATCCGATCCCGGGGCGGGGGGTACGCGCCGGGGGGCGGCCGCCGTGCCCGACGGGGCGGCGCTCGCGCCGTCGCTGCTGTCGGCCGATTTCGCCCGGCTCGGCGAGGAGATCGCCGCCGTGCGCGCCGGCGGCGCGCGCCTCCTGCACCTCGACGTCATGGATGGCCATTTCGTTCCGAACCTGACGATCGGACCGCCGGTCGTCGCCTCGGTGCGCCGGGCCACCGACTTGGCGCTCGACGTCCACCTCATGATCGAGGCGCCCGATCGCTTCATCGAGCGCTTCGTCGAAGCCGGCGCGGACATGATCTCGGTGCACCAGGAAACGGTGCCGCACCTGCACCGGACCGTGGCGCTCATCCGCCAGCTCGGCGTCGCGGCCGGGGTCGCTCTGAATCCCGCGACGCCGGTCGGCGCCCTCGAGGAGATCCTGCCCGACCTCGACTTCGTGCTGTTGATGTCCGTGAACCCGGGTTTCGGCGGCCAGCGGTTCATCCCGTCGGTGATCGGCAAAGTCCGGTCGGTGCGGCGGATGGCGCAGGAGCGCGGGCTCCGGACCCGCATCGAGGTCGACGGCGGCGTGGGCGCCGACACCATCCCGGCGCTGCTCGAGGCCGGGGCCGACCTGTTCGTCGCCGGCTCCGCGGTCTACGACGGCCGCGACCCGCGCGCCCGTGCCGCCGCCCTCGTGGCGCTCCTGCCGGCCCCGGGACGGCGCGGCTGAGCGGCGCGATGGCGCGCGAGTCGGCCACCCGGCTGCGGGTGCGCTACACCGAGGTCGACCGCATGGGCGTGGCGCACCACCGGAGCCACTTCGTCTGGTTCGAGATCGGCCGCACCGAGTACATGCGCGACGCCGGCATTCCCTACTCCGGTGTCGAGGACGGCGGGATGTACCTGCCGGTCATCGAGGCGGCCTGCTCGTACCATGCTCCGGCGCGCTATGACGACTTTTTAATCGTCCGCACGACGCTGCGGGACATGACCGCGGCGCGCGCCACGTTTGCCTACCGCATCGAGCGCGAGCCGGACGGCCGCCTGCTCGCCGCCGGCACGACCACGCACGCGGCGGTGGATGGTCGGGGGCGGCCGCGCCGGTTCCCGGACGATCTCCGGCGGATCCTGACCTGAGATGACCGTCGGGCGGCGCTCCGCGGCGTGCATCGTGGCCGGGGTCATCCTCGCGGCGGCGGTCGGGTCGCAGTGCGACGCGAAGGAGAAGGTCAACAAGAAGACCGCCAGCCTCCCGCCCGAGGAGGTCTACGCCGAGGCCCTCCGGAAGATCGACAGGAAGAAATACTACAGCGCCCGCCTGATGCTGCAGGAGTTGCTGCCACGCATCCCGCCCGAGGATCGCGACCTGCTGCCGCGCGTGCAGATGAGCCTCGGGGACGCCTTCTTCAGGGATGGCGGCCTGGCGAACTACGGCGAGGCCCTCAACGCCTACCGCAACTTCCTGACCTACTTTCCGCAGAACGAGCAGGCCGCCTACGCGCAGCTGATGGTCGGCCAGTCGCTCTACCGCCAGGTGTCCGCGCCCGACCGCGACCAGACGACGACGATGAAGGCCGTTCAGGAGCTGCGCAAGGTCGAGACGGCCTGGCCCGACAGCCCGTGGGCGGCCGAGGCGCGCGAGGTGATGGAGCTGTGCTACAACCGGCTGGCCGAGAAGGAGCGCCTGGTCGCGCACTTCTACCAGCAGCGCAAGCAGTGGCTGGCGGCGCTCGACCGCTACCGGATGGTCATCGAGTCCTACCCGCGCTACGACGGCATGAGCCGGCTGCTGTTCGACATGGGCCGCTGCCAGCTGGCCATCAACCGCCGCGAGGAGGCGCAGGAGTCGTTCACCCGCCTGGCGCAGCGCGACGATACGAAGCGGCTGGTGAAGCTCGCGAACCTGGCGATGCGGCAATACGACAGGCGCCGCGAGAAGGAAGGCGAGCAGCTCTACGGCGACCTCGCCGGCCAGGACGGCAAGAAGAAGGGGTCGACGCCATGATCGCCGGCGGGGCCGGCGCCCGGCCCGCGCGCCACCCGCTCACGGCCATCGTCCCGACGTTCAACGAGGAAGAGAGCCTGCCGGACTGCCTCGATTCGGTGCGCTTCGCCGACGAGGTCCTGGTGGTCGATTCGTTCAGCACCGACCGGACGGTGGTGATCGCCCGCGCGCGTGGCGCCCGGGTCATCCAGCGCGCCTACGGCTATTCGGCCCAGCAGAAGAACTGGGCGATCCCGCAGGCGACCCACGAGTGGGTCCTTCTGGTGGACGCCGACGAGCGCGTCACCCCCGAGCTGCGCGACGAGATCCTGGCGCTTCTCGAGGCCGGCCCGCGCGCCGACGGCTACTGGATCCGGCGCGCCAATTTCTTCATGGGGCGCCACATCCGCCGCTGCGGCTGGGGAGGGGACACCGTCATCCGCCTGTTCCGCCGGGACGTGTCGCGCTACCAGGACCGCAGGGTGCACGCCGAGATCGATCTCGCCGGGCGGCTGCCGGCGCTCGATCATCCCCTCGAGCACCATACCTTCCGCTCGTTCGCCCAGTATTGGCGCAAGCTCGATCTGTACAGCGACTGGGGCGCGCGCCAGATGTGCCTCGAGGGGCGGCGGACGGGCGGGGCCGGGATCGCGCTCCGGACCTGCGGCCGGTTCTTCCGCATGTACGTCCTGAAGCTCGGCTTCCTCGAGGGGGCGCACGGCGTCGTCCTGTCGCTGTTCGGGGCGTTCACCGTCTACCTCAAGTACGCGCGCCTGTGGGAGCTTCAGATCACGGGGAAGCGGCCCGACGCGGCGGCGGCCGGACCGGCATCGGACGTCGCCGGGCCCGGACCGCTGGTCGGGGAGACCGCGGGCCGCCGCGAGGATGGCGCGACCCGGCGACCCCGACCGTGACGGCGCACGCCATCCTGCACCTGAACAGCGAGCGCGGCTGGCGCGGCGGCGAGGCCCAGACGCTGTTTCTCGCGGCCGGTCTCGCCCGGCGTGGGCACGAGGTCCTGGTGGTGGCCCCGCCCGGCAGCCCGCTCGATCAGCGGGCGCGGGCCGCGGGCCTGCCGTTCGAGGCGCTCGCCATGCGCGGCGAATGGGACCTCGTGGCGGCGCGCCGCCTCGCCGCTCTCCTGCGCGCGCGGCCCTTCGATCGGATCCACTATCACACCGCCCATGCGATCGGCGTCGGCACCCTCGCGTCCCTGCTGGCGGGACGCCGGCCGGCGGTCGCGTCGCGCCGGGTGTCGTTCCGGCTCCGCGGCGGGTTCCTCGGCCGGCTCAAGTACACCTACCGGGTCGATCGGGTCATCGCGGTGTCCGAGGCGATCCGCCGCGGCCTCATCGCCCAGGGGCTGGACCCGGCGCGGGTCGTGACCGTGCACTCGGGGATCGACGTCGAGCGCTTCGCGCGCGGCGACCGGGCCCGCTTCAGGGCGTCGATCGCAGGAGCCCGCTGGCCGCCCGGGGCGCCCGTCATCGGCACGGCCGGGCACCTCGCGGCCCACAAGGGGTTCGACCTGTTCCTCGAGGCCGCCGCCGAGGTGGCGCGGCACGACCCCCGGCCGCGATTCGTCGTCGTCGGGACCGGCGGAGAGGATGCCCGGCTCAGGACCCTTGCCGCCGCCCTTGGACTGGGCGACCGCGTGCTGTTCGCCGGCTTTCGCGACGACATGCCCGACGTCTTCGCCGGTCTCAGCGTTTTTGTGCTGGCGTCGCATTCGGGCGAGGGGTCGCCGGCGGTGCTCAAGGAAGCCATGGCGGCCGGCGTACCGGTCGCGGCCACTTCACTTGACGGTGTCGGGGAAATCATCGAAGATGCGCGACACGGCCTCCTGACCCCTCCGGGAGACGCCCGGGCGATGGCCCGGGCGATCCGGACACTCCTGGAGGACGATCCCCTGCGCTCCCGCCTCGTTTCGGAAGCGCGGCGGCGCGCCCGGGAGTTCGGCGTCGATCGCATGGTCGAGAATACCGAATCCGTCTACGCGTCTCTCGGAGGCGTTCCGTGAGCCATCTGAAGATCAACAAGTACTACATGGACATGCCCGGCGACGGCCTGCTGGCCCGCATGCGCAACCGGGTCACCAGGCGGCCGATCCCCGATTTCCCGCGCACGATCCAGATCCAGACCTTCACCGGCTGCAACGCCGATTGCATCTTCTGCCCCTACGGCGAGACCTATACCACCCAGCCGAAGGGGCGGATGAGCATCGATCTCTACCGCCGCATCATCGACGAGGCGGCCACGCACAAGGTGCGGCGCATCAGCCCCTACCTGATGAACGAGCCGCTCATGGATCGGGATCTCTTCGACAGGGTGCGCTACATCAACGAGCGGATCCCCGAAGCCAAGGTCGTCGTCACCTCGAACGGCCACTTCCTGACGCCCGAGATCACCGACAAGGTCCTGGCCACCGACGGCGGCATCCACAAGCTCTACGTCTCCTTCCAGGGGATCGACAAGGAGGCGTACGAGAAGACGATGCGCGGCAACATGGATTTCGACCGCACGATGAAAAACGTCGACCACTTCATCGACACGCAGCGGTCACGCGGCCTGACCCGGCCGGAGCTCTGGATCACGATGGTCGACACGGCGGTCATCGACGCGAAGAAGGCGGTGGCGTACTGGAGGGGCCGCGGCGTGTCGTCGAAGTACACCACCCTCGAGAACCGCGGCGGCAACATCAAGGACGCCCAGACCTTCAGCCACGCCAAGGAGATGACCTACTTCACCACCTGCACGCGACTCTTCAAGCAGGCTTACATCATGTTCAACGGCGACCTCGTCCTGTGCTGCGTCGACTACAGCCGCGACCAGG
>Ga0247727_10019313_pt1 | contig 10576 bp, 8 predicted proteins | sample WisWelCaveWW1625_FD_202498 | JGI IMG/M metagenome (GOLD analysis project Ga0247727, IMG submission 202498) | Biofilm microbial communities from Wishing Well Cave, Virginia, United States - WW16-25 | ecosystem: Environmental > Aquatic > Deep subsurface > Groundwater > Cave microbial mat | place...
AGTGCGTGCAGCCCAGGATCAGGGTGTCGATCCGCTGGCGCTTCAGCGGCGTCAAATACTTCTCCGCGACCCCGCGCGCAATCGAGCCATTGAGCCACCCCGCTTCCACGAGGGGGACGAAGAGCGGGCAGTCCTGGGAGAAGACATGGACGGCCGGGTCGATCCGCCGAATGGCCGCCTTGTACGCTTCGCTGCCGATCGTCGCACTCGTCCCGATCACGCCCACCCGCTTGTTGCGCGTCTGGCGCACGGCGGCCAGCGCGCCGGGACGGATGACGCCGATGATCGGCACTTTGAAGTACTTGCGCAGCGTCGGCAGCGCCCAGGAGGAGGAGGTGTTGCACGCGATCACGATGCACTTGACCCCGTAGCGCAGCAAAAACTCCACGTTCTCCAGGGAGAATTTGACGATGGTGGATTTGGACTTGGTTCCATAGGGCACCCGGGCGGTGTCCCCGAAGTAGACGATGGACTCCTGGGGCAAATCGTCGATCAGCGCCTTGACGACCGTCAGACCCCCGAGCCCTGAGTCGAACACGCCGATCGGCTGTCTGGTGCCGTGCATGGTCGTCCTACGCGTCCCACTGCCCGATGTAGGAGAGGATCCCCCGGGCGATCGAGTCGGCGGCCGCCTGCCGGTAGGCGGGGCTGGCCAGCCGCTTCGCTTCCACCGGATTGCTCAGGTAGCCGACCTCCACCAGCACCGAGGGCATCCAGGACTCGCGCAGCACGACGAACCGGGCCGACTTGGGGCCGCGGCAGACCACCTGCAGCTCGCCCCGCATGGCATGGCAGACGGAGGAGGCCAGCCGCCGGGAGCGGGCGCGCGACTTCGAGAGCACCAAATCCCACAACACCTGCTTGACGGTCATCGAGGGCACGCCGATCTCCGACGGCGAGACCGAGGGCGGCCAGTGCGCCGCGGTGGCGACCACCGACTGGCGCGGATAGTAGACCTCGCTGCCGGAGACCCGCTGGTTGTGGTTGGCGTTGATGTGGACGCTGATGAACAGATCCGCCCGTAGCCGGTTAGCGATCCTCGGGCGGCCGCTCAAGGGAATGAACTGGTCGCTGTCGCGCGTCATCACCACCGTCAGGCCGGCCCGTTGCAGATGGGCCCGCAGGCGCCGGGCGACATCCAGTGCTAGGTGCTTCTCGCGCAGGCCGTAGTGGGCGGTGCCGGGATCGTGGCCCCCATGGCCGGCGTCGATGACGATCGTGCGCACCGGCGCCGTGAGGGGGCCTGAGGCGGAGGAGCGGATGGGGCTGCGCAGCGCGGCACCCCCCGGCGCGGAAGGCACGGTTTCGCAGCCGGCTAAGGTGATGAGGAGGCAGAGCGGGACGAGCTGACGGCGGGAGCTATCCAAGTGTGAATCTCAAGATGTCGATGACGCTTCGTGAACAAGTGTCGGATCCCTATAAAGCCTACGCAACAAATCCCATTATATCAAAGAATCGCCCCGAAGGTGACTCAACTCCGTCTCCCTGGCCAGGAAAGCCGACCGCTTCGGACGGAGAGAGCCGCTAGACGAACTGGACTTTCACTTCTTTGCCGAGGGCGTGGGCGAGCTTGACGAGCGTCTGCAGAGACAGGCTGCCGTTGCGAGGACTTTCTAGGCGGGAAATGGTCTGCTGGGAGGTGTGGAGCCGCTTGGCGAGCGCTCGCTGTGTCAAACGCTTCTGTATCCTGAGCTGAGCAATCTGGATGGCCAGTTCCGCATAGATGCCCTCCTCGAGCATTCTTTGGTAGGCCTTCGACCTGCTGTACAATCCACGCAATCCTCTCCCATGCAGATGCCTGAAAGCCTCAGAAACTTTTCGACGTCGGGACTTGAAGTCTGCATAAAACAGTGTGGCGTACAGCTGTTAGACGAACGATTCCCATCAAAGAGCCAGCCTAATGCCACGAGGTCCGGTAGCTTGGAATATGTCGGCTCGGTTTGATCCACAGGCCGGAGGAGATGGCCCTTTGTTTCAAACCAACTTGCGTCACGAACATTTTCCTTGCTAAACAGGCTATTCCGGCTGACGAACCATAGGATATTTACCGCGCCCCGTTCCAATTGCACTCGTTTCTCTCGAATCATCGCAATCAAGTCACTCAGGCGATTTGGCAACTCCACAAACCTTCCCCTGGCGTCCTTCGAGAACTTCGCCGCGCCTCGGCTATCCTGCTGGATGCGTCGCACTTCATTGACCACTCTCATCGAATCAGCATAGACGACCAGGTCATGCGGTCTAACACCGGACACCGACGCATCATCAGCCCACGGCTCCTCAAACACAAAACGGACGTTTGGGTAAGCATGGAAGAACTCGGCAATGCGAAGGGATGCCAGATGATCCTGAATCGACTCGACGTCCCCTGTCGCCGCCAGCCTCTTCAACACTTTCTCAAGACCTTGACTCATGGGTCGCAAAACATCTGCCAACTCAGCGGCGCTTTTCAGGAGGTGCGTCCGATACGCCGTTCTGCTGTCGGTTTGTTGCTTCATCCGCTTATTGCTTCGGGCGCTCCAAATCCCCCAAGACTGCCTGCACATAGCCTTCAGCTCGCTGTCCCGCTGGGGTTGAGGGTGCCGTGCTGAGCTGCTGATTGAACGAAAAACCGACTCCGTCCCACGTGTAGACGTTCCAACGCCGTTTACCGGTCGCGTAATTCCAGGTCGGGTCTGCCCAGTTCTCTACCCCAACCCAAACTTGAGGGTTGTCTGAATACGACTTCGGGAGGCGTTCCAAATGTGCCAGCCCAGATCAGCTTAGGCGGGGCTACGTGGGCCGCGTCAGATTTCCAAGACCGTTTGAAGTTACTGAGCAGTCATGCCAGTTGGCCTAGCAACTCTTTGAAGGCGGGTTATTTTATGGAAGGCCTTGGGGATCGAAGGTTAAGGGCTCGGATATCCGCAACCAACCTGAGCTTCCGCCTCAGAACCACCGTTGTATACTTCCCATTCCGCGGTGTCGAGGCTTTATACCTGGTTAAGAGAAGATCGGCTTGACGGTGTTTGACACGTAGGTAGGGTCGAAGTACCTGAACTAGATCGAGACATTTATCGGTCTTTCCGACCGACCAAACGTAGGCGGACTTATGATGCGGATGGCGAGGAGTGCGTCTGATGATCTTGCCGCACTCAGTTACTTTCTTGACCCATTCCAGCAGGGCCAAATTGGTGTTGGTTATTGTCATCTGTGGAGAGGGCATTTCGTTCTTGTGCGTGCGGCTCAGCGTTATGGAGCCCTCTCCATCAACGAGTCCTGCAAGATATGCTTTTTCGATTTCTGTCGTTTAGAGTCCTCCTCATCTTTCAACTGAAGAGTAGGGGTTTTGGAAAAAATGGTGGAGGCGCTGGGAGTTGCACCCAGGTCTTCGAATCGAGAGCGTGGGCCCTCTACATGCGTAGCCCCGCATTGAGCGCTTCATCCCGTCCGGCTTGCGAGGCGACCCGGGCGGGACTTGAGCCCCCGTATTCTCTCACCCGCCGCCCGGAGACGGTTCGGCGGGCCAGCCTGCGACGTACGGCACCCAGCCCGCAGGCTGACTGAGCGACGGCGCTACCTAATTACTTAGGCAGCGACTTGGAGTGCCTCAGAAGCGAGAATGGTCTCCGCTTCTGCTACAGGGTTGTAGTTGGCACTTGAGTTGCTGCCAGGTGTTTTACGAGGCCTCCTGACAACCTCGGCATGCCCCCCGCGACTCACGAGTCCGAATCGAATCTCATCGCCCCCGTCGGACGTCGTGGCGCACCCGGCGCTGCAGATCGCGCTCGATCTCGCGCTCGCGGATGCGCTCGCGCTTCTCAAAGATCCGTCTGCCCCGCCCCACCGCCAGCTCCACCTTGACCAGCCCGTGCTGCTGGTAGAGCCGCAGGGGTACCAGCGTCAGGCGCTTCTGGCCCAAGAGTCCGGCCAGGCGGTCGATCTGCCGGCGGTGCATGAGCAGCTTGCGGACCCGGATCGGGTCCACGTTAAAGCGCCCGCCCTGCTCGTACGGGCTGACATGCATATTATACAGGAACAGCTCCCCCTCATCAATGCGGGCGAAGCTGTCGTCGATGCTCACACGGTGCTGCCGGATCGACTTGATCTCCGTCCCCTTGAGCTCGATCCCGGCTTCGTAGCGCTCCAGGAGGTCGTAGTCGCGCCCGGCCTTGTGGTTGGTCGCGAAGGTATTGTTGGAATCCTTGGCCCGCGCCATCCCGCCACCGGCCGCGTCAGCGCTTCTGGAGCACGCTGATCATCCGCCACGAGAGCGAGCCGCGTTCCAGGGGCTTGCTCAGGTCGAACTCGCCGTAGGTGCCGAGCAGGCTGAAGACCCCCGAGCCCTCCACGAGCGATGCGAACTCCTGGGGCAGGATCAGGCGGGTCCGGGTCGGGCCCCCGCGGATCTCCGTGGTCGCGTCCCCCTCACGGACTTCGAACACCAGCTCATCCTCGAAGGTCTGCGTGATCGGATCCACGGTTTCGGGATGCTGAAGGTAGAACACCTTGACGGTGGTCTCGCCCTCCGTCTGCTCCCACTGGTGGACCTCGTTGCCGATCTGATCCCACTGGCTGGGGACCCAGAAGTCGGTGAGGTAGAGCCCGCGCGGAGCCAGTAGCCCGGCGACGGTGCGTAGGTGGCCGAGGATCGCTTCATTGGTCAGGAGGAAGCGGAACGTGTCCATGAAGCAGTACGCCAGGTCGAACGTCCCCTGGAGGCTCAGGCGGCACAGATCGTCCGTGTCCACCGTCACCGCCAGGCCGGCCTGCCGCGCCTGCTGCCGCACGTAGTCCACCATCTCGGGCCGGATGTCGATGCCGGTCATCCGGCAGCCGCGCCGCGCCAGCTCCAACAGGTGGCGCCCGGCGCCGCAGCCGATGTCGAGGAGCCTCTTGGTCTTGGGCGGCCCATGCGCCTTGAGGCAGGCCTGGATGAAGTCGCATTCGGCCTCGGTGTTCCACCGGTAGCCGATGTCGTAGTAGCGGGGATGGCGGTAGACTTCGGAGAAGCTCATCCCATCACCCGCAGACTCATCTGGAGCCGCTGCACCGCGGCCTCCAGCACGCGGCCGACCAGCTCCTCGTAGGTGGTGCCCAGGTATTCCGCCAGGAGCCCGAAGCTGCCCTCGGGGTCGAACGACGGCAGCGGGTTGATCTCCAGCAGGTACAACCGCCCGCGGTCATCGACGCGCAGGTCGACCCGGGCGACGTCGCGGCAGCCGAGCGCATCGAAGATCCCCAGCGCGATCCGTCGGGCCTGGCGTTCGATGGCCTCATCGAGGATCACCGGAGACTCCACGCGGGACGGCGCCGGCTTGAGCACGTGGCAGGCCAATCGCGTGACCGGATCCACTGGCCGCTGGATCGCCGGGTACGCCACCGGCGGACTGTTGCCGATGACGCACACGGTCAGCTCGCCGCCGGGGATCAGCTCTTCGATGAGCAGCGGCTGCGGGCAGCGCGCCGACAACCACTCGACGCGCCGTGCTAGCGCCTCGCGCGTCTGCGCCACGGCGCCGGCGTCAATGCCCCGTCCCGAGCCTTCATGCCGGGGTTTGACGATCACCGGAAACGACAGCGGCAGCTCGCGGGGCAGCGCCTCCGGCCGCTCAAGGCTGATCCATCGGGGCGTGGGAATGCCGTCGGCCATTGCCACGCGCTTGGTCATCACCTTGTCCAGGCCCATGGCCAGGGCCAGCGGGTCGGAGCCGACGTACGGCACGCCGCGCAGCTCCAGGAGCATCGGCACCCACGACTCGCGGCACCGCCCCTCACTGCCCTCGGCGATATTGAACACCAGCTCGACTTGGCCCAGCCGCGAACTCGCGCGCAGCAGCTCGTGTGCGCTGCCCAGCGGAATCACCGCGTGGCCCAGCGACTCCAGCGCCCGGCGCAGCCGCTCGATCGTCCGCGGCGGGTCGAACTCCGCCTGGCGCTCGTCGGTGGGATCGGTTTGGAGGTCGTACGTCAGCCCGATCTGCATGGCGTAGAGGATTATACCACCTCCTCCTGAGGCTTGAAGCCCGAAGCCAACGCCGCTATACTGAGTTGCTCGTTGTGCGGAGGTGGTGGAACTGGCAGACACGCGGGTCTCAGAAGCCCGTCCCGCAAGGGGTGGGGGTTCAACTCCCCCCCTCCGCATTACTTCCTTCCAAGCCCTGAACGGGCTCTCCATCGCGATCACCTTCGGCATCGCGGTGGCGGTCTCCCTCTACTGCGATCTGCTTCCCTCCAAGCACTTCTACTGGACCACCCGGCACATGATGCAGTACTTGGGGCTGATCCATTTCGCCGTCGGCTACCACTACTTCTTCACCTCCGCCGCCGTCCGGCCGCAGCTCGCCGGAGCTCATCCGTGGTTCTACGCCAAGCTCATCGCGTGCCTCATCGCCAGCGTCCTGGTCTACCGCAGCCCGGCGTCCGAGCCGCTGGTCTATGCGCTGTTCTATCTCCATGCCGCCGAGAACGCCGTCTACCACATCTACCGGTCCGCCAACTACCCCGTCGCGCCAACAGCGCAGCGGCTCTCCTCGGACGCCCTGTGGCCACTAATGGCCGTGCTGCTCTTCGGCCGGCTCTCGCCCCGGTACGCGACAGCCATCGACTCCCATGTCCGGCTGGGCTGTTTCGTCATCGTCCTCACGAGCTTCCTGTTCATCCGCTCGCTGCTGCCGGCCACCTCCTGGCGCCAGGGATGGCGGCTGGTCGGGCAGCACCACGTCCTGGTGACCGCCTTCCTCATCGTGGCCTTCTTCTTTCCCGAGGGCTCGATCTACTACGACTACTTCATCATCTGGCACTACGTGATCTGGTTCGCCTACACGTGGGTCCAGAAGCCCGCCGGCCGCGCGCGCCTGGTCTGGTCGCACGTGGCGTTCGCGGTGATCTACAAAATCCTCTATCTGCTCGTGGACGCCCAGGTCGTGCTCTTCCATCCCCTGGTGCTGTGGATCCTGGTCGGGCCGGTCTCCTTCATGGCGCAGACGACGGCGCACATCCTCGTCGCGTTCGCCTTCAGGACGTATCCCGCCCCGGCCGGTGCCGCGCGCCCAGGGCCCGTGCGTGTCGCCCCCGCCGTCTAACGCGGATGGCGTGGCGGCTGTTCGTGACGTGCTGGCTCGTGTATCTCCTGTTCCTCAATCCCGCCGGCAATCTGATGTCCAACACGATCCTGGGGGCCACCGTCTCGCTGGCGCAGCGGCAGACGTGGGACGTGCCGCTGCCATTTCCGGAGCAAGCACCGGACGTCGCTTTCGTCGCCATGCGCCACGCCGGCGGCGTGTTCATCCGCAGCCTCTCGGGTCTTCCGCCCGGCGCGTCGCTGGTCGCGGTGCCCTGCTATGTCATCGCCTGGTGGGCGTGGCGGCTGCTGCCTGAGGCGTGGGCCCGTTCGACGCTCTTCACGATCGATCCGGCGGTGCTCATTGCCGCGGGCCTGCCGGTGACCGAGGCATTCCGCTTCGTCACCCCGCCGTTCATCTACTGGCTGCAGTTGGTCGCCGCGGCCCTCGTGAGTACCACGGCGGCGGCCGGGACCGTCGCACTGTGCGAAGTCGTCCTACGGCGCCTGCAGGCGCCGCCCTGGCAGCGGCTGGTCTCGTGCGCCGTCCTGGGATTCGGTACTACGCTCTTCCCGCACGCGCTCACATACGGCAAGGATCCGCTGGCCGCCTTCTTCGCCTTCGCCGCGTTCGCCGGCGTCTGCACGGCGGCCTCGACGGCGCAGGAGATCCCGCGGCACCGGTTCGTCATCGCCGGCTACCTGGCTGGCATCGCGGTCGCCATCGACTACTGGGCCGCGGTCGTCGGGTTGCTGCTGCTCTGCTATGCCGGGCATCGGTTCGGCTGGCGCGCCGTCACCAGCCTTCTCACGGGCATGGCGCTGCCGCTGGCGGCCCTGGCGCTCTACCATGCCACGCTCTTCGGCGCTCCCTGGAATACGCCGTACCGGTTCCGGGCGCTCGGCGCCATCGCAGGCCACCAGGTGGGCCTCGCAGGACTGACGGGGCTCAATCCTGTTGCCCTGTGGGGGCTCTCGTTCAGCCCGTTCCAGGGCGTCTTTATCTACCACGCCTTTCTGCTGGCCTGCCTGCCGGCGGTCTGGATGCGCCGACGGCTCGGCGACGGTCCGGAGCTAGCACTCAGCCTGGCCGTGCTGCTGGGCCTGCTCTTTACCGCCGCCTTGAGCGGACACCTGTTGATGTGGAGCGGCGCCTTCATCGGGTGGGGCCCCAGGCGGCTAGTGCTGGCCGCGCCGTTTATGGCGCTGCTCTTCGCCGGCTGCCTGCGGCGGCTGCAGGCGCCGCTGCTGCGGGCCGGGCTGATGGCGCTGGGGATGGTCTCGATCGCCGTGCAGCTGGTGGGCGCGGCCTGGGGCGGGACGCTCTTTCCGGATCCTCGCGCCGCGGCACTCGTCCTGGTCAGCCATCCGGACGCCGCGGCGATCAATCCGCTGGCCACCATGCTCAAGACCGTGGTCCAGCGCGGCCTCTCCGCGCCCCTCTTCAGGATCTATGGGCTATCGGATGCGGCCGCGATGTGGGCGACGGCGGGGGCGCTGGCGGCTCTTGGGCTGGTCTGTTGGCGGCTCTGGGCGCCTAGCAGACGAAAGAAGGAGTTCGTGATTAAGTGATGAGGTGATCAATCACCTCATCACCATCGTTTGGTAGCTGTGTGCCAGGCGCACATACTTGGCGACCCAGCGGCGGATATAGCTGATGTCGCGCGCGGTCAGCGGCCGCACTACGCGGGCGGGTGCGCCGACCGCCAGCACGCGCGGCGGAATGTCCGTCCCTTCCAGTACCACGCTGCCCGCCCCCACGATCGCTTCCGCTCCCACGCGCGAGCCGCTCAGGACGATGGCGCCGATGCCGATCATCGCGCCAGTCTCCACCCGGCAGCCGTGGAGGTTGACGTGGTGGCCCACATGCACGTGATGCGCAATCACGCAGGGATGCGCGTCATCCACATGCAGGATGGAGCCATCCTGGATGTTCGTCGCCTCGCCGATGTCGATGCGGTTCACATCGCCGCGCAGCACGCAGCCGAACCAGATGCTCGAGTCCTTGGCCAGCCGCACGCGGCCGATGACGTCGGCGCCGGGTGCGACGAACGCGCTCGGGTGCATCACCGGGCGGATGCCTCGATACGGAAGAATCATCACCACCTCGCCTCCCTACGGGTATTGTCGATTGTCAATTGCCGATTGTCGATTTCATTGCAACTTTCCGATTGCCGATTGGCGTTAGCAACTCCCGCCAACCATCAATTGAAAATCGACAATGAAATCGAAAATTGGAAATCGACAATCGCCAATCTTATTGGTCTCTTCCTCCTACATAGCGGCGCACGATGTCGTCGCGGCGCCGCGCCAAGACATCCACAAGATAGGCCGCATCCGCCGGATCGCTGTAGCGCCCCGCGGAGACCGCCGCCCCAAGCTGCGCGTGCGAGAAGCGGGCCATGCGGCGGGACATCCAGCGCGCGTCCTCGTCGTTCATCTCCCGAAACGCCACGTTCGGCGCGTAGGGCTTCCAGCGATCCGGATCGACGTGCGGCAGGATCAAGCCGACGCCCGGGCTGACCGCCTGCGCGTCCAGCGGACAGCGGCTGCGGCGCAACCCCAGTGTGAGCAGCTCCAGCGACGCCTCCCTGAGATCCACGATGTAGTTCCATCCCGCGCACGGATGCTTGGGGCCTCCCAGGCCGGCGTCGGCCCCGAGCGAGGTGCCGAAGTCGATGAGATAGCCGAGGGTCCGCGTCCCGTCCCACACGAGGAGCGAATTGTGGTCCTTCGTGTCGATGTTGTTGAGCCAGGCGTACGCGAGCCGCAGCGCCCGGATCTCCGCGCAGTCCCGGAACTGCTTGAAGCGCGCGGGGCCGAGAATCTCCCCCGCGATGAGCTCGCTCGCCGCCACGCGGACGGCGCCGCCGCGTAGGCGCCCGTCCAGCAGGCCGTCGAGATCCGCCTGCGTCAATGGTCGAACGCCACCGTCCGGCGCCTTCATCACCGCGTCCAGGGCCACCCGCAGCCCAGTGGCCGGGATCGTGAGCACTTCGTAGCTGGGCACACGGTAGCCCAGCGCGTGGAGCAGCTTGCTCGCCACCACCTCGGCCCCCGAGAGCAACTCCGGTGCCGCCACCGGGTCCAGCTTGAGGAGATAGCGCCGCCCGCGCGCATCGGTGGCGAAGAACCCCGAGGTCTTGCCCTCCGTCTTCGACTTGGTAATGACCAGCGGTGCGACGGCCTCATCCCCGGGACGGGTCGGTCCCCATCGCACCTGCTCGGGCGAGAGCTCGGCCGGATCACGGTCGGTGAAGAAGGCGCTGTCGGCGACGCGCCCCTCGCGGAGGTTCAGCGCGCGGGTCGGCACGCCGGCCCATTTCTTCGCCGGACGGATCAGGTGGAAGGGTCCTTCGAGCGGCTCCAGCACCGTCACATCGAAGAGGTGCCACCAGATCGGCTGCCGCCGGACGACCGGCTTGGTCTCGATGCAGCACGGGGCGGCGCCCCAGCGGCGGGGCCACGAGGCGCACCCGCTCACTACCAAGACTAGCAGGAGAGCGAGGAGGCGTGTCGTCACGAGTACGCAGCGAG
>Ga0247727_10019314_pt1 | contig 10575 bp, 9 predicted proteins | sample WisWelCaveWW1625_FD_202498 | JGI IMG/M metagenome (GOLD analysis project Ga0247727, IMG submission 202498) | Biofilm microbial communities from Wishing Well Cave, Virginia, United States - WW16-25 | ecosystem: Environmental > Aquatic > Deep subsurface > Groundwater > Cave microbial mat | place...
GAACTCCGGCGCGGTCTTGGGAAAGTCACGCCACAGATCGTCCGGTATCGTTTGCGTCATGGCCCAACTCCTTGTTGGCGCTCATGTAGCTGGCGATTGCGCCGTAACTAAGGGGACAGGCATGCCTGTTAACCCTATCGGGCCCAATCCCCGCGTCTCCGGGCCGTGGCACACTGAGCGGCAGTTCAGCTCGCAACCAAAGTGAAGCTCCCGGCGCATGGACAACACCCCCAACCTGGCTCTGCCCTACATCATCGCCGCCCAGGCGCAGAAGCACGTCACCCACAACGAGGCCATCCGCGCGCTCGACGCGATTCTGCAGCTGATGGTGCTCGACAAGGATCTGGCGAGCCCGCCAGGGGCCCCCGCCGACGGCGATCGCTACATCGTGGCGTCGAGCCCGACCGGGGCGTGGTCCGGCCAGGCCGGCAAGGTCGCAGCCTACCAGGACGGCGCCTGGGCGATCCTGGCGCCGCGCGAGGGCTGGCTCGCGTGGGTCGCCGACGAGGACACGCTCTATGCCTACGGCGGCAGCGCCTGGGCGATTTTCGCGGGGGGCGGCGGCGGCAGCGGCCGTGAGGTGCTCAGCGCCGACCGCACCTACTACGTCCGCACCGACGGCAGCGACGCCAATGACGGGCTCGCCAATACCGCCGGCGGCGCCTTCTTGACACTGCAGAAGGGCTACGATGTCATCGCCGGCACGCTCGATCTCGGCGGACATACCGTCACCGTGCAGGTCGGCAACGGCACCTACACGGCCGGACTTCTCGTCAGCCAGCCCTGGACGGGCGGCGGCGCGGTCACGTTCCAGGGCGACACGTCGACGCCCTCCAACGTCGTGGTGTCGCTGTCGGGCGCCTCCTGCTTCAAGGTCACGGCCGTCCTCCCGGGGACGCTGAGGATCAAGGGCTTCAAGGGCGTGATCACGAGCGGCACCTTCCTGGGCGTGATCTACCACGTTGGCGGTGGTGTGGTGGAGGTGGGCGCGATGGAGTACGGCGCGGTCAACTCCATATCGTGGCACATCGTTGCGGGCTCGGGAGCCTACGTGCACTGCGTGACGAGCTACACAGTGTCGGGGACCGCCGCCGCGCATGTGCTCGCCAATGCGGGCGGATATATCGCGATCGATGCGATCACGGCGACGATCTCGGGCTCGCCGACGATCACGGACTGGGTCTACGCCACTCGCCTTTCGCTGATCGAGTATGCTGGCGGATCGTTCTCCGGCTCGCCGGCGGCCGGCACGCGCAAGTTCTTTGCCGACCTGAACGCGGTCATCTACTCGTCCGGCCTGACGTTCCCGGGCTCTGTGGCGGGCGCTACGACCAGCGGCGGTCAGTACCTGTGATTGGGGCGGCCCGGGGCGTCGGCCCGCTGTCGTTGGTCCGATGGTGTCCTGATCGCGAAATTCTTCACATTGTGCGGCGAACTCGGAACGAATTTCGCGATCTGAGGGACACCAGCAAATTGATTGATTCTAGTCTAGTGTGATGATCGAGAAGTCCGCTCACGCACCTAGCCCAGAGCGATGGTGCGGACTTCTCGATCATCACAATAGCAGCTGATTGCGATCGCCCAATGCGGACCCGACGCAGGTATTCCGGCAAGCGTCGCTTGGACGCCTTGATACGGGGCGCCCGGCTCCTGATAATGCCCTGAGCTGGTCGAGCGCGCCGACGGGGCGAGTCGGCCCGCCGGGTCGTCCGCAGAGCGCTGCGGCCAGTGAAGTCGAGGAACTGGGGGCAGAATGCCGGTGGCCGTGGCGCTCTGGGGGATTGCCGCGCTGCTGGCAACGGCGGTGCTGGCCGCCGCCATCCACCGCTCCAGCGTGGCGGGTCGTCTCATCTATCTCATCTGCCTTGCCGCCAGCCTCGCCATTCTCGGCGTTGCGGGCGTCGAGCTGCTGGTTGCCCGTTCGCCAGCTCCCCCGACACTATGGTTGCCTGTCGGCTTGCCCTGGATCGGCGCACATTTCCGCATCGACGCGCTCAGCGCCTTCTTCCTCGTCGTCATCAATCTCGGCGGCGCCGCCGCCAGCCTGTTTGCGGTCGGCTACGGTATGCACGAGAAGGCGCCGGGGCGCGTCCTCCCCTTTTACCCCGCCTTCCTCGGCGCCATGAACCTGGTGCTGCTGGCGGACGACGCGTTCACATTCCTGGTCGCCTGGGAGTTCATGTCGCTCACCTCCTGGGCGCTGGTGATGGCGCACCATCACGACCCCGAGAACCGCCGCGCCGGCTACATCTACATCATGATGGCGAGCTTCGGCACCCTGGCGCTGCTGCTGGCCTTCGGCCTGCTCGCGGGCGACGGCGGCGGCTACACGTTCGCCCAGATGCGCGGCGCCGCCCCCGCGCTGCCGGGCCTGGTCTTGTTGCTGGTCCTGGTCGGCGCCGGCTCGAAAGCCGGCCTCGTGCCGTTGCACGTGTGGCTGCCGCTCGCGCACCCGGCAGCGCCGAGCCACGTCTCGGCGCTGATGAGCGGGGTGATGACCAAGGTCGCCATCTACGGCTTCGTGCGCGTCGTCTTCGATCTGCTCGCCGCGCCGCAATGGTGGTGGAGCATCGTCGTGCTGGCCGTCGGCAGCATCACGGCCGTGCTCGGGGTGCTGAGCGCGCTCATGCAGCGCGACCTCAAGCGCCTCCTCGCCTACAGCACGATCGAGAATGTCGGCATCGTCTTCATCGGCCTGGGGCTGGCGCTGGCCTTCAAGTCGAACGGCTTTGCCGCCGCGGCGGCCCTGGCGCTGACCGCGGCGCTGCTGCATGCCTTCAACCATTGCCTGTTCAAGAGCCTGCTGTTCTTCGGCGCCGGGGCGGTGCTCTCCAGCACGGGCGAGCGTGACATCGAGAAGCTCGGCGGCCTCATCAAGACGATGCCGCAGACGGCCTTCCTGTTCCTCGGCGGCTGCCTCGCCATCTCGGCCCTGCCGCCGCTCAACGGCTTCGTCTCGGAGTGGCTGGTGTTCCAGGCCGTGCTCATCAGCCCGGAATTGCCGCAGTGGGGCCTCAAGCTGATGATCCCCGCGGTCGGGGCCATGCTGGCGCTGGGCGCCGCCCTGTCGGCGGCGTGCTTCGTGCGCGCCTTCGGCATCGCCTTCCTCGGCCGCCCGCGCAGCCCCATCGCTGCCACCGCGCACGAGACCGACCGCGTCTCGCTCGCTGCCATGCTCGCCCTTCTGGCGCTCTGCCTCGTCGCCGGTATCCTGCCGGGCCTCCTCATCGACGCGCTGGCGCCGGTGGTGCAGGCCCACGTCGGCGCGCGCATGCCGATGCAGTCGGCGTTGCCCTGGCAATCGATCGTGCCGATCGCGGAGAGCCGCAGCTCCTACAACGGCCTCTTGGTGTTCGCCTTCATCACCCTATCGACCTTGCTGACGATCGAGATAATCCATCGCTTCGCTTCGCGCAGCGTACGCCGCGCGCCGGCCTGGGACTGCGGCTATCCCGATGCCAGCCCCGCCACGCAATACACCGCCGACAGCTTCGCCCAGCCGATCCGGCGCGTATTCGGGCCGATCGCCTTCCTCGCCCGCGAGCACGTCGACATGCCGCCTCCTGGCGATAGGCGGCCGGCCCGGCTCACGGTCGCCCTGCACGACCTCGCCTGGGAGAGGATCTACGCCCCGGTCGGCAGCAGCATCGACTTTGCCTCCGAGAAGCTCAACCACCTGCAGTTCCTGACCATCCGCAAGTATCTGAGCCTAGTGTTCGTCGCCCTCGTCGCCCTCCTGCTGGTTCTCTCGATATGGACCTGATCCGCGACCTCGCCGTGCAGGGCGCGCAGATGCTGCTCGTGCTCCTGCTGGCGCCGCTGCTGCTTGGCTTCACCCGCAAGGTGAAGGCGCGCATGCTGCGCCGGCGCGGCCCGCCCATACTGCAGCCCTACCGCGATCTGTTGCGGCTGATCCGCAAGGAGGCGGTGCTGGCGGAGAACGCGTCGTGGCTATTCCGCAGCGCCCCCTACATGATCTTCGCCGCCACCTGGGTGGCGGCCGCCCTGGTGCCGACCTTTGCCACCGGTCTCACCTTCAGCTGGACCGCCGACCTCATCGCCATCACCGCCCTCATCGGCTCCTCGCGCTTCTTCCTCGCGCTGGTCGGCATGGACGTGGGTACCAGCTTCGGCGGCATCGGCTCGAGCCGCGAGATGATGTTTGCCTCGCTGGCCGAGCCGGCCATGATCATGATCGCCTTCACGGTGGCGCTGGTGGCGGGCTCCACCCAGCTCTCCGTCGTCGCCAACTACATGCTGACGCACGCCAGCCTTAGGGTCTCGCTCGGCCTGGCGCTGGTCGCCCTCGTCATCGTCGCCATCGCCGAGAACGCGCGCATTCCCGTCGACAACCCGGCCACCCACCTCGAGCTCACCATGGTGCACGAGGCGATGGTGCTCGAGTATTCTGGCCGGCACCTGGCCGTGATCGAGCTCGCCGCCGCCCTCAAGCTCCTGCTCTATGTGTCGCTCATCGGCTGCATCTTCGCGCCCTGGGGCCTGGCGCAGGCCGGCGGCGGGCTCGCCGGCTATTGCGTCGGCGTGGCGACCTACCTTGGCAAGCTCGCGGTCGGCGGCTTTCTCTTGGTGTTGCTCGAGACCTCGATTGCCAAGATGCGCGTCTTCCGCGTTCCGAATTTCCTTGGCATCGCCCTGATGCTGGGCCTGCTCGGCACGCTGCTGCTGTTCATGTCGCGGAGCTTCTGATGGGCAACCTCTCGCTCGACATCGCCCACATGCTCGCCGGCGGCATGGTGCTGCTCAGCTTCATGCTGCTCTACCAGGACCGCATGTATGCGCTCCTCAACGTGTTTGCGCTGCACGCGGTGGTGCTCTCGGCCTCGGTGGCCTGGCAGGCGCACATCCAGTCCGCGCCGCACCTCTATGTCACGGCCGTGATCGCGCTGGTGCTCAAGGCCATCATCATCCCGCTGGCGCTGCGCCGCATCGTCGCCCAGCTCGGCATCCATCGCACCATCGAGACCGTCGTCAGCGTCGGCCCGACCATGCTGGCGGGGATGGGGCTCGTCGGCCTGTCGATGGTGGTGATGCTCAAGGCTGCCGCCGAAGCCGATCCGCTCGCCCGCGAGGACCTGGCTTTCGCCCTGTCCGTGCTGCTGCTCGGCCTCCTGATGATGGTGACGCGCCGCAACGCGGTCAGCCAGGTGATCGGCTTCATGTCGCTCGAGAACGGCCTCATCCTGGCGGCGACCGGCGCCAAGGGCATGCCGCTGGTGGTGGAGATCAGCGTGGCGTTCTCGGTGCTCGTCGCCTTCATCGTCATCGGCGTGTTCCTGTTCCGCATCCGCGAGCGCTTCGATTCCGTCGACATCGAGGCGCTCGACGTCTTTCGGGGGGACCAACGGTGAGGCTGTCTCCCGCCGACCTGCCGTTCGAGCCGGTCACGGCCGTGCTCCTGATTCCGGCCGCAGCGGCCGTGCTGCTGGCGCTGCTGCCCGGCTATTGGCTGTCCGCCCGCCTCAATGTGCTCGCCGCGCTGGCGACGCTCCTGTCGGCGCTGTCCCTGCTGGTGCAGCGTCCGGCCCCAACGGGCTACCTGTTCGTCGACGACCTCAACATCGTCTTCATCGTGCTGGGCGCCTTCGTCGGCTTCACGACCAGCGCGTTCAGTACCAGCTACATCGGCCATGAGTTGGAAACGGGTCGGCTCACACCGACGCACCTGCGTTTCTACCACGCCATGTACCAGACCCTGATGTTCGCCATGAACCTGGGGCTGCTGGCCAACAACATCGGCGTCATGTGGGTGGCGGTCGAGCTGGCCACGCTCACGACCGTGCTGATGGTCGGCATCTACCGCACGCCGGAGGCGCTAGAGGCGGCGTGGAAATACTTCATCCTCGGCAGCGTCGGCATCGCGCTGGCGCTGTTTGGCACCATCCTGGTCTACATGGCCGCGCGCCCGGTCCTCGGCGAGGGCCAGGACGCCATGGTGTGGACGGCGCTGATCGAGAAGGCCCATGGCTTCTCGCCCAATCTCCTCAACGTCGCCTTCATCTTCCTGATGCTGGGCTACGGCACCAAGGTCGGTCTCGCTCCTCTGCACGCCTGGCTTCCCGACGCCCATGCCGAGGGCCCGACGCCGATCTCGGCGGTACTGTCGGGGCTGCTGCTCAACGTCGCCCTCTATGTGCTCCTGCGCTTCAAGATGCTGATGGCGGCCAACCCCGCCGCCATCCCGCCCGGGCCGCTGATGGTGACGATGGGCCTCGTGTCGCTCATCTTCGCCGGCTTCATGCTCTACCGGCGGCGCGACATCAAGCGCATGTTCGCCTACTCCTCGATCGAGCACATGGGTCTCATCACCTTCGCCTTCGGCATGGGCGGGCCGCTCGCCAACTTCGCCGGACTCCTGCACATGACCATGCACTCGCTGACCAAGTCGGCGATCTTCTTCGCCGTCGGCCACATCGCCCAGGCCAAGGGCACGCAGCGCATCGCCGACATCCGCGGACTGACGGAGAGCCATCCCGTGCTGGGCTGGGGGCTCGTGCTCGGCGTGGTGGCGATCGCCGGCCTGCCGCCGCTCGGCATCTTCATGAGCGAGTTCCTGATCGTCAGCTCGACCTTCGCACGCGCGCCGCTGCTGGCGCTCTTGGTGGTGTTCGGCCTGCTGCTCGCCCTGGGGGCGCTGCTGCTGCGCCTGGGCGAGGTCGCGTTCGGCGAGCCCACCGGCAGCACGGCCCCGGTCAAGGCCTCTTACGTGCCGCTGTTTGCGCACCTGGCCCTGGTGCTCGCCGCCGGCATCTACCTGCCGGGCCCGCTCGTTGCCTGGTTCCAGGCCGTCGCCCGGCTGTTGGGTTAGAGGAGCGGCCGATGGCGTTCATTTCCGCACTCCAGGACAAGGGCGCCGCGGTCGCGGCGCATCGCCCCTGGCCGCGCGTCGTCGTCGATGCCGACGTCTGGCGCCAGGCCACGCTCGGCATCGCTGCCGGCGAGGCGACGCTGGCCGGCCTGTGGGCCGACGGCGAGACAGTACATATGGGGCTCATGGGCGAGCCGCCCCCGCGGCTGCTGGTGGTCAGCCTGCCCTGCCCCGACCACCGCTTTCCCTCCGTCGGCGCCACGCACCCGCCGGCGCTGCGGCTCGAGCGCGCCATAAAGGACCTCCACGGCCTGGAACCCGAGGGCTCGCCCGACCCGCGCCGCTGGCTCGATCACGGCCGCTGGGGCGTGCGCCAGCCGCTCGGCGCCCGCGAGCCGACGCCGGCCACGGGGGACGACTACGGCTTCAATGCGGCCGAGGGCCCGCCCCTGCACCAGATCCCGGTCGGGCCCGTGCACGCCGGCATCATCGAGCCCGGCCATTTCCGCTTCTCCTGCAACGGCGAGACGGTGGTGCGGCTGGAGGCGCGTCTGGGCTACGTGCACAAGGGGATCGGCGCCCTCATGCTCGGCGCGCCGCTGCAGCAGGCCGCCCGGCTCGCAGGCCGCGTCTCCGGTGACAGCACGGTCGCCTACGCCATCGCCTTCGCCCGCGCCGTGGAAGCGGCCCTGGGGCTCGAGCCGCCGCCCCGCGCCGTCTGGCTGCGCGCCCTGATGGCCGAGCTCGAGCGCCTCGCCAACCACTTCGGCGACATCGGCGCTATCTGCAACGACGCCTCCTTCTCACTCGTGCACGCCCACTGCGGCATCCTGCGCGAGCACGTCCTGCGCGTGGCCGACGCCTGCTTCGGCCACCGCCTGATGATGGACCAGGTGGTGCCGGGCGGCATCGCCGCCGACCTCGCCCGGCCGGGGGCCGACAGCATGCCGGCGCTGATCCGCGCCATCCGCCGCCGCTTTCCCGAGCTGGTCGAACTCTACGACAGCACCGCTTCGCTTCAGAACCGCACCGTCACCACCGGGGTCCTCCCCGCCAAGCTGGCGCGCCAGTACGGCGCCGGCGGCTTCATCGGCCGCGCCTCGGGGCGCGCCTTCGACGCACGCAAGACGCCGGGCTACGCGCCCTACCCCGACCTGCGCTTCGAGCCGCCGGTGCGGCAGGAGGGCGACGTAGACGCGCGGGTGTGGGTGCGCATCGACGAGGTCAGGCAGTCGGTCGCGCTGATCGAGCAGCTGCTGGAGCGCCTGCCCGGGGGGCCCATCCACGCCGAGCCGGGCCGGCCGCCGGGCGAAGGCGCCGAAGGCCTCGCGCTCGCCGAAGGCTTCCGCGGCGATGTGCTGGCCTGGGTGGGCCTCGCCCCGGACGCGACCATCGCCGGCTGCCACCTGCGCGATCCGTCCTGGTTCCAGTGGCCGCTGCTGGAGGCGGCGATCGAGGACAACATCGTCGCCGACTTCCCGCTCTGCAACAAGTCGTTCAACTGCTCCTATTCGGGTCACGATCTCTAGCTCGAGGCTGCCCATGCGCAAGCTGCTGTTTGAGAGCCTGTTCCAGTCGCCCCTCACGGAGCCTGCGCCCTCGCGCGACGACGCGGCGCTCGCCGAGCTCGCCAAGAGCCTGGAGCGTGCTTCGCGCCGCCGCCTCGGCCGCTCGCTGTCGATCCGCGAGGTCGACGCCGGCTCCTGCAACGGCTGCGAGCTCGAGATCCATGCGCTCAGCAACGCCTTCTACGACCTCGAGCGCTTCGGGCTCAGGTTCGTCGCCTCGCCCCGCCACGCCGACGTGCTGATGGTCACCGGCCCGGTGACCAAGAACATGCGCGAGGCGCTGGAGCGCACCTATGCCGCCACGCCCGACCCGAAATGGGTGGTGGCGGTCGGCGACTGCGCGCTCGACGGCGGCCTCTTCGCCGGCAGCTATGCGGTGGTGGGCGGAGTGTCCCAGGTGCTCCCCGTCGACTTGCACATCCGCGGCTGCCCGCCATCGCCGACGGCGCTGCTCAAGGGGCTGATCGCGCTGGTCGAGCAATGACCTGCATGTGTAAACCTGTCGGGTACGGACGAGTTCGGAACGCAGGCGCAAATCGCTGTTAACCACACCCGGGAACCTCGCCGGCCGGGGCACGGCCTCTTACGAAGTCCTTTACTGGACCGGCCCCACTGTCGCCTGTCAGGTCGCCGAGGGGATGCGCGGCCGACGGCAGCGGCGTTCAAGGCTCGGGGGAGCAATGAGGAGACCATCGGTCCTGGTCGTCGACGGCGACGCGTTCTCGCGCGCTGTTGTATCGCGAAGGATGGCCAGGCTCGCGGACGTGGTCGAAGCCGAGGACGGACTCGGCGCCCTGGAGCGCTTGCAGGCGCAAGTGTTCGATCTGGCGATCGTCGACCTCGAGTTGCCGAACTTCAACGGGCTCGATCTCATCAAGTGCGTGCGCGGACATCCCACGCTCAAGCACATTCCGATCATCGTCCTGACCGGCAACGAGAGCCGGAGCGCGCTCGAGGGGGCGCTGACGGCGGGCGCCACGTCGTTCCTGCTCAAGCCCTCAACTGGAGCGCCTTCGGCGAGCACATCCGCCACATCCTGCAGCTGGCCTACCGCGCCGGCCACCTGGCGCTGCACGATACCCTGACGGGGCTGCCCAACCGTGTGCTGCTGAACGAGCGGCTCGAGAACGCGTTGGCGCGGACCGAGCGCGGCGAGGCCCTGGCCACCCACATCATCGATCTCGACCACTTCAAGCACGTCAACGACACGCTCGGCCACACCATCGGCGACATGCTGCTGAAGATGGTGGCCGAGCGGGTCAAGGCGCTGGCGCGCGAGACCGACACGATCGCGCGCATGGGCGGCGACGAGTTCGCCATCGTCCAGGGCGCTCTGGCGGCACCAGCCGACGCCCAGGTGCTGGCCGAGCGCGTCATCGCCGCCGTCAGCGAGCCCTACGCGATCGAGGGCCATCAGGTCGTCATCGGCACCAGCGTCGGCATCGCGCTTGGCCCGGTGGACGGGGCCACTCCCGACCGGCTGATACGCAATGCCGACCTGGCACTTTACCGGGCCAAGGGCGAGGGGCGGGGCACGTTCCGCTTCTTCGAGTTCGAGATGGACGCGCAAATGCAGGCGCGGCGCACCATGGAGTGCGATCTGCGCCAGGCCCTCGCCGCCGGCGAGTTCGAGCTCTACTACCAGCCGGTCGTCAATCTCGCCAGCAACCGCATCAGCGGCTTCGAGGCGCTGATCCGCTGGCGCCACGCCGAGAAGGGCATGATCCCGCCCGCCGCCTTCATCCCGCTGGCCGAAGAGATCGGGCTGATCGGGCCGATCGGCGAGTGGGCCATCAGGGAGGCCTGCGCCACGGCGGCGCAGTGGCCGGGCGATCTCAAGGTCGCCGTCAACATCTCGCCGGCGCAGTTTCGCAATCCGGGGCTCGTGCCCGCGGTGGTCGACGCGCTCGCGGCATCGGGCCTGCCCGCATCGCGCCTCGAGCTCGAGATCACGGAAACCGCGCTGCTCGCCGAGTGCGAGGCCACGCTGGCGATGCTGCATCAGCTGCAAGAGCTCGGCGTCCGCATCGCCAACGACGACTTCGGCACCGGTTATACCGACTCCGGGTAATCACTTCCTGGCGCCGGCGTTCGCTCTCAGTCGCGGCCACCAGTGGAAGAGCGTGCTGTCGCGGATCATCTCCTGCTGGTGGGTGAGGGCGACGCAGCGCTGGCCCACGG
>Ga0247727_10019315_pt1 | contig 10575 bp, 11 predicted proteins | sample WisWelCaveWW1625_FD_202498 | JGI IMG/M metagenome (GOLD analysis project Ga0247727, IMG submission 202498) | Biofilm microbial communities from Wishing Well Cave, Virginia, United States - WW16-25 | ecosystem: Environmental > Aquatic > Deep subsurface > Groundwater > Cave microbial mat | place...
GCATGAACAGGTGCGACGACCGAACCATGACCTCGACGGGCTGGTTCGTGTTGCCGAACATGGCGATTGACGCCATGCCCGAGAGCGAGTCCTTGCCACGGGCGAACATGCCCGACTCGCAGTAGGTTTTCAACGTCGTCACAACCTCCTTTGGCATTTTCTGAAGGTCGGCCACTTCGTCGAAACCGATGGCATCCCAGATTCCGACCAGCCCCATCTTCCCGCTCGCCATGTTGTAGAACAGGTTCGCCACGGTCGTCGGGCCGGTGAGAAGAATGGTGTACGGTGAAAGCTCTTGGTAGGCGTAACTCTTACCGGTCCCACGCGGGCCGAGTTCGATGAGGTTGTAGTTCTGCTCGCACAAGGGCAACAACCGCAGGAGAAACAGGAGCTTGAGCCGCCGCTGGAAATGGCTCGGCTCCATGCCAATCGTGCGCAGCAGCAGGTCAATCCACTCGTCCGTGGTGAACTGGCGTCGGCAACCTCGGTACTCTTCGAGGTCGAAGGTCGCCAGTTGGATTGGCTTCAGGCTCTCGATCCAAAACGGACTGCGTTTTCCTTTGGCGTCCTCGTCGTACTGGTGACGAATCTCGACCTGCGCCCAAATGCCGCCCATCAACAGCCGGTCGAACTCACGCAGGTAATGCTCGGGGACGTGGACGAACTTGTGACCGAAGCTCTTGAGTTCCGCCCAGTGCTTGTCGTCGTCGGAGACGTAGCGGACCTGCACCTTGTCGATGAGCGTGTGCTTGCCCTTGTCCTTCACCAACGACTGCGCTTTGTTCGCCTCGTCGGGCCTCACGAAGTTCGATGACAGCGTGGTGTTGACCACTTTCAGGCCGGCGTCGATGGCGGCGGGGGCGTCGGTCGCGCAATACTTGCCGAGCAGGTACTCCAGCACGAACACGGGCACGTTCGCACCGACCTTTATCTTGCGAACGAGATCCTTGCGGACGACCTTGCCCGCGAACACCGACGCGGCTTTTTTGTCCAATCCCGGCATGATTCACCTTCACATCGAAATGGCGACTTCAACGGTCAGCGGAGTCGCCAGTTCAGCACCGGTGGTAGCATCAAGGAGGTAGACCCCGACCGTTTTTTGGGAAACCTCTTGAGCGATCATCACTGTGACAGTGTTTGGCTCAATTCGATTTGCGTCGTGTTCGGCAATTTTCAACTCGACTTCGCCGGTGGCGTCCTCGAAACCGTAGGACGCGCTCACGGGAACCGACACGCATTTCTTGTCCGACCTGACCTCGATCCGCACCTTGGGCGGCTCAAAGCCGAACAGCCTTGACGCGCTCTGTGTTCCGGCAATCTGGACAGAGAAGAATCGCGTTGTCAGCTTTGACGTTCCGGGCGTAAGCGTCCAATTGATCCCGCTCGTCGACACGCCGACTTTGGCCATTGAAGTCAGGACAACGACAGGCACTATCAACTCTAGAGGTGACAACCCACCGTGGAAGTAGGCCCGGGCTCCGCCCTTCGACTTGAAGCAGGCGAAAGTCCACGGTGTTGCGATGTCGAACTCGCTCTCGACACCTAACGACGAGAGCGAGGTCCGTAGGTACGATGGCTCCGACGTGCCGCCCATACCGACCCACACACGCCGGTGCAGGTCCTAGGCCTTGCCTCCGGGCGCCTCGATTTTCATGTCGTCGCCGATCTCGTCCGCAAACAAGTGCCCGTGATCGGCTGCGAGGATGATTGTCTTTATGCCGTGGTCGCTCAGGATGCGGACGCCGCGTCGCAATTGCCCGAGCACACCGTCCATCTGGAGCCGCGCCTGCGCGATGTTGTCGGCCTCGCACAGTTCGTCGATCTCCTGCGACGTGACGAGTACCAACTCGGCCGCCTGAATGCCGTCCCTGATCGTCTTGTTCGGCTTCGGCAACAGGTCATCGAGTCTGCAATCGAAGACCGTCACGGCGGCATTTTTCTTGAGGAAAGCAACCCGGTCCTTTCGATCCTTAATGACTGTGCGGTCAATCTCCACTGCGAGCTTGCCACTCCCCAGAGCGACGACCTTTAGTGACTCGTGAGCCTTGGGCAGCAGCGCGGCCATACCGATTTCGGTGATCGTGGGGATCGTCCCGAGCGCCGGCTGGAGGGCGAGTTCGAAATCGTCCTTGAGCAACCGACACAACTCACGGGCCATCTCGAACCGCAGCGCATCCACCCAGAGATAGGCGACCTTGCCCGCGCCTAGCCTCGGCCTCACGTACGTCTCGAAAAAGTCTCGCTGACGAAGTAGCCCCTTGATCGGATGTTTTGCCTTTTGAAAAGTGCTGACGAAGTGTTTCGCCAGCGCCGACCCGACCTCAGTGTAGCGGTGCTCGGCCTTGGCAATGAGCTTCTCCAGCCCTTGATGCTCCCCGCTCGCGTCGAAATCGAAGTTGTATTTGCGGCTCTCCAAATGTCGGTGGTGCGTATCGAGCAGGCACCAAGGCTCCTCGCCTTCAGCATAGGCTCTTAGGAGGGAGAGTACCGTAGTTGGCGGGTTCTTGATCTCCTTCGCCACGCGGTCAGCTTCAAGAAGTACTTCGGCGGCTGTGGCGATCAAGGCCCAGCGTGCCTGCACCGCTGGTTCGACCTCGGCCCAGAATCGGAACAGTCGAGCGACGGCCAGTCGGAGTAGATCGGCGTTGCTCGCTTCGAGAAGCTGATTCTCGACGTGGCGCAGCATCGCTCGTTCCACAGCGAGGAAGGTTTCGTTCGCGGCGATGCACTGCGGATTGAAAGCAAGCTGACTCAGTGAGAACTCCTGTTCGACCCTATTGGCGGCGTTCACGTAGCTGTCGCGGAAACTGCGGTTATTTCGCCAAGACTGAGCCAGCCGCATGCACGAGTCCACGCCCCCGGACGAGGTCGCAACCTTGACGGAGCCCAATGTGGACGGGACATGCTCGCCCAGCGCCGCCAGCAGCTCGGTGAGCAGAACGTGTCGGGCCAGGCGTTCACGCACGTTGGCAAGCGTGGTCGCGGCCGGGAATTCAACGTCGAAGCTGACCTGCAGCAGATTCCGAACCTCACCCAACGCCGACTTCCTCTCAATCTCGCTGTCGTGCCGCTCGTCGTGGAGAATCGCCAGTGCCACATCTTGTGGATTCGCGGTGCCAAAAATTAAGGCCAGGACTCCGGCAGCGATGTCCTTGCCCTTTTCAGCAAGTGCGTTCAGGTCAGCCAGCGACAGCTTGGCGGTTTCCACTTGTTTTTCGATCTGGGCAATTCGATCTTCGCCGAGGATTGGCCTCAGAGCATTTCGGGCGACAACTGCTAAGTAGACCGGCATGAGAAAGTATGCCGGCGAGCGGGGGGCGTCAGCCCCCTGATATATCGGGATTCCGCGAGAATCAGGGGGCTGACGCCCCCCGCTCGCCAGCCCAATCTTCAAAGCGGGTCTACTTAGCTTGGTGTTCCGATTTAGCGGCTGTTGGCCGGGACGCATGACAACCCCAGCGGCCTCCAATTCGATCAATGCGTCGTGCGTCTCCGCTTGGGACATGGGCACGTAGACGACCAGTCGCGGCGGCTCGCCATTGTTGAGCAAGTGATCGATCGCGTGCCGCAGGCTGAAGAAGCTGTCCTTGTACCGGGCGATGGTTGTCTCGGCGATCGACAGTTCCGTCACGGCTTGCTCATAGCAGCGCTCGGGGTCGTACCAGACGACAACGCCCCGGTCCTCAACCTGCTTGGCGATCATCTGGAACAGGTACTCGGTGACTGCGCCGCTCATCAACCACCCTTTCAATGCGAGCGAATCGGAAACAACTCTCGAAGCGCGTCGCGGAATGCGTCCAATTGCAATTCGGGCCGGCAATATGGACTCTCGCGCATGCGGAGCATCCCCTCACTTGTGAGCGCCGAGAAATACCGATCGACGATCCGCCCCGCCTCCACGACCGTCGTTTCGCCACGATGTAGGTCGCGAAATGCGAGTGCGCGGTCCCATTCCGGTTCCGTGGTCGTAGCCAGCACGGCATAGATGTCGAGTGCGTGGTAACGACCGAATTGCTTGTCTTCGTCATCAACTCGGTCCCGAAATGCAAACAACTTCATCATCGCGAACGTGAATGGATGCGGCAGCCAAACTTGGCCTTCATGTCTGGTTCCGTCGCTCGTTGGACCTTCGATCGCTATTGGCAAGAGATCAATTTCCAGCGTCAGTGCCTCGTCCACCGGATGTGCGTGTAGATTCACCGAAGGCTGCGGGCGGACTCGTCGATCGTCCACTTTCGCCGTCGTCCCCGCGAACCGACTCCGCGGTCCAGTCAGCAGATCAATTTTGAGGCTTCCCTCTTTGCCGCCCGACGGCCCTGGTTTGAAAAACTGATACTTCTCCGCGCCAGGGACCACCTCGTATCCGAGACACACCAGCGCCGTCGAAAGCGGCTTGAGCCGAGCGGATTCGACGAGCAATTCCGGCCGCAGAAACAGGTCGAGATCGTTCGTGGACCGGGCCTCGGGCCACTCCGTCAGGAGCGTCCTCACGGCCGATGCACGGACATGCTCCCGCTTCAGGTAGATGCCGTAACCACCGCCGATTATGAGCTTCAGGTCGTTGTCGCGCGTCGCGAACAACAAATCGAGCAAGGCGGTTTGCAGGTTGGGCATGGCGTTCATCGTTCGACGCCTCCCGCCTGGCGAAGCAGTTTGGCCTTCACCTGCTCGGCCGTTTCGCGGTCTCGTTTGTCCCCGGACATCAGCTCCAAATAGGTTTGTAACGGCGACGCCCAGAGGAAGCCGTGATCGTCCTGAGAGTCGAAGTACATCGGCTGCTCGTCAGTCTCCACCAATTCGAGATTGGCGAAGCGGTTCGTTTCTCGTCCAGGGAACCGTTCCATCAAAGGCTCAAGTCGCGAGCAGTAGACTGATAACACATCGTCCCGTTGCATGACCGCGTAACGATTCACTGAAGAAAGTCCCGTGGCCATGATGAGCAGGGTAGCCGCCTCCGCCTGAGTTTGAAGCAATCGAATGAGCGTCGGTTGGTCAGCTTCGACCTTCAGGCGGACTCGCCGAACGGAACGCGGTAGCTCGTAATTCTCCGACAGCTTCGACAAGAGTGTGTCGGCTTGGATTAGTCGAATCCCTTCCGCGCGGTCAACGACGAGATCGTCTTCCAGACCTTTGATTGCCTTCGATACGGTGCTGATTTGCATGGGAGTTCGCCCCCATTTCGTGACCAGCGGATTCCGGGCGTTGACTGCATCGCAGATCGACTGGATGCTGGGAAAGGACGGATTTGCGAAAAATACCCGGCCGACCATCGACGTGTTCTTGCGATAAATGTTCTTGATCGGCGCGTACGAAGCGAATTGATTGCGGTTGCCACTTCGGAACACGCGCAATCGGTCGGGTACGATCACAACGCCGTTGCCGCACAAGTCAACTCCGCTGATCCCGGATTTCTCCAACTCATCGAGTTGATCGGGTTTCAAATAAGGCATCAGCATGAGCGGCAAGCACCGCGCGGGCAACCAAGTACCTTTGCACCGCCGCAGCGTTTCCTCAAAGACCTTTGGAGTGGAGAGCGACTTGTACTCGACCGCGAACGTTACAGTTTCGTCGGCCCATCTCGCTTTGATTTCAAAGTCCCATTCTCGATCCGAACGATAGCTCGGCTGCGTTTTGGCAAGTTCAAATCGCAGCGGGGGCAACTCCAGCCGGCCGCTTTCGAGCCAAGACATGGCTTCTTTCTCAGTTGGTGGTTTCCTGTTTTTCATTGTTTTCCTTTTCAGGAAAATACGTCATTTCAGGAAAAGCGTCAACTGGGCCAAGCCGGGCGGTGTGCCCACGGCGGGTTCAATCCGTCAACCGCGGACTTAATGCTCAACGACCAGTTTCTTCTGTCGGAGTTGCTTGCCAATACTCGACCACTCGTATTCACCATCGAGCAACTCCTGCCAGTAATTCTTCGCCTCCTTCCACGGCACGAGTTCGTGGAGCGGGGCGATGTTGAGGACGACGCCATCGTTGAGGTCCGGCTCAAGGTGCAGGTTCGCGGCCCGGCGCAGCTTGTCCTCGAAGTCGCGCAGTTCGGAGATCAGGTCGTCCTGCCGCTCGATGTCCTTGTCGAGCTTCTTGGCACTGCTCCCCCCTCTCTCTTTGGGAGAGGGGCCGGGGGTGAGGGCTTCGCCGCCTGCGGCCTGCTTCTGCCGACGCAGCTCGTCGAGGCGGTTGGTCTCGCGCTGGACTTTCGGCTCGACGTAGTTCACGAGGGCCTTGAACAGGATGTCTTTGTCGAACCGGTGGTAGTAGAGCCAGAGGGCGTAGTTCTTTTTGGACGATTGCAGCAGCCAGTAGATCGGGGCCTTGCGGCGGCTCTTGGAGTTGCGTTTCACGTGGTCGTCCCAGAAGCCGCCGGCGCCGGGCTTGCGGAAGTAGTCCCGCAGTTCCTTGCCGGAAAAAATCTCGCACGCTTCCTGCTCGATCGCCTCGGCCCGGTCTTTCCAGACCAGTTCCAGCACTTCCCGCACGCGGCGGATGATGTCGTCGGGATGCGCCGGCTGACCGCGCTCATCCACATCATCGACCAGGATGCCGTCCCAGTCGATGCGGAGCGGATAGCCGGCGGGCGTCTCCCGCAGCGGCAGCCCGTCCGGTCCCTGAAGCATGCCCGGCGAGCAGACCGACAGCGGGTCGAACGGGTCGGGCAACTCCGGCGGCTGCCGCTCGCCCGTCGCGTAGCGCCCGTCCCAGCGACCGAGAACGCAGCCGACGGTGTACGAAAACAGTTCGCGGACCAAATCAACAGCCGTGCTGGTTGCGGTCAGTGTCATTGATTCTGCACCAGAAGACGGTGTTTTGGCTTGGGTGACCGTGATCCGGCACCGACTACGGGACCGGTCAGGGGATGAGCGATTCGGCCCAAGCGAGCACAGCCTCCGCGATGAGAACGGCCTCGTCATAGTCGGCCTTTGTGACCGGGGCAACCAGGCCGGGGTAACGAGTTTCAACCGCGTAGTCGCTGAGCCGGTCGGCCTGCTGCAGTTCAGGTGGAATCGTGAGGCCACGTGCTTGGAGTCCCTTGAGCAATTGATCGAGGTCGTGAACATACGGAAACAGCCAGCCATGCTGCATGTAGACAGCCTTGATGGCCAACTCGGCCGTCTGCTGCGTCATGTAGCAGAGGTCTTCCCACACGCCGCCGGGCGGAAGGGGAGTTCGAGCTAGGGCCAGCTTGGCGCGGGCCCGGCCCAGCCAATCTTGCGGAGTACCGGGAGCGGGTTTAGCTGGCGGCACGGTACAGTTCCTTTCCTTGGGTCAAGGCCGTATGAATGATCAGGTAGGGGTTCGCACCGTATTGCTCGACGTCACTTTGTTGCACAACGACAATGTCCTTGGCAAGCCCAAGCTCGCGCAGTTGACTGCGGACGAACCGGGCTGTTGCTCGGCGGTCGCAGCCGTCGGGCATCACCACCAGCACGTCGAGGTCGCTGTGCGGCCCCATTTCGCCGCGCGCGGCGGAGCCGAACAAGATGATCCGCAATGGATGGACCGCCTCCACCGTTCGCCGCACCAGCTCATCCAGCACTTTGTTATCCGGTGTCACGATTCGTCCTCATTCACATCGCCAGCAGGTTCGTTATCGTCTGCTTGCTCCTGCACGCCAGCTTCAATCATTTTACGGTCCTCACCTTCGATGCCATAGAGCCGGAATGCGATGTCATCAATCTCCCGCTGGCACTCGGTCAACCGCCGCTCGGCGTCGGCCACGCGGCCCTGCCACGCCGGTACCCGCTGGGCCAACGTGACGCCGGGGATTTGCAGCAGCGCGGGAACGTGGAAGACGTGGCTGGTTTCATTCGTTCGGTCAATGTCACGCTTGGAGTTCACGGTGTCCAGTGCGAGTTTGGCAAGTTGGTTGCCTTCTGGTACGGATAGATCGGGTACGGGCGTGCGTTGGATGACGCCGACCTCGTACGATCCAAACGCCATCTGAAGTGAGACCATCGCCCGGAACGCAGCGGAATTACACAAGCCAAGCAGCTTCGGGAGGGACTGGAAGTCCACTGGAAGTATTGCCGGCCCCTTGTCGGAAAAAATGCACTTCTCCGGGAGAGCGCGGACACTTAACCCAATCTGCGATCTCCGTGACCAGGTCAATCCACGTTGGAAATAGTACTCCCAATTGTTGATCCAACGTGACCATCCGCCTTTGCCAAAAAGTTCGGCTGTCCGGCGCGTAGCAAACTCCTTTAGTCTTTGGCCGTCGTTTTCCCAATCAATCACAAGATGTGGATCAGCATAGAAGGGAGAGTATTCTCCACCATTGACGAAGCTGAACCATCGTGATGTAAGGGAAGACGCTGAAACCTCCCACGCGAGCCGTAAGAATTGAAAATCGCTCTTCGTAGATAGTCCGAAACACACACGCTTGGCAGTTCTTTCGAGAGAGGGAAGGGAGACGAATTTCGCCGTAATGTCCGTGCTTACCCAATAAGCGAACGGCGAGCCTGGCACTTGGCGAAACGAGGCCGGGTTCACGACATGGACGGCGGGGTTAGTCGGTCGGCCGTCGCGCAGCGCGGCGGTGGCGTCGGCCAGGGCGGCGGACTTGTCGTCGTGCTGCAGTAGGCGGAAGAAGACGGTTTCCACTGGTGGTCACCACAAGCGTGTCACGCCGTAGGCGTCAAAAGTCGTTTCTGCCGAGAGCAGAGTCATGCCTTCAATCATGGCTTGGGCAATGATCAGGTGGTCAAAAGGATCACGGTGGTGCAAGGGCATGACGGCTACGGCCGCGACATGCGGCACGTCAATGGCCAAGAGCTGGATGCGGTTTACGGTTAACTGGTTTGGGAACAGAGTGCCGAACGGCGCCTGCAGGGGCAACTTCCCGATCCGCACCTTCAAGGCGATCTCCAGCAAACTGATGGGAGACAACCAGCGTTCGTTCGCGGGATCTACGATGGCCGTCTTGGCCACCGCGCTGAGCTTCGGATCATCGCTCAGAAACCAGAGCAACGTGTGCGTGTCGAAGAGCAGCTTCATTCCATGTATTCTTTCAGTTCGTCCAGCGGCTCATCGAAGTCGGCAGGGACGTCGATCAACCCCTTGGCGCTTCCCGGCTGCGGATAGCCCGGCCAGAGCGGATTCGTGATAGCGCCGCTGGGTGCCGTCGGAGCGGGCGCCAGGCGAAAGGTCCGGCCGTCCTCGGCGCGAATCTCGACCTGCTCGCCCGCTTCAGCGGCCGCGAGCAGTTCGGGCAAACGTTGCTGAGCTTCCGAAAGAGTGACTTGAGTCATGGTCTATGTCCTTTCATCTCGTTCCAACGCTTCGCGTGGGAATCCATTGTCATTCCAGCTCTGCCTGCCCAGTCTTCTACATCTGCCGGTCCCCTCCTTCTGCGTCGAGCAATAGCCTCCTTCCACGTACTCCCGCAGTTCCTCCAGCGGCTCATCGAAATCGTCGGCCATCCAGATCTTTCCTTTCAAACTGCCGGCCTTGGGAATCCCCGTGACCGGCGGCCGCGGCCGCGGCGGGCGCTGTCGGATGATCGGCACTGCCATCAACTGGGCCACGGGCCGGTCATTCTCCGTGATCGTGACCGCCGTTCCCGGCGCGAGCTGATGGACCAAATCCGCAAGGCTGGCCTGCGCATCCTGAAGGGTAATGCTCGTCATGTTCTTTCTCCCAAGATAGTTGATGGCTGCGAATCACATTTTACCAAACAATAGGCCGCTGTCTCGACCATTGCCGTGTCCAACACGCCGTAACCCAAGTCGGCGAACACCGACGGACGGGCCTCCTTGAGCAGGATTTCCTCACGCCATTTCTGAAACGAGGTCAGGAAGAACCCCGTGCGCGAGGTAATCGCGCCGACCATGCCCGTGGGGTGGAGCATGCCGACCATTCGTTCGACGAACGCGGCGTAGACATCGTTTTTCGTGCGAGGGAAGGCGCGTTCAATGTGACCTTTCGACGGCTTGCTCGCTTCGCCGAACGGCGGATTCATGAGCACGACATCGAATCTCTGGCGGCAGAGGTCCACGAAGGCCAGTCCCCGCACGGCGTCGTCCACGAACAGTTTCCGCAGGAGCATCTTGCCGTTGGCGGCATAGCGGGCGAAGTCGTCGAGGGCGGCCATCACCAGGCTTTCCGCTCGCTGCCAGAAATCCACGCCGTCGCCCGGCACGAAACGCACGTATTTCTCGGTCGTCTTCTCCGACGGCTCGACGATCGTCATGCGCCAGAGCGGCAGCCGCTCCTCCCACTGCTGCTGGCCGGCTCGAATCGCCTCTTGCAGCTCTTCCTCGATCTTGAGCAGGCTGCCGGCCTCGCCGGCAAGCTGCATCTTGTCCCAGACCAACCGGACGAGGTCGCAGAGGCTATCGGCCATCGCTCGTGTGGCCCGTACCCGTGTGCCCTCCGGAACCTGCTCGACCCGGCGGATCAGGGCTTCGAGCCGGTCCTCGTGCAGCGTCTTTAGGAACTCGTCCAGCAGTCCCGCTTCGCCCGGCATCGGCTCGGCACAGACGATGTTCGAGCGGGTGATCTTGGGCCGGTCCTTCTTGATGCCCAACTCCTGATAGGCCCGCTGGCAGCGCAGCCACAGCGCCAGCGCCGCAATTT